>Ga0114950_10000180_pt1 | contig 39043 bp, 20 predicted proteins | sample N075metaG_FD_83503 | JGI IMG/M metagenome (GOLD analysis project Ga0114950, IMG submission 83503) | Deep subsurface microbial communities from Kermadec Trench to uncover new lineages of life (NeLLi) - N075 metaG | ecosystem: Environmental > Aquatic > Marine > Ocean trench > Sediment | place...
ACGAAGGGCGTTGAGATATGCGGGCTGGCGGATGCTTCTGCCATCGATCTTGTCTCCGTTCCCACGTTCGTCGTCGGGCTTCGTAGAATGCCGAACGGTTCCCCGGAACTCGACTAGCCCTTGATCACGCCGACCGGCTTGAGGCGAAACACGACGTCCGAAACGCCGGCGCCCGCCATCACGTCGACGACATCGGCAACGTCTTTGTAAGCGTACGGCATCTCTTCGGCCACCGTGCGCTTGCCGGCGGCACGAACGGTGACGCCGCGTGCCGCCATCTCGGCGAAGAGATCGCGCCCGCGGCTCTCGCGCTTCGCCTGCGCCCGGCTCATGAGCCGTCCGGCGCCGTGGCAGGTCGAGCCGAAGGTACGCTGCAGGGCCCCCGGCGCGCCGGTGAGAACATACGAGTAGCGACCCATGTCGCCCGGCACCAGCACCGGTTGTCCGATCGCACGCAGGCTCTCCGGAATTCTCGGGTCACCGGGAGGAAACGCTCGGGTGGCGCCTTTGCGATGCACACACACCGTTCGTAGGCGGCCGTCGATCTCGTGCTCCTCGAACTTGGCGACGTTGTGGCAGACGTCGTAGATGAGCCGCATGCCGAGATCGCGCGGGCCGATGTGAAACGCTTCCATGAGGCACTCGCGCGCCAGATGGGTGATGGTCTGGCGGTTGGCCCAAGCGTAGTTGGCGGCACAGGCCATCGCTCCGAGGTAGGCGCGTCCTTCATCGGACTCGATCGGGGCGCAGCACAACTGGCGGTCGGGAAGGTCGATGCCGTACTTGATGACCGCCCGGTTCATGACCGACAGGTAATCGTCGCACACCTGATAGCCGAGGCCGCGGGACCCACAGTGGATCAAGACGCACACGGTGCCCGCGTCGACGCCGAGCGCAGCCGCCTTACCAGCCTCGAAGATGCGATCGACGACCCCGATCTCGAGAAAGTGGTTACCGGAGCCCAGCGTTCCGAGCTGCCGGCGGCCGCGCTCAATGGCGCGATCCGAACACTGATCGGGGTCGGCGCCGGCGAGGCGACCGTTCTCCTCAGTGTGCCGCAAGTCGTCCTCGGTGCCCATACCGAGGTCGCGGACGATGTACTCGGCGCCGGCCACCAGCAGCTCGTGCATCTCGGCAACCGACAGAGGTTCGATCGCGTTGGCTGAGCCGAGGCCGGTCGGCACGGCGCTGAACAAGGCGTCCATCAGGTCGGGGACCCGACCCTCGATGTCCTCTTGTCGCAACTCGGTGCGCAGGATACGAACACCGCAGTTAATGTCGTAGCCGACGCCTCCCGGCGAGATGACGCCACCGGCGGCGGGGTCGGTGGCAGCCACCCCACCGATCGGAAATCCGTAGCCCCAATGAATGTCGGGCATGGCGAGTGACGCCTCGACGATCCCCGGCAGATGGGCGACGTTGGCGACCTGTTCGAGGCTCTTGTCGCCCTCGATATCGCGCATCAACCGCTCGTTGGCGAAGATGCGACCCGGCACCCGCATCCCCCCGGTCGGGGGGATCTCCCAGCAGTACTCGTCGATCTGGCGGAGCCGCACGGACGGCCGCCCTGGAGGGCGGCGGTTCCGGGACCGGCTAGCGTGCATATCTCGACGCCCTCCTGCTAGACATCGACAATCACGGTGACCCGCCACGAACCGTCCGTTTGCACGATCTCGAGCCCGTGGTAGGTGATCGCCTTGATTTCGGTGTGCAGCGTGTGCCGAGAGCGGTCGAAGGATTCGCCGTGGAGGATCCCCTCGATCGTCCCGTCGTCAACGACCACATCGGTCGCCGTCGCGGTCAACCAGAGCTCCGATTCCAGGATCAAGTACACCTCTTGCAGCCAACGCACCAGCCGCTCCTCCGGGTTGGCGCCACAGACCTCCAGGCGCCGCTGGTCGGTCGGCCGCACGACGGCGCGATCGTAGCAGACATCGCCCAGGGCAAGGACGACCTCGGCAAACAATGACGGTAGCGAATCGGCCCACGCTTCGAAGCCGAGATCGGCGGTGTGATCGATCTCCCGGTGTCCCGACGTGCTCACCGCCCGGCGGCTTCACCCGACACCACCGGCGCCGCCAGCCGGTAGACGGTGATGCCGGAAAGAAAGGCCTCTCCCACCGGCATGTCGCGCAACGGCTCGAAGTAGCCGCCCAGCAGACGATCCCACGTGTTCAACACGCCGTCTCCGCCGCCGCCGGGGCCGCGGTCCTGGTAGAGGACACCGACGTGATCCTCGATCGACAGGAGGTCACCGGGCTGCACCTCGTCGAAGGTCACGGGCCGGAGGGGATCGTCAAAATAGTAGTAGATACCATCGTCGGCAAGGAACATTTCCTCGACCACGACCGTGCCGCGCTTGGCCAGTTCCTCCCAACCGAAGAACGGTAGCTCGGCGCCGAGGGCGCGTTGGGTGGCGATCCAGAAGTCGAGGATCGTGCCACCTATGAAGCGGGTGGCGGGATGTTCGGCGGCCGGCAGGCCGTCGCTGACCGGTACATACGGCAACCCCGCGTAGCCTTGCACGAAACCCAGCGCCAGGTCGCCGGCCCGTACCGTCACACGGTGGGGTTGCTCGGCGATCGTCGTGGCGTGGACCCCCGCGGCGCCGGGAGAGATGGCCTCGTCGAGCACCCGGTCGCGGCCATCGCGCACCACCGCCTGAGCTTTGAAACGCATCGTGCCGACGTCAACGCGCGGGAAATCGTCGCCCGTCGGCGTCGTATCGGCGGCGTGCTGGTCGCGAAATCCCCAAGCCAGCATGAATGTCTCGCCGTAGCGAATGCGGGCCGGGTCGAAATCGGCCTCGAGGGTCTCGTTGTCGAACCCGTACACCGGTTCGACCTTGAACCACAGGACTTCGAGGACGTTCCACCAGCCGCTCCACGGCTCGATGTCGACGACCTCGGCGCCCTCCTCCCCCAGCCGCATACGATCGATCGGGCCGAAGAAACGCCGGCGACGGCGAAGCGTCGTCTCGACGACGGCGTACAGGGTCACCGGTGCGCCGGCGAGGGCCTCCTTGGGCGCCGCGGAGGCGATGTCGTCGCCAAGCCGCGACGACACGACCCATACGCGCTCCAGCCTCGGGGTGCTCCAGCTCTGCAGCAGCGGTACACCGAACCAGATCGACAGCCCCGCAGCGACAACCGTCGATCCGATGAGCAAGAGGCGAACGGTCTCGCGGTTCAAGGCACCCGGGACTCATCCGGCGCGATCAACTCCAACTGCAGGCCGCCGCGCTCGATCTGAATCGTGACCTTCGTACCGGGCGGCGAGCGCACGAAGGCGTCGTACCAGGCGAGGGCGTCGTCCGAATCGGCGATCGCTTCGCCGTTGACGACGACGATAACGTCCTCGACCTGTAGACCGGCTCGGGCGGCCAGACCGTTGAAAACGACCTGGTCGATCACGTAGCCGCGCGACGGTATGGACACACCCCTAAACCCGGGATCGAAGGGCGCACTCCGCGAAGCGGCAATGAGGGCCATCACCTCGGCGTGGCCGTGAAGCGGGATCGCGTAGCTGGGACGGCCCTCCCCGGCGCCGCCGTCGGCGCCTGCCCGCGCCACCAGAACACCGACGACAAACCCGAGATCGTCCAACAACGGCCCGCCGGAGTCCCCCTTCTCGATCCGCGCCGTTGTCTCGATCAGCGGCCCCGCAAGCGAGATGCCGGGGACTTCGACACCCACGCCGGTCACCGTGCCGTGGTGCGCACCCCGTCCGCCGGCAGCGGTGATCCGATCGTCGATCGACAGGCTGTTCGAGTCACCAAGCCGCAGAGCCAGCGTCGCCAAGGCGTCCGGCACACGCAGCACGGCGAGGTCCATGGCAGCGTCCGCGCTCAGCACGGTGCTCAAAAAATCTGTGCCACCCAGGAAAATCTGGACGACGGTGGCGTCTTTCACCACGTGCTCGTTGGTCAACAACAGAGGACCGAATTCGGAGGCGATCACGAAACCGGAGCCGTTGGCGACGTTACGACCGCCGTCGAGGCTTCGCAGCGTAGCGATCGCATTGGCCGGAACACGGCGCTCCGGCGCCGCGGCGTCGGCCTGAGCCGGTCGCCGCCTGCTGCGACTCATGCCGGCGGCCGGCGAACGCATGGCGGCCAGCCCGGCGATGGCCGACACCGGGTCTTTCACAACGCCAGGCGGCACAGAATCGCCCGACAGAGAAGCGGTTCCATCGCCATTGTCGTCGCCTGCGGTCTCGGCCGGGCGCGTCAGGCCGCCGTCACCGATCAACCGCCGCGCGACCGCGCGAGCGACGTTGATCGGGATAGCGAAACCGACGCCCGAGAAGCTACCGTCGCGACGGCTGCCGCCCTCTCCCGCGATGATGGCCGTATTGATACCGATGACCTCGCCGCGCAAGCTGACGAGCGGGCCGCCCGAGTTGCCTCGATTGATCGGCGCGTCGGTAACGATGAAGTCTTCGTAGCGAGCAATGCCGAGGCCGCTGCGGTGCAGGCTGCTGACGATGCCGCTGGTCGCCGTTGCCTGGAGACCGTACGGGGCTCCGAGGGCGAGGACGAACTCGCCCACCTGCATCTGGTCGGAATCGCCGAGAGCCGCGGCCGTCAACCCGCCACCCTCGACCTTGACGACGGCGAGATCGGTGGCCAGATCGACGCCATACACCTCGGCCTCGAACTCCGAGCCATCGCTGAAGGCTACCAGGACCGTCCCCGCGTCCCGAACGACGTGGGCGTTGGTAAGGATGTAACCGGCCTCGTGAATGACCACCCCGGAACCGCTGCGACCCGTCGCGGGAACGGTCAGAAAGGCGACCGTCGGGGCGACGAACTCGAGGACCCGGGAGATGGTCTCGTCGGCCGAGCGGGCGTCAAGGCCAACGGGGCGCGCCCCACCGAGCTCGAGCGTTACCCGCGACGTCGGCGGCGGCCGCCAGTATGTCGCGCCGGCGATCGAGACCAGCACCATCGCCACAATCAGCACGGCGACGGCACGAGGGGCCCCAATGCCCCGCGGGTGGGAGTTCGAGGCCAGCTCAGGATTCGCGTAAGGATCCACGGAACCAGCTCCAGCTCTGGATGGGGAAGCGGCGCAACGCGCGGCGCATATGCGCCGCTCCAGATCTTAGCATGGGTACACACGCCCGAGACGGCCGCAGCGCATGGGGCGATTCTGCTCGGGTGCGCCGGCCGTCTCGCCGACACGCGACCGTCAGCGCACCGTTGCTGCCTGGTACTCGGAGATGCGGGCCACCGGTGCTTCATCACGACTCATTGCCCGGATGCCCTCGACGGCGGCGGCGGCGCCGGCGATGTTAGTGATGCAGGGCACGCGGTGATCGAGCGCGGTGGCGCGGATCGCCGTTTCATCGAAGCGCGACTCGGCACCGAGCGGCGTGTTGATGATGATCTGGACTTCGCCGTTGACGATGCGGTCGGCGATATTCGGACGCCCCTCGTTGACCTTGTAGACGCTTTCGGATTCGACCCCGGCTTGGGCCAGGAACGCATGCGTACCGCTGGTCGCCAGCAGGCGGAAGCCGCATTCCGCCAGGCCCGCGGCGATCGGTACGGCAGCTTCCTTGTCGCCGTCCTGCACCGAAATGAAGGCGGTGCCGCCGGTGGGCAGCGGCATCCCGGCGCCGGCCGCCGCCTTGGCGAACGCGATGCCGAAGGTCGGACCGGCCCCCATCACCTCGCCGGTCGAGCGCATCTCCGGGCCGAGGAGCGGGTCGTAACCCGGGAACCGATCGAAGGGGAACACCGGCGCTTTCACGAACACCGAGTGCACCTGCAGATCCTCGGTCACGCCGAGCTCGGGCAGCGTCGCACCGAGGAGCAGCCGGGTGGCAATCGCCGCCAGCGGCACTCCGGTCGCCTTGGCGACGAACGGCACCGTGCGGCTGGCACGGGGATTGACCTCGAGGACATAGACCTCATCGTCGACCACCGCGAACTGGGCGTTCATCAACCCGACGACACCGAGATCAACCGCCATCGTCCGGGTCCATTCGCGGATCGTCGCCAGCGCAGCGCTCGGAACCCCGGTCGGCGGCAACACGCAGGCCGAATCGCCCGAGTGCACGCCGGCCTCTTCGATATGCTGCAAGATGCCCCCGATGATGACGTTCTCGCCGTCGCACAGGGCGTCGACGTCGATCTCCTGGGCGGACTCGAGGAACTTGTCGATCAGCACCGGGTGATGCGGCGACGCCTCGACGGCCTCTTCGATGTAGCCGCGCAGGCTCTCCGGCTCGTACACGATCGCCATGCCGCGGCCACCGAGAACATAGGACGGCCGCACGAGAACGGGATAGCCGAGCTTCTCGGCGACCTCGATGGCGCCGGCCAGGTCGGTCGCGGTTCCGAAGGGCGGTTGGCGAATGTCGCGTTGCCGCAGGAAACCGCTGAATCGTTGCCGATCCTCGGCCAGATCGATGGTCTCCGGCGGCGTCCCCAGGATCCGAACCCCGGCGCGGTGCAGCGGCAAGGCGATCTTCAAGGGCGTCTGCCCACCGAACTGCAGAATGACGCCGACCGGCTGTTCGCGCTCGATGATCGCCAGGACTTCTTCGAGGGCCACCGGTTCGAAGTAGAGGCGATCGGCGGTGTCGTAGTCGGTCGAGACGGTTTCCGGGTTGCAGTTGACCATGATGCACTCGTAGCCGGCCTCGCGGGCGGCGAAGGCGGCGTGGCAGCAGCAGTAATCGAATTCGATGCCCTGGCCGATGCGGTTGGGGCCGCCACCGAGCACCAGAACCTTGGGCGCCGACGTCGGGTTCGCCTCGTCGGCGCCCGCGCTGCCCTCGACAACGCTGCCGTCGGGCTGAACCCGCAGACCGCCCGCATCGAACGTCGAATACATGTACGGCGTGTGGGCGATGAACTCCGCGGCGCAGGTGTCGACGCGCCGGAACGTCGGGCGGATACCGAGACGCTCGCGCCGCGCCCGCACCAGCGAGACATCGCTGCCGGTGAACTCGGCAAGTTGGGCATCGCTATAGCCGGCCCTTTTGGCGGCCCGTAGGCTCTCGGTGTCGAGGCCAGCGAGCGACTGCGAGCGCAGCGCCCGCTCGTGGTGGAACAAGCTCTCGAACTGGTCCACGAACCATGGGTCGTAACCGGTCAGCGACGCCATCTCGGCGCCCTGCAGGCCGGCGTCGAAACCCTCCCACAGCGTTTCGAGCCGGTCGGCATGCGGGCGGCGCAGACGCTCGCGTAGGGCGGCGACGTGCGGGCTCGTGCCGGCGACCATCGCGGGGGCGGCGTCGGGATCGGCGGTCGCTGGCCGCCGCTTTGACGGTTTCGGCTTCCCCCAACCTGTCCGCCCGGTCTCGAGCGAGCGCAGCGCCTTCTGCAGCGCCTCGCGAAACGTCCGGCCGATCGCCATCGCTTCGCCCACCGAGCGCATCTGCGTGTTCAGCGTCGGGTCGGCGCCGGGGAACTTCTCGAACGTGAAGCGCGGGATCTTGACGACGACGTAATCGATGCTCGGCTCGAACGACGCCGGGGTCTCGCGGGTGACGTCGTTGGGAATCTCATCGAGCGTGTAGCCCACCGCCAACTTGGCGGCGATCTTGGCGATGGGAAAGCCGGTCGCCTTGGAGGCCAGCGCCGAGGAGCGCGACACCCGCGGGTTCATCTCGATAACCACCATGCGGCCGTCGTCCGGATTGATCGCGAACTGGATGTTGCTGCCGCCGGTTTCGACGCCGACGATCGAGATCACTCGCCGACCCCAATCGCGCATCTGCTGGTACTCACGGTCCGACAGCGTCATCGCTGGAGCGACGGTAATCGAATCGCCGGTATGCACGCCCATCGCGTCGAGGTTCTCGATCGAGCACACGACAACGAAATTGTCGGCGCGGTCGCGCATCACCTCGAGCTCGAATTCCTTCCAGCCGAGCACCGACTCCTCGACCTGCACGGAGCCGACCGGAGAGGCCCGCAGCCCGGCCTCGACGATGCGTTTGAACTCGTCGACGTTGTAGGCGATCCCGGCGCCGGCCCCACCGAGTGTGAACGACGCCCGCACGACCGTCGGGTAACCGATCGAGCGCACCAGATCGAGGGCCTCAGCGACGCTGTGGGCGTGACCGGCACGCGGCACCGGCAAACCGGCCTTCTCCATCGCGGCGGCGAACTGCTCCCGGTCCTCGGCGATCTCGATGGCGCGACGGGTGGCGCCGATCATCTCGACGTTATAGCGCTCGAGGATGCCGCGCTTGTCGAGCTCAACGGCGAGGTTGAGCCCCGTCTGCCCGCCCACGGTCGGCAGCAAGGCGTCGGGCCGCTCGGCGGCAATCACCTTTTCCAGGACTTCCGGCACCAGCGGCTCGATGTAGGCGTCCGGGGCGACCTCGGGGTCGGTCATGATCGTCGCCGGGTTGGAGTTCACGAGAATGACGCGGTAGCCCTCCTCGCGCAGCGCCTTGATCGCCTGGGTGCCCGAGTAGTCGAATTCGCACGCCTGGCCGATGACGATCGGACCGGAGCCGATGACCAGGATGCTCTCGATGTCGGTGCGTTTGGGCATACGAGACCGTCGGGAAAAACGTACGAGTAATCGCGTCGCAGGCCGCGGAAGAGTTCCCCGGCGCATCCCGGACCCTGTCGGAGCTTGTCCCGGCACAGTAGCAACGGCTCGGAGGGGGGTCAAACTCGCCGTCGACCGGTGCCGCTCAGCCCCGTTTAGCGGCCGCTCGCGCGCCGATTCGGTCCGGCCGGCGGGACCGGATTGCGAGCCGTTTGAAATCGATGCACGATATCGTGCGGGAACTAATAATGGACTGCTGAAGAATCTCGGCGGCCCACGCCGGTTCTTCCCGTATTCCGGCAGGCGGGAATTTCGGCGCTCGATCACGCAGATCCTTCGCCCCGGCGGCACACACGTTGATTGTTGAATGCTAAAATAACGGCGTTCCGACGGTCGGCCCTACGGTGACCTTCGTGCCCGCCGCAAACCGCGTTACGCGCCATTCGAGGTAGTCGTATGTCTGTGAAGAAGATCTTGATCGGCCTGGCGATCGTCAGCGTCGTCGGTGCCGGCATCGCCGCCAACATCTGGTGGAGCGAGCCCGACGCGCCCGAAGTACAGGTCGAAGCGGCGGCGTTTCGCGACCTGACCGCCACGGTCTCGGGCTCCGGCGCGATCCGGCCGGCGCGCGAGGTCGACATTTCGTCGAACGTGATGGGGCGGGTCACCCGTCTCGCGGTCGAGGAGGGGCAGGTGGTCAAAGCCGGCGACTTCCTGCTCGAGGTCGATCCCCAGCGGCTACAGAGCACCGTCGATCAGATGCAGGCCAGCCTCGAATCGAGCCGTACCCAGGTGTCCTTGGCGGCAGAGGACCTAAGCTATACGCGCCAGATCCTGGACCGCCGCGAGGGCCTCTACCGGCAGGATTTGCTCGCCAAGGAGCTCTACGACGACGCCGTCCAGAACGTCGCCCGCGCCGAGCGCACGTTGCAGATCCGCCAGCAGGACGTCGTCCGCATCGAGGCCCAGCTCGCCCAGTCGCTCTACGACCTCACCCAGGTGATCATCGAAGCGCCGATGGACGGCATCATCACCAAGCTCAACATCGAGCAGGGCGAAAACGTCGTCACCGGCACGATGAACAACGCCGGCACCGTTCTGCTCACCGTCGCCGACCTGTCGATCGTCGAGCTGGAGATCGAGGTCGACGAGACCGACATCGTCCACGTCGAGCTCGACCAGGCGGCGGACGTGCGCATCGACGCATTCCCCGACGACGTGTTCGCCGCCGTCGTCACCGAGGTCGGCAAGAGCCCGATCGGTGCGATCGGCGGCAACCAGGCGATCAATTTCAAGGTCGTCGTGCGCTTGACCGACACCGTACCCGGCGCCCGTCCGGGGCTTTCGGGGACCGCCGCCATCACCACCGCGACCCGCGTCGAGGTACTCACCATCCCGATCCAGGCGCTCATCCTGCGCGAAGTTCAGCTCGACAAAGAGGGCGAGATCATCCGCGAGGAAGATCCTCTGGCAACGAACGATTTGGCCCTTTCGCTGGAAGAGCCGGAGGAAGGCGAGACCGTCGAGCTCGAGGGCGCCTTCGTCGTGCGCGACGGCCGCGCCCTGTTCATGCCGATCACGATCGGCATCGCCGGCGAGCGCTACTTCGAGGTCCTCGAAGGCATCGAGGACGGCGACGAGATCATCATCGGGCCGTTCGAGATCATCCGCACGTTGATCGACGGCGAACGGGCGACGACGAAGAGCGACGACGACCCATTCTCCCGTCGATCTTCAAACGACTAACCGCTGCGGCAACCGCACCATAAGATCGAACGAGGTCGAACGATGGCAGCAGCGAGCACAGAGCACCGCCGCGCCCGCCGCAAGAACTTCCTCGGCGTCGTCGAGGGCGTCAGCATCGCGCTCGACGCGATCTGGGGCAACAAGCTGCGCTCGTTCCTGACCGTCCTCGGCAACGTCATCGCGGTCTCCTCGATCATCCTGGTGGTGTCGATCATCCAAGGCCTCGACGCCGAAGTCACCGCGATCTTCTCGTCGCAGGGGACCGACGTCTTTCAGGTCGTACGCTCCGGCGAAATCTTCTCGCAATTCGACGAGCGGCTGGCACGGGGCAACCCACCGATCATACGCGCCGACGCCCGCATGCTGCGCCGGGAAGGCACGACCTTCGCCGCCGTCGTCGAAACCGCACAGAGCAACGCCCGGGTGCAGTACCGCGACGTCAACCTCGACCGCGTCGGCATCGCCGGCTACTCGCACGAATACAGCCTGACCGACACCTACGGGATCGAAGCCGGCCGCTACTTCTCGCTCCTGGAGGCTCGCCGCAACCGCGCCGTCGCGGTGCTCGGCTTCGATACCGCCGACCAACTTTTCCCCGGGCTTCCGGTGAGCGCGGCAATCGACAAGCGCATCCTGATCGCCGGCACCCACTTCACCGTCATCGGCGTCCACAAGCCACGCGGGGCGCTGCTCGGCTTCAGCCAGGACGAGTTCATCAACGTGCCGATCGGCGCCTACGAGCGCATGTTCGGCCGCCGCTCGATCGGCGCCATCGTCATCCGGCCGCGTGATCCGGATCAGATGGACGAGGCCCGCGCCGAGGCCCGCTTGTTGATGCGCATCAGCCGCCGGCTGCGACCCGGTGACGCCGACAACTTCGGCATCAGCAGCGCCGATACGTTCGTCGACATCTACCGGCAGGCGACCAGCGGCATCTACACCATTCTCGTCTCGGTGGTCGCCATGTCACTGGTCGTCGGCGGCATCGTGATCATGAACATCATGCTGATGGTGGTCACCGAACGGACGCGGGAAATCGGTATACGCAAGGCGGTCGGGGCCACCTACAGGGCGGTATTGTGGCAGTTCATGGTCGAGGCGGTGACCCTGTCGGTCGCCGGCGGTGTGCTCGGCATGGCGCTCGGCTACGCCGGCGCGGCCCTGATCGGCGCCTTCACCGCCCTGCCCTACACGCTGGCCCTGTGGTCGATGGTCATGGCAATCGGCGTGGTGGGCGCCGTCGGCGTCATCTTCGGCATCTACCCGGCGAGCCGCGCCGCCAAGCTCGACCCGATCACCGCCCTCGGCTATGAGAGCTGACATGAGCCGCCCGGCCGTCACCCCAGCCGCTTCGGAGACGCGATATGGCCATTCGTAGGGTCCTGGCAGCCGAGATCCTGGGGATGGCCTGGGAGAGCCTGCGCACCCACAAGATGCGCTCGGCGCTCACCGTGCTCGGCATCGTCATCGGTATCACGACGGTGGTCGGCGTGACGAGCCTGATCCGCGGCTTCGACTCGACGATCACCGGCCGGATCCAGGGCATGGGGCCCGACACCGCGTTCGTCGCCAGATTCACGATCCAGTCGCTGACCTCCGGCACCGCCTTTCGAGAGCTATTTGCTCGACCCGACATCACCCCGGCGGACGCGCGCGCCCTGGGCGACCTGTTAACGGTGAAGAAAGTCTCGGTGATCTACCAGGATCAGAGGTCGTCCGCCTGGTACCAGGGGCACCGGACGGCGAGCCCATTGACCCTGCAGGGCGTCGCACCCGAGTTTCTCGAGGCCTCCGATATCGAGATCGAGTACGGCCGCATGCTCTCCGCGGTCGACGAGCGCGAGCGCGCCGACGTTGCCCTGCTCGGTGCGACGCCGGCCCGCGCTCTGTTCGGCAACAACCAGCCGATCGGCCGCCGCTTTCGTATCCGCGGCCGCGAGTATCGCGTCATCGGCGTCACCAAAAAGCGCGCCATCTCGGGTTTGCTCGGCAGCGCCGCCGACAACTTCATCCTCGTTCCATCGAGCAACTTCCGGAAGCTCTTTGGCCCGCGCGCCGGGGACCCGACGATGATCGTGCGCGCCGCCGACGGCGTGGAGACCGAGACCATGGTCGACGACGTCGAGGCCCTGATGCGAATCCGCCACGGCCTGCGCGCCGATCAAATCAACGACTTCGATATCTTGACGCAGGAGGCGATCATGGATCTCTGGCGGCAGATCTCCACGGCGTTCTTTCTGGTGATGGTGGCGCTGTCCTCGGTGGCGCTGATGGTCGGCGGCGTCGGCGTGATGGCGATCATGCTCGTATCGGTCACCGAGCGCACCCGCGAGATCGGCATCCGCAAGGCGATCGGCGCGCGCAACGGTGACATCCTCTACCAGTTCCTCGCCGAATCCGCGGCGCTGGCCGCGGCGGGCGGCGCCATCGGCGTCGCCATCGGCTCGGCAATCGGCTACGCCATCTACTGGGTGACCGGCTTTCCGGTATCGTTACCGTGGTGGTCGTTTGCCATCCCGGTAGCGTTCTCGTCGATCATCGGGATATTCTTTGGTATCTATCCGGCGAGCCGGGCAGCACGGCTCGACCCCGTGGACGCTTTACGGTACGAATAAACTTTGAACCTGCCGGCCCCTCCCCGTCGTTAACTAACTGAAGATTTCGTGTGCTCCCGACCCTCGCTCCCGAGGAGGTTGCGACCTATGTATCGTCACGTTTTCCTGCCGTCTTGCCGTCGTCCTGCGAGCCGCCGACTTCGCGCCGGCGCCCTCGCCTTCATGATCGCCGTGGTGCCGGCGTTGGCGCTCGCCGCGCCAAGCGGTGAACCTGCCGCTGGCGGCGTCCCGATACCGACCGCCGGCCTCGTCAACGCCGCGTTGGCAGCCAGCATGGAAGCCCGGCGTCCGTCGCTGCGCGACGCCATGGCGCGCCGCGGCGAGGTCGTCAACGGCCTCGTCTACAACAGTGGCCGTGGCCAGGACGCGCCCGGACAGCGGCAGACGTACGAGTTGTCGCTGCTCGACGCGGTGGAGATGGCGCTGCGCAACAACTTGAACGTTCAGGTGGCGCGGTACGGGCCGGAGAGTTCGTTTCACGGCATCAACTCGGCGCGCGGGGCGTTCGACGCGACGATGACGTTCCAACTTCCGTCGGCGTTTCAGCGCGGCACGAGCCCAACGACCAACCAGATCCAGGGTGGCGACATCATCACCCAGCAGAATCTCAGCGGCGGCTTCACCTGGGCCGAAAACCTCGAATGGGGCACCAACTACAGCCTCAGCTACACCTCGTCGCGGAGCTCGACGAACAACGAGCTGCAGACGTTCAACCCTTCGCTGAGCGCCGGCTTCCGCGGCAACCTCACGCAGCCGTTGCTGCGCAACCGCGGCGACATCAATCGCACCGGCATCCGGGTGGCGATGAACAGCTACGACTCCAGCCTCGAGGGCTTCCGCGCCCAGGTGCAGAACATCGTGTTCCAGACCATCCAGGCGTACTGGAGCCTGCGCGCCCAGGCCGAGGTGGTCGTCGTGCGTGAGAACGCGCTCGGTGAGGCCCAGCTGCAGTACGCCCGCAACCAGATTCAGGTCGAGATCGGCACCCTCGCGCCGATCGAGACGGTGCAGGCGCAAACCGCCGCGGCGGGCGCCGAGCTCCAACTGATCCAGGCACGAAACGCTCACGAAAACGCCCAGGATACGCTGAAGGAGCTCCTCAACTTCGACGTCATCGTCGATGATCCTTTCGCCTACGACCTCATCCCCACCGAGGAGCCCGAGGAAGAGATCCCGCCGATCGATGTGGAGGCCGCCGTACGCATCGCCCTCGACAACGACCCCGGCCTGGCGCAGCAGCGCCTGAGCCTGCGCAGCGCCGGGCTCAACCTCGCCCGCGCCAAAAACCAGCTCCTGCCGAACCTGAGCGTCACCGCCAGCTTCAGCTTGCAGGGTCGCGCCGGAAGCCGGCTGCTGGGCGCCTTCGGCGGCGGTGAAACGGAGACGATCTCGACCGGCCTGGGGACCGCGCTCGGGCAGATCTTCTCGGGCGACTTCAACACCTGGTCGGTCGGCGCGACGATCAGCATGCCGCTGCACAACCGTTCCGCTAAGGCCAGCGTGGCGACCAGCGAGATCGGCCAGCGCCGGCAGACGACGGAGTACGCGCAGGCGGAGCAACAGCTCAGCTACAACGTGCGCCAGCAGGTGCGCAACGTCGAGAACCTGGTGCAGCAGGTCGCCACGTCGGCCCTCAGCCGCGAGCTCTCCGAACGCCAACTCGAGGCCGAGAAGCGCAAGTTCGAGGTCGGAACGAGCACCAACTTCAACGTGCTCACGTTCCAGAACGATTTCGCCAACGCGCAGTTGAACGAGCTGACGGCCATCATCAACCTGCAGATCAGCATCGCCCAACTCGAGCTGAACAAGGGAACGATCCTGCAGACCTTCGGCGTGCAGATCGGCGATGCGGGGACCGGGGGCGGCCGCGAAGACTAGTCGCCGGCCGCGACGGCAGTCGGCGGAGCCCCACAGCGAAGCCTTCGATCACGCCGCCCGAGCGGCTCGGCAACGCGCGGCGATCAACCCCGCTCGGCGATCAGCTTGTCGAGCTCGCGCCGCAACCGCGGCAAGATCTCGTCGTACGCGAAGGCGCCGACGGTCTCGGGGCCACGCTTCAGGTTGACGTGCGTCGGGCCGCACCAGAGGCCGAGGTCGGCGCCGTCGGTCTCGCCCGGGCCGTTCACCCGGCATCCCATCACGGCGATCGTCAGGGCGTGGTCGGCGGCGTAGCGGGACATCTCGCGCACCTGTTCGGCAAGCTCGACGAAGGCGCCGTTCTCGACCCGCGAGCACGACGGGCACGAGATGATGTTGAGCGTGTCGTTGCCGAAATCGGGGACCGAGCGGAAGCGGCCGGCGGCGATGTCGTCGAGGATCTCTCGGCCGATGCGTACCTCTTCGGGCTTGCGCGCGTTGGAGAGCGTCAGCGACACCCGAATCGTGTCGCCGATCCCCTGGCTGAGGAGCTGCTCGAAGGCGATCCGTGTCTTGATGGCGCCGTCGGGCAACAAGCCGGCCTCGGTCACGCCGAGATGCAACGGCACGTCGGGACGCTCGGCGGCGAAGCGCTGGTTGCCCTCGATGACCTTCTGAGGGTCGGAGTCCTTCAGCGAAACCACGTAGCGGGCGAAGCCGGCGTCGTCGAGGTAACCGCAGTGCTCAACGGCTGAGGCCACCATGGCGCCGACCGAGTCTTCGCCGAATTCCTCGGCGAGCGCCGGATCAACCGAGCCGCAATTGACGCCGATGCGCACCGCGCAATCGTGCGCGCCGGCGGTGTCGGCGATGAAGCGCGCCTTGTCGGCGGCGCTCCGGGACTGCTCGTGGTGGTAGAGATGGCCGGGGTTGTACCGCAGCTTGGCGACAAACGGGGCGACGTCGGTGGCCAGCCGGTAACTCTCCTGGAGGTCGATGCAGAGGTTCGCCGGCGTCCGGCGGGCGATCTCGACGACGGCTTCGGCGTCTTTCCGAGAATCGACGGCCAGGCGAACCACACCGGCGCCGGCCTCGTGAAGCGCGTTCGCCTGCTCGACCGTGGCGTCCACATCCTGCGTATGGGTGGCACACATCGACTGCACCGCGACCGCATGGCCGCCACCGACGGTCACCGAGCCGATGACGACAGCACGGGTCGGATTGCGCTCCGCCAAGGCGGGAGGATCGTCCACTGGATCTCGTCGGGTCGGGTGTCGGGAATCGGGATCAACTCGGGGAAGCATGAGCTTCGCGCCACCCACAGGATGACACCTGCTCCTGACGCCCGCGACCCGTCCGGTGGTAGAATTCGAGCTCGCCGGCAACAGCCGCCCTCCAGGCCCATCACACTCTCACCACGGCCTGGGAGGCCGCTCCTGCTCGGCTTCACACCATTCCTCCCCGGTTCTTCAAGGCGATGACATTCACCCGATTTCGAGCCCGCATCTCGCTCGCGAGCGTCGCCCTCGCCGCACTCGCAGGTCTCGCAGCACCGGCGCGATCGGTTGCCGAGCCGCCGCAGGCGCGCAGCGATCAGCGCGGCCGCCCGGGCCAGACGCTCGACGACGCCATGCGCGTCCCGCCGGGCGAGCAGCCACAGATGTACGGCGCCATGGTTACGCGCGTACGCGTGGATGTGATCGTCACCGATGGCGACGGCAACTTTGTCGCCGACCTGGGGGCGGACGACTTCGTCGTCTTCGAAGACGGGGCGGAGCAGGAGATCCTCGACATCCAACTGATCGACCTCGCGGCCGGGCAAATCCACCCGCTGCTGGGCGAGCGTCAACCCGTGGACGTCACCTCCGGCGAGGCCGTCTCCCGTCGCAGTCCGACCACCTTGCCGGCCACCGATGAAGCCGGCGAGACGGCCGCCGGTACCGCGCCGTCGGCGGCGAGCGAGCTCGGCGCCATTATTTTCCTCATCGACGGTCCCAGCCTCAGCCCGCAAGCGCGGGCGCGCTTCGGCGACGCCTGGAGCGACCTGCTGGAGCAAACCGACAACCCGCAGATCCCGCGCGCCGCCTACATGGTCGACAACGTCGGGCGGCTGCAGGAGCTCGCGCCCCTCGGCTACGACGTCGAGGCGATGCGCGCCGCCGCCGCGACCGTCCGCGCCGCACCGTTCTTCGGCGCCTCGATGAACCGGCGTCTGTACGAGATCGTCGAAGACCTGACGAACACGTACTCGTCGGCCGGCTCGTTGCGCCAGCTCGCCATCGCCAAGGCGCGCTCCTTTGAGGCCGAGGAGCGCAACCGCGCACTTTCCACCTACCGGCTACTGACCAACTTCGCCGACGCCCTGTGGACGCGTCCCGGACGCACCGCGATCGTGTGGGTGTCGACCGGTATCAAGCTCATGCAGGGCGGCCCCTACACCGCGATCTTCGCGCAGGGCTCCAACCCCGAGGCCGAGGGCATGGCCGCGGCGCGCTTCGACATCGTCTCCCCCGACCCCCAGATCAGGGCCGCCCAGGAGGCGCTGCATCGCGCCGCCAACGGATCGAACGTCAGCATCTACTCGGTCGATCCGTCGCTGCTGCACGAGACCCGTAACGTCGCCGTCGACGCCGAGCTCGGCCGCGGGGCCGCCCTTCTGAGTACCCCCGCGGTGCAGCAATCGCTCGACGGGCTGCGCGACTCGATGCGCATGGCAGCGGCGGAAACCGGCGGCAAAGCCTTCATCCAAGCCACCGACCTCGAGATGATCCTCGGCGAGATCGAGGCCGATACCAGCCACTTCTACCTGCTCACCTACGAGCCGCCGTCGCTCGACGGCGACGGCGACTACCACGAGATCCGTGTCGAAGTATCGCGCCCTGACACCGACGTGCGGGCACGGGGTGGCTATGTCGATCATGCCCCCGAGGATCGCGTCCGCCGGCTGATCGCGGCGGGCCTGGCGCTTCCCGGCGCGGTGACCGACCTGCCGGTCGAGGCCCAGGTATTCGGCTCACGCCCCCCGGGGGGCGGACCCAACGTTCTGCTCGCGGTCGCGGTTGACGGCTCCGAGGTAGGCCTGATGCTTACCGCCGACGGCGAGCGCCGCATTTCGCTGGACCTCCATTCGGTTGCACTCGAAGGCACACGAATCATCGACGAGGCCCACGAGCAGTTGACGGCGCGCTCGACGGGCGACGGACGCTTCGTATCCGCGGACAACAACCCGCTCACCCCGACGCTCGTCGGCTACTTCGCCTACCAGCACGAGTGGACGCTCGACCCGGGTAGTTACGCGTTCAACGTCGTCGTGGTCGACAACGTGACCGGTCGGGTCGGGGCGACGTCGGTCAACATCGACATCCCGTCGGACACCGACGAGAACGCATGGGGGATCAGTGATCCGCTGCTGGTCACCATTGACGAGGCCGGCCGCGTACATCCCGTCGTCCTCGGCCGCTTCTTGCCCGGCGACAGCGTCATTGCCTTTGTCGAGGTCTACGGCGGGCAGGCGCCGATCCTGTCGGGCCAGGTGTTTCTCGAGGCTGCCGGCGCCGATGAGGACCAGAGGGGGGCCCGCCTCTTTCCACTGCCCATGCGGCCTGCCGGCGGCGGCGTCCACCACGGTTTGATTCCCCTCCCCACCGGGATGCCGCCGGGCCACTACGTCGTCCAGCTCCTCATCACCGATTCACCCGCCGAGGAGCACCAGATCGTGCGGCTGCCGATCGAGGTGGTCGCCCCACCGATACGCTGATGCGGCACCGCGCGTCGGTCCACCTGCTCGTCGGGGCGCTGCTCGCCGCCGCTGGGACCAGCGGTTGCGAGGGTGGCCTGCTCGAGATTTCCGGTGGGGTCGGGATCGCCGGCGACGCGGCGCTGCCGGCGGTGGTATTTCTCACCAGCTCACCACCGGCCGCTCTGCCGGCGGAGGAAGCAGCGGCCTGGGCCTGGGTTCGAGATCGCGAGGACTTCAACGTTCAGCAGGTGCAGATGATCGACCTGCCGGCGGCTGACCTGCCACCGGACGCGGTCATCTGGTGGCACTACGCCGCGGAGGAGGCGCTACCGTCGGTGGCGGTGCGTGCCGCAAGCCTGGAGGCGGTCCGCAACCATCTGCGGGGCGGTGGCACGGCGCTGCTCAGCCTGGTGGCGGCCTCGTATGTCGTCCCTCTCGGGATCGAGCCGTCGCCTCCCGACACGGTGACGATGGACGCCGGCTTCGCCTCGCAATCGGAGCTCGGCGGCCTGCAAGCCCGCCGCGGCCACGCCCTCCTGGAGCCTTTCTGGGGTGGTGTCTTCAGCTCCGCAAACAGCTCCTTTCCACGCCGCGTGGCCGTCGCCTACAGCGGCGACCGATGGCCGCAGAACGGGCGCGTCTGGGCGGTGCACAAGAGCGAGCGCGGCGTCGATGCGACGATCAAGCTGGGCGTCGAATATCCGTCGACATTCGGTGACGGCGGCGGCGTCCTGACCCTCGGCGCGCACTTCTATTTCGCCGATGCCGACAACCACAACCGACCGCAACTCGAGCGCCTGGCGGCCGATGCGCTCCGCTATCTCGCCGCCCGCGCCCCCGCCAGCGCCCGCGCGGATGTATTCGTCCCGGCGGCGAACGGTGCCGAGAGGAAGGCAGCCGGGGCGATCAACCAGGACGCTCTCTACTGGGCGCCGAGCGCTCCGCGCTTCGAGGTGGTGCCGATGCCGGACACGTCATTGCCGCCGGTCGCCGCTGCCGAGATCGTGCTCAACATGGTCGAAGGGAGGCCATGGGGCCCGGAGATCGTGCGCTACCCGGACGTCGAGATGCCGTTCACCCTGGCCTCGCCACGAGCGCTGATGGTCGGATCGCAACTGGGACGCGTCGACGCCTTCCGGGTCCACCCGCTGCTGCTGTTACGCCGCCTCCGCTTCGGCATCGTGCGTCCGGGTCGCGGCGTAACGTGGCTCGATGATCCCGAGTCCGGTGAGCGCACCTTCACCGCCCGCCCGGAGGGCGTCGAGCTGTTCTACACCGACGGCGAGCTCGACGTTCGCCTCTACCTGACCGTCGATCGGCGCTACACGGCGCTCGTCGGCCTGTTGGTGATCCGCAGCCCGGCGTCGGTCGAGGTCATCGCGACGTGGGAGGCGCAACACCTCTCGAGCCGGCCGCCCGGAGGTACCGCGGCGGGCACGCCGCAGATCGGCTGGGATGCCGGCGCCCAGGCCGTAGTCTGGCGCGACGGCACCGGTTTCGTCGTCAAGGCCGGGTTCGGCCGCGACACCGCGACCCACATCCTGGGATTCCGCCCCGACGAGCATCTCGACGAGACGGGCCTGTTCGTCCCCTTGCAAGCCCCGGAAGACGAACTGGAGGGGCCCGGCCCGGTGTCGACCGACGCCTCCAATGTAGCGTTGCAGGTGCGCGTCGAAACCAGCCCTAACACCTCTTCGTTGCTTCCGATCGTCATTGTAGGAGGCCCCGAGACCGAGCTCGACATCGACGCCGCCTTCGACGAGTTGATCGCCGACCCGGGGCGCGCCTGGGTGGACAACGCCGAGCACTATCGCGACTTTCTCGACCGCCGAACGATGCGCCTGCAGGTACCGGGAAACGGTTTCGAAAAAGCCTTCGAGTGGGCAAAGATCGGCATCGAGTCGCTGCGAACGGTGGTGCCCGGCACCGGCAGCGGCATCATCTCGGGCTTCGGGTCGCCGCAACCGGCCGACGCTTGGGTGGCGACGCCGAACGCCTTCGGCAGCGGCGCTCTGTGGGCGGTAATGGCCGCCGACGCCTACGGCGATCGAGCGCTCGCCGCCGAGACCTTGCGCCTGACAGCACGATACCAGGGCGTCGACGGCCGTATGCCGACTTCGATCGGCGCGGCGCAGGATGTCATCGGTAACCGGATCGCCGACACGGCGCTGTTCCTCATCGCGCTCGAGAACCACCTGCGCACCTGGAACGACGAGGCTCTGCTCGCGGAGCTCTGGCCGGCGGCGCAACGTGCCGTCGACTACCTGTACGACGCCGACCCCGAAGACGACGGCCTCGTCAACAGCTTCGGCGAGCTCGACCGCTGGAGCAGCGACCCCGTCGTGCAAACAACGATCCATCTCGCCGGCCTCTGGGGCGCCGCCCTCGAGGCCACCGAGCGTCTGGCCGAGCTCGCCGGCGAGGACGCCGCCGCCACCCGCGCCCGCGATGCCGCGGCTCGCGTACGAACGGTCCTCAACACCGAGTTCTGGAACCCCGCCGAGCGGCGCTTCAACTTCGCCAAGCGGACAGACGGCTCGTTCGTGTCCACCCGCACGGTGTTGCCGGCGGTGCCGATGGTCTTCGGCCTGCTCGCCCCCGGCGCCGCGATCCCGGCCCTCGACTCGTTCTCGAGCGCCGAGCTCTCCCGCGACTGGGGCGTCGGCCTACTTTCCGACGTGCCGCCGCCCGAGGCACCCACCGACGAGATCGCCTTCATCCCGATGCCGCCGCCGACGGGCCTACCGACGGTTGCCGCCGAGCTCGTCAGCCCGGTGTTCACCGGCTGGGCGGCGCTCGCCGAGTACGCCAACCACCGCCCGGACTCCGGCTTCGCGCACGCTTACACCAACCTGTTGCTGCTCGAACAAGCCAACCCCGGCTACGCGACCGCGGCGTTCGCGGGACAGGTGCTGGCGCCGCGCGGCGACGTTGCCCACGCCGCCGCTGCGCAGGCGATGACCGTGCTACCGGTGGTCTGGGGCATGCTCGGCATTCGTCCCGATGCCCCGAACAACGCGGTGCGCATCAGCCCGCACCTGCCGGCGAACTGGGACCGGATCAACGTCGACCCGGTGCGGGTCGGCGATAGCGAGTTCCGCCTCCAGGTCCGGCAATCGGTGAATCGTATTCAATTCCAGGTGGATCGCTGGAGCGGCGACCGGGATATCGAGCTGCACTTCAGCACCCACGTTCCGATCGACGTCAACGTGGCTCTCGACCCTGACGTCGTCGGCGCTGAGATCGTCGGTGAGGCCACCGTCGAGCAGCGCTCCCCGGACCGGCTGGCGACCGTCGTCGTGCGACCCACTGCCGACCTGATGACGATCGCTTTCGTGCACGATCCCTTCCCGCGCTTGATCTCCCCCATTCCCGATCGCCTAACCGAGGCGCGCTCTTACCTGCAGCCGGGAGCCGCCTCCAGCCGCCTGCGGGTCATCCACGCTCGTTACCTCGGCGGTGTAATGGCTATCGAGCTCGAAGGGTTGCCCGGGCGGACGTATACGCTTACGCTGGCGACCCCGTGGAGGGTGAGCCAGGTTACGGGCCTACCGAACGTCCAATTCGCTCATCCAGACGCCGGGGTCGCGACGATCGACGTCACGATCCCGGGTAGCGGCCGGCGCTACCGTCCGGTGACGCTGCAGGTGTCATTCGAACGATGACGATCCCAGCCGAGCCCGACAGCCGGCACCCTTGGTACTCGCCAGAAACCGGCAAGATCAGCCGCATCACCTTCAACGGCTCACCCGACCCGACGCTGGGTATCGAGGTCGAGTACCAGATCATCGACCCCGAAAGCGGCGAGCTGGCCCCGGGCTGCCCGGAGATCCTCGAGGCGTTCAACCAGCCCGCCTACGCCAAGGAGGAGCTGCTGCAGTCGACGGTCGAGCTGAACGTGGGTCCCTGCCGGAATATCGGCGAAGCACGTGACGCGCTCACCGACCGCCTCGCCGCGCTGCGCGCGACCGCCGCCGATCTCGGATACGGCCTGATCGCCGCCGGCACGCATCCGACCTCGTACTGGGAAGCCCAGAAAATTACCGAAGCCGAACGCTACCAGAGCCTCCAGGAACGGATGCAATGGTCGGCCCGGCGCTTGATGATCTTCGGCGTCCATGTTCACGTCGGCGTCAGCAGCGGTGAGAAGGCAATCGCCATCTCTAATTCTCTGACCACCTTCCTGCCCCACCTGTTGGCGCTCTCGGCATCGAGCCCGTTCTGGCACGGCGAAGACACCGGCCTGGCCTCGGTGCGGGTCAAGATCTTCGAGTCCTTGCCTACCGCCGGACTGCCCTACCGCATGATCAACTGGGGCGAGTTCCAACGCTTCATGAACACCTTGATGAACGCCGGCACCATCCAATCGATTCGCGAGATCTGGTGGGATATTCGGCCGCACCCCGTGTTCGGGACGATCGAAGTGAGGATCTTGGACGCACTGCCCACCGTGCGCGAAACCATTGCGCTGGCGGCGCTGATCCAGAGCATGATCGTCCGGCTCAGCGAGCTCTACGACTGCGGCGAGTTCCTGCCGTTGAACCGCCACTGGATCGTGGCGGAGAACAAGTGGCGCGCGGCGCGCTACGCCGACGAGGCGGTGCTCATTGCCGACGACACCGGCGAGCTGAAGCGCCTCGACGAGATGGTCCACGAGATCGTCGAGAACCTCGAGCCCGTCGCCAAGCGATTGGGCTGTCACGCCGAGCTGCTCGACAACCTCGCCATTCTCAAGGCCCGCCCCGCGTTCCACCGCATGCGCGAAGTGCACCGTGAAACCGGCAGCCTGGGCGAGGTCGTACGATTCCTCGAGCGTCAGATCAACGACAACAACCCCTTCTGAAACGCCGCCGGCGACGGCACCCCGGCGCTACCGCACGCCACCGCGCCGCTGTGCACCGCGGCGCGGGTCGCCTCCTCGGGCTCGGCACCGCGCAGCCATGCGCATACGTAGCCGGCACCGAACGCGTCGCCGGCGCCGGTCGGATCGACGACGTCGATACGGGGCGCGGGCGTGTGCGTCACCGCGGCCTCGCCGCGCCGTCGATCGAAGACCGTCGCCCCCGCGGCGGCGAGCGTGAGCAACCACACACCGGGACCCGAGCAGCCGCCGAGAGGCCCGTCGTTGTCCGCTGAAGTGCGCTGCAACAACTTCTCAACCGCCGCCGTCGCTTCTGCCTCCCCGGCAGCGGCTGGATCGAGGCCGCAGATCGTCGCCGCCTCGGCGAGGTTGCATTGCACGACGTCGGCGCAACCGAACCAAGACCACCAGTCATCGCGGCCGCGATAGCGTCGTGTGCCATCCGCAGCGGTCCCGAGCGCCAGGCTGTGGACATCGAGGTACACCCGATCGCAACCTGCCCGCAGCGAGCGCATCGCCGGCGCGCTGCAGTCGGTACCGGTGATGCAGTTGACGACGACGAGGTCGGCGCCGGCCGCCGCTTCGAGGTCTGTTTCGGTGAGCGGCGACGGGGCGTGTGATAGGCACTCCACCCGCTCGCCGGCGCGATCCGCGGCCGCGTACGACAGTTGCACCCGCGGGTTGGCCTGTTGCATCGGGATCAGCGCCTCGAGCGAGACCCCGGGAAGCGTGGCGGCCCAGCTCTCGATGCGCGCCCGGCAATCCTCACCGACCCGGCACAGCGGCACGATCGTGTACGCCCCGCCGGCGGTTGCGGCCAACGCCGACACCGTGTGGGCGATACCGCCGAGGCTTTCGGTGACGCTGCCGTCGGCGGCCTCGATGGTGTCGGCGACGATGCTCCCGACAATGACAATCCGCACGTGGTCACGCAGCCGGTTGGGGCGAGCGGTCACTCATGAGCGATAACAGGCCGGCGCAGGTGATGGTCACGAGGGCACCGAGCGGCGTGTACCAGGTCCATGCCACACCGATGAGCTCGTAACCGAGCAGCGCGCCGATGCGCGGAAGCTGTTGCACGACGATCAGCACGCCGATTCCGACAAGCATGGCAACCGACGCCTGATTCGCACCGAGGCGCCAACGGGTCTGCCCGACGAGGAAGATGCCGAGAACCGCGCCGAACGTGATCGACGTGATCGTCAAGCCGGCCTCCAGCACCGACCCCCACGCCTGGGCCACGAAGGCGACTGCCGCGAGGGCGAACGCCCACATGATCGTGAAGCGATGCGACATCCGCAACGCCTCTTGCGTGCTCTGTCGGTCGTCACCGTCGCCGGCCTCGTCCTTCGGCCCGGCTCCTGCCGCGCGCCGCCACAGGTCAATCGTGCTCGTCGAGGCCAGCGAGCTGAGCGATGAGGAGAGTGTCGACATCGCAGCGGCGAAGACCGCGGCGATCACCAGGCCGCCGAGCCCGAGCGGCAGCTCCTCGGCGATGAAGCGAGGAAACACCGTGTCGTTGGCGGCAAACGGGACGGCGGGCGGGGTTGCCTGATAGAACGCGTACAGCAACGTGCCGATCCACAAGAACAGAGCGATCTGGGCGAACACGAGGATGCCGCTGGCCACGACCGCCTGCTTGGCGCGCCGCGGCGACCCGGTCGCCAGCAGTCGCTGCACGAACATCTGGTCGGTGCCGTGGGTCGCCGCCGTCAGCACCGCGCCGCCAATGACGCCGCCCAGGAAGGTGTACGGCACGGCAAAGAACTCGGGGCTGAAAGAGAAGCTCAGGTCGAGCCACTGCAGCTTACCGGCGGCGGCAAGCCCGGGGGCGACGCCCGCCCACCCTCCCGGGATGCGCTGCAGCAGAATCCAAGCCGCCAGCCCGGCTCCACCCACGTAGATGATCTGCTGGGCGAAGTCGTTCCAGATCACGGCGCGCAACCCGCCGTGCAACGTGTAGTAGAGCGTCACCCCAATGACCAAGGCGATCGACAGCGGCAATCGGGTCACCACCGGCAGACCCAGAGGCAGCAGTTCCACCAGCACCAACGCGGTGGCGAACAAGCGCACGCCGTCGGCCATCACCCGGTTGACGACGAACACCAGCGACGCGGTCGTCTGGGCGCTGCCGCCGAAGCGCACCGCGAGAACCTCGTAGGCGGTGCTGTAACGGCCGTCGAAATAGCCGCGCACGAGAACCGCGGCGACGACAAAGCGTCCCACGACGTAGCCGAGTGCTACCTGCAGGAAGGTCAGATTCCCACCGTACGCGATCGCCGGGAGCCCGATGAACGTCAGCGTCGAGGTCTCCGTGGCGACGATCGAGAACGCCGCCGCCCACCACGGAATGTTGCGGCCGGCGAGCATGTAGTCGTCGAGCGTGCCTTGCGGGCCGGCGAATCGACGTCCGATCCACAACGTCAGGGCAAAGTAGGCCACCACGATCAGCGCGTTGACAGCCGCCGGCGTGGTCACGACGCCAAGCCGTCGCCGGCCAGCGCCAGGGCCAGGGCACGGTGTACGTCGCCGTGGGCGCGCTCGAGGTAGCGCTGCGCCGCCGGCCGCGCCACACCGCTGCGCGCCATGAGGAGGGCGGTGGGCAGATCGTTTCCAGCCTCCGCAAGCAACGCGCCGGCGGCCTCTTCGTCGTCGCAATCGGCAAGTTTCTGCAGGATCGCCGTGGCCCGCAGCCGCAGCTTGTCGCTGCTCGTACGGACCGCCACCATGTGCTCCCCCCAGACCCTTCCGAGGCGGATGAAGGCTGCCGTCGAGATCGCGTTGCACACCAGCTTTTGCGCCGTTCCCGCCTTCATTCGCGTGCTGCCGTCGATGACCTCGCGTCCGACGGCGACGACGACCGCGATCCGCGCCGCCGCGGCAAGCCGGCTACCGGCCGAGCAGGTGATCGCCGCGCCGGTAGCGCCGCGCCGCATCGCCTCTTCGAGCGCGGCGCAGGTAAACGGCGTTGCGCCGCTCGCCGACAGGGCTACGACAACGTCCGCCGCGCCGACATCGAGCTCTTCGATCGCTTCCCTGCCCGCCTCCTCGGAATCCTCGGCGCCCTCGACGGCGTGCGTCAGGGCGCGGGCGCCGCCGGCGATCACCGCCCGCACCCGGGCTTCATCGACGCCGAACGTCGGGGCGCATTCGGCCGCGTCGAGCGCCCCGATACGGCCGCTGGTACCGGCGCCGACGTAGATCAGGCGGCCACCTCGAGGCCAGCAGCGCACCACCGCATCGACCACCCGCGCGGTCGGCGCGGCGGCGGCATGCGCCGCCTGCAGGGCGTCGTCGTCGGCAGCCTCCAAGACCGCCAGAAGCTCGGCGGTGGACAGCTCGTGCAAGAGCCGGCCGCTGCCGCTCACCTGAGCCGATCGACGGCCTCGACGACGGCACCGTGGAACGCGATCCGGGCCTCCCGAATCTGCGTGTTCTCGCGCGTCGGGTGCACACGGTTGGTCAACAGAATCACGAACAGCTCGCGCTCCGGGTCGATCCACACCGAGGTGCCGGTGAACCCGGTGTGCCCGTAGGCGACCTCGGAGAACATCGTCCAACTCTGGCTCGGATGGGCGGTATCCCAGCCGATGGCGCGGCTGCTGCCCTCGGGCTCGTTCTGCCTGCGGGTCCAGCGGCGGATGGTCGCTCGCTGCAGCACCCGAACGTGGTCGTAGGTACCACCGTTGAGCATCATCTGGGCGAAGACCGCCAAGTCGCCGGCGGTGGAGAACAACCCGGCGTGCGACGAGACCCCACCCATCGCGGCGGCGTTCTCGTCGTGAACCTCACCGTGAACCATGCGTCCGCGCCACGGATCCTGCTCGGTCGGCGGAATCCTGCCGAGCCACTCGCCCGGCGGGTTCCACAGCGTCTGCGTCATACCGAGTGGCGCGAAGATCTCCCGCATCGCGTAGGACTCGTAGCTTTCGCCGAGGGCGCGATCGAGGATCTCGCCGAGCAGGATGATGCCGAGGTCGGAGTAGGCATAGCGTTCACCGAGCGCCGCTTCGAGATCGGTGGCCTCGATGCGACGCAGGATGTCGGCGCGGGTCTGCGGCCCCGATTCTCCGGGGTCGTAGTCGAGGAAAAAGCGGATGTAGGCGGGCAGACCGGAGACGTGCAGCAGCAGATCTCGAACGGTCACCGCTTCCTTGCCGGCGCCACTGAACTCGGGGACATAGGCCTGCACCGGATAGTCGAGCCGCACGCGGCCGGCTTCCACCGCCTTCATCGCCACCGTCGTCGTGGCGATGACCTTGGTCAACGACGCCAGGTCGAACACTGCATCCGTGGGCATCGGTACCGCGCCGGCGTCGTAGCTCATGGCGCCGACCGCGCCCACTTCGACCAGAACGTTGCGGTGCCCGACGGCATAGACGGCGCCGGGGAATCCCCGTGAATCCACGAACCGCTGCAGCGTAGCCCGCGCCGCCGCCAGATCGTCAGGCGCGAGCGTCGCGCCCGGTCGCCGCGACTCGGCGCCTGCGGCGCTGCCGGGCGCTTGCAGGGCCGCGTCCAGGGCGGGTTTCTCGATCCCGAACCCGAGCGGATAGACGCCCGGCACGGTCACCGGCAAGTGGCCGCTCCAACCCCTCGTACCGGTTAGTGCCGCCGCCAGGGCGCGTTGCAGCGGCTGCGACCATCCATACGCGGCCACCGCCGCGCCGGCGTCGGGAAATGCGCTCACCACGTAGGGGCTGCCGAGCGCCACCAGGATCACCGGGACGTCGAGGCTCGACAACATCTGGCCGTAGCGCTGCTGTTTGTCGGGCAGCGCGATCTGTTCCTGGTTCGAGCGCACCCGGGCGCGCACCGCCATCACCACGACGCCGGCGCGCGACGCCTCGGCCATCAGCGCGGCGGCGTCGTCGCCGCTGGTACGTCCGTCGATGCTGCGCGTCGTGACGTCGCCGAGGCTCGCTCGCAGGGCGCTCGACAGCGTCGTAACGTCGACCGCGGTGTCGGTGTCGGAAATGCCAACCACCAAGACACGGTGCCGATCGCGGGCGTCGAGCGGCAAGATGCCGCGCCGGTCCCGCAGCAGGGTGACCGCCGCGGCCGCGACCTCCTCGGCACGCAACGCGTCCGACGCCGGCGCGAATCGATGGGGCAAGTCGGCGAGCGACGTGGCATCGGGGCCCAGGTGGAGGCCGAGCCGGGCCTTGTACTGGAGAACCATCCGAACCGCCGCCTCGAGGCGTTCGGCGGGCAGCGCACCGCTCTCGACGCCACGAACGATGGCGCCGCGCACCGCGTCCGGAAACGGCGGCAACAACACCATGTCGGCGCCGGCGGCCAGCGCCTGTACCGCCGCCTGACCGCTCCACCAATGCCGGTTGATGCCGCCCATTTCCATCGCGTCGGTCACCACCAGGCCCTTGAAGTCGAGCTGGTTGCGCAACAGGTCGGTGAGCACCGCATGGGACAACGTCGCCGGTAGCTGCTCGTCGGCGGTGATGGCGGGCACCGACAGGTGCGCGGTCATGATCGACGCCACACCGGCTTCAATCGCATCGCGAAACGGGGCGAGCTCGACGGCCTGTAAACGCTGGCTATCGACGCGCAGGACCGGCATGTCGATGTGTGAATCGACGCTGGTGTCGCCGTGCCCCGGAAAGTGCTTGGCGGTCGCCATCGCGCCGGAGGACTGCGCCCCGGTGACGAAGGCGGCGGCGAGACGACCAACCTGGTCCGGGTTCTCCCCGAACGAGCGCACGTTGATCACCGGGTTGCGCGGGTTGCTGTTGACGTCGGCGACCGGGGCGAAGATCCAGTGGACACCGAGAGCGCGGGCGTCGCGGCCGCTGGCACGACCCATCCACTCCGCCGCCTCGACGTCGCCGGTGGCGCCGACCGCCATCGCGGTCGGATACGGCACCGCGCCACCAACCCGGAACTCGGCCCCCCACTCGAAGTCCGCGGCCACCAACAGGGGCGGTTGACCGAAGCTCGCGGCCGTTCGCTGCAGGTCGGCGATCAAGGCGGCGGCCTCGTAGGCCTGGGAACGAAACAAGACCACGCCGCCGAGCTCGAGAGACTCCACCATGTCGATCAAAACGCGGCGTTGGGCGGCATCGGCGGCGTAGTACTCGCCGAAGGCGCGCACCATGATGACCTGGCCGGCGCGCTGCTCGAGGGTCATGGACGCGAGCGTCGACTCGACCCAGGCGGACGCTTCCGGAGGCAGGGGTTCGCGGGGATCGAGGGAGGCCACCAGAGCGGGCGTCTGCAGCGCCTCGGTCGCACCCTCGCCGACCGGCTCGGCGGTCGGTGGCCGCGTTTCTCCGGGTAGCAGCACCAGCACACCCAACAACAGCGCCAAACCGCCGCCAAGGCGGCGGCCACGTCGGTCAGCCCGCATATCTCAACGCCCTCCTGGTGCGGGCGTTGAGACCTGCGGGCCGGCAAGGGAGCTATTCAGGACCCTGGTATGATTCGGCGTGCTGGATTGGTTCATGTGCCCACCCACCTGGTGCGCGGGGATATCTGAGCCCCCGTGAACACCTCCGCCCCGAGGAAAGGCAGTCTAGCAGACCATGGTGAAAGTGTGAGAACCGGCTGATGGCGCAGACACGGACACGCAAGAGCCCGCCGGGCATTCGTGTCGTGGCCGTCTCGGCGCTTGCGACACTGCTCTTCCTTTCGATCGCGGCGCCGCCTGCCGCCGCTCGCGGTCCCTCCCGGCTGTCCGTCAACCGGCGGAACCAGCAAGCCTTCCGGGTGCAGGGTGCGCACACCTACGGCGCGCGGCTCGAACCAGCCTCCCGCGCGGCGGTCGAGCAATCTTCCGGAACACGGGTCGGGATCGACGTCTGGCGCGACCGTGGCTTTGCCCCGCTCGCCGGCAAGCGCATCGGTTTGATCAGCAACCTCACCGGGCGCGATAGCCGCGGGCAGCTCACCGCTCAGGTGCTCGGCGCCGAACCGGCGGTGGAGCTGGTCGCCATTTTCTCCCCCGAGCACGGCTTCCGAGGGGTCGAGGAAGGCCGTGTGGACAGCGGCAGCGACGCGGTCACCGGTCTGCCGATCCACAGCCTGTACGGCGAGACGCGGCGGCCGACCGGCGAGATGCTCGCCGGGCTCGAAGGCCTGGTCTTCGACATCCAAGACATCGGCACGCGTTTCTACACCTACGCCACGACGCTGGCGTACGCGATGGAGGAAGCCGCCGCCCACGGCCTGCCGATCGTCGTGCTCGATCGACCCAACCCGATCGCCGGCATCCACGTGCAGGGCCCGGTGCTCGACGAGGGCGAGCTGTCGTTCGTCGGCTACGCGCCGATTCCGTTGCGCCACGGGATGACGATGGGCGAGCTGGCCCGCTACTTCAACGAAGAGCGCGGCATCGGCGCCGATCTGACCGTCGTCGAGACAACCGGCTGGCGGCGCGCCGATTGGTACGATGCCACCGGCCTGCAGTGGGTAAACCCGTCGCCGAACATGCGCAATCTGGCCCAGGCGACGCTCTACCCCGCCGTCGGGCCCCTCGAGACCACCAACGTGTCCGTAGGCCGCGGTACCGACGAGCCTTTCGAATGGTTCGGCGCCCCATGGATCGACGCGCTCCGGCTGGCGAAGAAGCTCAACGACGCCGGCTTGCCGGGACTTCGCTTCGTGCCCCGCGACCGCACACCCGAAGCCAGCATCCACGCCGGTGAGCTGTGCCATGGCGTCGACCTGATCCTCACCGACCGCGACGCCTTCGCCGCCGGACTGACCGCGATCACGTTGGCCGCCGCGCTCCACGAGCTGCACGGCGAAGCCTGGGAGATCGAACGCTTCCCGAGACTGTGGGGCCGCCCCGAGGTCGTCGATCAACTACGCTCCGGCCTCTCCCCCACCGAAATCGCCGCCAGTTGGGAACCCGAATTGGCCGCTTTTCTGGAAATCCGCCAGCGTTACTTGCTGTACGAATAAGCTCACAAGCGAGTGGCGGGAAACAACTGGAAACAGGAGGTGCCCGGCTACTGCGGGCGGTGGGCGAAGCCGGATTCAATTCTCTTGATTTCCCGCCACCCACCCCCGGCCTCTCGGCGCCTGCGGCACCTCCCGGCCCGCTTGGCGCACAGGTGTCGGATGGGCGGCGACCCGGCCGGCGTCCCTCTGACGGATGGGCGACGTTTCAAGCGGCCGCCATTGGTTCCGACAACGCCCGTCCCCAACAGCCCCCACCCCCCACCTACGCGCCTATCGGGCAACGAAGGCGCCGCAGGCGCCGATTGGAGGGGGCGGGCGGCGGGAAATCAAGAAAATGGGAGAAGCTCCAAGCTGCCGCCGACGGCAACCAAACCGGCGAGGGCGCAGCGGACGCGTATGCAAGGCGCGCGCCGAGAGGGCGCCCGAAGGCGTACTGAAAGTACGTCGAAGGGCGCCCGAACAAGCGCAACGCCGCAGACGCGTTCGCTGCGCCCTCGCCTTACTCGCGGTGAAGCAGGTCGTAAATCACCGGTATCAGCAACAGCGTCAGTATCGTCCCCGTCGACTCCCCGCCGATGATGGCGATCGCCAGCGGTCGTTGTAGCTCCGCGCCGGCGCCGAGGCCGAGAGCCATCGGGATCAGTGCGACCGTCGTGGTCACCGAGGTCATGACGATCGGACGCAGGCGTATCGCCGAGCCCTCGAGGATGGCCTGGCGGAGCGGGGATCCCTCGCGCCGCAGGCGGTTGATCGTATCGACCTTGACGATGGCGTCGTTGACGATGATGCCGGTCAGCACGACCGTACCGATCAAGGCGACGACGTTGATCGACTGGCCGGTCAGGGCCAGCGCGGTGACGACGCCCACCCAACCGAGCGGCAGCGTCAACAGGATGATGAAGGGATGCTTGAGCGACTCGAACTGGGCCGCCATGACCATGTACACGAGCAGGGCGGCGAGGACGAGCGCGTACCCGAGGCTCCGGAACGAGCTCTCGACCGCTTCGCGCTCACCCGCCACCACGTAGCGATAGCCGGGTGGGAAGTCAAGGCGAGCGAGAACGGCTTCCGACCGTTCGATCGCCTCTGAAAGTCGAATGCCGGTGAGGGTGGCGGTGATCGCGATCTCGCGCATGCGATCCGTCCGGTTGATCTCGGCGGGCCCGGCGCTGATGGTCTGGTCGACGAGGATCCGCATGGGGATGGCGCCGTTGGGCGTCGGGAACGTGCGGTCGAGCACTTCGTTGAGGCTCTCGCCGTCACGGCGCGAGGAGATCCGAATGTTGATGCGACGGTCGAATTCGGCGAACTGGGTATCGGCGAGCGACCCTTCCAGGGCGGCCTCGAGGGCGTCGGTTACCTGCCGCATCGAGAGCCCGTAGCGGGCCACCGCGTCGCGGTCGATGGTCAGCCGGATCTCCGGATTGCCGCGGGCGCTGTTGGCGATCACGTCGTCGAGCCCGTCGATGCCAGCCAACAGCTCGACGGCCTCGGCGGCGAGCTCATCGAGGAGATCGAGATCGTCACCCCGCAACGCAATCCGAAATCCAACCGACTCGGCGCCGAGAAGCATCTGCAGCGGTGTGCGCTCGGGATCGATCAGAACCGTTGATCCTCGAAAACCCTCGGCAACTTGCCGCACCGCCTGCATGGCCGCATCTTGTTCTCGAGAGCGGGTCCGCGAGCCCTCGCCGGCCATCACCACGGTGATCAACGCCCGCGTCGGTGACAGATCGAGGGCGCCGGCGGCGGCGCCCGGCGCCGTGGCGGTCTCCAGGCCGAGCGTCGCGAACGTGGTGTCGACTCCTTCCACCGCCCGGACCGCGGCGTCGATATCGCGCACCATCTGCTCGAGCCGATCGAAGGGCGTCCCCGGCGGCGCATCGAGCCGCACCTCGAAACGACCCGTATTGACCGGCGGCATGAGCTCGAACGGCAGGCTGTAGGCGATGAATCCGCCCCACACGATCAGGCCGAGGGCGCCGAGCACCGTCACCGCGCGATGCGCCAGACACCACTCGAGAGCCCGGTGGTAGAGGTGCGCAAAACCGTCGTACAGCGCCGAGAAACCGCCGCTCAACGGCCGCAGGATCGCCGTCAACAGCCCCAACAACCCGTGGATCCAGAACAGCACCAGGGTGACGAGAAACCTCCCGATGACACCCGCGAAGGACAGCAGGGGCGCGAAGAGGGCGCCGATCATCGCCGTCGGTCGCCGCCGTGGGGCAACGGGCGTCGCCGCCGCCGGGGGCTGGTCTTGCTCAGGGGTGGCTCCAACGGGCGCGCCCGCTTCGGGCGCGTCCTCGGTGGAGCCCCGCGCAGTCGCCGCGGCCGCAACCCCGGGTTCGGTGGGCTCGGCGACATATTCGGCGAAGGGGTCGCGGAACACCTCGCCCTCGGCGAGCCGCATGAAGCGCGCCGCGAGCATCGGCAAGACGGTCAGCGACACCACCAGCGATGCGAGCAGCGAGAACGTCACCGTCCACGCCTGCGGAGAAAACAGCTCGCCGGCAACCCCCTGCACGTAAGCGATCGGCAGGAAGACGGCCACGGTCGTGAGGGTCGCGGCGGTGATCGCCATCGCAACTTCGGTGGCGCCCGCGTCGGCCGCTTCATCCGCCGGCAGGCCGAGCTGCCGGTGGCGGAAGATGTTTTCGAGCACGACGATCGAGTTGTCGACCAGCATGCCGACGCCGAGCGCCAGGCCGCCGAGCGTCATGATGTTGAGCGTGATCCCGGTGAAGTAGCAGAGAACGAACGTAGCGATCAACGACACCGGAATCGATACGCCGAGCAGGATCGGGTTGCGCGGGTCCTTCAGGAAAAGGAACAGGATCGCGAGGGCGAACAAGCCGCCGACGGTGATGTTCTGCACGACGCTGTCGATCGCATCGCGAATAAAGGAAGCGTTTTCGAACGCCAGCGCGATGGTGAGCTCCGGGTACTGGGCCCGAAGCTCGTCGAGGGCAACGACCCCGGCCGTCACCGCGTCGATCGTGTTGACGCCCGACTCCTTGTACAGAAGCACACCGACGGCGGGCACGCCGTTGAGCAGGGCGCCGGCTTTGCGCTCGCGGGCGCCGTCGGTCACCGTGCCGAGGTCGCCCACCGTGAGCGGGGCTCCCTGTGCCGTTTGCCCCACCGGCACGTCGGCGATATCCGCGACCTCGAGGAACTCGCCGATGACGCGCACAGCGTAGGCGAAGTTTCCTTGCAGGACATTGCCGCTCGATGAGCTGGCATTCGCGGTCTCGAGCGCCGAGCGAACGGCACTGACGGTGAGCCCGAACAGCTCGAGCCGATCGGGGTCGAGCTCGACCTGGATCTCGCGCTCGGCGCCACCCGTAACCTGGGCGCCGGCGATTCCTTCTACCTGCTCGAGCCGCGAAACAACCACCGCCTCGACGATCTCGCGGAGGGCGGCGAGGCTCGCCGGCCCGGCGATCGCGACGCCCATGATCGGCTCGCTCCCCGGATCCCAGCGCAGAACCGTGGGCCGTTCGGCGGTCTCGGGCAACTGGTCGATGATGCCATCAACCGCCTCGCGGACGTGTAGGGCGGCGAGGTCAAGGTCGACGCCCCACGGAAACGTCGTCGTCACCACCGACACGCCCTCACGCGACACCGAGCTGACACGCACCTGTCCCTGCACCGCGCTCACCGCGTTCTCGATGGGACGGGTCACCTCGCTCTCGATCTCCGTCGGGGCGAGGCCGACGGCGCTGGTGATCAAGGTGATGCGTGGCGTACCGATGTCGGGCAGCAGGTCAACGGTGAGACCACCCAACGAGACGACCCCGAGCAGCAGGACGGCGATACACACCATCGTGGTGGCGACCGGTCTGCGGATGGCGGCGGCTGAAATCGACATAGGGCTAACTACTGCCGCTCTCGGTGTCTCCGGACTCGGCGATGTTGACGGGTATGTCGTGGGCGAGCGTGAAGTGCCCGCCGGTGACGACAATGTCGCCCTCGTGGATGTTGTCGCCGAGGATCTCGATCCACTGCTCGTTCTCGTCGCCGGTAGTGACGTACTCCCACTGGGCGCGACCGTTGCGAACGACGAAAACCAGCTCCCGGTTGTCGCGCAGCAGTACTGCCTCGAGCGGCACCAGCAGCCGATCCGCGTGGATCTCGGCATCCAACGAGACCTGGGCGAACATGCCCGGCTTCAGCCGCCGGTCCCCGTTCGCCAGACGCACGGTGATCGAGAGGGTCTTGCGCACGGGATCGACGAGCGCATCGATCGCATCGACGCTGCCGTAGAAGACGTCGCCGGGGAACGCCTGGAAGGTGACCTCGGCCCGCCGCCCGATGTGCACGAAGGAGATTTCCGACTCGATCACCTCGACCCGAACACGGATCGGGTTGGGATCGACGAGCATCACCAGGTCGGTGCCGGCGTTGACCCGCTGGCCGGCCACCGGCCAGCTCTTGCGGTTCGGCCCGCTGGTCGCTTCCAGGCCGGTAACCTGGCCGGCGAACGGGGCCGTGATCCGGGTACGGTCCAGGGCGAGCTCGGCTTGCTCGAGGGCCACCCGCTGGTCGGTCAGCTGCGCCAACGCGGCGAACAGATCCGCCCGGGTGATCGCCGAGAGGCGCTCTTGGAGATCAGGCTGCCGGAGCATCGTGCGGTACGCGCCTTCGTTGATGTATCGACGCAAGAACTCGAGGGCGTTCTCACCGTCAGCAGAACGCGATGTGCTGGCCGACTGAGCGCCCGGGATATCGATCTGGTTGTTGGCGAAGTCCATGATTCGTTTGTTATACGTCTCCTCGGCGCGGTCGCGTGTCATGAGCAGCTCGGTGTCATCGAGCTCGACCAGGAGGTCGCCCGCCTCCACCCACTGCCCCTCGACCACCGCGACGCTTTCGATCTTGCCGCCGACCTCGGCGGTGACGCGCAACAGCTTCTCCGCCTCCGCGACGCCGTTCGCCGTGATGCGTTCGACCAGCTCGCCGCGAAACGCCTCGGCGGCGGTCACCGTCACCGGGGCCGCAGCCGGCGGCTGGAACGACGCCGTCTCGGTGGCCGTGGTCGTCTCCTCGCCGGGACCAGCCGCCTCGTCGTCGTGCGGCATGAACTGCCAGACACCGAGGCCGATCAACGCCACCGAGATGACGCTGGCTATTAACATTCCTGCGCGACTCATCGCGCCCCCTTCCTGTTGTCGATATCGTCGTTCATGTTCAGGCTGGCAACTCCCTCCAGATCTTCCCTACCCAGCGGCTGAACGTGCGTGCCTTGGCGCGACCGCGCTCGGCCAGCAGATAGAGGATCGGGGTCACCGAAAGCGTGAGGATCGTCGCCACCGTCAAACCGCCGATGGTCGACAAAGCCAGGTTCGTCCACATGTCCTGGTTCCCGGAGGTACGCTCGGATCCCTGCACGACGACGAGCGGCAACAGACCCCCGATCGTCGTGATCGAGGTGACGAGGATCGGCCGTACGCGCTCGGCCGCACCGGTGACAATGGCATCGAACAACTCCAGGCCCTGGCGGCGCCGCAGGTTGATGTGATCGACCAGGATGATCGCGTTGTTGACCACGATCCCCGACAGCAGAACCACCCCGATCCGGGCCGAGGGATCGAACGCCTTCTCGGTGAAGTAATAGATCAGGAAGACGCCGATCCACGCCGCCGGCACCGTCAGCAAGACGATGAACGGCTGTACCAGCGACTCGTAGAGCGACGCCAGGATCAAGAAGATGACGATCAACGCCGTGTAGGCGACCATGCGGATCTGTACTTCCTCTTCCTGGGTGAGAAAGAACTGGCTGCTCGATTTCTCGGCCGAATAGCCCGGCGGCAGCTCCAACGCCGCGAAGATCGCTTCCTCGTAGTTGGCGCGGGCGCGGCTTGATCCGCGGTATTCCCACCGTACCCAGCGGTCGTAGCGCTGGTCGTCGCGGGTGATCACTCCCGGCAACTCGCGGGATTCGACGCTCAACACGTCACGAAGCCGCACGCCACGCCCGGCGCCGCCGCGCAGTGGCTCGTCGAGCAGCTCCTGCAACGTCCGCGTATCGACACCCTCCGCCTTGATACGCAACGTCCATTCCTCGGAGCCGACCTTGAAGCCATTGAAACGGATCGTCTGCCCCCGCATCAAGCCGTTCGCCTGGGCGATGACTTGGTCGATGTTGATGCCGTGCGAGGTCAGCGCCTGCCGGTTGATGGTCAGGATGAGCTCCGAGCCGACCGAGCGGTATCCCCGGCCCCCGGCCGTGACGGTGGCGTCCTCGACGCGCGGGTGCTGCTGCGCCATCTCGACGATGACGTCGCCGATGTTGCCGAGCTCGTCGTAGTTGTAGCCGAAGACATGGATGCCGGAGTTGTAGCTCGGCCCGTAGCTCAGGCCGCTATTGTAGTAGGGGTCGGTGTCGAAGCCGTTGACGCTGATGCTGACGCCGGCGTAGCGCGTCGCCATGCCGATCATCTCGTCCTTCACCAGCAACGGGTATGCGGTGGTCTCGAGCTCGGGGGGGAACCACACCGTCAGGGTGGCGTTGTTGTTGGTTGTGGACACGCCGAGCTCGACCCGTTCGGTATCGGGAATACTCAACGCGTACTCCTCGAACGGCCGCATCTCTTCCTCGATGCGAGCCGCCTCCGTGCCTTTGGGCAGAGTCAGCCGGACCGACAGGCGATCGCGATAGGTCGAGAAGCGAAACCCACCGCTCGGCACGTTCTGGTCGAACAGGTACCACGAGTAGTAGCCGACCATACCGACCACGACCAGGATCACCCATGGGTGCCGGAGCCCGAAGGCCAGACCCCTACGGTATCCCTTCCCCGGCTCCCGCCCGAAGCGCGGCGCGCTCAACACCCAGCCGCGGGCGGCGGCGGCCGGCATCAGCGTCATGGCGACGAAAAACGACGATGCCAGCGAGAACGTCACCGCCAGAGCGAGCGGCAGGTAGTAATCGCGCAGCCGGCCCTGGAAGATGACGAACGGCCCGAACACGGCGACGGTCGTGAGGGTGGCGGCGAGCACCGGCACAAGCACCTCCGAAGTACCGCGCTCGGCCGCTTCCAGCGGCGCCATCCCCTGTTCACGGTAACGGACGATGTTCTCGAGCACGACGACCGCGTTGTCGACCATCATGCCGAACGCCAGCGCCAGGCCGGTGAGCGTCAGCAGGTTCACCGGCACCTCGAAGTGGTACAGCGCGATGATCGTCAGCGACAGCGCCGCCGCCAGCGAAGCACCGAGAAACAGCGGCGTCCTCAGGTCGCGGAGCATGGCGAACAGCAGGACCCCGACGATCGCCAGGATGAACAGCAGGCGCCGGGTCAGCAGCGCCAGCTCCGCTTCGAGCTCCTCGGCCTGATCGCTGTACGGTTCGACCGCGATGTCAGGCGGCAGGGTCGCCACGACCTCCACCATGCGGGCCCGCACGGCCTTGGCGACGTCGAGAGTGTCGGTTCCCGGCCGCCGGTAGACCGAGAGCAGGACCCGTTGCTCGCCGTTGACACGGACGAACGAAGGCGCCGGCTCGTACACAGTCTCGACCTTGGCGACGTCGCCGACCCTGACGATCGTGCCCCCGATCTTGGTGACCGGAAGCGCCCGCAAGCGCTCGAGGTCCTCGATCGTGTGCAGCACCCGAACGGCGTAGGCGGTCCCCATCACCTCGACCTGGCCGAGCGGCAGCGTTTGGTTGACGCTCTGCACCGCGTTCCAGACGGTGCCGGGACCAATGTTGTACAGCTCCGCCATCGCGGCGTTGACCGTGATCCGCAGGAACGGATCGGTACCGCCGACGATGTCGGCGCGGCCG
>Ga0114950_10000181_pt1 | contig 39033 bp, 35 predicted proteins | sample N075metaG_FD_83503 | JGI IMG/M metagenome (GOLD analysis project Ga0114950, IMG submission 83503) | Deep subsurface microbial communities from Kermadec Trench to uncover new lineages of life (NeLLi) - N075 metaG | ecosystem: Environmental > Aquatic > Marine > Ocean trench > Sediment | place...
ATTGCTACAACATGCCGGACCGCCCAGGCGGTACCAGGCACCCTCGACCAGATCGCGAACCGATCGGCGGCGCATTTGTTGCTGCGCGTCGCGCAGCGCGCCAAATACCCGTTCGGCGCGCTGTTGCGCGTCGCGTTGCAGTCGGCTCAACGCACCCGGCTCGTATAACGAGCGGCCATCACCGGCCAGGGCGTGGAGATCGGCCAGCGTCAGACCGCAGACCGGTGAGCGCAATACCGCAAGCACGGCTGTGACGTCGGCCGGCTGCAGGATAGCGCGGGTCAGCGCCAGCAGATCCTGCACCACGGGTCGGCTGGTCAATGGGTCGAGCTTCACCGCTCGATAGGCCACCTTCGCGCGGCCGAGCGCCGGCAGGATCTCTTTTAAGTGACTTCTCGCGCGCACGATGATTGCAGCCTTGAAGTCCGGATCGGCCGCATGTTCGGCGATGGCGCGCGCAACGAGCGTGGCGATGGCTTGCGCCTCGGCAGCCTCGGTCGGGTAGGCGAGGGTTTCGACCTTGCCACCCGCGCCGCGGCCCGGCTGAGAAGCGGCGTACGCAATCGCGCCCGCCGAAATGTCCTCAATCTCGGGAAAAATGGGCCCCAGACGGGCGTTCACCCAGTCCACGATCTCTTTCCGGGAGCGAAAGTTACGGGTCAGGCGCTCGGATGCGAGGCTGATCGAACCAATGCCCTGCTCCCGGCTGCGAATGAACAACCCGACCTCCGCCTCTCTGAAGCGGTAGATAGATTGCATGGGATCGCCAACCAGGAACAGGCTGTGGCCATCGCCCGACTCCCAGCCGGCGGTGAGCTTCTCGAGCAGATGCAGTTGGCCCCAGTTGGTATCCTGAAATTCGTCCACAAGCAGGTGGCCGATGCGGCGCTCGAGATACAGTCCAAGATCGGTGAAGCCTGCCTCTTCGTCGCCCAGACCGCGAAGTGCAGCCGCGGCGAGCCCGGTGTAGTCCGTGTGGTTTGAGCGTGCAAACACCAGTTCGAGCTCCGCGGCTGTGCGGTTCAATACGCGCACCAGCGAACCGAGCACGGCCCACTCCCCATCGCTGTATTCGGGCGCGGGCAGGCTTCGGGCCCGGTGCAGCGCATGGCACAACGCCTCGTTGTCGGCCAGTGCCGCGAGCAGGGACTGAAAGCTCGCTTTCTCTTCGGTATTCGGCGGGAACCCGTTTCTCGCGTCGACGATCCTGCGGAACTCGACGCTTTGACCCTTAGTCAGCAGCGCATCGGCCAAGCCCACCCACAGCGGCAGCGACCGGGGGTCAGCGCCCGGCAGCGCATCCACGTCGACATAGCGCCGGATCGGCGATTGCCGATCGTTTGCCTGCAACGTGCGGGCCGCGAACTGCAACAGCTCGATGAGTTCTCTCTCGCTCGAGCCGATTGCTCCAAGCGCGTCATCCATCGCCTGCCGGGCCTCAGCAAGCTGGTTGGTTACCACGCAATGAAGTACCGATTCCAGCCGCGCGCGCTGAGGGACCCCGGTTACGCTGAGCGCCCGCAACCACTGATCGCGCTTGCCCAGAAGGCTTGCCAGCAGGTTTTCGATGTCCTGGCTGCGGTGGTCGCGCCAGTCGAGCAGACGTTCTACGTCTTGGGCGAACTCGTCACTTCCACCCACCAGCGCGAGCACGTTGCGCGCCGCCTGGCGATACAGCGCCTTGGTGTTGTCCGCCGGAGCAGGTACAGGCCCCAGCGCGCTGGCAACCGGCATGGTGCGGGCCAGGTAGTGGTTGAAGCTATCGATGGTTCGGATCAGCAGCCGGTGCGGATTTTCCCGCAGCCGCCATGCCGCCACCTTGTCGCGCACCGCGCGGGCCTTGGCCAGCGACGCCTGCTCGTGAGCCTCGTCGGTGTGATAGTCGGGGTTCAGATAGCCGAGCACACGCTGGCGCATCTCCGCCGCCGCCTTGCGGGTAAAGGTGATGGCCAGGATCTCTTCGGGCGCGTCGACCACGCCAAGCAGGCCCAGGTAACGCTCGACCAGCAGTGTCGTCTTGCCCGAGCCCGCCGGAGCCTGCACGATCACCGAACGGTGCGGCTCCACGGCATGTGCGCGCGCTTCCAGATCAGTCATCGCCGTTTTCCCTGGCTATGGCGTGGTAGGGGGCTCGCTCCTGAATGCGACACAGCGCGTGCAGGTGACAATGGTTGCAGACAGATGCCTTTCTCGGGTCCACGGCTGCCTTTCCCGCGCGGAAATCGCGGGCCAGCGCCTCGAGGTGGGTCTGCCAGTTCTCCAGCAACCCGCGCCAGGAATCGAAGTCCTTGAATTTGTAGCCTGCACCGGCCAGCCGCGCGACACCGGACGTGCCTGCCTCGGCCTCGGCCAGACCGTCGAAGCTGAGGTCGTCGGGCCGAATGCGGGCGAATGCGATGGCGCTGGGTCTGGGATCCATGCAAACGGCGTAGGCCGGTAGCTGCGGGTCTACGATCCGCGGCTCCGGGAACCAATCGCTTCTCGAGGTACGACCGGTTTTGTAGTCGATCAACAGGGTCGTTCCGTCTGCCAGCCGATCCAGCCGGTCAATCTTTGCGGTGAGGGTCAGGCCAGCGAGATCGAGCATGATGTCGTGCTCGTGCTCGATCACCGAAAACTCGTCGCGCTGCTTTTCCACGGTCAGCCAGCGCACGAGTACACGCTCCGTGCGCCTGTGTTCCATGGCCCGGCCGGCGGCCGTGAGCGTCAACCGATAGCGTTTCGTGAACTCATCCAGCGCGGCTTGGACGGCACTGCTAACACGCTGTTGCTGGTCTTCGGGCGTTAACGCAGCGAGGTCGGCGCGGCCGCGTAGTTCGTTCCAGAACTGCTCGAGCGCCTTATGAATCACGGTGCCGCGCTGACCCGCGTCCAGTCCAGGTCGTGGCGGTGTCGGATCCACGGCGTTGAGGCGTCGCGCGGCGAAGGCTCGGAACGGACATCCGGACTGGTCGCGCAACACCCCCGTTCCGCCTTTGGCCTGCGCTCCTTCGAGTGCCGGCGCCTGGTCGTCTGAGAATGGCGCGGCCATATCCGCGGGCGTGATCGCGGCTTTGGGGTCCGCCGCTTGTACGCGAGCCCCGGCTAGCAGCGCGGTGACCTGAATGAACGTTTCGTCATTGCCGCGGGTGAAGCTGCCGCGGGTGATCGGGGCCGATGTCAGCAACCCGGCGAGTTCCAGCTGCGCCTGCTGCAGATTGCCTTCGGCGGTTGCGCGCGGTACGCCAGCTTGCACGGCGGCCGGAATCAGCGGATCGCGTTGCGGTGATCCAGGCCAGCTAACGTCGTCCAGGGTGGTAATCCACAGCGCATCAAACTGCGATCCCAGCGCTTCCTCCACACCCAGCACCTCCACCGGCACACCGGGGTTGCTTTCACGGAACACGGCGCCACGCGCGCGCTGGCTCAGCATGGCCAGCGCTTCATGGCGCGCAATAGGGCCGTCAGAGACCACGTCAAGGCTGCTGCACGCCTCCAGCAGCTCGTGCCAACGCTGTAGAACCTGATATTCACGGCTATCCAGCGTCCGGCCCGTGCCGAAACCAAGGCTTGTGAGTTCCTCCTGAAAGCGCGCGGCCCATTGTGATGGCCAGGCGGCGCCCGCAGATTCACGACGGACCGCCTGCCAGGCCGCCAGATGCTCCGCAAGCGAGTCAGCGCCCGACTGCCGAAGCGTCCATTGCAGCTCGTTGGTGGTCAGCTCGTAAGGCGCTGATCCGGCGAGTCGGGCCAGGGTCTGGTTGCGAGCGTCGCCTTCTTCCGGCCAGCCCGACAGGTAGGGTGAGCGCAGTAAACGCGCGGCCTGAGGCTGGGTGAATCTCTCGTTGGCCACGGAAAGTACGGCCAGGGCATCGGTCACCAACGGCCAATCGGCCAGGGGTTCACCGAGCGAGATGTGCCAGGGCTCGGGTCGCGAGGCTTGCAGGGTAAATCCGGGCGGATCGAAGACCTGGCGAAACAGGCGCTCTACCCGATGTACCCGGCCGTTCAGATCAGGTACCACCACGGCGATGCACTGGTCTGATTCGGCTTCGAGAAGCTCTCTGGCCCACCGCGCCGCGGCAAGCAACTCATCGTCGGGATCTTCGAATTCCAGCAACAGCGGCTCGGCAGGTTCGCGGCCGCGAGGCTCTGGACGGATGATGGTCGAGCCGGCGGCTTCGAACGCAGCCAGAATCTTTGCCTGCAGCGGGGTCGCGGGCAGATCGAAACCCACGAGTTCTATGGCGGCAGGTGGTTTGATCTTACCTTGGGCCACCAGATGCGGAATCTCGGCGGCGAAAGCCCATTCATCCACCAGCCCTCGCTTGGCGCAGGCGGCGATGTAGGCGGCCGACCATCCCTTGAAGCGGCCGCTGTCCTCGGATAGCAGCAACGCCGGCCACTGGTCGGGCGCCTCGAGATCGTGTTCGTGGACCAGCCGCCACGAGCGCTGCGCCAGATCGGCCACCTGGGGCTCGCCGATGAATACCTCCGCGTCGATGAGCGACTGCCACAGCACCAGTGCCTGTTGGGCGCTGATGGGCACCCGGTCGTCTTCGGAGCCCACAAAATAATCGTCGCGGATGCGGCTGAGCCAGGCGGGAAAGCTGTAAATGGGCGGTGCAAGCCATGCGGTTTGGCCTCGGGCGGTCATACCAGCGGCCAACTCGCGGGCTAGATTTCGCGCCAGCCGGGCGGTGGGTGTGAGGCGTGTGGGGATGGGTGCCGCCATGGTTCAGTTCGAGCGTCAGCGGAGTGGTGAATCCACCCGCTTCGGTCGTCGGTTTACCTATCGCAACCTACGTCGCGCATGCTCGGTGAATGCCTAATCGAGGTCGCTGGCATCATGCCGTTCGGGCACCTGATTTTCCTCTGGTCCCCAAACCTTATTGACTCGCCGGCCACGCTTGACCGCAGGACGCTCCCGTATTTCCGATGCCCATCTGACAACATGTTTGTAGGACGCCACATCGAGAAACTCCTGCGCATCGTAAATATTGCTCAACACCAAGGCGCCGTACCAGGCAGAGTTGGCCATGTCCGCGATGTTGTATTCGTCTCCACACAAGTATCTGCGTGAGGAAAGATTCCGATCCAGCACATCGAGTTGTCGTTTGACTTCCATCGCGTAGCGATTGATGGGGTATTCGAGTTTCTCAGGAGCGTAGGCGTAGAAGTGGCCGAAGCCACCCCCAAGGTAGGGCGCGCTCCCCATCTGCCAAAACAGCCAAGACATGCATTCCGCACGTTCGGATGGCTCGCTGGGCAGGAAGGCGCCAAACTTTTCTGCCAAGTAAACAAGGATCGCCCCAGACTCAAAGACACGGGTCGGCGGCGACGTACTAAGGTCAAGCAGGGCTGGGATCTTAGAATTTGGGTTCACCCCTACAAAACCGCTGCCAAACTGATCACCCTCACCGATATTGATCAGGTAGGCGTCGTACTCGGCGTCTTGCTCACCGAGCGCGAGTAACTCTTCCAGGAGCACGGTGACCTTCACGCCATTGGGCGTGGCCAGCGAATAGAGCTGTAGTGGATGCTTGCCTTTAGGCAGTTCCTTGTCGTGTGTGGGGCCCGCTACAGGCCGGTTGATGTTTGCAAATCTACCGCCGCTCTCGGCGTCCCAGACCCAGACTTTGGGTGGCGTGAATGACGATGTGCCGGTCATGATTAGCTCTTTCCGAATTGCGAATGGGGCCAGTGTACGAGGTTATCCAACAAGGAGGCTAGGCATCGATTGGTTTCATTGCTCGTTGGAACCCCTGAGCCATCCTCAGGCGTTGGCTTCGTAGGTATCGCCGGATTCCCACTGGACGTCGATGGGTCCCATGGAGACGAGGATGAATTCACAGCCATCCGGACCTGACTCCTCGGGTCCGTAGGTATGGTTGGCCCGTACCCAGCGTACGTCCCCTTGTTTGTACCAGCCGGTACCATCGTTGAAGGTCATGGAACCGCGCATGATTATGTAGACGGTATCGGCTGCATGTGCGTGCCGGTCCGCTGTGGTGTTGGGCGGAAACTGGTTTGGCACGATCCACGGACCGGATTCCCACGTATCGCCCATGAACTTTACCTTGACGATGTCGTTCATGTGCTCGAAGAATCCCGGAGTCGTCTCGGGATCGACGAAGGTTGTCCATTCACCATCATCCAGATTGGCCTTGCCCCGCCAATCGTTGTGCTCCGCGATCGTTTTCAACATCAGCATTCTCCCCTTCGTGGTGACTCTCGATAACTCGAGGCAGTATAGATGCGCTAAACGCGCCATTAGAAGGATCGCGCGAGGGAGACGGGATTGAGACCGGACTGGGCCGAAGCGGTTACGCTTATTCTCAAGTCTGTATCATCTTTTCGATGATCAGGGCATCCTTTCCAGCACCCAATAGTAGCCGTGGGACGGGCACACCCTGGCACGAGGCGGTGCCGGCTCGCGTCGGGCCCATCTACGGCAAATTTTCAATGGCGGGAGCAGCATGGCGACAGGACGCGGAAATCTGGCCGGTGAGGTCAACGCGCTGAGGGAATACTGGGCGCTGCGTAACGACCCCATTTACCGCGGCCAGGGTGTGCCGCGTGGCGACGGCAAGGCCGTACTCGTGCTGCCGGGCATGTTCGGCAACGACTTCTACCTGCAGCCGTTGCGGTCCTGGCTCGGTCGCATCGGCTATAAGCCCACGGTTTCCACGATCGCCATCAACGCCGGATGCTCGCGGCGCCTCATCGAGCGAGTAGAGGTCGGACTTGCCAGACAGCTGAAAAGCACCGACGACCCGGTTGCCATCATCGGTCATAGCCGTGGAGGGATGCTTGGCAAGGCCATCGCCTCCCGACTGGGCGATCGCTGCGCGCATTTCATTACGCTTGGTTCACCGGTTGGCCGGATTTTGAGATTTGGTAAGGAGGGCATGATTGCGCTTGCAAGCGCAAACTCCGACGCCAATGCTCAGGTCGCAGCGCCCTTAGTGGTAGAAGCCGGGCGACGTGCCATGAAGTTTTTCGATCCCGATTGTGACTCTCCGTTCTGCGACTGTGCTTACGTGCGAGATCTACTCGCACCGCTGCCCGCGGGCACTAAGACATTTGCCATTTACTCATCGGAAGATCAGGTGGTGCCGCCCGATGCTTGCACCATGGATGGCGCAACGAACATCAAGGTTACCGGCACCCACAGCGGTCTGGTGGTCAACAAAGACGTGTACCCACACATCGCAACGGCGCTTGCCAGCTGAAGCCACGTAAGCACGGAACGGCGTTGCGGCCGGTGGGCGAGCCCTAGTCGGCGCAGATCAGCAAAGCTCGAACCCCGCGTACCCGCTGGTCGCGGCATCCCTGCATTGCTCCAGATATCCCTGCACGTCCGGATGGTACAGGAGCTGGCGGCACTTGCCGGGGATGTTGGCGCCCATGTACCAGGAGTCTGCCAGCGGGAACAGGGTTCCTTCGCCTAGCTCGGCAATGTAGGCAGCCCAACTCTCGGCCGCGGCATCGGTGGCCTCTATGCGGGCCAATTGGCGATCGCGCAGATGGTTCAAGCAGTCGATGACCCAGTCGCCCTGGATCTCTGCACAGGTCGGACCGTTGCAGAAAGCGGTGGGGCTCTGCGGTCCATAGAGCATGAGCATGTTCGGAAAGGCCGGCACCGCAAAACCCAGGTAGGTTTTGACGCCGTCAGCCCATGTTTCCTTCAACGTTTTACCATGGGTCCCGCGCAGGTCGATCTGGGTGAATGCCCCGGTGCTCGCATCAAACCCGGTTGCCAGCACCAGAATGTCGAACTCGTACGCGTTTTCTGAGGTAAGCACGCCCGATTCGGTGATTTCCTGGATGGGTTCGTCGCGTACATCGACCAGCTTTACGTTCGGCTGGTTGAAGGCCTCGTAGAAGTTCTGCTCGAGCGAGGGGCGTTTGGTGCCGAAGGGGTGGAGCGGCTTCATCGGTGCCAGTTTTTCTTTCAGCGCGGGGTCGTTGATGCGCGCGCGGGTCTTGTCGCGCCAGAACTCGTAGGCCAGAAGATTCGAGTCCTTGTCCTGGAGGATGTCGCTGAACGTGCCGAACCAGAAATGGAATCCGCCTTTCTGCCAGGCTGCTTCAAATATGGCCTGACGTTGCACTTCGGGAACGTCCTTTGCGCCGCGTTCGTCTGCGACGACGTCGATCATGCTCGAACTGGACACGGCCCGCTGGCGAAACTGCGCCGCATATTTCAGCTTCATCTTCTGCTGAGTCTGCTCATCGAGCCGGCGCTGCTGCATGGGCAGCGCCATATTCGGTGTGCGCTGGAACACCGTAAGATGTGAGGCAACCTTTGCCGCTTCCTGAGTGACCTGAACCCCACTGGCGCCAGTCCCGATTACCCCAACGCGCTTACCGGTCATATCCAGTCCTTCTTGAGGCCAATGCGCGGTGTGATGACATGGTCCGGCAAACTTGTCGATGCCGGGAAAGTCCGGCGTGTAGGCCTTTGCTGCAAAGCCCATGCAGGGAATCAGAAAGCGGGCCCGAGTTTCGCGACCGTCAGAGGTGCGCACCAGCCATTGGTTGCGGCTGTTATCAAACTGGGCGCCACTCACGCGAGTATTGAACTGTATATCCTTGGAAAGCTGCAGCTTTTCGTCGACGTATGCAAAGTAACGACGCAATTCATCCCATGCCGGAAAGCGCTCTGTCCAGTTCCAATCCTGCCACAGCTCCTTTATCGAGAACTCGTAATTAGGTACGTGAGAATCCACTCGCGCACCGGGATAGCAGTTCCAGTACCAGATGCCTCCGAGCCCTGCTCCCGCCTCAAAAATCTGAACAGAGAAGCCTTCCTCACGCAACCTGTGCAGCTGGTATATGCCGTTGAACCCGGCTCCGATAATCAGGGCATCGAGCACGTCTTCTCCTGCATCGCGGCCGGAACCAGACTCACTCATGTTGACCTCCATTTCTCTATCGTTCACCGACGTTTAAGAGCCAGTGCAGCGTACAGGCTTCACCGAGGCGCTTTCGGATTGGTGGTGCGACTTCAAGTCTACACATGGTTCGATATCCGTGCTGCGTAGATCTGTCGGGCGTGCGTAACATCGGCCCACAACCGGACTTGGCCAGATGCTCGGTATATTCCAGAATACGGATACGCTTTCAAACAGGTCCGCCCCGAGATTGCGATGAAAACAATGGTCCTCACTGTATTGGCTGGCGTGCTGCTGAGCGCATGCGCGGCAGCGTTGTTCATGTACTCCGGCATTTATGACGTAAGTGCACGGGCGCCGGATAGTCCGGTATTGAAGTGGCTGTTGAGTCAAACCACGGAGGCATCGGTTGGACGCCGAGCGAAGATGATCGAAGTGCCAGACCTGGAGAGCGATGTACTCAGGCTCGCTGGCGTAAACGACTTCGAGGCGATGTGTGTCGGTTGCCATGGTGCGCCTGGAAAGAAACCAGGTCCGATTGGACAGGGTTTGAACCCACCGCCGCCCGATCTTCAAGATTCGGCCCGGCGGCGTTCGCCTGCTGAGCTGTTCTGGGTGACAAAAAACGGAATCAAAATGACCGGAATGCCGGCATGGGGCCCCACCCATGATGATGAGGCGCTGTGGTCTGTGGTGGCATTGATCTCGGCACTACCTGACCTCGATGCCCACGCCTACGACGATCTGATTGCGCGCGCCGAAGGTATGGGTCATCACTCAGAGGACGATGAGACCGGCCGTGGGCACAGCCACGAAGCACAAAACGACAATCTGCCGGAGATCCACGAACAACCTTCGTCGGGACACGATCACAGCAGCCATGAACACTAAGAACTTCAGATGTGCTATGGGGATTGGCGTGGCGCACCCACCGGGCACCGCCTACCCGCGCAGAGGTTCGGTTTGGTACTCGACAAGATTCGCCTCGCGAGTCATCGCAAAGAAATCGACGTTGCGCCACGGCGAATTAACGACGATGCGGCCGCGCTCGTTTCGGTAGTAGGTCTGCATTCCTGGGTGCGTCCACACCATATCTTCGTGTGCACGGTCGACTGAATCGTTGTAACGGTCGTGAACGTCTTGGCGGCACTCAACGGCGCCGAGCTTGTTCGTCGCCATCTTTCTGAGGACGTCCATGATGTAGTTGACCTGCATTTCGACGACGAAGATCAAACTGCCACCATGCCCAGGTTGAAGATTGGGCCCGTAAAGGGTGAAGAAATTGGGGAAATCGGGCACCACCGTACCCATATACGCTTTTGCGTTGTCGTCCTCCCAGACTTCGCGCAGGGTTCTGCCCGAGCGACCGATCACGTTGAACGAATCGATGAACCGCAGCACATCGAACCCGGTCGCATACACCAGCACGTCGGCTTCGTATTCCGAACCATCCTCGGTAATCAGCCGATCGCTCGCGATGCGTGTGACCCTGTCGTCGACAAGCTGCACCTTGGGATTGGTGAGCATGCGATACCAGCCGTTGTCCATCAGCATCCGTTTGCCGAACGGCGGATAGGTGGGCAGCACCTTGTCTAACAAGTCGTCCACACGGTCGCCGAGTTCATTTTTTACATAGTCTGTGAAGTAGGCACGATGGGCGTCGTTTTGAGCGTTGAGGGATCGCTCGGGATGCACCCAATCAGGATCTCTCTGCAACGCGGAGTGAATGCGGTCGTTGAATGTCCAACCAAGCCGCACCCTGTACCACGTCTGGTATAGGGGCACCTCGGATAACAGAAACCGTATCGGCTGGGGAACCTCGCGACGAAATTGCTCGAACGGCGCCGCCCAATGGTTCGACTGCTGGAAGATGGTCAGCGATTCAACGTCGTGTTGGATCTCCGGGCCGATCTGCATGCAGGTTGCGCCGTTGCCGATGATGGCGACTTTCTTGCCGGAGATGTCTGCGCCCTGGGGCCAATGAGCCGTGTGCCAGGACTCACCTTCGAAGCTGTCGGCCCCCTCGATGTCTGGATAGACGGGCGGGTTGAAGGCTCCCACGGCGCTGATGACCACGTTCGCGGTGTGCGTCTCAATGCAGCCGTCGGCCGTTTGAACCGCTACCACCCAGTGCTGGTCAGCCGCGTGATAGACCGCGGAATTCACCTGCGTGTCAAAGCGAATATCCTTGCGCACATCAAACTTGACCGACACCTGCTCGAGATAGTCGTGCAGTTCGTCGCGCAGCGCGAAGTACTTCGACCAGTCGTAGGTTGCAAACGAGAACGAATAAAGATGGTTCGGCGTATCGACGCCGGCGCCGGGGTAGGAGTTCTGCCACCAGACACCGCCGACGGTGGAGTTTTTCTCGAAAATCGTGTGCTTGATTCCGGCCGCGTCGAGGTTGATGGCCGCACACAGACCGGAGACGCCCGCGCCGATGATGATGACGTGAAAGCCATCGGGCACATCGATCCCGGACGGGTTGAGCAGCGGTATCTGCCCCAGCTGCGCGGCCGTGAAAGACCCGTACTCGCTCGGAACGTTCTCGGCCATCGCGACGCTCAACATCCTCACCAGCATCGCAGGCGCAGGCTCCGGCAGGGCGACCGGTCGGCCGGCACGCCAGCCGAGGATTGCCTTCAGGGCGGCCTCGCGAACTTCGCTCTGCGCAGCCTCGGTCAGCCCCCCGGAATCGTTGTCGCTCATACCGCGTACGCGCACCGGCCGGAACGGCGCCTCCAGCCAGCGCTCGTCACCCGTGAGCTGCACCAGCACCATCAGCAACGTCGGGATGTTGGCAATCGCAACCGCTTCCTCAAATTGTCGCTCTTCGCTCGACCTGACGTTCACCGCAACCCTCCACAGCTGGCGAACCACGATCCTACCCGGTGGCGGCCCAAGCGGCTACGATTGGGTTTGCTCCGAAGAAAGAGGGGGAGGACATGCCGAACGGCAATTTGCTGCAGGACAAGATCGCTGTGGTAACTGGAGCAGGCTCTGGAATCGGCGCTGCGAGCGCGGCACGCTTCGCCAGGGAAGGTGCATGCGTTCTGGTCGCCGACATCCGCGGCCACAAAGCGCAGGAGACGGTGGCCCTGATCACCGACGCGGGCGGGGTTGCGATTTCCATTGAGGTAGACGTCTCCCAGCCCGAACCCGTGCAGGCCATGATCAATCGATGCATCGAGCATTTCGGCCGTATCGATGTGCTTTTCAACAATGTGGGCACCCTGCGGCCCGGCACCGCGGTCGAACTCGACGTCTCCGACTGGGATCTGGTCATGGCGGTGAACGTTCGTTCGGTTTATCTGGGCGCCAAATACGCGATTCCGCACATGCAGGCCCAAGGTGCGGGATCGATCATCAACACGGCTTCGATCTCGGGCCTGCACGGTGACGGCGGTGCGGTGGCGTATGCCGCGAGCAAGGCGGCTGTGATCAACCTTACCCGGGCGTTGTCAACCGATCATGCTGCCGCCGGAATACGCGTGAACGCGATCTGTCCCGGCACCATCGAGACGCCGCCCGTGCAGCGCATGATGTCAGATCCGAAGGTTCTGGAGACCAACATCAAAGCCCATGCCATGCGGCGCCTGGGTCGTCCGGAGGAAATCGCAAATGCCGCCGTGTGGCTGGCGAGCGACGAAGCATCGTTCGTGACTGGCGAAGCATTGGTGGTCGACGGCGGTTTGCGGGCTCGCTCGCCCCTGGGGCGGATTGCGGATCCAAGGCCACTGCATCGGCGTTGAGTGCCCATGGTGGGTCTGACGCGCATTGAGCGTCTATTCACGATGCGTAGACAGTACGCGCCTGGCCGCCACGGCGAGCAAAATCACTACGATAACCACGCTTGGCAAGCCGGGTAGAAATCCGATGACGCCGACGAGGTCTGAGGCGCCCAGCGGATTGTCGCCGATGGTCAACGCCCGGTTGCCAGCGGCGTTGCCCAACCAGTAGAACACCGTGAACGCCCACCCAACGTAGATAAATCCATAGGCGGTCAGCCGCTGCATCAATGGGCTCAAGTTCAGCTTCGGCAACGCCAATCCGATCACGATCACCAGCAAGCCGTTCATCGCTCCGCCCGAATGGGCCCTCACCCAACCCTCGTCGGTGCCATACACGGGAATCGCCACGATCGTTCCCGGCCAGACCTCCAGGCCGCCAAGAAGCGAAAACATCAGCATGAATCCGGCAAACATCGATACCAATACAACCAACAATCCGTTGGCCAACATGACACGTTGCAATCGATCCATAGCAAATCTCCTTCAGTTGGGTTGTGCGCATCGAGCAGCGATCCACCTATCAATGCAATACCAGTAAACTTCGTCTCACAGCAACTACAAGGAGAAGCCGCGTGAACGAAATAAGCCACCGTGCCAAGGAGCACTTTCCTACGGTGTTGCTGACTCTACTGAGTATCGTGCAGGCGTTAGCCCTGGAGCTGCTCTGGTCTCATCTACATCAGGCCGACTACCTCTTCGAGTTGTCCTGGATCGCTGTCATTTCGTGGATGCAAATCGCTGCAACTCTGTTGGGCATCATCCTGATCTGGGTCGTCTACTCGGGCAACGTGATGCGCTTTCGCTGGGTGCCTGCAACGAGCGATTCCGTGTTTCCGTTCTTCATTGGCGTGACCGAGTTCATGCTCATCGAAACCCTGGGACCAGATGAGATTGGACTGTGGCTTTTATTCATGGCTCTGGCATTCGGATTGATGAACTGGGTGGCCCACAGAACCATGCAGCGGGCCCGGCAGGACAGCGACAACGACGCTTACTTCAGCACCATGCGACCAGCAGCGCTGCGCGACTTCTATCCCGGGATTGCAATTGTGTCCGGGCTCGCGTTGGCAGGCGTCTACCTGCTGACAAGCGGTGATAGTCGGATATTCGCGATGCTCGCATTGCTGGCGACAAACGGCGCACTCGGGTGGCAGTTCTATCAGGCAGCACTATTCTGGGAGATCTCTGTGACCAAAGAAACGCAGGCATGAGGAGCCACGGACTCCGTGGATTAACGTGTCGCTCGGCGAGAATGGCACACACCATGGAGTGGGAATACGCTCCGAAGACGGTACGTTGCAACGAGCTTGAACGGTGTGTCTGTCATCACGACCTTGGTGGTCACCCCACTCATCCGGGCCCTGGGGGTGCCGCCGCTGGATGTAAGTACGCTGCAGACGGTCATCGAGGGCGACCTGGTGAGCTACCTCGTCTTTCTGATTCCCATCACCTGGGTCAGCGCGGCGATCGGTGAAGAGCTCATCGCTCGAGGGTTTCTGCTCGATCGTTTCATGCGGCTGTACCGCCCCCGGGTCGCGGTCGTTGCGCAAGCCACAATCTTCGCGCTGGCGCACATCTATCAAGGACCGACGGGCGTGGCCAACATCTTCGTGCTGGCGTTGGTCTTCGGCGCGGTCTATCTTCGGTCGGGTCGCAACCTCTGGCCGCTCATCGCCGCCCACGGGATCATCGATACGGTGGGTATCACGTTGATATACCTGGGACGCACGGATCTGCTAGTCGGCGCCCAATGATTCTTCGAAGCCAGTGCTTCGTTATGCTCTAAGGTCTTGTTATTCGTTCGGAGACACCAATGCCATCGATTGAATCCGGCCTCGCAACCCTTGAGGCAAAAGACGAGATTCGCGAACTGACGGCACGCTATTGCCATGCCGTCGTGGACGGTGACGCTGACGCTATTGCTCAGCTTTTTTGTGAAGACGGCGTGTTCCGCGCGCACACGTCGGCACCCACGGGGCGGGCGGCGCTGCGCGAATTTTACGCAGCTGGTGTAGGCGCAAAAACCCACAAACCGTTTGTGCAAAATCATGTGATCGAGTTCGCCGATGAGACCCACGCAACGGGACGATGTTCCGTAGAGATTCGCGTGCTTGCCGATGGCGAGGCTTACACGCAGGCAGGTCATTACCTGGACAAGTATCGCAAGGAGGATGGTCATTGGCGTTTCGCCGAAAGGCACTACATCCGCTATCACAACGTGCCCTGGCGCGAGGGCTGGACCAAGTAACCCCGGCTGCCGGCAGTGAAGCTGTAGCTGTGCGGCGCGCTCGCGCCGCGCACGAGATCCGGGTACCGTTGACCAATACCCGACGCTCGTAGAGCCAGGAGGTCCACGTTGGCAACTGCCTTCAACCCTTTTGATCCCGACTTCGTGCGCGATCCCTATCCTATCTATGCCGCGCTGCGCAGCGAGGCGGCGGTGGCTCGCGTGCGCATCGGGCCGCGCCAGATCCTTGCCATCATTGCCGGGGTGATCCGGATGCAGCGCCAGCAGGGGACCCGTCTGCGCGATAGCTTCCGCATGCTCCGCCAACGATCGCGCGCGCGCAAATCCCAGCCGCGCTCTAAACGGACCCCCCGCATTCGCGCGCGCATCTACACCGTGTCGCGCTATGCGGAGGTCTCCTACGTCCTCAAGCATCCCGGCATCTTCTCCTCCGAGGTGATGGGGGGAAGCGAGGTCCAGGTGATCAACGCCGAGGGCGACATCGCGCCGACCAGCGGTGCTCTGATCGCCCACGACCCGCCCGCGCATACGCGCCAGCGCAAGATCGTGAGCCGCGGCTTCACGCCCCGGCGCATCGCCCAGATCGAGCCCAAGATCCGCAAGAGCGCTGAAGCGTTCTTCGCGCGCTTCGAGGGCCGGGGCCACTGCGACCTGATGGAGGAGTTCGCAAACCCCCTGCCCGTCAGCGTGATCGCAGACCTGCTGGGCCTGGATCCAGATCGCCGGGACGATTTCAAGCGCTGGTCGACCGCCCTGATCGTCGGCTCTACCCGGCCGGGCGAAAGCGGGGGCTTCGGCGGCAATTTAGAGCTCTTTCGCGAGTTCCGCGCCTACATGACCGACGTGATTGCGGAGCGGCGCCAGAACCCGGGAGACGATCTCATCTCAACGCTGATCGACTCCGGCGAGGGCGAGGGGATTCTCGAGCCGGAGCAGGTGATCTCGTTCGCCAGCCTCATGCTGGCGGCCGGCTCCGAGACCACAACCAACCTGATCGGAAACGCCGTGCTCGCGCTGCTGCGAAACCCCGATCAGCTCGAGCGGGTGCGGCGCGATCCGGAGCTGGTGGACAAGGTCGTCGAGGAGACGCTCCGCTACGACGCCCCGATCCAGCTCACCGCGCGGCTGGCGACGCAGACCAGCGAGGTCGGTGGCGTCTCGATTCCAACGGGCTCGATCGTCGCCGTGTTGCTGGCCTCGGCAAATCGCGATGCCGAGCAGTTCGCCGATCCCGACCACTTCGACATCGATCGTCCCACCCCCGCGCACCTTGGGTTCGGCTTCGGCAACCACTTCTGCATCGGAGCGTCGCTGGCAAGGCTCGAAGGCAAGATCGCGATCGAGATGATCCTGACCCGCCTGCGCGGGCTGGCGCTCACCGACGAGGTGGAGCGTCACGGCTCGTTCCTGGTGCGCGGGCCGAGCACGCTGCGGGTCCGATTCGACGTCTGAGGGCCAGCGCTCGAAGTACTTAATTTGCGTTGCGATCAACTCCGCTTCCGTTCACGTGCGCGACGAGCTGTCTTGTTAGACGCAAACAGCTCACCCTGCGGGTCCGTTTCGTCGTAATTCGCGTACTCCCGCATGTAATCCCGAAGCACCTGCGCTGCCGGTTTCCCTTCCAGTCGGCATGCTTTTATGAAAGCTGATCGCAGCTCCCTCTCAACGCGAATTCGAAGACCGACGTCCTTCACCATGTACGAAGTGTACCCGATGGATACACAAATATGTATCCGACAACGGAGTCGATACGGGTCGCGCCAATCTCACCGGCTGCCTGCACCGCCTCGGACAAATACGTCTCCGGAAGCGATGGAATAAGCACAAAGTTGCAAGATCTTTGCCCGCGCAGCCAACACCACCGATGCGCGGTGTTCGAAGGCGGCGCCTCAAAGACGAAACAGTTCGCGCGCAACGCCGCCCAACATCAGCTCGACGTCGGCCTGCTCGAAACCAGCGGTCTCGATGATGTTTCGCGGGTTCGGATCACCGATTGGAAACGGGTAGTCGGAACCCAGCATGACGCGGTTGGCGCCGACCTTGGAAACCAGAAACTTGAGCACGTCGGTCTGAAACACGAGGCTATCGAAATAGAGCTTCGAGAAACCTTCCACAGGGTCGGCAAACCGTCCGGGAAAGGCCGCATGGTTTCGCGCCAGGCGTCCTAACATGTACGGCAACGCACCACCCCCGGTGGACGCAATCACAACAAGCCCTTCGTAGCGCAACAGATGGCCAGAGAAAAGCAACCGCGAAATGGCGGTCGTCACGTCCGACACACGACCCACAGCATTCATCATCTCAAAATCCTGCAGCCGCGCGTCCTGCGAGCCAAACATCGGATGGATGATGATCGGGACGCCGAGCTCTGCTGCAGTCTCCCAGAACGGATCGAGTTGCGGGTCGTCCAGATTGCCGTGATTGCCATAGGGTTGGGTACCGACCATCGCCCCCGGCATTCCCGCCGCAACGGCTTCGGTAAGAACCGCCGCTGCAAGCCGGCCATCCTGCATTGGAACCGTTGCGAGCGAAATGACCCCGTTCAAGGCGGCACAGGCCGTTCGCGTGTGCTCGTTTGTGAAGCGACTCCAGTCGGCACCTTCCTGGGGCTCGAGCTCGTAGCCGAAAGCATCCAGCCAACCGCCGACGAGCTGGGTGTCGATTCCGCGCTCACGCATCCATTCGAGCCGCGGCGGGTGCCGCCGGAGTCGGGAATTAACGGGACGGGTTGGCGGGTTCCCGGCAAAGGACAAGGCAACGCCGTCGTCGTCCTGGATGATGTTGATCGAAGGAAACCGATGCGCCTCATTACGCGCGGCATCCAGCACCTCCTGCGGCAGGCAGTGCGCATGGATGTCGATCGTCATCGTTGCAGATCCTCCGGCGCGGGTAGCGTTCCCGAGCGACTCGCAGCGGCCAGCCGCTCGCCCAGCTCTGTCAGGCGAATCGGTAACCTCTCGCAGCGCAGCCCAAGCGGGCCGAGCGCATCGTTGACAGCGCTTGCGATCGCGGCCGGCGCGCCCATGTATCCAGACTCACCGGCGCCTTTCTGACCATGGGAGGTAAGCGGCGACGGGGTGCAGTGCTCAACGATCTGCACATCCGGAATGTCGAGCGTCGTCGGCATGGGATAGTCGAGAAGCGTACCGACGAGCGGTTGACCCTCGCTGTCATAGCGGAACTCCTCGAGCAACGCCGCCCCAATGCCGTGCGCGATTCCACCGATCAACATGCCGCGCACGACACCGGGGTTGATGATCGTGCCGCAGTCGTGACCGACGTAATATTCGCGCACGCGCACGCGACCGGTTACCGGATCGATCTCGACCAGCGGCAGATGCGCCTCGAACGCATAACACGGGTACATCTGCACGGTCCCATCCGCGGCTGGCAGGCGTTCGCCCTTGGGGACCTGATAGACGAAGTGGGCCTGTAGGCCAGGCTGAAAACCCGGCGGCATCCGATGGTACTGTCGGTGCGCGATCGCAACGATCTGCATCCACGTCCGGCACTCATCGGGACGGCCACGCACCACGACATCGCCGTTTGCATACTCGACCTCATCCACACGCACCTGCATGTCGTGCGCACCAATGGCAATCACCGTATCGCGAATCTGTCTGGCCGCGCCTGCTGCCGCGCCACCCATCATGATCGCCATGCGACTGGCGACCGGCGTGTTGCCGGGAAGTGCGGTCAGCGTGTCTGCGTGCACCACCCGGATCAGCTCGGGCTCGATACCCAACTCCTCGCCGATCACTGTGGCCATCAACGTCTCGTGTGCCTGCCCGGAAGTCGGGGTCGCGATGGAGGTGGTGACACAACCGTCGTGATCAACCTTCACGAAGCACGATTCCATCCAGGTGGTGGTGTCGTTGTGCGGGTTCAGCAACGGCTCGAAGGCGGCGTTGCCGCCGCTGGGCTCCAGCACGCTCGCAAAGCCGATGCCGGCAAGCATACCTTTGGCCCGAAGCGCATCGCGTCGCGCGACCAAGGTCGGCCAATCCGCTCGGTCCAGCAGCTTTTGATGCACCGTCTCGTAATCACCGCTGTCGTACTCGGTGCCGCTGGGAATCCGATACGGGAATTCGTGGCTTTGAATGTAGTTGTGGCGCCGAACCTCCAGACGGTCCATGCCTGTCGCTGCCGCAACGCGATCCATGGTCGCCTCTAAAGCGAAGTTCGTCGGCGCCTGCCCAAAACCGCGCACCGCGACCTGGCCAGTTTTGTTCGTGCAAACGCAAATCGCCTCGTAACGCACGCTGCCTATGCGATATGGACCAGTGATGGCACCGATCGGTTTGCCGAGCTGCAGCACAGAACGCCCCGGAAAAGCGCCGCAATCGTCCAAGGCACGAATGATCAGAGACCGAACACGTCCATCTCGCTCGAATGCGACGTCAATGTCGAAAATGCGATCCGGGCCATGAGCATCGCCGCCAATCATGTTTTCCAACCGGTCTTCCAACAAACGCACCGGTCGGCCCAGTTGGCGGGCAAGATAGCCGACCAGCACAGCGTGCTTAAGCCCGCGTTTGACGCCGTAGCTGCCGCCGACGTCGACGTCGTAATGCACACGCACGTTGCTATGCGGGATGCGAAGTGCAGTGGCGATCTGTTCGGAAAACTTCGGCATCTGAATAGAAGCCCAGATGTCAAGAAGGTCGGTACCGGGATCGTACGCCGCAACCACGCCAAACGTTTCGATCGGTACGGTAGAGCTACGGCCCCATCGCACGCGGTGGGAAAGCCGCTCGGGTGCGCTTTCGAAGTCGTCGTCGACATCATTCCACGTGAATGTTCTGCGGTAGATAACGTTGGTGCCCACGGCCTCGTGCACGATGGGGCTATCGGGCTCCATCGCTGCTTCTACATCGACCACCGGTGTGAGGGGCTCGTAGGATACGTCCACCAGCTCCACCGCATCCTCGGCTACGTAACGGTCTTCGGCAACGACCACCGCGACCCATTCGCCAACGTAGCGTGCGCAATCGACGGCGAGCGGATACCACGCAATACCCGCTACCTCGATGCCGTGCGTCAACGGGGTCACCTGAGCGGCCAGCGTCAGCCCTGACAAGACCTCGTGGACGCCGGGCAACGCGCGTGCGGCCTCGCGGTTGACCTCGAGGATGCGGGCTCGTGGGTATGGGCTTGTTACCAGGGCGCACTCCAACATTCCGGGCAACCGAATGTCGGCTACGAACCGACCCTGGCCCGCCACGAATCGGCGGCCTTCTTTGGTGCGTCGCGGATGACCTATGAATCGGAAGTCGGGCTGAAGCATGTCGTAGCGTTTACGGCGCGGGCTTGCGTTGCTGCAGACGATCTGCAGCGAGGCGCACCGCTTCGACGATCTGCACGTAACCCGTGCACCGGCAAAGGTTTGCGCTGAGCGCCTCACGAATCTCCGCCTGGCTCGGATCCGCGTTACGCGCCAGCAAGCCTGCCGCGGCAACGAGCATGCCCGGCGTGCAATAGCCGCACTGCAACGCGTGGGCATCCCAGAAGCTCTCTTGCAGAACGTGCAGTTCGGACAGATTCGGCTGCAGACCTTCGACGGTCGTGATGGAGTAACCCTCGGCCATCGGCGCGTAGATGAGGCAGGCACGCACCGCTTCCCCATCGAGCTGAACGGTGCAGGCGCCGCACGCACCATGCTCGCAACCCGCGTGGGTTCCCGTCATGCCCAGGTGATCTCGCAGGCAGTCCAGCAACGTCACCCGGGGTTGCACGGGCACCACGTGCTCCTCACCGTTAACGTGAAGTCGCACGTCCGCTGCATTGACGTCGCGAATCGGAATGCGGCTCCTCACGCGCCGGCTACCTCGGGCGCATCGTCACGAGCCTCCACGTGCGCCTCGTCACGGGCCTCGGTCAGAGCGCGAGCGAGCAAATGCGGAACCAGATGACGCCGATACGCAGCGTTCGCGTGGAGATCGTTGGGCGGGTTCAGCCGGTCGTCCAGCGCGTGCGCGGCCGCTTGGATGTCCACAGCCGTCAGCCGCGTTCCGATGAGCGATCGGGCTGTGGCCTGGTCAGCGCATACGGGCGTGACGGCCGCATTGGTCACTCCGAACGCGATGCGCTCACAGGTACCCTCGGCGTTCATAGACACCTGCGCGGCAGCGGCCACCAAAGCAAAATCGCCGTCGCGTACGGCAACCTCCTGAAACCCGGCACCCACGTGTCCCCCGGCATCCCACACCGGAAAGCACGCCTCCTCCAGAAGCTCGAAATCCTCTCGGACTGTTTGCATCGGCCCTTCGACGAACTCTCGAGCCGGCACCATACGCGACACACACTGAGTCCCGACCAACCCAGTGAGCTTCACTCGCGCATCCAGCACCGCTGCTACCAGGCCAATCTCCGCTGCCGGATCGGCGTTGGCGATGCTGCCGCCAATGGTGCCCCGGGCGCGGGTCGGCGGGTGCCCGACAAACCGCAGCGCTTTGAGCAACAGCGGCAAGTCCCTGGCCACACACTCGTCACGCTCGGCGCTGGCCTGGCGCGTGCAGGCGCGGATTGCGAGTTGATGCTCGCCACGCTCGATGCCTTTGAGTTCGGGGATCCAGTTGATGTCGACGAGAAGCGACGGGCGGGCGAGACGCATGGCCATCAGCGGTATGAGCGTTTGACCACCGGCGACGATCCTGACGTCGGCATCGGCACTGGCGAGCAATTCGCAGACTTCAGCGATGCTTGACGGTCGGGCGTAGCTGAACGGAGCGGCTTTCACGCCCGCGGGAATCCCGGTGGTACGCGATCCAACTCTCTTTCGAGTCCCGATGAGTGAAAGTTACGCGTCCGCCCAGGGGTCATAGGTACCAACGTTCCACAAATGCCCTTCAGGATCGCGACAGGCGAACCCACGGCCACCGTGTGCCTCATCGCGGATTTCCATGACGATGTCTGCTCCGGCTGCATCGGCCCGTTTGTAGACGCCATCCGCATTCGGCACCACGATATAGGGGCTTTGCGTCGTTCCAGCCAGAGCCCTGGGAGTACCCTGCAGCCGGCCAAACTCGTCGTCACCCGCGGAGCTCAGCATGACCATACCGCGCCCGAGCGTGAGCTCGGCGTGAGCGATCCCGCCGTTACCATTCTCCACGACCATGCGCCGTTCGAAACCGAACACCCCACACAACCAATCGATCATCGCGGGAGCATCTCCGTAACGCAGGGTTGGAATAATGGTGCTCGTCATCGCGTTCTCCTTCCCTTGACCCATAGCGGGTGAGACGGAAGGTGGTGGTAGTCGAGGTAATCGTACACGTTTCGATCCGACCAGTCAGCGATGGGGGCTAGCTTGAATCGACCACCCAACGGCTGCACAAACGGTGTGTCGGCGCCCAGCTCCACCAGGGTCTCAATCCGCTCAGATCTTCAAGCTGCCCGTCAGGCCAGCGCGGTTTCGAACAGGACCAGCAAGCGTGCCCATGCGTGTTCCGCCTGCGCTTGGTTGTAGACCGCGGAATCCGGCGGGCACCAGCCGTGCAGGGTACCTTCGTACACTTCGATTTCCGCCGCCAGGCCGGCCTTGTCGTAAGCTTCGCGCAGGACGTGCTTGGCCTCGGGTTGGCGCTCGTCATCGTTTTCGGCGATGGCGAACAGGAAGCTCGCCTGCATGTTACCTATCTGCAGGTGCGGACTGTCGGCGGAGTCGGTCACGAGCCTGCCGCCGTGGAACGAAGCGCCCGCTCCGATGCGCCCCGGAAGCGCCGCCGCCGTGCGCATGGTCATCGGCCCGCCCATGCAGTAGCCCGTGGTGCCGATCTTGCGCGTGATGTCCACCGCCGCGCGCGCATCGAGGAACGCCACAAACGCCTTCGCGTCGGTGGTATTGGTCTGGGCAGACAGCGACATGGCCAGGGGCATTACGGTCTCGCGAATGGCCGGGTCCTGGAAGCTGGCGCCTTCGGGCACCACCGGTGCGGCAGCGGCGCGGTAGTAAGGATTCACCACCAGAACCGAATAGCCGGATTCTGCCAGGCGCTTTCCCATCAATCGAAACGCGACTCGCAAACCCAGGATGTCAGGCCAGACGATGACCCCGGGATGTTTGCCGGTGGAGGGGTGGACGAAATAGCAGTCGGCGGCTCCATCGGGGGTAATCACCCGCACATCGGCTTCGATCACGTCCTGCGCGTTTGCAGCCCGCGGCAGCAGCATCGCCACCGCGGCTCCCGCCGTCAGCGCGCCGAACCGCCTTCGCGACAAGCGCCCGGATTTCTGCAGGAAATCGTTGTTGTCGCTGACGGTATTTTCATCACACACGGTTGTTTTCCTCGCACCTTGGTGTTTCGGCTGACGATCGGTAGAGGGTCGTTATAGATCGGAAAGAACCCGGGGGCAATGCGCTTGGCGATTGCCGGTCTGCTATTGTCCGCCAAGCTGTGCTCTGGTCGGACGCTCGCGTTGCGCATTCAGCAGATCTCGGTATCGCCAGCCCAGCGTCCACGCTCTGAGCAATCTCAACCAGTTGCGGGGACTGCGCATCCAGTCACTCATGCCGCGCAAGCCGTGGTAACCGGCCCAGACGTCTCTGAACAACAACGGCTCGATCACCAGAGCACGATTAAAGATGTCCTGGAAACGCAGGGCGAGTCGTTCGGTCACCGTGCCCCGCCGTCGGCTCGACCTGCAGTGCTTGGCCGATATTTTCGTGGCTGAACGCGAGGCCTGCGCGGCCCGAGCCATCTGCCGATTCGCTCCGCGCGTTGACGCTTGAGCCCGGTCAGTTGTGCAGTGGCGAGAAGCTGAACACCCACGGGGTGTCAGTGTCGACGCTCACCCGTACGGCCTTGATCTCCGGAGCTCCGTACACTTGCAGTCGGGTAATGTTCGCGTACTTTGGCGCGGCGCTTTCCCCGCCGGATACCAGAAAGGGTCGGTCGACCTTGAACTCATGAAAGTCGCCGTGCACGAGCAGCACGGGGCGAGCAAAACTGGCGGCGAGATCTCGAATGGCGAGTACCATCCAGTAATACGGTCCGTTCTCGCCACCCCGTATGGCCTGGCCAGTGAAATCATCGCCCTGACCATCGACGAACAATGACGCATGTAGCGCTATTACAACGGCCGTCGAATCCCGTGTATTCGCCATGGCAAAGATTCGTTTGATCCACTCAACATTCGCGCGGTTGCGCGCAATGGCCTCCAGGGCGCGCGCCCGATCGTTGATGAGGAAGTTGTTCCCCGATCCACACATGAAGCGTGCCGAAAACAACTCCCGCGTGCTCCCAGAGAGCGTTTTCCACCATCTCTTTGAAGTCGGAAACGTCTGCCTGGCGGGTCAGCCCGATAGGATTTTGACCGAGGCTACGATCGGTGGCGAAGAAGATCGCGCGAATAGCCGCAAGACTGGTGAATCCATCGGCGTACAGGCGACGTTCGTATCCCCCTTCCAGACCAATACCATCCACGAGAGTGGCCATGTCTTCCTGGGTGGCCCTACCCGCAAGAAAACGCTGAACCGGTAGAACGGACTTCGGGTTGTGCGCAGTCGACCCACTCGTTGTCTCCGGGCGTGTAGATTACCGGATGATCGTACTGCGCGAAGAAATCTCGAATGCGCTCGTGCTCCACCGCACTGCACTCGAGTGCGCCCCACGTGTCGCCTACGTGGATGGTGAAAGAGGGTTTTGCAGCATTTATTCGCCGAATCAACGCCCGATACACGGGGTAGTCCTGCGGCAGGTTGTAGCCCGTGTCCCCGAGCGCGCGCGGCAGTTTATCAGAATGATCCGTGGGTCGGCTCTCGACGCGGTTCCTCCAACAACCAGAACAGCATGTTGTCTCGGAATACGGTGTTCTTAGTCATCCCGAAGTGGCTCTCGGGTAGAAGAAGAACGCTGCGGTAATCGATTGGCGTTACCAAGGTCGGCTGCCATGCACGCCCTTCGCGCTCATCGAGTAGAACGCTGCTGCGCAGGACCGTTCCATCACCCGGTGCATAATCCACGACCCGCAGCCGACCGTTTTTTCGATTGACGGATACCCGTTTCGGAGTATTCGTTGCGTCGCCCGCGATCAGGTAAAGCTCGAGCCCGGGTGGGGCTGTCGCGTGTCGATCGAGCGCCGCCATGAACGCCCGCGCTCGGCTCAAGTAGCGCCGTTGTGCCTTCAGCGCAATCGTGCGTCGCGCGTCCTTGTCTGCCACCTCCGGCATCAATATGGCAAGGGCCTCATCTTGCTGCGCATCGGCCACGCCCCAGCCGAGGGTTTCCCAGAGCGCAGGATCCAGCGGGTCTTCGAGCGGCGCACCGTTGTCTTCCCAGATCACACGATGGTGACGGGCGCGAGGTAAGACCTGATACATGGATGGAAATGTGCCGAGAATCGCCGGCGAGTAGTAAGGTAGCGTCGGTGCCAACCTTCTGCCTTCCACCAGCGAGAGCAAAGCGTCCAGAGAACCGGCATTGGGCGGCGCGATCAATACGACCCGCTCGGCAAGCTCGGCGCCGGCCCAATTCAGCTCTGGAAGCGAGCCATCGTCAGGCAGATCCTGAGCGCCATAGCGCAGAAAATAGCGCGTGAGCAGGCCGCCCATCGAGTGAGCGACGATGTCGAATTTCACGTCGGCCTGCTCAATTCCGTAACGTTCGCGATATTCATCCCGGACGTATGCCCGCTTCTGTACAAGAAACGCGTGCAGTCTCGCTGCGTTCTCTACATTGTCTTTGCGCCAGTCGTAGGCGAATTGAAAGCAGGTGAAGTGGTCATCCCCGTAGTCCACCTCGCCCGCCGTGCCGAGATCGGAATCGCGGTAACCGGCGGCGCCGAGCGTCACCAGGATCTGGGCATACACCTCGAGCTGGAACGGGATCCCCGCCAGACGGATCCTGATCCGGTCGAGGACAGCGGCTGGCTCCACGGCGTCGTCGCTTTCGTCTAAAGGCAATGCCAACAGACGCGCGCCGTGTGCACTTGCCGGATTGACGGACTTGCCATCGAACGCGCCCCACACGATCGCGCCGCTCAACGCGTCGCGCAGGCTCGATCCCATCATGCCGGGAATCACAACGATCGGATTTCTGTCCGGCGCGTGATAGCTCGCCGATTTGTTGTAGATGAGGTCGAGCTGTGCTTGACCGGCACAGCTCACCAGCCCGAACCCGCAGACGAGAAGCGCTAGCCGCGCCTTCACGGGCACTAAGACTCCGCGGCCGCGCGCTTACGAAACATTGCCAGGATATCCGCCGGATACTCGAGATCCAGTCGCGAGGCGTCGTCCAGGCGCTTGTTTGCCTCGTCATCGAGCTCCAGGTCGGCCGCACCCAGGTTGTCCTCCAATTGCTCGAGCGTGCGCGCACCGAAAATGGGCGAGGTGATGCCGGGCTGGTTTGCGCACCACGACAGCGCGACCTGGCTTGGGGTGGCGCCCACCGATTCGGCAACCTCGACCACGACCTGAGCGATCACGAGCTTGCGCTCCTCGGTGTAGAAATTACCGCCGAAGGGGTTCAGCGCTGCGCGGGTACCTGCTGGCGGGTCTTCGCCGGGGCGGATTTTGCCGGTGAGTACCCCGCCGGCCAGCGGGCTAAAGGGAATGACTCCAACGCCCTGGTCGATGCACAGCGGCAGCATTTCCCGCTCGATAGCGCGGGTCACCAGCGAGTAGTTCGGCTGCACGCAGTCATAGCGGGCGGTGCCAAGCTCACGCGAGAGCGCGATCGCCTTCATCAACTGCCAGGCGAAGTGATTGGAGCAGCCGATGTAGCGCACGCGGCCTGAGCGCACGCAGTCCTCGAGTGCACGCAGGGTTTCGTCTATGGGCGTCCGCTCATCGAAGCCGTGAACCTGGTAGAGGTCGATGTAGTCGATCTGCAGGCGCTTCAGGCTGGCGTCCACTGCGTCCAGGATGTGCTTGCGCGACAAACCGCGGTCGTTTGCACTCTTACCCATGGGCGCGAGTACCTTGGTGGCGATCACCACTGACGAGCGCCGATCAACGATGGCGCGTCCCGTGATCTCCTCGGATACGCCGGCCGAGTATGCGTCAGCGGTGTCGATGAAGTTGCCCCCGTGGTCGAGGAACTGGTGCACGATGCGCTTCGAGGTAGGCTCGTCGCAGCCCCAGTCGTTGTTGCCGAAGGTCATCGCACCCAGGCACAGGTTAGACACCTTAAGGCCGGTGCGGCCGAGATTACGTATTTGCATGGGGATTAGTCTACACGCTGGTTCGAGGTGGTCATCAATCCGCTGCTGGTACCACGCCCTTCGCGGAAATTTTGTTCAGGTTCTCGGTATGTTTGTCGCGGCTGATCCGATAGAAACTCATCACCACAATCGCGATCAGGTAGAACCCCCAGAGCGCGGGAATGTATATCGCCGCCAGATCGTAAAGAGTGTTGGTGGGCACTTCCCCGAGCCCCGCCTGGGTGGGGAACTGGACATAGGCGAGCATTTGGCCCGCGACGATCACGCCAAGGCCGTTGACCGCCTTCTGCGCGAAACTGTTGGCGGCAAAGAAGGTACCCTCGGAACGACGCCCGGTGCTCACCTCACTGTCTTCCACCACGTCGGCGATCATGGCCGCGATGAGAATGCCCGAGATGATGACCAGGGTGACCTCGATGGCGAAGAAGACCATCAGCGTGGGAAACAGGGCGTCGCTGTCGTTGTCGGGAAACCAGCCGATCATACGCAGGATGAACGGCATGGGTGACGCGATGACGGCGATCGTGGTGACGCTGATTGCGGCGTACTTCTTGCCGATCGCCCTGGAAATGGCGGGCGCGACAAACAATGCGACAAACGCGGACAGAAAATAGGGGAACTGCAGGTAGCCGATCTGCGCGCTGGTCAGTTCCCAGAAGTGCCGTGTGAAGTAGATGCTCAGGCTCGTGGAGATGCCCGCCGCAACAGCCATGAACAGGGCGGACACGAACAGCACCAGAAAAGACGGGTTCGACAAGGTCTCCTTCAGCTCGTTCGCGCCGTCCTTGATGCTGAAATGCTCACGGACCGGTGCCTGCTTGAGGTAGGGAATGTGGCGATGCGTGCCGAGCGCCGAGACCATGATCGAGACGAAGATGAGAATGGACGCGGCAAGCCCGTAGTTGCTCCAGCCCGCGACGTACTCCAACCCGCCTTTGTCCTCGGGCAGGAACACCAGGTACGCGAGCACCGCCATGGTCAGGCCGCCCCACCAGCCGAAGAAGAACCGAAAAGCCATGAAATTGGTACGCTGATCGTAGTCGTCGGTGAGTTCGGCCACCAGCGCGGTCGCGGGAATCTCGTAAAAGGTAATCAGCGTGCGGATCAGAATGGCGACGACCACGAAATAGATGAACAGGGCGTCGGGTTCGAGGTCGGGGGGCGACCACAGCAGATAATAGGCGAGCGATACCGGCAGCGCTGAGAAGTACATGAACGGGTGCCGCCGACCCCAGCGGGATCTAAGGTTGTCCGAAACGTATCCGACCAGCGGGTCCGAAACCGCGTCGAACAGCAGCGCGATGAAGATTCCCAGAGACACCCATTGGGCCGGCAAGCCCACCACCTGGCTGTAGAAAAACAACAGCAGGTAGTTGAAGCCGTTGCTCTTGGCGCCGTTGGCTACGGCCCCGAACCCATAAAAAAGCTTGGTCGACAGATCCGCCGTGTTGTGCGGTTTCATTAAAGGATTGGCCAATTTAATGGAACGTTTGCGCTCGCGGGTTTCTGAAACCACCGCACCACATGATACGCTCGCGGCAACACTCAGGTGAGGGACGGTCGATGCGCGAGTATCACACAGCAGTGTTCCACAATCGACGCTGGCGGCAATTCAAGCCGCGCCTGGATGACATCTTCGTGTGTACCCCGCCGAAATGCGGGACGACCTGGACGCAGACGATTGTCGTGAGCCTGCTGTTTCCGGACGGTGATCAGCCCGCGCCCGTGATGATGTTGTCGCCGTGGATCGAGGCCAAGTTCCTGCCCGAGGGCATGATGCATGGAATGCTGCAAGCGCAGACCCATCGACGTGTGATGAAAAGCCACACCGCCGCCGATGGTATCCCCTGGTTCGACGACGCGAAGTACATCGTGGTGGGGCGCGACGGCCGTGACGTGTTCATGTCGATGTGCAATCACCTTCAGCGCATGAAGCTCATTTCGGAGCTGAACGAACGTGCGTTGGCAGATGGCGTACCGCCAATGCCCGAGTTCAATGGCGACTATCACGATTTCTATCCGGTCTGGCTCGGCAATGACGAGGTGTTTTTCAACATCATTCGCTCCTACTGGGAACGCCGCGAGCAGGCCAATGTTCTGCTGGTGCACTTTCAGGATTTGAAGTCCGATCTCGAAGGTGAAATGCGGCGAATAGCCAATTTTCTCGATATTGAACTCGACCCGGGCCAATGGCCCGACGTGATCGAACGCTGTACCTTCGATGGGATGCGCAGTCGAGGCGATGAAATTGGTGACTTCAGCCAAATGTTCGACGGAGGCGCGCAAGGCTTCCTGTTCAAAGGCACGAACGGGCGCTGGCGTGATGTGCTGACCGACGCCGAGGTCGAGGCGTATGAACGACGCGCGGAGGAGTTGCTACCAGCGGAATTGGTGGGATGGCTGGAGGGGGGCCGAGACGCAGTTTCCGCGTAACGGGTAGCACAGTGGGTGCGGGCTTTCGCAGTCATGCGTTCGCAGTCATGCGTTCGCAGTCATGCGAAAACTACTTCATGTGGATGGAGTCTTCGCTCCCTGCAAGCTCCAGATACCATTCCCGTTTGCAGCGATAAACAAGAACGTAAAGCAATACAGCACCGCCAACTCTCCACCATTCTGAATCGGAAACGGCGCGTTCAGACCATGAGCCATCCAATACGCCACAGCCATAGTTCCGCTGCAGACAAATGCAGCCCAGCGCGTGAACAGACCAATCATCACCAGCGCGCCGCCAACAAGCTCGATTGGACCGACACCAAATTGAATGAACTCGGGCATACCTTCCATCGCAGATAAAGGAAAGCCAAAAAGTTTTTGACTGCCGTGCCAGAGGAACAAGAAACCCGCCACAACACGCAATGCAGCGTAAGTTTGTGCCGTGTAAGGCGTCATGAATTGTGCCATGGTCATCCCCCCCGATTGATTAGGCTAGATCACCTTAACACTCAGCGAACACTATTTCGATTCCGGCAAGATACGTGTCGTGGGTGTGGCGCTAATCAATACCGGCACAAAGAGGCTACTGAGATAGCTTCTCGTAGTCGACACTTGGGCAGGATCTCTTATACGATGGGCACTCGTACATTGGATATTTCGGGGGAGCACGAATGGGTGGCCTACGAATAATTCTTCAAATAGTGGGGATCGCTATCCTAATCCTCGCTACCACGATCATCACGTTGAGACTCGATAATCAAGATGCCGACGGGCCTTCAATCTTGTTTCCTGGAGGGCAATTAATCTCCGGTGAACTTCATACGGGACCTGAACCGGACTGGAGTTTCACTGACGACGTTTCAACCATCGAACTACAGCTTGTTGATCCAATGAGCTCCCGCACCATTTTTATCATGGAAAGCGAAGGCAAAATCTATATCCCCTCGGGATACATGCGCTCGACGCTGGGTAGAATCTGGAAGGATTGGGCATTCCAGGCAGATGAAGGCGATGGGTTAGCCGTCGCCCGCATCAACGGCGTTCGCTACGAAAGACAACTGATTCGCATCAAGGAGGGTCCGGCATTAAATGGTATCGTCGCGAAGATGGCCGCAAAGTATGGAGCAGGTGCAACTCCAGAGGCGATACAAGCCGGTCGGGAATCGATAGAAGCGGGCGACATCTGGATCTTCGAAATGGCAGCACGTGGAGCATAGCCAGATGAAAACTAAGAACTATCTAGCACTTTGCGCCGCCGTCGCGGTTGCCGTTGTCTTGAGCGTGCTCTACGTACCTGGTTTGTCGGATACCGTCGAACAGGTACTGCTGGCGTTTCTCGCATCCAACGCCTAGTCAGGACCGCCCAAGCATGTCAGGGGGCCACGGATTCTCCTGCGTGTTGATATCAGTTTGCCCAGTCAAGCACCGTTCGTACCGTCTTGCCGAACAACCAGGTTTTTTCTTCTTGTGTAACGCCCTCACTGTCGAGCAGATAGTGCAACAGCTGTTCCCAAGTTTCGCCCGTCTGGTTACCGCCATTGTCGGATGCCCACATGATGCGTTGCACACCAAAGGCGTCGATGGCCCGCCGTAGATGGGGAACAAGACCGGGTGAAGGATACTCAAGTTCGCCGAACATGCCTTGGGCGTGGCTCCACTTGAGCGCAACATTTGGATGGTCAGCCAGTTTCAATACCTGATCAAAGTACGCGACATTGGGGCCCGGGTGGCTGGATGCACCGCCCGGCGTATCTGCGTCCGGCAGGCCGATGCCCGCTTCCATGGGCATGCCGCAATGATCGATGACGAACTGTAGCCCCGGAAACTTTTTCAGATAGCGCGGCATCAATTCTACGTGCCCGGCGATGAACAGAAATACCGCCATGCCAGTTTCGTTGGCCACCGAAAAAATGTCGTCATAGCCTCCGGCGGCAAAGGCATCCGTTTCAGTGGCCGTGACGGCCGGAATCATCCGAATGGCGCGGGCGTTTGGGTCGTCTGCTGCAATCCGGATCAGACTCAGGACCTCAGGGTCTGTGCGCTCGATGCGCGCGACATAGGCAAACCGGCCTGGGTGCAAGGCCGCTGCCAGCTCTACGGTGGGTCTGGTGGGCCTGAAGGTGCCGTTGGGTAAGTAATAGCCCGGACCCCATGTCTCCAGCCCCCAAAATTCATCGACCAGGCAGGCCTGGATGCTCAACACATCCATTTCCGCCAATATGTCCTCGGTGCCGCCGGGACCAAAATGTATTTGCGAATCAACGATATCCATGATACGGCCCGATCCTAAGAAACGCGCACCAACGGAACCCCGAAGTTTTCGCCTCGCAGAATTCGGATGAGCGCCGTCGGCAGGTTGTCGATGCCCTCGAGGATGTCCTCGCGATAGCACATGCGTTTTTCGCGAAGCAGCTCCGTTAGACGCGAACGCGCCTCGTCGAAACGGTGGGAAAAGTTAGAGACGTAGTAGCCGTACATCTCGGCTTGCTTGTACACGAGATTGAAGTAGTTCTTGGGCCCGTACCAATCCAGGTCATTGTTGTACTGCGACGTTCCGCCGCACAACACCACCCGCGCACCAAAAGCGATCTGGCCAAGCACGGCGTCCAGGGTTTCTCCACCCACGTTGTCGAAATAGATGTTGATTCCATCCGGACACGTCTCGCGAAGACGGGCTGCCACATCTTCTTTCTTGTAGTTGATTGCCGCGACTGCACCTAATTCAGCCACTACCCATTCACACTTTTCGTCGCTCCCGGTAATGCCAATCACCCGGCAGCCTTGCAGCCTGCCCAACTGACAAACAAGCGAACCCACGCTACCAGCTGCCGTTGAGACCACCAGTGTATCACCCACCCGCGGCTTGCAATATTCGATCATGCCGAAGTAGGCGGTGTGACCACTCCCTCCCAGCACGTGCATCAGCGTGGTTTCCGATAGACCCTCGGGGGCTTGCACCTTGCGTACCGCATGGCGCCTCACACCATCAGAGATCGCGTATTCCTGCCAACCCAGATCACCCATCACAAGATCGCCGGGTGCAAAGCCCGGATTGTCGGACTCAACCACTTCCGCCAGACCGCTACCATACATGGTGCGTCCAATGGGAATGGGTCGACCTGCAATCCCGCCGGAAACCAGCGCCATGCGCATGGGCGGATTTACCGTGAGATAACGGGTTTTTAAAATCAGAAGGCCTGGTTCCAATGGCGGAACGGCTTCTTCCTTCAGCTCGAAGTTGCTTTGCTCAACCTCAACTTTCGGACGCGACGCCACGACCCATTTCTTATTCACCAACCCGCTCATCTCAAGCCCACCCAGACCATGGAGAACCGCAATCATATCGGAGAACACCTCGGCAGGTGCACTCATGCAGCGCAAGGTTTACCATCGAGTTCGGCGCGTATTTACGGGAGGAGCGCATGTTCAAGATGATCGGACTACTGAAACGGCGCCCGGGAATGACGGTGGAAGAGTTTCGTGAGTACTACGAAACGAAGCACCGCGTTATCGGCGAAAAGTACCTCAAAGGCCATGCCAGCAGATACATGCGCCGCTTCCTCACACCAATTGCGAACTCGATCACTGGCAATTTGCCAGAGTCGGAATACGACGTGGTGCTGGAGATATGGTATCCGGATCGGGAAGCCTACGAAGCAAACAACAAGCTGCTGGGTCAGCCCGATGTCGCCGCCGAGATCGCCGAGGACGAAGAACAGCTTTTCGACCGGCCCAGAAACCGTTTCTTCTTCGTGGACGAGCACGAATCCAACCTAAGCGGCTGACGGATTGCTCCGGCGAAACAGAGGCCCCATCATATAGGTACATTACGTCTCACAACTGCGGGGGGTATTCGTGAAGTACGATTACACGGTAGGCACCATTATCAACGAGAAAGCACCAGCGCAATCGCTGGAGGCAAAGCAGCCCTACATCGACAATGGAGTCGGCGTCGCCGACAAATCCCGCTACTACGATCGCGATTTCATGGCGTTGGAATGGGAGCGATTGTGGACGCAGACCTGGCTGATCGCCGCCGTCACCGCTGATCTCCCCGAAGTTGGTTGCTACTCGGTGTTCGATATCGCGAGCGAAAGTATCATCGTTGTGCGCGCGGAAGAGGGGTTCAAAGCCTTCTACAACGTCTGCGCGCACCGGGGCACCCGGCTCGTGCAGGAACCCCTCGGCAAGAAAATGAGATTCGTATGTCCGTTTCACGCCTGGCGCTATAGCAGCCTCACGGGGGAGCTTTTGGAGATCACGGACGAAGTGACGTTCCGCAAAGAAGTGGTATGCGACCGAGCCGGCTTGACCGAGCTTGCCTGCGAAGAGCACTCAGGCTTGATATTCATCAATATGCGCGACGACCCGCCGCCGCTCGTCGAGAGCATCGGACTGCCCCGAGGTTATCTCGAAGCCTACAATATTCCGAAGATGAAAGTCATTCGCCACACCCGGACCGAGTGGGCAGCAAACTGGAAAATCGGCATTGAGGCGTTTTACGAAAGCTACCATCTCCATTCGGTGCACCCGGAAACCCGGTTGGTAATGGGCGATCTCAACGTGCAATACGACCTCTACCCAAACGGCGCAAGCCGCATGATTGTACCGCTGGCACAAATAAGCCCACGCGTGAAGGATCAGACGACGGTGAACGAGGGGCTGAAAGCCATGCTTGCTGAAGCCGGAATCGATCCCGCCGGCTACTCGAGCGACGCCACAGGCGTACGTAGAGCGATTCAAGAAGCCAAGCGTGGCCGTGCCGAGAAGCTCAACCTGGACTATTCAGCTTTCGTAGACGGGCAACTCACCGATAGTTGGGCGACGGGCATATTCCCCAACGTGCAGATTGGCTGTCACCCCGAAGGCGTGTTCCTGATGCGCTTTCTACCGCATCCCTCGGACCCGGAACGGTTTTACTACGACACCATGACGTTGTTCCTGCCCGCGGACGATCCCAACTACAGCGCACCAGGCTGGATGGGCATTCCCGAAGGCATGGATACGTCCGGCGAGACCCGCCCGAGCTGTGAGTATTACGCGATCGGGGAAGATGGCGACCTGGGTCTAGTGCTGTCGCAGGATGCTTCACTTTTGCCCATCGTCCAAGCGGGCATGCGTTCCAAAGGCTTCAAGGGGCAACTCTGGGGCGAGCAGGAGCAGCGCCTGCGGCATTTCAACGCCGAGCTGGATCGCTACCTAACCGGGCTCAAGTGACTTGCAGCATTGGCCCGGCAGACCTAAGTGCCGAACCGGTAACGCAGCTTGATCACGATCTTTTCCGACACGGGATCTTCGTACGCGGTGCGCAACAGGTTTGAGAAGCTGGCGCGCGTTGGCATTTTCAGCCCGCTTATCGTGTAGACCACGAACAGATCCGACAGGGGCGCCAACTCCCACCGGTAGCGCAGCTGAACGTTGAGGTTGGAGATGGTGAAATCATCGCTCGCTTCGCCTGGCGGCTTCGAAGCCGGCTCAAGCGCACCAGCGTCACCGGGCACCTTGAAAAACTTCCGTTGCCTGGCCTGGATGCCGACCCATTGCGCGGACAGCCGCAGTTGCTGGCGCGCGGAGAAAAAGAAATCCACGCCCAATGTGGGCCGCCACTCCCTGGTATCAAACGTGGTGAAGTTGTCCTCTTCCTGATGCAGCAACCATCCGTCGCGACGCACATACTCCGCGAGCAGATTTATCTTCATGCGCCGTGAGGGACGCCACTCGACCCCCACCCGGGCCTTGATCGCAACGCCATCGATCTTTTCTCCGTTGAGATCGACCCCCACCCGGTAGCTGAATGGGCGGGAGAAGTCCGAAAAGTAGTCAGTGTGCAATTCCCAACGGCCGGGAATTTTGAACGAGCCGTTGCCGAAACTCTCCAGATCGTCGGTGCGAGGCCCGAAGAACAACAGAGACGACTGCATCCGGCCGAGGTTGTTCAGCAGCACGTTTGTGGATGCGGAAACACCCTGCCCGGTGACATCACCATCCCCGTTGACGACGTAGATTGTAAAAGCGCTGAGATTGAGTTGCCGTGCCCAGCTGACGTTGGGATCCGTGTAGTCCACGCGCGCGGTGGCCCGGGTAATGTTGTTGCGTTGCAGAAACCCCAGATCGTTGATGTCGAGCTTGTCATCATAGTGCTCGAGTCCGAGGTCGAACTTCAACCCGCGCCGCGGGTTGTACACCAGGTCTGCCAGCCCGCCCCAGCCCTGGCCCACACTGTCCTTGTCGGAATATAAAAACTGACCATCGAGCTTCCAGGCACCGTCCACGCTCAGGTAGTGATAGTCGATCCCGTGCACCACCGCGTCGTCTTCGGGGTGTGCGACCACAGTGGAAATGGCGCCGATCGCGCGATAGCCGCCAAAGGTGCTGTCTTCCCACAAAAGTCTGACAGCGGCATAGTCGCTTCCGGATTGTTTGTATTTTTCTCCATCCACCTCGAAGGTCACGTCGTCTTCGCTGGCACCGAGCAACCCGTAACGAAAGGCGCCAACCTGGCCGGTGGTTTTGACCGCACCAAACAGCTCCACCTGTTGATTCAGCTCTGCGGTGGGGATCACCACGCCGTCGGGAACGTCTGGTGGCCGGGATGCCCCGCCGATGCGGCGCGTGTTGACCACGGTCACGGGGAAAACATTTCTGCCCGCATCGGATCGCGGCGTGGTGAAGAAGATGTCGCGCCCTTCCAGGAAAAACAGTCGTTTCTCCGGAAAGAAGGTTTCCAGCGCTGACAGGTTCACCACCACATCGTCGGATTCCACGTTGCCAAAGTCCGGCAGGATGGACCCAGCGACCTGAAAATTGGTGGAAGGGCGCCAGAACAGCTCTGCCCCTGCGCGCAGCTTGGTTGCATTTTTCACCTGATCCTGAGTAACCGAGGCATACGGAATCGCGCTCCATTGTTGGCGCGGATTCACGCCTTCGAGGTTCATAGGACGCATGTGCCGCATAAATTGATTGATGGTGAGCGGCAACGCAGGAACACCCCAGCGCTCTCCGATGGCTGCCACTTTACGCGAGGCAAAAATCGACATTCGTCGGGTGCCTTCTTGTTTCGGCATCGCCAGCTGAGACCAGGGCAGGAAGATCTCCGCCGACCAGCCACGCTCGGTCAGCGATGTTTCGCCGTACCAGACACCATCCCAATCGGCGTTAAATTGTGCTTCGGGAATGAGGGTGCCATCGGTCTTCACGCCGCTGGATGCCAGCGACACCCAATAGCCGTATTTGCCCTCGCCGGACGTATCCAGTATCAGGCCAACGAAGTCGCCGAACTGCGTGCCGGTGTCTTCGGGCGACAGCACGGCGACCACCGTTTCTGGCGGTTGCTCGGCGTCGTAACCCGCATAGATGCCCCGCTCTGTGTAGATGAGCATGAGCTTGGTCGGCCAGCGCGGTTTGGCCATGGTGTCGGGATCGATCACGGTAAAGTCGGTGATCACGGCGGCCCGGCGCCAGGCGGCGTCGTCCAACTTGCCATCGATCTTGATGTCTAGTTCGCTGTGGAGCATGCGGGGTATTGAAATGGTTTCACCCACGTTTAGCTCCACCACCCGACTGTCGAGCGAGCCGGTCTGCGATTGTGCACAAAGGTTGCCGGCGACGAACAGCGCCAGCAGCCACAACCAACGCATATTAAATCCTTACGGGGAATCAGCCAGTTTACCAGATGTGGGCGCCGCGCCTGCGGCGGGCAGAGCTCAACCCGACAACGTGTGCACATCGGCATGTCTGCTAAACTGATCCATCGGCACGGCCTGTCACATGTCGCCTGAAAACGGGAGGTTTCAAGTGATCACCGGTATGCCACGCATAGCAATTGCGGTCCGCGACTTTGCAACGAGCGTTGCAACCTTCAGGGACAAGCTCGGAATGCCCGTCATCGACTTGTCCGCCAACAGCGTTGACGCGCTGGGGGTAAAACTGGCCATGTGCGTTCCCGATGGCGGAAGCAACATTGAGCTCATGTCGCCGGCGGACCCAGCCACCCCTCTTAGCCAGAGCCTGCAGAGGTTTCTCGACCACCGCGGAGAGGGCTTGTTTGCGCTCATGCTTGAAGCGCCTGATCCGAACGCCGAGGCCGAAAATCTTTCCAGCCGTGGGCTCAACGTTCTGCCACTCATGGCCGGCGCGAGCGGTCGCGACGTTCATCCGAATTCGACTCATGGCGTCCTGGTCCGGGTGTATCCAGTGGGCTCGTTCGCAAGCCCGACGGAACCGGTCCGCATGGACGACTCGGACGGCACCGGACTATCTGGAATTGCGCGGGTCATCATCGCGGTGCACGATCTCGATCACGCCGTGGCCGTGTACGGTAACAAGTTCGCCATGGCAACCGGGGGCATAACAATTGACGCGCAACGTGGCGTACGATCGGCAACTTGCAACCCGCCATCGGGCGGCGCGATCGAGTTGGTCTCGGTGGCCGATTCCAGCCGAAGCTTTGCAAAGCCCATTCAGGCGTTTTTGGATAGTGACCGCGAGGGCATGTATGCGCTGGTGCTGCAGTCGCCCGACCTTCAGGCATCGGCCAGAACCCTGGCCGCACGCGGGCTCGAACTCGCCACGGCGGCCCACTCCGCGGATGTCCTGGAAATCGACCCGGCGTCCACGTCCGGGGTCTTGTTTCAGGTTGAGCCCGCCTAGCGGGTGCCTCAACTCACACTGGCACCACCATCTACCGGCAACGCAACCCCGGTAATGAATCCGGCCCGATCCGAAGCGAGAAAGGCCGCCGCGTGCGCAACGTCCCAGGCGGTACCCATCTTGCGCCTCAGCGGAACCCGCGCGTCGCGCTCGGCGATCACGGTTGCGCGCGATTTCGTGTCCGTGATGCGGGCTTCCACCGCCATGGGCGTGTTGATCAGACCCGGCAGAATAACGTTGGCGCGAATGCCGAACTGAGCGTTGCGCTGCGCAAGCTGCTCGGTGAGCGCAATCACGCCCGCCTTGGTGGTTTTGTACGCGACATACGGGTAGGGCAGCCGCGCGGCCATTGAGGAAACGTTCAGGATCACGCCGCTGCCAGCCTCGCGCATGTGCGGCAGCGCGTGTTTGGCGGTCAGAATCATCCCCCGCAGATTCAGGTTCACCAGGCGGTCGAACGCCTCTGTGGTGATCTCCTCGATGGGCGCATCGCCGCCTGCTAGGCTCATTCCAACATTATTGTGCAGCACGTCGATGCGGCCCCAGGTATCACAGCAGTGCTCGATCAGCGTCGTCACGCTGGACTCGATGGTTACGTCAACGACCGCCGCGGCTGCAACGCCACCTTCATCGAGGATCATTGCTACGGTCTCTTCCGCAGATGCCAGATCGCGATCCGCAACCAGCACGGTTGCGCCTTCGCGGGCGAACTGCATGGCCGTGGCGCGGCCATTGCCAATCGTCTCTCCGGGCGTCTGGCCGCCTCCCACGACGATGCACACCTTAGCGGTCAACAGCATTCCGATCCACCAGCGCCAAGCGAAGCCGCAACGCGATCACGCACCGTCTTGAGCAAGCGCGTTCACGCTAG
>Ga0114950_10000182_pt1 | contig 38911 bp, 35 predicted proteins | sample N075metaG_FD_83503 | JGI IMG/M metagenome (GOLD analysis project Ga0114950, IMG submission 83503) | Deep subsurface microbial communities from Kermadec Trench to uncover new lineages of life (NeLLi) - N075 metaG | ecosystem: Environmental > Aquatic > Marine > Ocean trench > Sediment | place...
GGCGGAATGCGATGTAAAAACCGACGACAATCCTCACGCGTACCTCGATTGTCTTGGTCCCGAAGAATTCGTCAAAGACGTCTTCCTCGATTCCGATACGGACATCATGGTGCTGTCGTTCGTGCCTTCGACGGCAGATTCGGAACCGGTGACGATCGAAGCGGCCGATGCAACGCGACGCATCGTCGACGAGATGGAAGGCACTCAACGCCTGATGCTGCATGGACGGGTCAATCCCAACCAGCCCAAAGATCTCGACAGCATGGACGCGCTAGTCGAGCAATGGGGTATTTCTGCCTGGAAGACCTATACGCAGTTCGGGCCCGAGGGCAAGGGCTACTACCTCAGCGACGATATCGGATTAGAGTTCATCGAGAAAGCTCGTTCTCTTGGCGTCAAAGTCATCTGCGTCCACAAAGGATTGCCGCTTGGCCGCAACTCCTACGAACACAGCCAATGTCGAGATATCGGCATCGTCGCGAAGCAATACCCGGACGTATCCTTCATCGTCTACCATTCTGGTTATGTCGCAGGCAAACCCGAATTACCCTATGAACACGATGCTGCCCGTGACGGGGTCGATACGTTCGTCAAATCGTTACTCGACAACGAGATCGAACCGAACACCAACGTTTACGCCGAACTCGGTAGCACTTGGCGATTCTTGATGCGTGAACCCGACGATGCCGCGCACGCGATCGGCAAACTGCTGAAGTATTGTGGCTCCGACAACGTGCTCTGGGGCACCGACTCGATCTGGTACGGTTCGCCACAGGATCAAATCCAAGCATTTCGTAATTTTCAGATTGCAGAAGCATTGCAGGATGCATACGGCTACCCAGAGATCACGCCCGAACTGCGCCGCAAGGTATTTGGTTTGAACGCAGCGGTCCCCTACAATATCGGCGTTGACGAACTACAATTTCGTGCAGGAACGGATCGGATCGAGCGTCTACGAGCCAACTATCGGAACAATCCGAATCCGCACTTCACGACATACGGACCCAAGACTCGACGAGAGTTTTTCAATCTGCTGCGACGCCAGGGAGGACAGCCGGCTTAGGTGCCGACGCCCACGCCAATCAGCAGAAAACGTCGCTTTCGACCCGTTGCAGACATTTGCTGACTTCGGCACCTGCGATAACCTTTTGCTTTCGGACTTCTGCTACGGCCTTTGCGTTTGAAATTATTTGCGCCACGCTTGGCGGGTTCGGTGTCGTCGTATGCAGCATTACAGGCAATGAACAGAGAATAAAAGATACGTCTCGGAAGATCTCGATGGTATAAATTGGCGGCGGATCATTCCCGATTATGCCACCCCCACCACCGGTGCCACCCGATCGACAAAAGGGTCTCTCCTTAACGCGACCCGTTCTGAAATTTTTTTTGCGTTTTGAATATTCAGACACAAAAGCGAACATTCACCAACCTGTCAGGATTGGCGCTCCCCACGACCATCTATTGCGGGTGCCGCTGACGGTCTTGGTAGTAGACTGACGACGTACGCATACAATATCGCGAGACATAGGGGCCTACCGAATCGCGGAAAACGAAATAGCTGCCAAGGCGGTATTATCACGAAAAGGGGGCCGGTTGTGACGATTGCCGGACTTTCCGCGGTGACATTCGCGGTCAGCGATATGGCGCGCTCTCTGGCGTTTTATCGCGCCCTTGGTTTCAGGGTGAAGTATGGTGGCGAGATGAGTTCCTTCACAAGCCTCGTCGCGGGCGCCGGCTTCCTGAATCTGATCCACGTTCCGAATGCAGACGTCCGTTGGTGGGGCCGCGCCATATTCTATGTGGACGATGTCGATGCACAGTACAGACGAGCCCTGGACGCCGGCATTACCCCCATGTTTGCCCCCCAAGACGCGCGCTGGGGCGAGCGTTACTTCCACGTAACGGACCCTGATGGCCACGAGGTCAGTTTCGCCAAGCCGCTTTGACTGACCCGCCGGCAGCGGCGCTTCAGTGCATGCCGATCTGCCGAATCGGTGGCAGACTAAGGTATCAATAGGTCATGTGCAGAAAACTAAAGGAAGATATGCGGCTCGAAAGCAGTCGCTCAAATTGCCCCAGATACGCGGCCAGGATAACTGCTATCGGCCAACTCCGGTCATTCGTCGAATAGAAAAAAACCGCCAAACTGACGGGTCTTTCCGAGTTAGGCGGCTTGCCGGCGTCTTAGGAATCCCAGCCCTAGTAGCCCTGCACCGAGTAGGCCGAGGGTGCCCGGTTCGGCGACGGACTTCGGGATTTGCTCCAGATAAAAGTGTCCTTCCCAATAGTTGTCTTGGGCATCCCACACCGTCGGGAGTGCAACCGCAGCCCATAATTCTGCTGTCCCGCCGTCCGGCAGCCATCCGTCCCACCAGAGTCCTTGGGCGGTATAAGCGCCGAGGCTAAAGTATCCTTGAGTGTCAATTGGCTGATGCGTCATGTCCCAGGCTAGCAAGGGACTTGAGTTTGACACTTGCAGGTCTATCCCCGTCCACGCAATACCAGTTTGATTGACTACCGTTTTATCAAGTGCGATTAGGAGATAAGAATCAGGCAGATCCGTAGCCCCGGTGTATTGAACATGGATTTCCATGCCCAAGGATCCGGAGCCGGTAACGTTTTCGGTCCATGACAGCGTCGGGTAACCGTGTTTGCCGTCTTCGTCAAAACCACAACTAAGCATTTCGTATGCACCGGTGGTAGTGCCACACTGCGCGGTGAGCGTAGCTTCAGCATTAGGGCCAAACGTCAATACGGCCAATATGAGAAATGATCCTCCGATTCAGCGTGTTTTCGATTGGAGGGTCTCAGAAAGCTCACGTGGGACCGATACGCTGCGTGTCATTTGGATTCTCCGGGTAAACTCGACGAGCAACTACGTAATTGTTGTTTGGGAGCAAGTTTGCCACTTGCGTTGACATGAGTATGCGGGCAACATACGTGCCACAAAAAAGCCCCACAAAATCAACAAGTTAAGACACGCATGGAAGTGAATTGTAAAAGATCATGACGCTTTTCCCTAAAAACGGCAGAAATGGTGTAAAGAAAACCGACACCTAACCGTTACACAATGGCTGCTACTGTGGTCGCGGCTTCAGCTAGTCGTTAGACGGGGTAGGCTCAAGGCGCTATATAATGTGGTGCCTGGGGTGGGAATCGAACCCACACTTAGTTACCTAAACCAGATTTTGAGTCTGGCGCGTCTACCGATTTCGCCACCCAGGCAGTGGGCCCGGAATGTTACACAGGCGGAGGAACCGCGGCAACGCGGTGAACTGCCTGCCGCATTCAGAAGTTTTCGGTATCATGCGCCTTGTTTTCTCACCGGCGCTAAGAACGCAGTACTAAACATGAGCGAGACACCCGTTCTCGTCGGCGTAGCACAGATCGAACAACGGATCGAAGACGTGCGCGACGGCAACGAACCCCTGGACATGATGATCGAGGCGGTACGCTTGGCGGCACAAGATGCCGGTTGCCCTGGCCTGCTCAGCGAAGCCAACTCGGTTCGCGTGATTCGTGGCAGCTGGCCCTATTCCAACCCAGCCAAAGCCGTGGCCGAAGCGATCGACAGCCCGGGCGCACAGACCGTGCTGACGCAATTCGGGGGCAACTTCGTGCAGACCACGGTCAACGTAAGTGCCCTGGAAATTCGCGATGGCCTGTACGACATCATCGTCATCACCGGAGCGGAGTGCGGTCGGAGTCAGGCAAAGGCCGCCCGAGCCGACATCGAACTGGGCTGGCGCGAGGTCCCAGGTACTCCGGACCGGTACATTGGAGAAGATGTCCCCGCGCGCCACGACGCCGAGCGGGGTTTGGGCATGGGACGGCCGATTCAGATTTACCCAATGTTCGAAAATGCTCTGCGCCACCACCGCGGCGATTCCATCGAACAGCAGATGATCCGCATCTCCGAGCTATGGGCGAGCTTCAGCGCCGTCGCGGCCGAGAATCCCCACGCGTGGATACGCGATGCCGTAAGCGCTGAAGAACTGCGGACGATTTCCGCGGCGAACAGGCCGGTATCGTTCCCATACCCGAAGCTGATGAACTCCAACAACAATGTCGACCAGGGCGCAGCGCTGATCATGTGCTCCGCCAGCAAAGCCAGGCAGCTGAACATCGATGAGAGCCGCTGGGTCTACCCCTGGACGGGAACCGACGCCCACGACACCTATTTCGTTTCCAATCGCGAAAACCTCTACAGCTCACCAGCGATCCGCTTAGCCGGGCGCAAGTGCCTGGAGCTCGCCGGTCTCGCCGCGGATGATCTGGATTTCGTGGACGTGTACAGCTGCTTTCCCGTCGCCGTGCAGGTCGCGGCAGAAGAGATCGGGCTGGACTTAACCCGGCCGCTGACAATCACAGGTGGTCTCACCTTCGCCGGCGGGCCCCTCAACGACTACGTGATGCACTCGATTGCGACCGCCGTTGAACGCGCGCGCGCGCAACCCGATGCCAAAGGCCTGATCACCGCAAACGGCGGCTATCTCACCAAACATGCCTTTGGCGTGTATGCCGCCGAGCCTCCACCCGTTCCGTTCCAGCACCAGGATCTGCAGGCGCAGGTGGACGTTACCCCGACCCGGGAAGTGGTCAAGGAATACGCTGGAGATGCAACGGTAGAAAGCTATACCGTGATGTTCGGCGGCGAAACGCCCACCATGGGGCACCTCACCTGCCTGACCCCAGACGGAGTTCGAACCTGGGCGAACTGTGACGATCCGGATACGTTGATCGCAATGACCGAAGAAGAGTTCTGCGGCAAACCGGTGCGCCTAACCGACAGGCGCGCCTACTTCTAGGCGCGTCTTTTTAGCCATGGTACCCGTCCCAGGCGTATCCGCCGGCCTGTTGCGCCGGTTGGGAGCCATGGTTTACGACACGTTGCTGGTGCTCGCCATGTGGCTGGTCACGCTGTTTCCCCTGGTCGCGCTCAGCAACGCTTCGGTGAGCGGGGCCGCCGTACAATCATTGCTGTTCGTGGAGCTGTTCGCGTTCTTTGCGTACTTCTGGGTGGCTCGCGGACAGACGCTTGGCATGCTGGTGTGGCGCGTGCACCTCGTTTCGGCCACCGAGTCCGGGGCGGGTTGCAAGATTACCCCCAAGCAGGCGCTGCTGCGATTCGTTGGCGCGCTGGCAGCGTTTTTGACCCTGGGCCTGGGTTACCTTTGGATACTCGTCGATGCACGACGGCGCGCCTGGCCGGATCTGCTGTCTCAAACGCGGGTGTTGTACGTGCCCAAATGACCCGTCTCACGCCACCCTGCGCAGCCCGATCCAACCCATCACCCAGCACACCACAATAGGTATCGCGACCGCAATCACCGGGCGAACGTCGTACACCACGCTCATGGGCGCGAAGAGATCCTGCAGGTACTTGAAGGTCAACCCGACGAGCACGCCCACGCTGAGGCGCATCCCCATGCTCACCTCTCGTAGCGGCCCCAGCACGAAAGACAGCGCCAGCAATGCAAGGCCCAGTACCGACAACGGCTGAAACAGCTTGCTCCAGAACGCCAGCTGATAGGATCTCGGATTCAGACCTTCGCGAAGCATGTAGTTGATCTGATAATACAAATCGGTGATCGACAGCTTTCTCGGTTCCACCAGCACCCGCACGCTCAACAAGCGCGGATCGACCCGGCCATTCCAGCGCAGCTGCACGTATTTCCGTACCCGCGTTGCCGTGCCAAGAAATTCGGTTTCGACCACGTCGTACAGCATCCAATGCGGGTCATCCGCCGCGAAGTATTCGGCCCTGGAAGCCGTGCGTGAGCGAATCATCTCATCGTCCGGCCCGAGCCAGTATTGCCGCACGCCAATCAGTTCGCCCGCCTCGCCCAGGCCAGCGATGTTCATGTACAGCGGCCCCTCTCGATACCAGTAGCCGCCCGAAAGTACAATCACGTCCGAGTTCTGCTCGCTGCGAGTCTTATGCGCTTCAGCCATCTCTTCGCCACGGGGGGCCACAAACTCACCCAGCAGCAGCCCGAACGCAAGCACGCCCAGCAGCGGCCACGCCACGCTCACAAAAACCCGCTGCACCGAGACCCCGGCAGCACGTAAAACGACGATCTCGGAGTGGCTGGCCAGGGTGCCGAGCCCGATCAATGCGCCCAGGAACACCACATAGGGCAGCATTTCGTATACACGTCGCGGCGTGGTCAACACGACGTACCACAGCGCCTCGTTGAACGAGTACGTCGCCCGATCATTCCGCAGCTCTTCGACGAGGGCAAAAACCGTCATCAGACCCAGGAATGCCAGGAGCACGACCGCGGTGCTGACCAGCACCGCACGACCGATATGCCGGTCCATGACCAGGATCATGGCTAATCCTTCGCCGGTCGCGCGACGACGTGAAAAAGCCTCAGCCCAAGGAGGATAAACAACCCGTGAATGGGCCACAGGCCGATGCCCAACGGCCAACTGCCACTGCGCATGGCATTCTGTAACATCACGAGCAGCAGATAGTATGCAACAAAGACCAGAATTCCCGGGACAATGCGCGCAAACCTCCCCTGTCGGGGTTTGACGCGAGCCATTCCCACACCCAGGTACGTGCCCACCAACGTGAGCATCGGCAGCGCATAACGCCAATGCAACTCCGCGGAGTTTTCCGCAAGCCGGTTGTTCATCAAGGTGGCTGTCGGCAGGGAATCCACCTGCACGCCACGCGCGGTGGGTGCCGCCACCTCCAGGCGCTGACCCATCTTTCCGAACTTGATGACCCGGTAGTCGGAATCGCCGATCCGACCTTCGTAGCGGACGCCGTCTTTGAGCAGAAGAAACCTGCTACCGGTCTCGGCGTCTACATATTGAGTGCCGGTGTCCGCCCACACCGTGATGTTCGCCTGGTCGGCTCGAAGTTCGGATATGAACACGTGGTCGAGGACGCGCCGATCCTCGCTCACCGACTCGGCATAGGTCACCCGACTTCCATGCTGATACGTGCGGAATACTCCGGGGGACACGGCATCGAACTCCTGGTTCGCACGCTGCTCGTCGAAAAGCTCCTCGAGCAACGCGTTGTTTGCAGGCGTAATGTTCAAGCTGAGGAAGGCCACCAGCAACGTCAGAGCGAGCGAGGCCGGCGCAAGCCACAGCAACAGCCGCCCCGGCCCGATACCGGCCCCCTGCAGCACCGCCATCTCCTGCTCCGCGTGGAACCTGCCTATGGTGAGCAACAGCGAGATGTAGTAAGCGAAGGGCAACAGCTGCTGCAAGAACTCCGGCAACCGCATCCAAATGATCGTCAGCAGGCTTTCCGCAGCGTACTTGCCCAGCGCCGCATCCTGCAGGTAGCCGACGAACCGGCCACCGAGTGCGACCGTAAGCAGCACCAGCACAACTACGACGAATACCCAAAACAGCTCACGGTTCAAGTACCGCGCGGCCACCGCCATATGCCAAGTCCTTGTTTTAGCCTAGAATTGCGCGCCGAGCGACGACTAAGTGGGATTATGAAGTATTCGACGAAAACCGGAAGCCTCTCTGAAATTACAACGCCGTGCCTGGTCGCGAGCCTGCAGACCGCCGAGCGTGTCGCGCGCGAACTTGGCCATCGAGACACTCTGAACGTCGCCATTACTGACTTTTCCGACAAGGCCGGGCAAGCGCAAAGCATTGCGCTGCCTTCCTCCAGCCCGATTCGTCGCCTGCTGATCGCCGGCGGTGCCGATGCAACGCTTGCCCCGGAAGCGTACCGCAAGATCGTGGAAGCGGCCGCGCGCGGGCTCAAGGGGCTACGCGCAAGATCTGCCGTATGGACGCTGACACAGACAAAGGTCACCGATCGGGGTGGTCACTGGAAGGCAAGCCTGGGACTGCATGTCTTGTCGACAACTCTCTACAGCTTCGACCAGCACAAATCCATCAGCGACGATGATGCCGTGATTCAACTCAAAACCGTGCAGATCCATGCCGACGCACGCTCGCATTCCAGCGTGCGACGTGCCGTAAGGGAAGGCAACGCGCTGAAGAGCGGCCTGGACATGGCCCGCGATCTGGGCAATCAACCCGCCAACGTCTGCAACCCCAACTATCTATTGCGCGAGACCCGCAAGCTCGGGCGCCTGGACAAAGTCTCGGTCTCGTCGCTCAACGAAAAGCGCATGGCAGAACTCGGTATGGGTGCATTTCTGTCGGTCTCGCAGGGCAGCAATACGCCTGGACGAATGATCATCGTCAATTACAAAGGCGGAAAACGCAAGGATCCGCCGGTGGTTCTCGTTGGCAAAGGCATCACCTTCGACACCGGCGGTATCAGCCTGAAACCGCCGGCCAGCATGGATGAAATGAAATTCGACATGTGCGGGGCCGCCACCGTGCTGGGCGCGACCCGCGCCGCAGCCGAAGCTCGATTACCCATCAACCTGATCACGATCGTCGCAGCGGCAGAGAACATGCCGAGCGGCAACGCGTCCAGGCCCGGAGATATCGTCACCAGCCACTCCGGCAAAACGGTGGAGATTTTGAACACCGACGCCGAGGGCCGTCTGGTGTTGTGCGACGCCTTGTCATACGCCGAGCGCTTCAAACCCAAAGCAGTGGTAGACGTTGCCACCCTCACCGGCGCGGTCATCGTCGCCCTGGGCTCTCACGCATCGGCCGTATTTTCCAAGCACGACGACCTGGCCGACGAGCTCGTTGCAGCCGGCGAATACACCGGGGATCGGGCCTGGCGAATGCCCCTATGGGACGAGTACCAGACGGCCTTGAAGAGCAACTTCGCCGACATCCCCAACATCGCCGGAGGTGGCGGTGGATCGATCGTCGCCGCTTGCTTTCTCTCACGATTTACCGAATCAATGCGCTGGGCACATATCGACATTGCCGGTACCGCGTTTCAGGGCGGCCCGCAAAAAGGCGCCACGGGCAGACCCGTGGCGTTGCTGTTCCGCTACCTCGTGCAACAGGCGGGGCTGTGACGCGGATAGACTTCTACATACTCGAAGACGTGGAACTCGATGCGATGCAACGGTTCGCCTGCCGCCTGGTCAGCAAAGCCGTCACGGCGGGTCGCGAAGTACACATCCACACCAGCGATGCCTCCAGCGCCGGTGCCGTGGACGAACTGCTCTGGGAGTATCCCGAGGGGCGATTCATTCCCCACGCAATCGTCGAGGTTGAAAACGCTACTTCCACGGGCAGCGTCAAGGCCCCCGTTACCGTCGGTTGGGCTGAGCCAGCCGGCGCCGATGGCGTACTCATCAACCTCAGCAATGAGATACCCGGCTTTTTCGGGCGCTTCGATCGGGTCGCAGAGATCATCGTGCGCACGACGCGCGATCGGGGCCGGGAACGTTACCGGTTCTACCGCGATCGGGGCTACCCGCTGTTCGATCACCAGCTTGACGACTGGGAAGCACCATGAGCCGGCGCAAACCCAAAGAGAATCCGCAGAACGTGTTGCTGGGCGATCTCGAGTCCATTCGCAAGCTTCTGGAGGACGAAGAGGGCGAAATCCAGCAAAAACCAGCAGGTGCAGAAGCGGATCTGGACGATCTCGAGGTACCGGTGCTCGAGGATATTTTTGACCCCGATCCCGACCCGGACCCCGCCGGGACCGGTCCGACCACGCCGGCTCTGGATGATGATCTTTTTCGCGCGCTGCTCAGCGATCAGTGGCGCGACTCGACGAACGCGGTTCTACGCGAAGCCCGTGAAGTCATCGATGAGCATCAGGCGGATTGGACACCGGAAGCAACCGATACCTTAAACGACATACTCAAGGCGCGCATCGATGCGACCATCCAGGGCTGGATGCGTGGCATGGTCGTCACCCACATGGCCGAACTCCACGAAATCATGCTGAAGGCCCTGTCAAAAGATCTCAGAACGACGATTGACGACATCATCGAACAACGCAACGAGTCATCCGATGGAAAGTAGTTTCGATCCCCACGCCATCGAACAGGATCTGTACGCACAGTGGGAGCAAGCCGATTACTTTGCGCCCAGCGGCAACGGCCCGTCTTACAGCATCGTCATCCCACCGCCGAACATCACCGGCAGCCTGCATATGGGGCACGCGTTCCAGCATACCCTCATGGATGCCCTGATCCGCTACGAGCGAATGAAAGGCAAACGCACGCTTTGGCAGATGGGCACCGACCACGCCGGCATTGCAACCCAGATGCTCGTCGAACGGCAGTTGAACGCGGAAGGTAAAACCCGTCACGACATCGGCCGCGACGCATTCGAAAAACGAGTGTGGCAATGGCGCAAGGAATCTGGCGGCACCATCTCGCAACAGCTGCGGCGCATGGGCTCATCGCTGGATTGGTCGGGCGACCGATTCACCATGGACAAAGGGTTCACCCGCGCGGTCATCGAGGTTTTCGTCCGCCTGCATGAAGAAGGTCTGATCTATCGCGGACAGCGCCTGGTGAACTGGGATCCCATGTTGCAAACGGCCATCTCGGATCTGGAGGTCGAGAGCAACGAAGAACAGGGATATCTGTGGCATTTCCGCTATCCGCTAACCAACGCCACCAAAACCGCTGACGGCAAGGACTATGTGGTCGTGGCCACCACCCGCCCGGAAACCATGCTTGGCGATACCGCAGTCGCCGTCCACCCAGGCGATGAGCGTTACCAGGATCTCGTCGGAAAATCGGTAATGCTGCCCCTGGCCGACCGCGAGATACCCATCATCGCCGACGTCTACGTGGATCGCGAGTTCGGAACCGGTTGTGTGAAGATCACCCCGGGGCACGACTTCAACGACAACGAAATCGGCGCGAGGCATCACCTGCCGTTGATCAGCATCTTCAACGCTGATGCGACCATCGCCGATGCAGCGCCCGCGCGCTACCGCGGCCTCGACCGGTTTCTCGCGAGAGATAAGGTGGTCGCAGACCTGGACGCGCTGGGTCTGCTCGATGGTGTCGAAGACCACAAGCTCATGGTGCCGCGCGGCGATCGCTCAGACGCAATCATCGAGCCAAGATTGACCGACCAGTGGTTCGTGAAGATTCAACCACTGGCCGATCCTGCAATCGCAGCGGTGGAAAATGGTGACATCGAGTTCATCCCCAAACAGTACGAGAACGTGTACTTCTCCTGGATGCGCAACATTCAGGACTGGACCATTTCCCGTCAGCAGTGGTGGGGGCATCGTATTCCGGCCTACTACGACAAAGCCGGCAACATCTACGTGGGCCGCACAGAACGCGAAGCCAGGGAGAAAAACAAACTGGCCGACGACGTCGAACTCGAGCAGGATCCAGATGTTCTCGAGACCTGGTTCTCTTCGTCATTGTGGAGCTTCGCCACGCTTGGCTGGCCCGACGAGACCGAGCAACTCTCTCGCTTCCACCCGACCAACGTGTTGGTGACGGGGCACGACATCATTTTCTTCTGGGTCGCCCGCATGATCATGATGGCCTTGAAGTTCACCGGTGAGGTTCCGTTCAAGCAGGTATACATCCACGGCCTGGTCCGCGATGCCGATGGCGCGAAGATGTCGAAAACCAAGGGCAACGGCCTGGATCCTCTGGATCTCGTGGAAGGCATCAGCCTGGACGATCTGGTGCGCAAGCGCACAGAGAACCTCACCCAGCCAGAGATGGCGCCGCGCATCGAGAAATCGACGCGCAAAGATTTTCCCGACGGCATTCCATCGTACGGCACCGATGCTCTGCGCTTCACCTATTGCGCGCTCGCGAGCACCGGCCGGGACGTCAGGTTCGACCTGAACAGAATTGAAGGTTACCGCAATTTTTGCAACAAGCTATGGAACGCGGCGCGGTTCGTGTTGATGAACTGCGCAGAAGCGGATCTGCAAGGCGAGCGCGAGCTGAGTCTGGCCGATCGCTGGATCCTGTCCCAGACCCAACAGCTGCTGAAGGACTCAGAGCGGGCGGTCACCACGTACCGTTTTGATCTATACGCCAACGCCATATACGAGTTCGCCTGGCACGAATACTGCGATTGGTATCTGGAGTTCACCAAACCGCTGCTGTGGGATGAGGGGGCGGATCCACGCGTGCTGCGTGGCACCCGGCACACCCTGCTCGCCGTGCTGGAGACGCTGCTGCGTGCATCACACCCGATCATCCCGTTCATCACCGAGACCATCTGGCGCGAGGTGGCGCCGCTGCTTGGCAACACCAACCCCACGATCATGCTGCAGCCTTTCCCGGAAGCCGACAATCTGCAATCCGACCCCGAAGCGGACGCGGCCATCCAATGGTTGAAGGGCGTCGTCGTCGCAATACGCAACATTCGCGGTGAGGCCAACATCAAACCATCCCAACGCATCAGCGTGCTGTTCCAGGGCGGCGGCAAGCGCGATCGGGAGTTGGCAGCGGCCACGCAATCGCTGCTCGAACACCTGGCCAGGGTCGATCAAGCGCAGTGGCTTGACACGGGTGTAGAGCCGCCGCCCAACGCACTTGCGCTGGTGGGCGAGTTAAAGGTTATGGTTCCCCTGGCCGGATTGATCGACGTGGCCGCCGAACGTGGCCGCCTTGGCAAAGAGGTGGAAAAGAAGGCTCAGGCGCTCGAGCGAATCAAGCGCAAACTCGGCAACGAAAGATTTGTGGCGAAAGCGCCCGAAGCGGTGGTGGCCAAAGAGCGCGCCAAGGCAGAAGACGTAGCGGCCGCCCTTGCGGTGCTGAAGAGCCAGCTCGCCTCGCTAGACGATCTGTAGCACCACCTTGCCGAAGGTCTGGTTACCCGCCAGCAGCTGATGGGCGCGATCGGCTTCGGCAATGGGGATCACTTCTTCGACGATCGGCCTGATCGTGCCGTCGGCAAGGTGTGGCCACACGTTCGTCTGCAGCGCATCCATCACGGCCGCCTTGGCAGCGATGGAGCGCGCCCGCAGCGTAGAGCCGATCACGCGTAGCCGCTTGATCAGCAACAGACCCAGATTGAGCTGCACATCCGCGCCGCCCAGGAGGCCAATGAGCACCAACCGACCATCGAGCTTGAGGCAGGTCAGATTGTCGTTGAGATAGGCCGCACCAACGGGATCGAGCGCGACGTCAACCTCTCCCCACTGAGACACCGCTGGCAGGAAACTACCCTCGTGACGATCCCAGCCGGCGTCGGCGCCAAGCGCCACACACCGCTCGATCTTGTCCGCGCTGCCGGCGGTTACGAAACACGGATTGTTGGAGGTATTGCACAGTTGAATGGCCGCGGTACCCACCCCGCTTGCACCCGCATGCACCAGCACGCGCTCGCCGCGGACCAGATCAGCCTCCATGTACAGGTTCAGATAGGCGGTGGCGAAGACCTCGGGAATCGCCGCGGCCTGCACCATGTCGAGCCCCGCAGGCACCGGCAGGACCTGCCCTGCGGGCACAACCACCTGCTCAGCATAACCACCACCGGAGAGTAAAGCGCAGACCTGATCGCCCGGTGCCACCCGGGTCACGCCCTCACCAATCGCCAGCACTTCGCCGGCACATTCCAGGCCGAGTACCTCGCTGGCCCCGGGCGGGGGTGGATAGCCACCGGAACGTTGCATCAGATCCGCACGATTGACGGCGGTGGCATGCACCCGAATGCGTACCTGTCCCGGTCCAAGTTCAGGGTCAGCGACCTCGCTCCAGGCCAGGTCACCGTTGTTGACGACGATTGCTTTCACTCATTCACCAGTTGTTCACCATTCGTTTACCACGACATCCGCATCTTCACACCGCGCTCGTACAGATAACGTTTGAGCTCGCTGACGGAATAATCACCGTAGTGCAGCATCGATGCGACCAGGACGGCATCCGCCTTGCCAGTGATCAACGCATCGTATAGGTGTTCGGGCTCACCCGCACCCCCCGAGGCGATCACCGGAATCCGTACGGCTTCTGCCAGCATCGAGGTGAGCTTCAGCTCATACCCAACCCGGGTGCCGTCCGCATCGATGGAATTGATCACCAGCTCCCCGGCCCCAAGCCGCTCACCTTCCAGCGCCCAGGCCAGCGCATCCATACCCATCGGCCGGCGGCCGCCTTCAATCACGATCTCGTAGCCCGACGGCACATCGCTCGTCGGCGTTACCCGACGGATATCCATGGACAGCACGATGTTCTGATTGCCGATCGCTTCAGCACACTCTGCGATGAGCGCAGGTCGGCGCACTGCGGCTGAATTCACGTTGATCTTCTCGGCACCCGCCAGCCGCAGGTCGGTGGCATCAGCCACCGAACGAACACCGCCCCCCACAGACAACGGAATGAATACCTGTTCGGCAACGGCCTCCACCACGTCTAGCATGATGTTGCGCTTGTCGCTCGATGCGGTGATGTCGTAGAACACCAGCTCATCCAGGCCATCCAGATAATACTCGCGGGCCTTCTCCACCGGATCGCCGATGTCCTTGGTGTCGACAAATTTCACGCTTTTGGCAAGTTTACCGTCGCGAACGTCCAGACACGCGATGAGGCGTTTGCTCAGCACGAACCATCCCAGCTGGCAAACTGCCTCAGCAAGCGCAATCCTACCCGACCGCTTTTTTCCGGGTGAAACTGGGTGGCAAAGTAGTTGTCCTTACCCACGGCGCTTGCGAAGTCGTGCTCGTAGTCCGTTACCGCGTACACGTTTTCTTGCGCGGCCGGAACCGGATAGTAGGCATGCACGAAATAGAACTCATCGGCGCGTTCAATTCCTGCAAGCAGCGGGTGCGGTCGGGATATGCGAACCTCATTCCAACCCATGTGGGGAATCTTCAGATCGCGACGCTGAAACTCGAAACGCTTGACACATCCCGGCAGCAATCCCAGCGTCTGCTGATCGTTTTCTTCGGAGTGGTCAAACGAGATCTGCAGACCCAGGCATATGCCCAGCACGGGCTTTCCGGCGGCGAGCACCTCACGCAACGCTGCGTCGAGACCTTTCTTTTTCAGGCTGCGCATGGCGCTACCGGCCGCACCCACCCCTGGGAAGATCACCCGCTGCGCCGTGCGCACGCGATCGGCATCGGCGCTGATTTCCGCCTCAATGCCCACCTCGTGACACGCCCGCTGCACGCTGCGCAGGTTGCCGGCGTCATAGTCGATGATGACGACCAAGCTCATCCCCAACGTTATGAATATGACATCACAAAAGAGCGCGGATACTATCCCATAGCGCTCATGCAAACTACACAGGTGTACGGGTGACCCGAGGCGTGTTACTGGTGAATCTCGGCACGCCGGCATCGTGCCAGCGGGCAGATGTGCGAAGCTACCTGGCCGAGTTTCTGATGGACCGCCATGTGCTTGACGTGGTCTGGCCGGTTCGCAAAATCATCGTCTCCGGCTTCATTCTGCCGTTCCGCCCGAAGCGCAGCGCGGCCGCCTACGCCAGGATATGGGATGCCGCCGGTGCCGACACCGGCTCGCCGCTGTTGCACTACAGCAAGCTGTGTCAGGCACGGTTAAGCGAGCGATTGAACATCCCGACCACGCTTGCAATGCGTTACGGCGAACCCAACATCGCCGATGCGGTGGCCGGGCTGGTTCAGCAAGGGGTGAGCGATATTCTGCTGGTCCCGTTATATCCCCAGCAGGCCGATTCTACTCGCACGACGAGCATCGCAGCGGTGCGGGCAGTATTGCCGGCAGAAGTAAACTTGAGCATTGTACCGGCGTTTTATGCCGATACGGGCTATCTCGACGCCCAGGCGACGGTCATCCAAGACCATCTGCCAGCCGGGTGGGACCACCTGCTGTTGAGCTATCACGGGCTGCCAGTACGACACATCACAACGGCAGATCCTACAGGCAACCACTGCCTGGTCGGCAACGACTGCTGCACGACCCCCTCACCGGCCCACGCCACCTGCTACCGCCATCAGGTCTACCGAACCTCCAAATTGCTCGCAGAGCGCCTGGGCATCTCACCGGATAAATACAGCGTCAGCTTCCAATCCCGGCTGGGCCGCCTGCCGTGGCTCACGCCCCATACCGACCAGGTGCTCACGGAGTTTGCTGGCAAAGGAGTCAAAAACCTCGTCGTTGCCTGTCCGGCATTCGTTGCCGACAACTTGGAGACGCTGGAAGAGATCGGCATGGCCGGCCGCGACCTATTCATCAAGGACGGCGGCGCGACCTTCACCCTGGTTCCCTGCTTGAATGCTGAACCATCCTGGATCGAGGTCCTGGCGGAGTTCACCACGCGTTACGTGCTGAAAGGCGAAACGATTTAACCCTTGATCACCTCAAATCCCGCGCTGGGAAAATGCACCATGACCCTGCCCGCTCGAGAATCTTCGCGAGTCACCACAATCTCGTCACGCGACCAGGCGGTCAGCGTGCCGGCCACGGGAATCCGCCCGTAGTCCACCGGCGTTACCTGAACCGCTTCCCCGAGCGAATAACCCTCAGGCAACGAATTGCTGATGGGCGGGCACGTGGGTTCGGCCCGCGAGCCCGCCTCAAGTGCTTGCTCCCCCGTCGATTCGGTCACATTCCCATGACCGAACTCGGAGATTTGTGCCATCCACCTCACGACGTTTGGAAACTCCTCCAGCACCACCGCGTTGACTTCGTTGTTACCCAGGAACCACAGGCAGTGATATACGGAGAAATCGGCGATGCTGGGGGCCGCGCCGAGAATGAAGCCCGAGCCCAACGAACCGTCTAGCTCGTGCAGGTAGTGGAAAACGTATGCATGCGCTGCGGTAGGGGCAAAACCAACGATGCTGGCTCCCTGGGTGAGTTCAGCGCGATCCTTTTGAAACGCAGCCGCTTCGTCCGCGGAGAACTGCCCCATCATGCTGGCCACTGCCGGGGGTGAAAAATTCAGAGCCACCGCCACCTGAAACAGCTGCGTATCCGCCCAATCCGCCACTCGGTGGGCGGCAAAACCGTGCTGATACAAAGAATCGTCCTGGCAATGGCGCGCCAACGCCCGAGCGATGATCTTGGTGTCACAGTAAACGTTGGCGTCGATCTGCAGAATCGGCGTCTTGCGGTAACCCCCGGACAACGGCATCAACAATTGCCTGGGCATGATGCTGGGAATGGTCACCGAGTTCCAGGCCAGCGCGTGATAGCCAAGCAACAAGCGGATCTTCTCAGAGAACAGCGATGCCGGATAGTGATGAAGATAGATAGCCATATCGTTCAGACCTGCTCTGCTAATTTTGAAACGGACTGATAGAAGCTCTGGATCAGAGGTTGCGAAAACATTGATTTTCGCGCAACGAAACGAACCGGACGGTTGAGTCCGGCCTCGTTCAAAGCGATGAACCGCTTCGGGCTGATGCCCAGAGTCTTGGCGACGCCCTCCGGCACCAGCCCGTGGCCGAAGCCCGCCAGGGCCATCTGCGCTACACCGAAAAACGATTCCAGCGACACGTTGCGTTTCAACTTCAATCGGCGCATATCCTCCTCGATGGATCGCCACGCACCTGACCGGGATTCAATGGTAATAACCTCCAGCTCGTCACCAATTCGATACTTTAAACGCGCGAGCGCCGACGGAATGATCACCATGGGCTCCAGACGGATCACCTCACTCTGCAGGTCGGTATCGGCGTCGGGTGATCCGGTGCAGATGCCCACCATGTATTCGCCGGAACGAATCCGATCCAAAACCACCGGTGAGCGTTGCGCGTGGAAAGTGAACTCCACTTCTGGAGTTTGCGCATGTACCTCGGCAAACAACCGCGACCCCCAGCTCGACAGGATTGCCTCAGAGACACCAATGATGATCTTGCCTTTGCGTAAGGCATTGTCTTCCAGAAATACGCCGCGCAGCTCCGAGAGCAACGGTATCACCTTTTCCACCAGCCGCGTGCCCTGATGGGTTAGCACTACTCGGCGTCCATGTCGTTCAATGAGTTCGCGGTCGTAGTAACGCTCCAACGCAGCAATGCGTTTGCTCACCGCCGACTGGGAAATCTTCAAGACGGTGCTGGTCTCCATCATGGTGCCCGCCTTTGCGAGGGTAACCAGGGTTTCAAGATTCTCGATCACGCGATGCTTCCAACTTAGTTTCCATTTGATAGACGATCATATTCCACATATTCTCTTTTTTCATGATAACGATTGGCGCATTCTTGCGCCTTTTTGGCGCCCAGGGTTCGCCATGTGGTTGAGCGTGTTGTTGCTGGTGGGCGTTTTGGTCACCAGCGTGCTATCCGGTGTCCTCGGCAAATGGCGGATTCTGCCCGCCTACCTCGTGGGAGCGGGTACCGCGTTGGCGAGCCCCGGCGGGGCGATTCACACCATCGGCGGGATTTGCATCGTCAAGGGCATGCTAGATCTTTGGCTTGACGATCGAAGGCCAATTCGGTTCAACATGGCTTGACCACGAACAGCAGATCGCCAGCGTTCACCTGCTGACCGCTGCCCATGTTGATACGAGTCACTTCATACTCTTTACTCGCGTCATACAGTTCAAACTCCGTGTTGAAGTCGGCAAGTGACAACGGTGTGAAGATCTTCATGGCTTCAAGCTGGCCGAGCGTATCGGTGACGCTGATCTTGTCGCCCACCGTTACATAGGCCGGTTCGGTGGGTGTGGGCGTGGTGTAGAAGATGGCGGTTGCCGGCGACAACACCTTAAGCTCATCGCTCTCGTCGATCAGGATGGCATTCTGATCGATACCGCCCGATATCTCACCGGCACCTTCTTCTATCTCGGCGATGAGTTGATCGGCATCGATACGCTTGAGCATCTCGGTCAGGTAGTTCGTGTCGTATTCACCGCGGTTGAATACATCGTCTTTGAGCACGCGCTTGAGTAGCGCGATGTTCGTGCAGATGCCCGTAACGCGCACCTTTTCGAAGTAAGCGGCGAGCTTGGCGATCGCGCTGGGACGATCCTGCGCATGTGCGATCACCTGCGCAATCATGCTGTCGTAATACGGCGAGATGAATTTTCCCGAAGCCGCTGCGGCGATGATCTCCACGCCTTCTTCTGCGGGAAACTCAAAGTCGCCAATCTGTCCCGGATGCGGTCGGAACACGAGTTCGCCGCCGGCTCCCAGCTGAACCCGCTCAGCGGTTACGCGCGCCTCAATGGCGTAGCCATAGCGTGCAGGTTCCAGATCTGCGATGGATTCCCCACCGGCAATGCGGAACTGTTGCGAGACGATGTCGATTCCAGATACCCATTCCGTTACCGGGTGCTCAATCTGCAATCGCGTATTCATTTCCATGAAGTACACGGCATCGGCCTTCAGGTCGTAGATGAACTCCACCGTTCCTGCGCCGACGTAGCCAACCTCTTCGGCAATTGCTGCTGTGTGCTGCAACACCTCCTTGAGCAACTTCTCAGGCAGCATGGTCGATCCGGATTCCTCGAACACCTTCTGTTTGTCGCGTTGCACGCTACAGTCCCGGATGCCGAGAACTTTCGTGTTGCCATGCACGTCGCGCAACAGCTGTGCTTCGATATGGCGCAAAGAGGTGACGTATTTTTCGAGGTACACATCGCCGTTGCCGAATGCAGCTCGAGCCGCCACCGTTACCCGGTGAAAGACCTCGCGGAACGTATCCGACGACTCCACCAACTCGATACCCTTGCCGCCGCCACCGTGAACGGCCTTGATCAGCACGGGATAGCCAATATCTTCGGCGACCTCCGCGGCGCGCTCAACGCTGGTGAGAACCCCGTGGCTACCCGGCACCACGGGTACGTTCAGCCGTAACGCCGTGTTGATGGCATTGGATTTGTTACCCATGGTTTCCATGCTCGACACCGGCGGGCCGATGAAGTTGATGCCATGGGTACGGCACAGCTCTGCAAACTGAGCATTTTCCGACAGGAACCCGATACCCGGATGCAGCGCATCGGTGCCTTCGTGCTCGGCAACGCTGAGCACGCTATTGGCGTTCAGATAGCTTTCATCGGGCGTGTTGCCACCGATGCATACCACCGTGTCGCGCTCGAGCAGCAGATCCACAGCAACCGAATCCATATCCGGATCGGACTGCACGAGCACCACTTCGACGTTGTTCTTCTGGGCGATCCGGATCAGTTTAGCCGCGGTACAGCCGCGCGCGTGAATGAGCACCCGGCGAACCGGTTTGATCAGATCAGCGTCGGTGTATTTAGGCCGATGCGCCACGACCACGGGCCGTTGCTGGCTGAGCACGCCGGACAGAACCCGCTCGACCACATCCACCACCGATTCCTGTGGAACCGGAATCTCCGCGTCAATGCGCCGAAGCTCGTTGTCCAGCTCAGGCAGCAGCGGATGCTTCACCAGACCTTGCATTGCGCCAGGCACCAGCGACAGGTAGTTGGAGAGTACCCCGTTGAGCGACAGATTGGACGCAACCACGATCTGTCCGGCAAACGGCATGCTGGTGCCCGAAAAGTAGTAGGTCTGGGCCAGTGGATGGGTTACGAAGCTGGCCTGGGCACCGCCGGTACAATCGCCGAACCCAAACATGATGACCGGCAGGTCGTGGTCACGCACGAAACGGGTCACCCGGTCGTTCACCGCGGCCATGGAGAACAATGCCCCGGCGCCTTCCTTGGTCTGCATGCCACCCGATGAGATGAAGCAGATCACCGGCAGGTGTTGCTCCGCGCATTCCACCAGCAGCCGACAGAATTTCTCGGCGGATGCCATGTCGAACGCCCCGGCTTGAAAGTCGACATTGGAGATCACTACGCCCGCGCGAACACCGCGAGCAGCGCCGTTGAAGGTGCCAATACCCGTCACCACGCCGCAGGGCGGTATCGAGTTGTTCAACGCCTGCTCGATCGACAAACGAAACCCCGGAAAGGCACATGGGTCCGAACTCAGCAGGTCAGAATACTTCTCCTCGAAATCGGTGAAAAACGTATCGATAAACGCCTGGTAGCCTGTTTGCCGCTTGTTCTTGGCGTCGCGTAAAACGTTCTGGATCAGCAGGTCACGATAGGCGATGTGCAGGCGGTTCCAGAAGTCTTTGCGCCGGCCAATGTTCTTCGGCGCTATCCGGCCCTGATAGGCCTTGCCCTCGCGTTCAGATTGAATGAACGACAACAGCAAGCTTTCGAACAGATGTGTGACCACCACGAACAGCGTATCGGAGAGGTGGGGGAATACAGCCTTCTTCCACTCTTCCACAGCCCGGAAGAATTTGGCCCCTTTTGGCATCCGGATGATGCGCAGGTACCAGTCTATGAACTGGGTTCGAAGCTGGTCGGCAATCTCTGTCGGGGATTGACTGGGGTCAACGGCGCCCAACGTCACCCCTTGAGCAGCAAGCCCGAGCGTGGTCTCAATGAGTTGGGCGAGCGAGGATTTGGACAACGATTGGCCCGACTGGGCCTCTTCGGCGATGGAATCCAGATTCGCTATGATCTGGTCATAAACAGAATCGAACAGCAGCAGATTTTCACATTCGGTGATGAAGTCGCCGCGCAGATCGTCGGTAATGACCACGTCGAGCACCGTCATGTTGCTGAAGGGCACCGGCTCGCCAGCAACCGCCACCCGCGCGACCAGCCCGGGATAGCGCTTTTCGAGCATCGCGCGATTCCAGGCGATATCCGCCAGCCCGCCCCGATCGGCGTTGCCCGGCATCACCACCGGGCTGGTGATCACCAGGTTCAGCTCGGCAGTGAGCTGGTTGTTCAGGTACACATCGGACTTCTCGCTGACTCCCTCCTGGCCCAGCAGTTTCTTGCCCTCATGGGTAAAGCAGTCGCGCAGGTGTGGCAGCAGCGCGTGGTCGGCCCGCAGCGCTTCGATCAGGCCCCGGGGATCCGAAAGATCTGCAACCGTCAGAATCTGCCGGGTATCTTCGTGATGGTGCAGGAACTCCTTCAGCGCCCGCAGATTGCCAACCGACGCACCTTTCCAGCGGTTGTACAGGAACACCCCAACCGAGGAGAGCAGGTTCGAGCGCGCCTCCTCGTAATTCTTTCTGGGTTCGCCAAACAGCAGCTGAGCGATCCTGCCACGCTCGTCGTGCACGACCTGTTTCTTTTCGTTGTAGTTCTTCCAAGCCCGCGACAACGTGTCGTCGTAGACCACCTTGTCTGGGTCCTGAAGCCACCTGATGAACAAGATGCGGCGCTCGAGCTCAGCGCGCTTGCTGAGTTCGCCCTTGGGTAATTCCTGATCGGCCAGTCGACCGTACTGCGCGGTGCTGGTCGCCTTGATGCGCTGACGAACCTTCAGGTAGCGAAGATATCGATAGGCAACGCCGAATACAGTCAGATACTCCGTGGGGTTTTTTGTCAGTTTCAGCGACGCGCTGGTCTGCATACGCTTGAGCTGCTCGGACGGGTTCAGATAGCGCTGCAGGCTCTGGCGGTAGTGATCGAGAATGTATGGGTTCTCAGCAACGAACTCCTTGACCTTGGCTTCTACCCGCAGCACGCCCGAGACGATCGCCAGGCGCAGGTTCTCGAGCAGCTCGCCCGACTCGCCAGGCGCGTAATCGATCACGCCGTCTATATTGCCCTGAGCGTAAAGCTCGAACGGTGACAAGCCCACATACTTCGCGCACTCCTGCCAGGAAAGATTCAGCCGTCGAGCAATGTTGGCAAGACTCTTGGGCTGAATGGTGCTGAACACGCCGTCGCGCACCGACAGGATCATGTTGCTGGCAGCAAGCGGAATCGCACCCCCGGAATAGCCGAGCCCAAACACGATCCCTACGTTGGGAACGTCCACGTTGCTCATCTCGGCGATCAGCCGAGAGATGCTGTGTGCCTGGTTCTCACGGTTGGCTTGTTCTTCGGCATCGGCACCCGGGGTGTCCATGAGCGTCACGATGGGAATCGAGCGCTTGGAGAAGACTTGAACGCGATCGGCGGCCATCAGGTGGTGCTCGGGCATCCACACACCGTTTTTCACGGATCGATCCTGGGCGATAAAGCCCAGGAAGCGAAGTTCGCCGCTGAAATCCATCTCGATCGTGGCCGCATAGAACGGCCCGACGGAGGTTTCTTCGACTACCCGGCCCAGCTCGCGGATGACCTCTGGCGCCGCGATGCGACCAGGATCTTCCGCACGCGAGATCACGCTTTCGATGTAGGCATCGACATCGAGATTACCCAGGTGCTCGGTCTGGCGAAGGATGGCACTCTCGGTCATCAGTCCGGGAAGCAATTCTTCGCTTTGAGTGCTGGGGAACAGCGAGAAGTCCTGAGCGAGACTCTCCGCGATCAGGTAGAGCCGATCTCCCTCGAGGAGCTGTTTATCCACGGGCCAGACAACTAGGTGTAGAATTGGCCGGTACTCTAGCCACTTGCCCTATGAGAAGCAATCTGTAGGCGCTAAGTGGTAGATTTTGTTGAAGATTTCCCAAGTTTGCCGACTCGGTTCAGAGTTGCAACGATCCAGGGTGCCAGACATGAAGTCATTGAACTGTGCCGTGCTAACCATTTCCGATAGCCGTACGCTGGACGATGACAAGTCGGGCGCGCTGCTTGCCGAGTTTCTCACCGCCGACGGTCACAAGCTGGTCGAGCGCACCCTGGTTAGGGACGACGTGTACGCAGTTCGCGCCGTCGTCTCACAGTGGATCGCCGACCCCGACATCTCGGTCGTGCTCACAACCGGCGGCACCGGGTTTACCGGGCGCGATAGCACGCCCGAGGCGTTAGAGCCGCTTTTCGACAAGACCATCGGAGGTTTCGGTGAGCTGTTCCGGCAGATTTCGTTCGGTGAGATCGGCGCATCGACTATTCAATCGCGCGCGGTCGGCGGCATCGCCAACGCTACGTTGATCTTCGCCCTACCCGGATCCAGCAACGCAGTGCGCACGGGCTGGGAGCAGATCCTGCACCACCAGCTGAACATCAACTTCAAACCCTGCAACTTCGTTGAGCTCATTCCCCGTTTCTCAGAGCGCTGAGGACAGCGTTCAAGCACGACTGCCTGGAATCCTGGGGGTGCGACCGCTCCCCAGCTCCGTGCGCATGCGATAAGCGCACTCGGTGTCAATGGTCAATGGAAGGTGGGCTGATGAATGAAGGGATCATGGGCAATGTGATCAGCGCCGGTCTCAAACAAGCTCCCGCACAGCAGGCAATGCGCCTGGGCGAGTCTGCCCGACGGTTCAGGCGAGACCACTGTGGACATAGTCTGCAGGTCCGTCCGGTATGCGGGCCAGCATGCTCGCCACTCAGGGGCGCTGAACCTGGACCCCACGCGGGTGAACGGCTGTTGCGCCGCGTACGCGCTCACGCGCGACTAGACCCGTGTCTTCGCAAGCGCCCTCGCTTGCAAGGGACCCTGTTTGCAAGGGCTCTTGCTAGCAAAACGCCAGGTCTATCCCTACAATCCCGACGCTTGTCCGTTTCGGGTTTGGCGCACATGGGATTGAACGAGTGATCAGGCTTCCCGTCATTGTAGGTTTTGGCGGCATCAACCCCGCAGGGCGAATCTCTTTCCATCACGCTTATCGGCGCCTGGTCGTCGAGGTGCTGGGCAACGAGGACCAGGCGCGCGTCTATCGCAGCCTTGCAGGCCTGATGAATCTGGAGCAAGACCCGGATTCCAAGGCCACGCGCGCCTACATCGATGCGCACACGCTCATTCGCAGAATCGAGCTTTTCGATCCCGACAAAGTCTCGGTTCAGCGCGCCGTCAAGCTCTCGCATCCCGACGGCCAGCCCATTCAATTCCTGCTCGCCAAGCGCCAGCTGCCCGCGCAAATCCCGGCTGGCTGGCAGGTCTCTGCTGTGAGCGCCCGTCAGGTGCGGGTGAGCGTGGCGAGCAAGATCGATGTGATGTTGCCCGACACCCAGGTTTCCCGGGTCGGAAGCGCTGGACAGGTACCCACCGGGTTCGACCCGGGCGCCCTCTACCAGTCCCGCAACCATCCGCGCGGCCTGCAACTCACGATTTTCGGCGCGTCCGATGCACTGCGCTCCACCGGCATTGGTCTGGAGGAACTCAAGCAGAAGGTCGCGCCAGATCAGTTCGCGGTGTATTCCGGCAGCGCTATGGGCCAACTCGATGCCGAGGGTTACGGCGGAATGCTGCAAAACCCGTTGCTGGGTAAGCGCCCCACATCGAAGAATGTCGCCCTGGGTCTTTGCGAAATGCCCGGTGATTTCATCAACGCTTACGTGATGGGATCTGTCGGCGATACCGCGGCCATCATCGGCGCCTGCGCTACGTTTCTGTACAACGTAAAGCACGGATCCGACGAGATTCGCTCCGGGCGCAAGCGTGTAGTCGTGGTCGGCAATGCCGAAGCGCCGGTCGTGCCCGAGGTGATCGAAGCCTATCGCGTGATGGGTGCACTGGCCGAGGACGAAGCGCTCATAGCCTTGGACGGCAGCGAAGGAGGTGAGCCCGATTATCGCCGTTCCTGCCGGCCGTTTTCAGCCAACTGCGGGTTCACCGTCGCAGAGGCGAGCGTGTACGCCGTGCTCATGGACGACGAGCTCGCCATGGAACTCGGCGCCAGAGTTCTGGGCTGCGTTGGCGGCGTTTACGTCAGTGCCGACGGCTACAAAAAATCCATACCCGGTCCAGGAATCGGCAACTACGTCACGGTCGCCAAGGCGATAAGCATGGCCCGCGCCATGCTCGGCGAGGAAGCCCTTTGCCATCGCACCCACATGTTGGCCCACGGCACCGGAACACCCCAGAACCGCGTTACCGAATCCCACGTTCTCAACGAGCTCGCAAAAGTTAACGGAATCGAGCGCTGGCCTGTCGGCGCGATCAAGGCATACGTCGGGCACTCCATGGCCCCTGCCGGAGGCGACCAGCTCGCCGTGGCTCTGGGCATGTGGGAACACGGCTGGATGCCGGGGATCACCACCATCGACCATATCGCCGACGACGTTCACGACAGCCATCTCATTCTGCCGATGGAACACCTCGAGCTCGGCGTGGAAAACATCGACGGCGCGTTTGTAAATTCGAAAGGTTTTGGGGGCAACAACGCGACCGGATTCTTCGTGTCACCGGCACGAACCCGCAAGATGCTGGAAAAACGTTGGGGCAAGAAAGCCACCGCGGCCTATCGATCCCGTAACGAAGCAGTGGAGCAGACGGCGCAGAGCTACGACCAAGCCATGGATCGTGGCGAGGTCAAGCCGATCTATCGGTTCGGCGAAGGTGTGGTAGATGGGAAAGATCTAACCATCAGTCGCAAGCAGATCGAGATTCCGGGTTTCGGTATTCCGGTAAATCTCGAGCTGGAGAACCCATACCCGGACATGTTTTAGTCACGGTACTTATGAAGGAGGCAGCGAAGAAGTCCGTGAACAAGTCAGTGAAGCAAGCCCTCATCCGAACCAAGCTCGACCAGGCGGCGCTCTGCCAGCGTAACGATTTCCGCGTCACTCCCACGCGCCAGGGAGATTGCGCGCTGCAGAGCTTCCCGCGCTGATCCGATGGCGCCAAGGCGCCACCACATTTCGCCTCGCTCTATCAGCAAGTGCGCGTTGTCGGGATCGACCGCCAACTGCAGATCGACCATATCCAGGCTGCGGTGCCATTCGCCGCGTCGAGCGAACTGATATTTCAGGTTGCTGAGCATTCTGACCAGCACCGTGATCGGCGAAGCCTCGCGAAACGCATCGACCAGGGCTGCGGGGTGGTTGCCATCACCGAGATCGGCGAGGCATTCCCGCTCGCTGGTTTCGATCATGCGAAAAGGATCCACCAGCTGCGAGCCGACGCGAACCAGAAAGTGACCAGGGAAGTTGATGCCGACGGCGGTCAAACCCAGGCTGCGCGCCACATGTATCAGCAACACGCCGAGGCTGATGGGAATTCCCCGGCGTTGCTCAAGGAGCCAATCCAAGCGGCTGTTGTCGACCGAGTCGTAGCTGGCTCGATTGCCGGCAAAGCCGAGCTCCGCCAGATACATCCAGGGCTGCTCGGGGTTCGAGCAATCGTCAACAAGGCATTGCACACGGTGTTTGACCGCATTCAGATCCAGGCTGTCATCCAGCACACGGTTTACGAGCAGGGCGGCGGCAAGTTCGTCAGCTTCGGGATCGTTGCTGAAACGGCGAACGTCGTCCAGCAGAGCGTCATGCACGTCGATCAGTCAGCACCTCGGTTCGACCCACCCGGCCACCGCCAGAAATGGTAATAACAGGGAGGTCCCCGCAGTATTCGCGAATGTCGGCGCCTCTATTCGTAAAATTATCCTCACGCTTGATAAGTCTAGTACAAAGTTCCAGGAACCCTTCGACTAATTATCAGTGTTCCCGAGTCTTGAGAAAGCGAATATCGGGCCAGCGCTCTTCGACCAGCTGCAGATTTGCCCGCGTTGGCGCCAAATAAGTGAGGTGCCCGCCACCGTCCACTGCCAGCTGCTCACGATGTTTCGTCGCGAACTCTGCCAGTTTCTTTTCATCATCGGCCTTCACCCAGCGTGCGGTGAAGATGTTGCTGTCTTCGTACACGCAGTCAGCCCCGTACTCGTCGCGTAAGCGGAACGCCACCACGTCGAACTGTAGCGCCCCGACCGCTCCCACGATCATTTCATTGCGGGCCTGGGGCTTGAAAACCTGGCTGGCGCCCTCCTCTGCGAGCTGATTCAAACCCTTTTCCAGCTGCTTGCTCTTCAACGGATCGCGTACCCGCACGCGGCGGAACAACTCCGGGGCGAAATTGGGAATACCGGTGAACTTGACAGACTCCCCCTGAGTAAACGAGTCGCCGATCTGAATCGTGCCGTGATTGTGCATCCCGATGATGTCTCCGGGAAACGCTTCCACCACCTGGCTCCGATCGCCAGCCAGAAACGTAACAGCATCGGAAACCCTGATGTCCTTGCCCAGGCGAACGTGGCGCATACGCATGCCCTGGCGATAACGGCCGGAGCACACGCGCAGGAAGGCGATGCGATCACGGTGCTTGGGGTCCATGTTGGCCTGAATTTTGAAGACAAAGCCGCTGAATTGCTCCTCATCCGGATTGATTTCCCGATCTTGAGATTCGCGCGGCTGCGGTGGCGGAGCGTACGAGACAAAACCATCCAGCATCTCCTTCACGCCGAAGTTGCCCAGCGCTGTACCGAAGTAAACGGGCGTCAACGTAGCCCCCAGGTAGTCCTCCTGATTGAAGCGGTGGCTGGCACCCTGCACCAGCTCGATTTGATCCACAACATCGCGATAGTCAAGACCGAGCAGGTGCCTGGCCGCCTCGCAATGCAAACCCTGAATCGTCGGAAACTCGAAGACATGATGACCGTGGCCCGACTCAAAGCAGATGACGCGATCGTTGTACAGGTCGTACACGCCCCTAAAGTTTCTACCCATGCCGATGGGCCACGTCATCGGAGCGCACTGAATCTGCAGAATGTCCTCGATCTCGTCCATCACCTCCACGGGATCGCGCATCTCCCGGTCCAGCTTGTTGATGAAGGTTAGGATGGGCGTGTCGCGCAGCCGACACACCTCCATCAGCTTGATGGTGCGCGGCTCCACGCCCCTGGCCCCGTCAATGACCATCAGCGCCGAATCCACCGCGGTGAGCGTGCGATAGGTGTCCTCGGAAAAGTCCTCGTGGCCGGGGGTATCGAGAAGATTCACCACCCGGTCCCGGTAGCGAAACTGCATCACGGATGTGGTGACGGAGATGCCGCGCTCCTTCTCAATGGCCATCCAATCCGATCTAGCATGACGATCTGACTTACGCGCCTTTACCGTTCCGGCGAGCTGTATGGCGTTGCCGTACAGCAGCAGTTTCTCTGTGATCGTCGTTTTTCCGGCATCGGGATGCGAGATGATCGCGAATGTGCGGCGTCGTGAGACGGGATCCAGTCCGCTCGATCCAGAAACGCTGGCTTGCATACTTCAACCTCGAAAAAAGCCGCGCATTATATCCGTTCGTTGCCGCGGCCGCGCAAACGGTCGTCGCGGGAGTCGCGGCAAAAGTAACCGTCTAAATCCAGGGCGAGGACGCGGGCGTCTTCGTGGCCAACGTGGGAAGAATAATAGTTTTTCCGCTTGCCTACCTCCTTGAAACCGAGCGACTCGTACAGGTTGCCGGCTACGAGGTTCGACGGCCTCACCTCGAGGAAAAGCGCCGAGGCGCCGCGCGTGTGGGCACGTTCAATCATGTGCAGGGCCAGCTCGCGGCCGTAACCTTTCCCCTGCAAATCGCGACGCACGCAGAGATTCAGGAGGTGGCCTTCACCGGCAACCACCGACACAACGGCATGGCCGATGAGATCGCGCTCCAGCGAACCAACCCAACACTCGTGCCTAGCGTTGAGGCAATCTAAAAATATTCCGCGGGTCCATGGGAAAGCGTAGCTGTGCAACTCATTGGCTACGACCTGGTCGAGGTCTTGCTCCTGCATCAGACGTTTGTGGATCATGTGTTGAGCGCTTGCATCCGGCGCCACAGCACTCGCTTGGCCTCGACGCCAAGCTCAGACAACCCAGGCAACGCCAGCAGCTTGCAATCCACGCCAAGCTCGGGAAGCTGCCCCAGCAACCCTTCGCTACACAACACCACAGCCACGTCCAACTCGCCCAGTTGCTTCTCGGCGAACGCCTTGAAGGCACGCCAGCATTCGGCTTGCGACCTGCCTGCGGGCCAGGTAAATGTGATCTCGCGCGGGCGCGGTCTCCAGTGGCCAGTGACGCTCGCCAGAAGATCACGGCACAGACGCTCCCCGGACACTCCAGTTCCTGCATCATCCACCAGCAGGACAGTGTTCTGGCTGACAAGGCAGATCACCGCGAGCGGGTGGCCTGCAGTTTCCGGCGCGATGGCCGGCATTGAGCCGACCGATGTACTCAGTGTGGTTGTAGATGTGGTTGGCCCGATTGTTGCCCCGAGACCTCCAGGACGGCTCGCAAGCGCAGCCGGATCCTGAACCGGAGGGTCGCGCAGCAGCCAGACCTCGATACCCATGTCTGCAAGCATCTTGCGTCGAATCGGATCGGGATGCCCTACGCCAGTCAACAATTTCGCTCCCGGTGGCTGTTGAGCATTGTACACTTATCGATGCACTCTCTAGCCCGGCGAAGCGACCACCATGAAGTACCTGACCGACGACATCCGCATCACTGGTATGGAGGAGGTGGCCGCACCTGAAGACTTGAGCTCTGAGTTGCCTATCTCCGACGACGCGTCGCGGCTGATATTCTCCGCCCGCAAGCAGATCAGCGAGATTTTACACGGAACGGATCCGCGTCTGCTCGTGGTGGTCGGGCCCTGTTCAATCCACGACCCCAAGGCCGCCATTGAGTACGCCCAGCAGCTGGCAGCGATTGCTGCCGAGCTCAGCGAACGCCTTTACATCATTATGCGAGTCTACTTCGAAAAGCCGCGAACCACGGTCGGCTGGAAGGGCCTGATCAATGACCCGCATCTGGACAACTCTTTCGACATCAACAACGGTTTGCGGATCGCCCGTGGCGTATTGCTTGACATCGCCAAGGCTGGCCTTGGCAGCGGCACCGAGTATCTCGATCCAATTTCACCGCAATACGTCGGCGATCTGGTCAGCTGGGGCGCTATCGGCGCCCGTACCACCGAAAGTCAGGTACACCGCCAGCTTGCCTCGGGCTTGTCGTGCCCAATGGGTTTCAAGAACAGCACCGACGGCTCCATTCAGGTTGCCGTCGACGCGATCAAGTCAGCCGCCCAACCGCACATATTCCTATCGGTGACCAAGCAGGGCCATTCCGCGATATTTTCTACTTCCGGCAACGACGACTGTCACATCATTCTTCGCGGCGGCGGCGGCAAACCCAACTTCGACAACCCTTCTGTCCATTACGCGAGCCGCTTGCTGGAACAGGTAGGCCTCACGAACCGCGTGATGATCGACATGAGCCATGCCAACAGCGAAAAGGATCACAACAAGCAGATCAAAGTATGTGAAAACATCTGCGATCAGCTGAAAGACGGCGAGCCGAGGGTTTTCGGCGTGATGATCGAAAGCAATCTGGTGGCGGGAAGCCAGAAAATCGGCCCGCTCGATTCAATAACCTATGGCCAGAGTGTTACCGATGCCTGTATTGGATGGGACGATACCGTTTCGTGCCTGAACACGCTGGCAGAAGCAAGCGCCCGACGCATGGGCTGAAGGAGGGTCCTATGGCAATTCGGCCAAGCCTATCCAGCCAACTCTTCGCAGCGTGCGGCAAGAATGAAATCGTTCATATGCAGACCGCCAATCGTGTGCGTCCACCCGTTGAAACTGGTCTTCGGGTACCGCCAGCGAATCGGACCGGCACGCCTCGCAACCCATTTTCGCCAGCTCACCCACGTGTCGTGTACCCATGGTAGATCCTCTCGAGCATCAGAAAGCCGAATACTACGCCGTACAGCACAACTTCGCCGTATCCGTCTTTGGTGAGCCATGCAAGATGGATCAAACCCAGGCCCAACGCCGGATAGATCAGTCGATGCAGGCGTTGCCAGTTGCGGCCCAGGCGCCGCTGCCACCCCTTTGTCGAAGTCACTGCAAGGGGAGTGAGCAACAGCAACGCTAGCATCCCGGCCGTGATGTAGGTGCGTTCGACGAAATCTTCCAGCACCAAGCGCCAGTCGAATTCGCTCAACAGTCCCAGATACGCCAGCAGATGTAGGCAAAGATAGGTGAAGCCCCACAGGCCGATCATCCGCCGCGAACGAACCAGCCACGACAACCCCATCAGGCGTCGCAGCGACGAAACACTCAGGGTAACCAGCAGCACTCGCAGGGTCCACCTACCCAGATACATCACCACTGCCTCCCCGGGATCCGCTCCGAGCGCGCTGCCCGGGTCTGCCAACTCACGCGCAACCGCGTCGCCAAGCCACACCAGCGGCAGGCTCAAAAAAGCGAACAACGTCGGCTTGAAAAACCTGACAAGCCGGTCAGAAATGACGACGCAAATCCATTCCGGCGTAGAGGCCGGCTACCTGCTCAGCGTAGCCGTTAAACGGCAAGGTGGGAATTCGATTCGGATGAAACAGCGTACTGGGCAACCGACGTTCGCTCGCCTGGCTCCAGCGCGGGTGGTCCACGGACGGATTGACGTTGGCGTAGAACCCGTACTCTCGAGGTTGCAGAAGGTTCCAGGTATTTTTCGGTTTCCGTTCGGTCAAGCGGATGGAAACGATGGATTTAATGCTCTTGAAGCCGTACTTCCAGGGAACCACGAGGCGCCACGGCGCGCCGTTCTGATTTGGCAACGGCTTCCCATACAACCCCACCGCCATGATCGTCAATGGATGGTTCGCTTCATCGAGCCGCAGACCCTCGACATACGGCCAGTCGATGCTGCTGAAGAACGACCCCTGGGCGCGCATCTCGCTGGGTCGAAGCAACGTCTTGAACTCCACGTACTTTGCTTTGCCCAGCGGTTCAAAACGGTCCAGAATCGCCCGCAACGGGATGCCCAACCACGGTACCACCATCGACCAGGCTTCCACGCAGCGCAATCGGTAGACGCGCTCCTCCGCCGAAAAGCCTTTGATCAACGCTTCCCCAGCGTAGGTTCCGGGTTTGCCCACGGCACCCGACACTTTCACCTGCCAGGGAGCGGTCGTGAGTTCATGCGCATACTCTTTAGGATCGCCCTTGCCGGTTCCGAACTCATAATAATTGTTGTAGCTAGTGATGATCTCCTCCGGAGTTAGCGTTAGATCGTTTGTCGCTCGTGCCCGCACCATACCTGGCCACGAGCCTGAGAGACCGCCCACGCCGACAGCGGCAATGCCGCTGGTGAATCTGCGGCGGGAAAGAAAGACGGACTCCGGGGTAATCTCATACGAAGGGATATCTGGGGGCTTACGGATCAGCACGGCCTGGCTCCGGCAAAAAAAATTAGACAGGCGCACGCAGCCGGGGTTCCCCCTACTCTGCGTCTTCGGCTGCCTTGCGTGATTTGCGAACCGCTTGCCAGGCAAATTTAGCAGGACCGGAAAGCGCGTAGAGTGAAAACAGCACCAGCAATACCCGCGGTGGATCCGCCAACAGGACCGCAAACACGAACGCCGCCAGCACGAGCGTGATGAACGGCACCCGACCCTTTACGTTCAATGCCTTGGGCGAGTAGTACTCAAAGTTGGAAACCATGAGCAAACTGACAACAAAGGTGATCGCGCCCATGCACGCCGCGGCCAGCACGTCGGGCTCGGTGCCAAACGTATCGCTCCACACCCATACCGAACACGCGATGACCGCGGCAGCCGAAGGGCTCGCAAGCCCCGTAAACGAACTAACCTCGCCTTTAACGTTGAACCGCGCAAGGCGTAGCGCGGCGCACGCCATATAGATGAACGTGACAACCCACCCAACGCGGCCCAACGCACTACCAAGGCCCCAGGAAAATGCCACCAGAGCTGGAGCAACGCCAAAAGCGACCATGTCGGAAAGGCTGTCGTACTCGGCGCCAAATTGACTTTCCGTTTGGGTACGTCGGGCCACGCGTCCGTCTACGGCGTCCAGCGCAAAGGCGGCGAAGATCGCCAACGCGGCGGCAATGAGCTGCCCGTTCATACCAGCAACGATGGCGTAAAACCCCGCGAACAGCGCGCCGGTGGTGATGAGGTTGGGCAGCAGATAAATGCCACGCCGGCGTTGGCGGGCCTCTTCGCCCGGCGTCTCCGAGGGCGCCTCTCCCGGCGACGGTGCATTCACCGCGTGCAGCCTGGCGCGATCCTGCTCGTTGTCTGAGTTGCCTTCGTCGCTCATCGGCTAGGGGTTCCTAGTTCTTGTCTTTGTCAACCAGCTTATTTTCCTGGATCCAGGGCATCATTGCACGCAACCGTTCACCAACCTGCTCGATGGGATGCGCCTGGCTGATGCGCCGCATGGCCTTGATCCCCGGAGCGCCGGCCTGGTTTTCCGCGACAAACTCCTGTGCGAACTTGCCCGATTGAATCTCTTTCAGGATACGGCGCATTTCCTCTTTAGTCTCCTCGGTCACGATCCGGGGGCCTCGCGTCAGCCCGCCGTACTCAGCGGTATTGGAAACGGTGTACCACATGTTGGTAATACCACCTTCATAGAAGAAGTCGACGATGAGCTTAAGCTCATGCAAGCACTCGAAATACGCCATCTCCGGGGCATAGCCGGCCTCGGTCAAAACCTCGAAACCCGCCTGCACCAACGCCGTAACGCCACCACACAAAACTACCTGCTCACCAAAGAGATCCGTTTCGGTCTCCTCTCGGAACGTCGTCTCGATGACCCCAGCGCGGCCGCCACCAATTGCAGAGGCATAGGACAATGCCGTGTCTTTGGCCTGCCCCGAGGCATCCTGGAAGACTGCGATGAGGCTGGGAACCCCACGGCCTTCCACGTAGGTGGAGCGCACGGTATGACCCGGTCCTTTTGGAGCGATCATGATCACATCGAGATCGACGCGCGGCTCGATCAGTTCGAAGTGAATGTTGAACCCGTGAGCAAAGGCCAGAGTTGCGCCTTGCTTGACGTTGGGGGCGATCTGGTCAGCATAGATCTGGCTTTGATGCTCGTCGGGGGTGAGCATCATGATCAGATCGGCATCTTTGGCCGCGTCGGCCACCTCGGTCACCTGGAAACCCGCATTGTCGGCCTTGCGCCACGACTCTGAGCCCTTGCGCAGCCCGACCACCACCTGGTCGACGCCTGAGTCGCGTAAGTTGTTTGCGTGGGCGTGCCCTTGAGACCCGTAACCCGCCACCAGAACATTCATCTTCTGAATGATGGATAGATCCGCATCTTTGTCGTAATAGACCTGCATGTCACTTCCCCTTCGTTAACTAAATGAGTCGACTAAATCGATACCCTAATTCAGCTGCCTGATTCTATGCTGGATCCTGGAGTTGTTGGTGGTTATGCGCTCAGTATTTTCTCTCCCCGGCTGATGCCAGAAGCCCCTGAGCGCACCACTTCGAGAATGGTTGTCTTGCCAATCGCCCTTATGAAAGCGTCGAGCTTATCGCTCGGGCCGCACAGCTGGATCGTATATGAGTTCGACGTGACATCGACGATCTGACCTCGAAAGATCTCGCAAGTACGTTTGATCTCGGAGCGTGCAATACCTTCGGCGCGAACCTTGACCAGCATCAATTCCCGTTCAACGTGATCCGATTCAGACAGATCGATCACCTTGACGACTTCAATCACCTTGTAGAGATGCTTGATGATCTGTTCGATTTTTTTGTCGTCTGCAGCGGTAGTCAGGGTCAATCGCGAAAGCGTCGCGTCTTCCGTAGGCGCAACTGTAAGGCTATCGATGTTGTAGTTGCGCTGCGCGAACAGGCCCACCACGCGCGACAAAGCCCCGGCCTCGTTTTCGAGTAAGACCGCGATGATGTGCCGCATCAGATGTAGTCTCCCTGTTGATAGGTGGTGATCTTGTTCAGATACATGTCGCGCATGGAGCCACCCTTCACAGCCATGGGATAAACGTGCTCGTGAGGATCGACCCAGCAATCAACGAATACGGTTCGGTTCTTCAATGCCGGCGCGAAGGCTTCGCGCATGGCGGGCTCGAGATCTTCGGCTTTGTCCACCTTGAATCCCACGTGGCCGAACGCTTCAAGCAGCGCCTTGAAATCGGGCAAAGAGTCGCTGTAGGTGCTGTGCGAGTGGCGGCCACCGTATTGCATGTCCTGCCACTGCTTCACCATGCCAAGCGACTGGTTGTTGATGTTGACGATCTTGACCGGCAATCGATATTGCAGGCAGGTCGACAACTCCTGCATGTTCATCATGAAGCTGCCCTCGCCTGTCACACAGGCTACAACCGAATCGGGAAAGGCAAACTGCACGCCCATGGCGGCAGGCAGGCCGAACCCCATGGTTCCTAGACCCCCCGAGTTGATCCAGCGCCGTGGCTCGGTGAACTTGTAGTATTGCGCAGCGAACATCTGGTGCTGCCCGACATCGCTGGTCACATAGGCATTGCCTTGGGTGACTCGATACAGCGTCTGTACCACCATCTGCGGCAAAATCGGCTTTCCCGGCTCAACGTGCATATCGTGATCAAGGCCATGCGCCTCGCGCCAGCTGCGAATCTGCTGCCACCACTGATCCAACGCCCCGGCATCGGGCGTGTCGGGCTGGCGTTCCATTTCAGCATCGAGAATACCTTCTAGATCCTCCAGCACGCTGGCCACCTGCCCCACGATGGGAATATGCGCATTGATAATCTTCGAGATCGATGCCGGATCGACGTCGATGTGAATGATCGTGGCATCCAGACAGAACTTCGCAGGGCTGTTCGTTACGCGATCGTCAAACCGAGCGCCCACGGCGAAGATGACGTCGGCGTGATGCATGGCCATGTTGGCTTCGTAAGTGCCATGCATGCCAAGCATGCCCAGGAACTGCTCATCGTTGCCCGGAAAGCCACCCAGACCCATCAACGTGTTGGTTACGGGAAAGCCCAGCTTGTGCGCAATGCGGGTCAACAACTCAGCAGCATTGCCCTGTATCACACCACCACCCGTGTAGATCACCGGACGCTTCGCACCCAGCAGCGCGTTCACCGCTTTACGGATCTGGCGTCCGTTGCCACGTACCGCAGGGTTATAGGAGCGCATGGAAACCGATTCGGGGAACACGTACGGCACGGTGATCTCCGGATCGGTCGTATCCTTGGGGACATCGATAACCACCGGGCCGGGTCTTCCGGTCGTTGCGATGTAAAAAGCTTTCTTCACTACGCCGGCGATTTCGCCGCAATCCTTGACCAGAAACGAGTGCTTAACCACGGGCCGCGATATTCCGATCATGTCGGTTTCTTGAAACGCATCCGTGCCGATCAGCGGATTGGGTACCTGAGCGGAGATCACCACCATCGGAATGGAGTCCATGTGCGCTGTGGCGATGCCGGTAATCGCGTTGGTCGCGCCCGGGCCCGAAGTGACGAGCACCACACCGGGCCTGCCTGTCGCGCGCGCGTACGCGTCGGCCATGTGTGTCGCTGCCTGTTCGTGGCGCACCAGGATGTGCTCCACCTTCTGCTGCCTGAATATGGCATCGTAAATGTGCAGAGCGCACCCACCGGGATAGCCGAAAATGTACTCCACGCCGGCATCCTGCAGGGCGCGTAGGAGTATATCGCCACCGGACAACGCTTCTGCGATGTTCTGTCCCTTATCCGTAGTCACGTTCATTCCCGATTGAGGAGGGCGCAGCGTTTTCTGCACGGTCCCCATAACTGATTGATTTTTTTGCAGTTTGCCCGAGGCAACCTGCAAGAGCCGGATATTCTTGGGGTTCACCCCAAGCATGTCAACGAAGGGGCATATCTACTTGAACTGTGAATCACGTCACAGATCCCGCGTAACTGAGGCATAGGCAGACTAATCGGCTGTCTTTACAATCGTCGGAAGCGTAAATACACGTCGACACCCGACAGGGAATACCGTTGGGATTGGCTGTGGATATCAGGAGAGGCTCGCTCATGCGCAAGCTCATTGAACTTAGTCTGCTCGTTGTAGGTCTGCCGCTGCTCATGGGCACGGAGGTCTATCGCTGGGTGGATCTCGACGGGATCGTCAACTTCGCGCAGCTGAAACCGCGAGGGGTACAGGCGGAGCATATCGCCACGGGCGCCGCGGGCCTCACGGTCATCGCGGAAAAAATGGACCAGCTCGCTGGTCTGCCCCAAGGCAGTGAATCCAACAAGGGACCGCGACTTTCCCCGGCTCAGCAGGACATGTTGAACGATCTACAAGCTGCAGAACAGGTACGCCAGAACGAAATCGCCAAAATCAAACGGGCAAACTGCAACAAATCCCGTAACGTGCTGAGCCGCCTTTCGCGCGCAGACCGGATCCGAGTGCGCGATAGTACGGGCTCCGAACGAATCATGGGCGAAGACGAACGCCAGCAACGCATCAGCGATGCCCACCGCGGCATTTCCGAGAACTGCACCTCCTAGCGATTCGCTATCTGCCCAGCCACACCACTGTCGCCATGCGGCCGGTGATTCCGTCGCGCCGGTGCGAAAAGAACCGCCGATCGGAAAACGTGCAAAATCGCTCGCAGAACACCCCCGCCACCCCGAGATAGCCAAGCTGCATGGCGGCGAGGCCGGCCAGATCGAGCTGGTATTTTCCGGATAGGCCGGGGCTTTCATGTAGATATGCGTCAACCTGGGGGCCCACATTGCTCATCGCGTGCACGGCATCGGCCACTTCTTGCCCCACCTGGTAAGCATCAACGCCGATAGCCGGCCCGATCCATGTCAGGTATTGAGCCGCCGCGTCCGGCAACGCTTGCAGCAGGTTCGCCAGCACCCCCGCCACCAGCCCGCGCCAGCCCGCGTGAGCCACGGCGATCACGCCGCCCTCGCGATGCGAAAATACCACGGGAATGCAATCGGCAGTCAAGACCGCCAGGACAAGGTTCGGCTGCGTAGTCCATGCAGCGTCTGCATCTGGCACAGCGCGCGTCGTCCCAAGGTCGGCCCGCAGACACTGCGTGCCGTGGACCTGATTGAGCCACTGGATCCGATCTAACCCAATGCTTGCGCCGAGCATCTTTCGATTCCGGGCAACCGCTACGCTGCCATCACCAACGTGGGTGGCAAGGTTGAATCCTGCATAGGCGCCCCGGCTAACGCCACCCGCACAGGTAGTGGTCAGCGCCCGCGCGGGGCCCGCCGGCCAACTCGCGTGTAGCCACTGCTCACGCACGCTCAATGCCTGGGCGCACGCCGGCGTCCGCGCGCAACACCTCGATCAGCTCCCGCATATCCGTTGGCGCCGGCGCCTGAAACCTCATGGCTGCCCCGCTGCCCGGGTGCTCGAACTCGAGCCGCTCCGCGTGCAACGCCTGGCGCTTAAAGCCCTGCAACAACTGGATCGTCCGTGAATTTGCGCCCACGGGTAGACGACCCCTGGCACCATACCGGGAATCGCCAAGCAGAGGATGACCAATGCTGCTCAGATGCACGCGAATCTGATGGGTGCGGCCGGTTTCGAGCTCCGCGGTGATCAGGGTATGGGTACGATAGCGCTGCACCACGCGAACCCGGGTCAATGCCGGTCTGCCATCATCGCGAATCCGCTGCAGGGTCCTACGCGCCGGATCACGGCCAATGGGGCGATTGATGTCCTGGCCACCAACCATGACACCCTCCACCA
>Ga0114950_10000183_pt1 | contig 38816 bp, 37 predicted proteins | sample N075metaG_FD_83503 | JGI IMG/M metagenome (GOLD analysis project Ga0114950, IMG submission 83503) | Deep subsurface microbial communities from Kermadec Trench to uncover new lineages of life (NeLLi) - N075 metaG | ecosystem: Environmental > Aquatic > Marine > Ocean trench > Sediment | place...
CGCCAAACACCTTGATTTCTGCAAGAGTGTTTGATTACAGGCCTGCAGCCATGCGTTCAATAGCTGTAGTTAGGGAGGAGATCATCAGGCTCGTGGCACGTCAGCAAGCAACAGATCGGGCAGTCAAAGAGGGTAGGGAGAAGCTAGAGCGGTTGCAAAAAGGCGAAAAAAATGTAGTTAAGTGGAGCCCTACCCTGCAGGTTTCCCGCAACGATCCACAAGGCCTTGACCATGAAACTCTACGATCTATTTTCAAGGCTAGATCGACCCGGTTGCCTGTCTATATTGGTATTATTAATCCTAAGGGTGGCTTTTCTCTAATTCGCATTAGTGATGTAATTGAGTCAGCGCCACCAGATGAAAAGAAAATTAAGGTTTTTAGCAGACAGATGCAACAAATATTTGCCCAAGAAGAGTTATCATCATATCTTACAGCAATCAAACAGCGCTCTGATGTGACGGTGAGGATAGAGAGAATTGAGAATACACAGTAGCAAGCTCATTATGGGCCACTGATGTCGAAGGCAACATTATTAAACCCAGCATCCACGTAGGTGATCTCCCCCGTAATGCCACTGGCTAAATCGCTACACAAAAAGGCTGCGACATTACCCACTTCTCCGATGGAAACATTACGCCGTAATGGCGCAACTTTTTTAGTGTATCCTAGCAGTTTTCCAAAATCACCTATTCCTGCCGAAGCCAAGGTCTTGATCGGACCTGCAGAAATCGCATTGACCCTTATTCCTTTTGGACCAAGACTTGATGCCATAAATCGCACATTAGCCTCAAGGCTCGCTTTAGCCAGTCCCATCACATTGTAATTTGGCATAACTCTCGTTGCGCCCAAGTAAGTGAGCGTTAGAAGTGATCCGTTTCTGCCTTGCATCAGTGATAGCCCGGCTTTTGCTAGAGCGGAGAAGCTATAGGAGCTAATATCGTGAGCTATCCGGAAAGTTTCGCGGTTTAAGCCTTCCAGATAGTCCCCACTCAATGCTTCACGTGGAGCGAAGGCAATAGAGTGTACGATGCTATCGAGTCCATCCCAGTATTTTCTGAGATCGTTAAAGCTCTGGGTAATCTCGTTATCATTTGCAACGTCGCAGGAAAAAAGAAAATTGCTGCCGAATTCAGCAGCTAATTTCTCAACGCGTTTGCGTATTCCTTCTGCCTGATAAGTGAAAGCGAGCTCTGCTCCTTCGCGTTGCATCGCTTTCGCGATGCCGTAAGCGATGGAACGATTGCTGAGTAGTCCGGTGATGAGGATGCGTTTATCTGTGAGAAATCCCATGTCTTATCCTTGTGAGTATTTTATTCTGGAGTTTGGAGAATTATAGATCAGGAGACTGTCGTGCTTGAAGAGCGACGATAAAATTCGTTGAAGTAGAGGTTTTCCATCCACCCTGTAATCTAGTATTTACGCTAAACTATAAAGCCAATGAAGGTACTGTTTAAATACCTACCGGCACTTTTTGTGACCTTGTTATCTGCCTGCGGCAGTGAATCTTGGAATAATCCTTATCCTGCTACCGATGTGGATAGAAATATTCTCTATGGTGCTTTTGCTGAGCGTCCCAAGCACCTTGATCCGGTGCAGTCTTACAGTTCAAATGAAATTATGTTCACTGCACAGGTTTATGAACCACCACTACAATATCATTATTTAAAGCGCCCATATACGCTAGTTCCACTTACGGCAACGAAAATGCCAGTGGTACAGTACCTTGATAAGAAAGGGAGATACTTGCCTGATGGCGTTGATACCGAAAAAATTGCTTATACGATTTACGAAATTTCCATTAAACCTGGTATTCGCTACCAGCCTCATCCCGCTTTCGCTAGAGATGAGCGGGGAAAATTTCTTTATCATGATTTAACCGCTAAAGATTTGGCAGAGGTTTATAAGCTCAATGATTTTCTTCACACCGATACGCGTGAATTGACCGCAAAAGATTATGTATTTGAGATCAAGCGGTTGGCACATCCTAGACTGCATTCTCCGATCTTTAGTTTGATGTCAGATTACATTGTGGGTCTCAAGGAATATTCAACCACCTTAAAGACTGCAGCCAGGGAACAGTCAAAAAAACAGGGCAAGGGGGCTTATCTGGATTTGAATAATTATGCACTGCAGGGCGCACAGGTAGTTGATTCTTACACCTATCGCATCAAGATCAAGGGTAAATACCCGCAGTTTATGTATTGGCTGGCGATGCCTTTCTTTGCACCGATTCCATGGGAGGCAGAGCGTTTTTATACTCAGCAGGGGTTAGCGGAAAAGAACATTACACTTGACTGGTATCCCGTTGGTACCGGGCCTTACATGCTAACTGAAAACAACCCCAATCTGGTGATGATATTGGAAAAGAATCCCAACTTTCATGGCGAAACTTATCCCGCTGAAGGAATGATTGAGGATGTGAAGGTAGGTTTGCTAGCGGATGCAGGAAAGCCGTTGCCGTTCATCAACAAGATTATGTTTTATCGTGACAAGGAGAGCATCCCACGTTGGAACAAATTCCTGCAAGGCTATTACGATTCTTCCGGGATAGGCTCTGATAGTTTTGATCAGGCCATACAAATTACGGGACAGGGAGAGGCAACCGTTACAGAAGAAATGAAGGCCCAAGGTATCCGGCTGGAGACGGCGGTAGCGACTTCCACTTACTACATGGGCTTCAACATGTTAGATCCTCTAGTTGGCGGGTTCTCAGAGTCTGCCAGAAAATTACGTCAAGCTATTTCTATCGCGGTGGACTACGAGGAATACGTTTCGATATTTGCCAATGGTCGTGGGGTTCCGGCACAGGGGCCAATTGCACCGGGAATTTCTGGTCATCGTTATGGCAAAGAGGGGATCAACACGATCGTATATGACTGGGAGAACGGAAAACCACGTCGCAAACCTATCGAAACTGCCAGAGCTTTGTTAGCAGAGGCAGGTTATCCTAATGGAATCGACAACAAAACTAGTGCGCCATTGGTATTGTATTTTGATGTTACCGCACGCGGCGCAGAGGACAAATCAAAACTAGACTGGATGCGAAAACAATTCCAGAAACTCAACATTCAATTGGTAGTTCGAAGTACAGACTACAATCGCTTTCAGGACAAGATACGTAAGGGAAATGCGCAAATCTTTGAATGGGGGTGGAACGCTGATTATCCAGACCCAGAAAACTTTTTGTTCCTGCTACATGGACCACAACGAAAAGTTGGCAATAATGGCGAGAACGCTGCTAATTACGACAACCCTGAATATAATGACTTGTTCGAGCAAATGAAAAATATAGAGGACAGTCCTGAGCGCCAGAGAATTATCGATCGTATGGTCAATATCCTGCGTCAGGATGCACCCTGGCTCTGGGGATACCATCCCAAGGATTACGGCTTGTATCATGCCTGGTATAAAAATGTGAAGCCCAGTAGGATGTCACATAACAATATGAAGTATCACCGTATAGATGCCGACTTAAGGGGACAGAAACGACACAATTGGAATGAACCAGTATTGTGGCCTATTGCGGCATGTCTGATAGTGTTGTTAGTCGGCCTGGTTCCTGCAGTGGTTGCTTATCGCCGAAAGGAACGTGGGGCAGGGATAGAGAATTTAAGAGTACTAGGTAAAAATGCTTAATTACATTATTCGTCGTATGTTCTATGCTATTCCGATTCTTATCGGTGTGAATCTAATCACCTTCACGCTATTCTTCGTGGTCAATACTCCAGATGACATGGCGCGGATGCAACTGGGTATCAAACGTGTTACGCCCGAGGCTATCACTAAATGGAAACAGGATCGGGGCTATGATAAGCCACTGGTATTTAACAGTGCAGAGAAGGGTGTACGGAGATTTATCCATACTATTTTTTTCGAGAAATCAGCTGCAATGTTTGCCTTTAATTTTGGGCGCGCCGATGACGGGCGTGATATTGCTCATGAAATAAAAACGCGCATGTTACCAAGCCTTGCCATCGCGTTACCGGTGTTTCTTCTGGGGCTAGTTGCCTACATTACATTTGCATTGGTAATGGTGTTTTTTCGTGCCACTTATATTGATTTTTGGGGTGTAGTGTTGTGCGTTGCACTGATGTCTATCTCCAGCTTGTTCTACATAATTGGCGGACAATTCCTTATTAGTAAGCTATGGCATTTGGTACCCATTTCTGGCTTTGGTGGTGGACTAGATGCGGGTAAATTCCTAGTTCTACCAGTGATCATAGGCGTGATTAGTGGCGCCGGCACAAGCACCCGCTGGTATCGTACCATTTTTCTGGAGGAAATGGGCAAGGACTATGTCCGCACAGCACGTGCTAAGGGCCTACCAGAAAGTATCGTATTATTCAAACATGTACTTAGGAACGCCATGGTTCCAATACTTACAGGTGCAGTGTCGGTAATCCCGTTACTGTTTCTCGGCAGTCTTATAGCTGAATCATTCTTCGGGATCCCTGGTTTAGGTAGCTATACCATTGACGCCATTAACTCCCAAGACTTTGCCGTAGTACGAGCCATGGTCTTCTTAGGATCATTTCTTTATATCATCGGGCTGATATTGACTGACATTTCATACACGTTGGTCGATCCAAGAATAAGGTTGGAATGATGTTTTTTTAGAAAAAATAACCATGCCTTTCAAACCTGTCATTCTTTGGACTGATGCGCTCATCTACCTTCTATTGGTGGTGGTGATTATTTTTGCTTGGTATGTTCTCCGTAACGAGCACCTGCTAACGCCTTGGCGGAGAGTAGGTCATAGTGTGAGTGGCATGATGGCGCTTACAGTGTTGATACTATTTATTTCTATCGGATTGCTAGATACAGTACATTTTCGCCCTGCTATAGAGAATAGCGGTAATACCAATATTGAAAAAGTTTATGGTGTACAAGTACTAAGTTTGCTTGATGTCATTGTCACACCATTGCGTACAAGTGTTGAGAAAACCTATTCCGCACCGTTTGCAACACATCTTTACACTAAGGAAACAATCGAACTTGCAGAAGGCAGGCAGGTGCGGGAGTTTCCCCGCCTAAAATTTGGCGGCGCACATTTGCACAACCCCGAGGCACAATTTGCTACTGATGTAACTTGGCGTACGGTGAAGGGTGTGGGTCTAGGACTTTTTATCTGGTGTGTATTTGTGGTCTCGTTAGTCATGTTATTGGCATATCGGAGCGGTAAGAAATTTATACGAACACTTTTTTCTATTTTGCGTAGCGAAACTGAGGTTCCATGGAATGCTGTGTTTATCGTGCTTGCACTGATACTTTCATTGATTGGTGCTGCTATGATGTTGTCTACCCATTACCACATATTTGGCACTGATAAAGTAGGGCAAGATGTATTTTATCAATCACTAAAAAGTATTCGTACCGGTTTGGTAATCGGCACGCTTACTACGCTGATGATGCTGCCCTTCGCTCTTTTACTTGGCATCATGGCGGGGTATTTCCGAGGCTGGGTTGATGATGTGATCCAATACATTTACACCACACTAAGTTCGATTCCCAGCGTATTGCTGATCGCGGCTACAGTGTTGATGATGCAGGTATATATGGAAACTCATCCCGAATTATTCGACACAATTGCTGTGCGAGCTGATCTGCGCTTACTGTTTCTTTGCATCATACTTGGTGTTACCAGCTGGACTGGTTTGTGTCGCTTATTACGTGGTGAAACCTTGAAGCTGCGTGAAATGGAATATATCCAGGCGGCCCATGCATTTGGTGTTTCCCACTGGCGCATAATTAGTCGCCACATTCTTCCTAATGTGATGCATATCGTACTGATTGCCACAGTCATGGATTTCAGTGGACTCGTTCTGGCTGAGGCCGTGTTGTCTTATCTTGGCGTTGGTGTCGATCCTTCTATGATTAGTTTTGGCACCATGATTAATGCTGCGCGTCTGGAAATGGCGCGCGAACCGATAGTATGGTGGGCGTTGCTCTCATCCTTTAGTTTTATGTTCACACTAGTATTAAGTGCTAATTTGTTTGCCGATGCCGTACAAAATGCATTTAATCCGCGAGTGAGAACATTGTCGTTTACTAACCGAAAAGTTGTGCCACTTGTCACGTAGATAAATCAGAAGCTCAACGTCGCGCCGACAATTAAAATCTCACCTGTCTCTATGACTTCCTTGCTGCAAATTGACAATCTTGAAACAATTCTTCATACCGGTGCAACGCCAATACGCGCTGTAGATGGGCTTACGCTACAAATTCTTAAGGGTGAAACTTTCGCTTTACTTGGGGAATCTGGCTGCGGAAAATCTATGGCGGCGCTTTCAATGATGCGGTTGTTACCGGAAGTGGGAGAGATAGTCTCTGGCTCTGTCAGGTTCGATGGGGAGGATCTACTTCTGATGCCAGAAGCAGCCATGCGCAACATACGTGGTAAGCACATCAGCATGATCTTTCAGGAGCCAATGTTAAGCTTAAATCCGGTGCTGACAGTGGTGGAGCAGATAGGAGAGGTGCTGAAACAGCATTTCAATTTGCATGGTGTGATGCTACAAAAGCGCGTGCTAGAAATATTGCGTCAGGTAGGTATCCCTGACGCAACACGCATCATGACAGAATATCCTTTCCAATTCTCCGGCGGAATGAAGCAACGGGTGATGATCGCTATGGCGTTAGTTGGGGAACCTGGGCTGCTAATTGCTGATGAACCCACTACTGCACTGGACGTTACAATTCAAGCTCAAGTACTAGACCTTATGCGCGATTTGCAACATCACAAGGGCATGGCGATCCTGCTCATTACCCACGATCTTGGAGTGGTGGCGGAAATGGCGCACCGTTTAGCAGTTATGTATGCAGGTGAAATTGTCGAGACGGCGGTGTGTGACGATTTTTTTCGTAACCCAGCGCATCCTTATTCTCGGAAACTATTTGCTGCATTGCCTGGTAGAACCAAGCGGAATCAAGAGTTAGCAGTGATTAGCGGAAATGTTCCGTCACTGTCCGACAAGTTTATTGGTTGCCGTTTTGCTGAACGTTGCGATCACGCCTGGGACCTATGCCGAACAACTGCACCGAAATGGAGCAGGGTAACCGCGAGCCATCAGGTGAGATGCCACCTTTATGACAAAGATGCTGGAGCCAAGGTTCAGAATCAGGTTGAAATAGAAGAAGCCGATTCTCGGATAATTGCCGTACCTCAAGCTTCCACTGTTAATGCTTCCACTGTTAATTCAAAATTATTGTGTGTTACTGACCTCGAAGTTCATTTTCCCATACGTAAAGGTTTGATAAAGCGCGTGATAGGTTACGTCAAGGCGGTAGATGGGGTGTCACTTACTATTTCACAGGGTAGGACACTGGCGCTGGTAGGTGAATCAGGTTGCGGCAAGACCACGGTAGGAAAAAGCATTCTACAATTAATTACACCCACTGCAGGTAGTGTGCGCTACGACGGGTTGGAGCTGGTAGGACTAGAGCGTAAACGATTGCGAAAAAAACGCGCCGAATTCCAGATCATATTTCAGGATCCGTATTCGTCACTTAACCCGAGAATGCGTATTATCGACATCATTGAAGAAGGCATGAATGCGCTAAACACTAAAAACGATGGTGGAGTAAGCAACGGAGTACGCCAACCCAATTTTTCAAAAGGAGAAGAGGTGGGTGCGCTATTGCAGCGTGTTGGTTTACCACCGGAAACCAAATGGCGCTATCCACACGAATTCTCTGGCGGCCAGCGCCAGAGGATTGCTATTGCCCGCACTTTGGCGGTTAATCCCAGGCTTCTAATTTGTGATGAGCCTACAAGTGCGCTGGACGTTTCTGTACAGGCACAGATCCTAAATTTGCTCAAGGAGTTACAGCATAGCTTGGGGCTCGCGTACTTGTTTATTACTCATAATATTTCGGTTGTAGAATACTTTGCAGATGAAGTAGCAGTAATGTATCTGGGGAGAATTGTGGAACAGGGAAGAGTGGATGAGGTATTGGGAAATCCTAGGCATCCTTATACTCGGGCGTTGCTGTCAGCAGTGCCAGTAATCAAACTTGAATCGAAGAGAGAGGTCATTCACTTGCATGGAGATTTGCCTTCGCCAGCCAATCCGCCTTCAGGTTGCCATTTTCATCCCCGTTGTCCCAACGCCATGCCTGTGTGCTCTGAGGCTTATCCAGAAGCAACTGAATTCAGTGCAACGCATACTGTACGGTGTTATCTTTACGAGCAGGGTGTTCTCTCCTAAGAAATATCAACTTGTGCGCTACATATCGCTGATAATCAATACAATTTGGAGCGACTCATCAATACGAATGTCCGTCGTGTGACACATAATGAAGTGACGTCTACAACCTCTTGGTTCCATATGGTACTGAATTGATATTACTTAGAAGAGTTAGAAGCTTATTTATTTTTCAGGTCATTGGAACATAGCGGATTAATGTTCCAGATCTTTCTAGTTGGGTGACAGGTGTTTTTGTAATTACTATCCGAAAATGGGAAATTAGTACTAAGAAAATGAGGTGTAATCTAATACTTACGAAATGATCTGGCAGCAATTCTTATCTTGGAGACGATTATTTAACACATTTAAAGTGGTAGTCATGGCTTGTGTTTGCTTTAGATTTAAATGTCCTCTTTGCGTGACGCTTCGATTTTGCACATTGTGCTTCGGCCAGTTTTTTTGCTTCTTTTTCATCCCAGTTGGAGGAATCGACAATAACAGACCCTGGATTCATATTAGGTACCCTATTTGCAAGTTCGTGCGCACATCCCATTAATATCGAAATTACCAGTACGGCCATTAAATTAATCATTTCTTTCCGCATTTTTCTCATGTCCTTTATGATCGCTATTCAATTAGCTCATTAAATGTTCTACATAATAGTTTATCTATGTGCATCAAGTAGTTTTAAATTTAGATACAAATATTCCTCGAATGTTGGCTTTCAGCTGGTCGTACATATTACGAGCGATAAAGTAGCCTATAAGGGTTTGCATACGGTAAAGACATACATGATTAAATCACTTATCTGAATGATCTATTTTTAACATTATATTTATTATAGCTACTATAAAGTTACAGAGGAACATTCCGATAACGGTATTTGGGGTCCTTGTCTATTAGCGAGATATACAATATTGAATACCAGCATAAATTTCAAAAACGCAAGCATAAATTTCGCATTAAATGCCCACGATTTTGTCGTCATTGAAAAATCAAGGTTGTTTCGCGATATTAGTTTAGAGTCTATCGAGTATCTTCTGAATATATGTCAGGTGATTGAATTCACTCCTGGAAAAGAAGTACTATCCCCAAGCAAGTTCAATAGTTGTATTTACGTCTTGTTGAAGGGACGTCTGGGTGTGCACTTAGGTGACCCAGGCTCTTCGCCTCATATCGTATTTGAGGCAGGTGATTGCGTCGGTGAGATGTCCATTCTGGATGGTAAACCAGTGTCCGCATATGTGATTACACAAGAGCATAGCCGGTTGCTGATGATCCACCAGGAAGCGCTGTGGGCACTCATCAATGTCTCACACGGGGTTGCCCGTAACTTACTCTATATTCTTGCTTACCGTATGCGTTACGGTAACGAAGCGCTGATAAACAGTGCCAAGATTCAGCTTGAGTCGGAGCGTGCAGCAATCACCGATGGACTTACAGGCTTGCATAATAGACGTTGGTTTTCAGACTCATTCAAGCGCCAAATGCAGCGTTGTGAGCTTGACAATCAACCATGTACTGTACTCATGTTGGATATTGATCACTTCAAAGAGGTAAATGACCGATTTGGCCACCTTGCAGGTGATCGTATTCTGTGCACCGTATCGAAGATGCTACTTAACACAATGCGCCCTACTGATCTTATCTCCCGCTACGGTGGCGAGGAATTTGCGTTGTGCTTACCGGAAACGTCAATCAAAGCTTCTATACTCATCGCAGAACGATTGCGCAAGGCGATTGCTAAAGAAACAACTCCCTTTGAAGAAGGAAAGCAGTTGCCACCGGTTACTGTTTCTATAGGCATTGCCCAGATGCAGCCAGGACAGACGTTGGATGCGCTTATCTCGTCTGCCGATAGTGCTCTTTATCGTGCTAAGGCGAAAGGTCGTAATTGTACTTCCGAATAATATCGGATAACATCTGATCACTGTGAGGTGGGTAAGAGTGTGACTTTCACTTAAACCAGATTCGAGTATGCCTTACATTTCTCGCCAATGGTAACCCCTAATCAAAACTTAGCTTCAGTCTAAGGAGCCTAATTGCCAGTAGAAAAATCAACTAAAGAAACAGTTGTGCTCGTGCATGGATTATGGATGCGCGGCTGGGTTATGACATTGTTGGGATTGCGGCTGCAACGCTACGGTTTCCATACCATTGTTTTCTCTTACCCTTCTATGAGTAATTCATTGTCACAGAATGCACTCTTTCTTTCAAATTTTGTGACTGATATAGCCGCACCACATATACACTTTATCGGCCATAGTTTGGGCGGTCTTTTGGTAATGCAGATGCTAGCAGAATACCCTGAACCACGTGCCGGACGCATTGTACTAGCAGGAAGTCCTTGTCATGCTAGTTATGTGGCAAGCAAGCTAGCCCGAATGGGGCTGGGGCGATATTTGATAGGTCGTGGCATGCTACAGTGTTTGAGACAGAAGGTACCGGAATGCGCTGACCGGTACGAGGTGGGATCAATCGCTGGTTGCAAAAGTTTAGGTGGTGGTAGACTATTCGGCGGTTTACCGAGTCCCAATGACGGTGTGGTGGCAGTTGAGGAAACACGGATGCCAGGTACAAGTGACCAGATAGTTCTCAATGTGAGTCATTCCGGCATGCTTCTTTCTACTAGCGTTGCTCATCAGGTATGCATGTTTCTGCGACACGGGTACTTTTTCCACAACCCAGGATCGTCATAGCTTTGAAAATTTCTCGCATACTATCATTTTTTACCGCTATAAGTCTTACCTTCTGGCTCGATGGTTGTACCAATCTTTCCTACTATGCTCAGGCTATAGATGGTCAGATGGAAATTCTGCGTCGAGCCCAGCCGATTAGTATGATTGTTGCCGACCCAAGTGCTGATAAGACATTAAAGCGTGCTCTATCCAAAGTTGTCCTACTACGTGAATTCGCCACTCATGATCTGAAGCTTCCTGATAACAAAAGCTATACAAGCTATGCTGATCTGAAGCGCCCCTATGTGATTTGGAATGTGTACGTTACACCCGAGTTTTCCACCGAGCTCAAGAAATGGTGCTTTGTAGTAGCAGGCTGTGTAGACTACCGTGGTTTTTTTTCTAAGGAAGAAGCGGAAAATTTTGCAAAAGAGCTAAAGAGTGAGGGTTACGACGTACATGTAGGGGGTATTCGCGCATACTCTACCTTAGGTTGGTTTGATGATCCTGTACTCAATACCTTTATTGGATATTCTGAAATAGAACTTGCTAGACTAATATTTCACGAGCTTGCTCATCAGGTGGTCTATGTGCAAGATGACAGTGTTTTTAACGAATCTTTTGCTACCATGGTCGAACAGGAAGGGATCAGCCGATGGTTAGAAAATAATGGTACAGTTGAACAACAAGGTGCATTTGATGCGAAGCAGAATAGGAAAGATGTTTTTACCAAGCTAATATCAAATTATCGAAAACGTTTGAAGGAATTATTTTCCTCTAGAGTGAATGACTCAGAAAAACGTGCGTCGAAGCGACATATTTTTTCTGAGTTACGTGAAGAATTTTCCCAGATAAAAGCTGCTAACGCTGAGTTTGGCAGCTATGATCAATGGTTTGCACGACAGTTAAACAATGCATTACTTGCCACAATTTCAACCTATACGCAACTTGTTTCCGTATTCCGAACATTGCTTGTGCAGCAGGGTGGGGATATGGAACGTTTTTACGATACCGTCAAGGGGATCAGTAAGTTGACTAAAAACGAGCGGAATTCTGCGTTGAGAGTGAGTAGTGATCAGCGCAGGGATGTTGCAAAAAAAAGAATACAGGTGGAGCCTATCTAATTGGAATTTCTGTTGGACAAAGTAGTGCAACTACATGGAGTCGTCTTGTAACATTATTCCTATAACGCCCAAACAACATCATAATTTATCTTTTTAGTCATATTTTTGTGATTTAATCTCAAATTTCTACGTAGTTTTTCTGCGCGCCACAATAATACCATCTCGAGTTGGGTTGATAAAAGCATCAAACTCAGGATCATTAAAAATTAACTGATTGTGTTCAATAATTGCTTCCGTCCAGCCAGAGACGATATCAACGTAATTTTCCACCGCTACTCGTCCATGCCAAAGTACATTGTCAGCAATGTAGAGGCCGCCTGGGCTAATTCTATTTTTAGCAAGATGCCACACTTCAGGGTATTGGTCTTTGTCGACATCGTTGTAACAGATATCAAATAGTCCTTCAGTCTGAGAAAAAATTTCTTGTGCATGTCCGACATGAAAACTAACCCTATCCCATAAATCTGCCGAATTAAGATACTTTTCAGCTTTTTCTTTATTGAGAGGGTCGCCATCACTACAAATTACTTTTCCTTCTGGTCCTACTGCTTTTGCAAACCAGTAAGCTGAATAACCGTACCCGCTACCAAACTCGAATACACGTTGGGCATTGGCGGTTTTTGCCAATGTCTCAAGAAAAATGCCAACTAAACGACCAATAATAGGAAAATTATTATTCTTCGCCATCGCTTCCATTTCAGTAAGAATTGGATGATCCGTTCGGCTCACTAAGAGGCGCATGTAATTTTCAATAGTAGGACTAACCGGAGTTAAAACATTTGGGTTCGATGTGGTTGGAGATTTCTTATTATTCACTATTAGCTCCTCGAAAAAAGACATGATTTTTATGGGTTCCTGTACCTGAACTTACGTTCAGGATAATGATGAGTCAATACAATTGTAAATCTGGCTAAGACCACGAGATTTGCACTGTATCGAAACGCTTATCGCAACCTTATGAAATTTGCAGTACATGCTTTTGAAAAACAAGATGATTGGAGAATAATACTAGATTTAAAGGAAATCATATAAATCTTGATCTGCCCTAGGGTTGAGAAAATGAGTGAGAAAGCTTGCTTTTTCCTGCCGGATTATCAAAAGAAAAATTGCGTGTGCGTGTTTTAGCCGGACTTACAAGTATGACGGAATATTGCGTCCAGTTGCAAATCACGTACCAGGTAATTTCCATGCAATGCGTCATTTAATCTTCTTAATAATGTGACTTTCTTCACAGAATACTGTGTGGAGAACCATTAACCTATGTTAGCAATCAGGTGATTGCATGAAATGAGAAACAAAATTTTAAGTGGTCACCTTAGGTTAAATATATCCATACAGGTGTTGGGTAATTGTTAATTTGCGTTTTACACCTTTTTAGAATCGAGTCAACTTAAGTTGTATTTGAGAAGAGAGAAGGCGATGAAATATAGAGTTCAAGAAATATTACTAGTTTTGGTTATCACTGTTATTAGTGTAACGGCCGCCTTCTTTATCGCACATAGTGTTCAATCCGAACCACCGCAGATGAAGGATACATTGGGCCATTTTTCAAAAAGCCACCCCATAATACATAATATCGATACTGGGGACGTAGGTGTTATAGATGGCGAGTTAAATGAGAGATTGTAGAAGAAAAATGGAAGAGGCATATTCTCTGCAACAGAACTCTACCTATCCTAGAGAGGAAAAGTTTTCAATTGGGCAAAAGTGGCTCGCACTCTTACAATAACTATTCGCACAAATATAATCAGGAAAGACAGCATTAAAATCTTAGTTGTAGTTTCTTTAGAAGATAAGGTATTTTTGAACCATTACCTTGGGTCGTCTACTCAGTTGTTTTATGAACTGCATACTGCGCAATTAATTTACAGGGAGGGAATCTCGGTAGCTTTTGTCAGTTAGAGTGTTGTGGTTGAATAAGAATGTATGGGCGCACGTTTTGGCTACGCTGAATAATCTTTCCAGGACCATATTCAATTACGAGATCATTTTTCAGAATAACGGTGTAATCTGTGCGATCCCAAGATAAACCACTGAATACAGACCAACCACTGATTAGAAGATCGGCGTAGAGGAGAAATTCATACTCACCATTGCGATGAAAACCATCAGGGTTGCCAATGATTCTTACAACTTCCGATTTAGTCATATCTTCGCGCAGGACGCTCATTTTTCCGACAGTAGCGCACGAGGTTAGTAGCAATGTAGTGAGCAAAGCAAGAATAATGGATTTCATAAATTAGACTCCATGCGGAGAAATTTAATACCAGATGCGTTCAAACTTCCACCTGCTATTATCCCCACCCAGTTCTCTAGAGGCATTGTCATAATTTACATAGACCCTGGTATTGTATCTCGTCCATGGATTAGTCGATATAGTACTGGTAGTACCAGTAGGGTCAATGCGGTAGAGGATAGGATACCCCCAATCACAACAGTTGCTAGTGGCCGTTGAACTTCTGCACCAATGCTGGTGGCCAAGGCCATAGGGATGAATCCAATAGCTGCCACTAGCGCCGTCATTAGTACCGGGCGCAGTCTCGTGATGGCTCCGGTTTGAATGGCGTCATCCAAGGTGTAGCCTTCTTTTCGTAGGTTTCGGATAAACGACAGCATCATTATACCATTTAACACTGCTACGCCTGACAGGGCAATGAATCCGACCGCGGCTGAGATGGATAGGGGAATGTCTCGTAACCACAGAGCAAGTAATCCGCCTGTGAGAGCGAACGGAACCCCTGTAAATATAAGTAGCCCGTCCCGAAAGTTTCTGAACATTATGTAAAGTAGAGCAAAAATAAGTCCGAGAGCAAGTGGAATCAGGATTTGGAGACGTTGGGCAGCAGATATAAGTTGTTCGAATTGTCCGCCCCACGTTACCCAATATCCTGGGGGGAGCTGTAATTTTTCCCCTATGAGCGTTTTTGCTTCATTGACGAAAGAGCCAAGGTCGCGCCCACGCACATTTGTAGTGATCACTAACCTACGTTTGCCATTTTCTCGACTTACTTGATTGGGTCCTGGTACTAGATCAAGGTCAGCGACCTCACCTAACGCGACGTAGGCGCTCTGAGCATTCGCTACAATTCCTGGGACCATTGCTGTCATGTTTGGGGCTGGAAGTTTTATCGGCAAACGCTTGAGTGCTTCAATATTGCCACGTTGAGATTCAGGCAGGCGTACCTGTAGATCGAAGCGGCGGTCTCCATCATAAATAGTGCCGGCAGTTATTCCCCCAACAGAAATGGTGACAACGTCTTGCACATCGGATATGTTCAGACCATAGCGCGACATTTTTGCACGATCTATCTGAATGGAAAGCACTGTTAACCCGGTGATTTGTTCGGTTCTTACATCTGCTGCACCGGGGACAGTTTTAAGTAGCTTTTCAATTTTCTCTCCTAAGGAAAATAGGGTATCCATGTTATCGCCAAATACTTTTACTGCAACATCTGCTCGAACACCTGACAGCAGTTCGTTAAATCGCATTTGTATTGGCTGAGTAAATTCGTACTTGTTACCCGGTACTTTCTGTACCGCCTGTTCCATTGCAGTTATTAGTTCCACCTTACTGTGGTGTAAACCGTTCCATTCTGATTCGGGTTTGAGAATGATAAAGATATCGGCAACATTTGGTGGCATCGGGTCAGTCGCAATTTCTGCAGTTCCGATCTTTCCAAAAACCCTGTCTACTTCAGGAAATGTCCTGATTGTTTTCTCCAGCTCACTTTGCATTTCGATAGCAGTGGTCAGACTCGTTCCGGGAATGCGTATCGCGTGGAGTGCGATATCTCCTTCATTCAGACTAGGGACAAACTCGCTACCCATACGGGTTACTAACAGACCAGATAGCGCCACAATAACTACAGCAATTGTTATAGTAAGTTCCTTATTGCGCATTGCAGCATTTAGTGCTGGTACATAGGCTTTCTTTGCCCATGTTACAGCGGTGCTTTCTTTTTCTGCTACATTACCAGAGAGAAAAAGCGCAATTGCTGCAGGAACGAACGTCACGGAGAGAATCATTGCTCCTAGTAATGCGGTCACGACTGTGATGGCCATAGGGTGAAACATCTTCCCTTCTACACCGGTCATTGCAAGGATAGGCAAATAAACCACCATGATAATGAGTTCGCCGTAGACCAAGATGTGGCGCGCTTCCTTCGTTGCATCAAAGACTACCGCAAAACGCTCCTCGCGAGTTAGCTTTCGTCCTAGCTGCGCTTGCTCGCGAGCGAGACGCCGGATGCTATTTTCAATAATGACGATAGCACCATCCACGATGATGCCGAAATCAAGCGCACCCAAGCTCATCAGATTTGCACTAACATGGTTAGCAACCATGCCACTAAAGGTAAATAACATCGAAAGTGGGATGACCAATGCAGCAATGAGCGCTGCACGTAGATTTCCTAGAAACAAGAGTAGTACCACGATTACCAGCGCAGCACCTTCAACCAGATTGGTGGCGACAGTTCGAATAGTTTTGTCCACCAGAGTAGTACGATTATAGACAGTGGTTGCAGCCACGTTTGCAGGTAGGCTACGATTAATCTCCACTAGTTTTTTGGCAGCTGCTTCGGAGACAGTGCGGCTGTTTTCTCCGATCAGCATATGCACGGTACCCAGTACCACTTCCTCCCCATTTTGGGTGGCAGCACCGTTGCGTAGTTCCTTGCCGATCAGAACGTCGGCTACATTTTTAATATGTATCGGTACACCTTGGTAGCTACCCAGAATAATTTCCCCAATTTCTTTCAGGTTTGTGACTTGTCCGGGTACACGGACAAGTAATTGCTCTCCACTTTTCTCAATATAGCCTGCACCTACGTTGAGATTGTTGCGCTGTAGCGCTACGACGACATCCTGCAGCGTTAATCCGAAAGAAATGAGTTTTTCTGGATAGGGTGTCACATGAAACTGTTTAACGAAACCGCCGATTGAGTTGACCTCTGTTATGCCTTTGACTGTGCGTAACTGTGGTTTGATGATCCAGTCTTGAATTTCTCGCAAGTCGATTAGGGTATACGATGTTCCATCTGGTTTCTTAGCATTTTCTTCAGCTCTCACTGTGTACATAAGAATTTCACCAAGACCGGTGGAGATCGGCCCCATCGTAGGCATGATCCCGGTAGGCAGCATGCCTTTGGCTTCTTGAATCCGTTGGTTTACTAATTGCCGTGCAAAGTAGATGTCAGTACCATCCTTGAAGATCACTGTGACCTGCGATAGTCCATAGCGTGAAATGGAGCGTGTATATTCGAGATTGGGAAGGCCGGCCATGAGCCGCTCGATCGGGAAAGTTACGCGTTGCTCAGCTTCCATCGGTGAATAGCCGACCGCCTGAGTATTGATCTGCACCTGTACGTTGGTAATATCTGGAACGGCATCAATAGGGAGCCTCTGGTAGCTATAAACTCCAAACATGGCCATCACGATTACCCCTGTCAGGACAAGCCAGCCTTTGTAAATGGATACGCGTAAAATATGTTCAATCATGATTTTCTTTAGTTAGTTACTTAGGATTTTCCTGTAGGCATTAGGGCGGCCACTCTGCCTAATGGTCATGAGTTGCACTGTCCTTGCCTAGCTCAGCCTTGATAGCAAAGCTGTTACCTGTCGCGTATTGCTCCCCGGCTGAGAGCCCCTTGAGTACTTCCACCATTCTCCCATCGCTACGTCCCAGTTTTAGTGGACGTATTTCGAAGTATTCTCCATAGCGGCCAAACACCACTGACCTGCCACGTATTGTCTGGATAGCATCCATTGTTATCGCAACTGGTACCTGAATTTCATCTATTACCAGTTCTACGCTTATAAACATACCTGGGCGCCATCTGTTATCTTTATTATCAAGCTCAACACGTACTGTGGCGGTACGGGTTTGCTTGCCAATTAACGTGCTGATATAGGTTATTTTTCCCTTGCCTGCAACATTAAATGAGATTGCTTTGACCACTGCATTTTGGCCGACTTTAATCACACTCAAATCTTTTGGATAAGCGACAATTTCTGTCCAAACTGATGATACATCGGCTATGGTGAAGATTTTCTTGTCCTCTTTGAGTGTCTCACCTAGTACGGTAGATTTAGAGATGATGAGTCCAGAAATTGGAGCGAGAATTTCAAAGCGGGCCAGATTCTGTCCTGAGTGACTTGCCTCAGGTTGTGCCCCGAGTGAGCGCAATTTTACTAAGGCGAGATTCAATGTGGTTTCAGCTTCACCCCACATTTCCTCAGCAGCAAGATAATCTTGCTTAGCGGTAATTCTTTCTTTCCATAGTTGCTTCTCTCGTTCAAAAGTGGTTCGCGCAAGTGTCAAGCGTTTTTGAGCAATCAGATACTGGCTACGTAATTCAGCCAACATGAGGCTTTCAATCACTGCTAATACCTCGCCTTTCTTCACCTGCTGGCCAACGTGACGGTTAACAGAAGTAACCATACCAGGCATACGTGGCACCACTTGTACCATGGTGTGATGGTTAAATATGATTTCGCCCGGCATCGTAAGTGTTGGCTTGATCGTTGCTGGGCTGGCAGTAATTATTTTGATACCATTATTTTTCAAGGTAGCATCCGACATTGCTACTCGCCCCTCAATTTGGTCATAGTTCCAATAAATTGTTTTACCATTTCGTTCAGCGGTAATTACCATTTCGAATGAGTGAGGTTCTTCTACCACCTGATCACCAATTAGATAATTTCTCTCAGGGGTGAATCTGAATAGCTGTGCGGGCGCACCAAGCCGTGTCAGGGTGATGCTAACTTTGGCTTCGGTAGGCGGAAGCGGTCTGCCATTTTCGTAGAGGTAGAGGCGAAACTGTGGTGGAATCCCTTCTTCATAGATCGTTACTTCTACGCTGAAACCGTTTGTTGTAAATAGTTTTCCGCCTCTGGCTCCTTTACTGGGTTCAGATTGCGTCTTGTCCTCTTTTCCTCCTGATACACTCTTGGTTGTTGCCGCTTTGGTCGTGTTTTCAACTGGGGCATCAACTATGGTGGTAGAGTTATTTTTGTTCCAAGTAAGAATTAATCCCCCCAAGGTAGCCCCGATTGCAATTACAATAATTATTGGTTTTAGTTGAGTTTTACTCATGATCTACTCCTCATGATCTTTATTGCTACGAATACTTATCAGTTGGTTCGCAACGCCATCAATTGGTGAGGCAATCAAGCGTTCGATTTCATTAATCAAACGATGGTAGTTAGCAAGCGCACGGATATACAGAACTTGGTTCTGGAACAGGGTGCGCTGTGCATCAAGCATTTCTAGGAAACTAAATCTGCCTAATTCATAGCCTTTACTAGCTATGTCGAAAGAACTTCTGGCCCCAGGTAACACTTCATCATGCAGTACTTTGATCTCGTTCTGTGCTGCTAACAAAGACTCATAGGCTCTTGTAAGTTCGGATCTGAGCTGTAAATCAGTTGCCGACTGCTCATCAATTGCTTTGCCCACACGCTGATTTGCAGCTTGTAGATTGCCTTGGTTCAGATCGAACAATGGGATTGGTATGGATACATTTACTATGGCTGTTGTCTCATCAGCTTGTGTGTAGCGTCTGACACCGGCACCAATCGTGATATCTGGAATACGGCGCAATTTCTCAATTTCTAATAATGCTTCATATTGTTCTACATTTTTTATGCTGTAGAGAACTATGGGGTTCTCATGAATCCGTTGTTCTAGCATTCCAAAATTTGGTATCACAACACGTGATTCAAGGTCTCCTAGTACTTTTCTGAATTGAGGGGAGGGATTTCCCCAAAGTAGCGACAGTTGATTTCGTGCTGCCACTAGATCTCGCTTTGTTTGTTCAAGTTCAATGCCGGCTGTGGAAAACGCCAGCTTAGCCTTAGTTTCTTCGATGGGGGGCGCTTTGCCAGCTTCAACGCGCTTAGAAGCTGAGCTCACAACTTTCTGCGCCAGCTGTATACTTTCCTTTGCAAGCTGTAGTCGTTCTTGTCCTGCCAGCACTTTAATAAACATGTTTGCTACACGAGCAATGAGCTCTAAGCGCTTGGATTCATAATTTCTATCTGCCAGTTCCTGGCCTATTGATGCGGCATTTATCCGGGCAGAACGTTTTCCTCCAAGCTCAATTAATTGGCTGAACCGAATCGTAGTAAATTGTGCAGCACGGCTGTCAGGGCGCGCGTTGGCGTTGATGTCCTCCGATTCGATAGCTAGTTCTGGGTTTCGAAATTTCCCGGCCTGGATTTTTATACCTTCCAATGCACGTACTTCTTTTGCAAAGGAGGCTAATTCTGGGTTGTTCTGCAACATAAGATGTACGACGTCACGCAAGGTGAGATCGTTTTTCTCATCCAGCTGTGAGGAGCTAGAGTGCTCCAGATTCTCTTCAAGAGGTGTGTTAAGAGCATTTCCCTCAGCAATTGCTTGAGACGTGCAACTGAGTATCAGAATAAGAAATCCGTTTGGTATCCAGCGTCTCGGGATCGACAACAATAAATTCAAGTTCATAAAAACCTCCACAAACTTTATGTGTTAGCGATCGGAGTAATTGTCACAATTAGTATGACGTGTGTACCTGATCTAACACAGATAAAATGCAGCAAGTATGCTCAGCGGATGATGCTTGACGTTGTTTTAGGTAATTTTAGTTCGCCCTAAAGGATACGTCTGAGATGATATCCAGCGTAGCTTGCAGATTTAGCTTATGAAGGTGTTTCGTGGGGGGCGAAAGGGTGGATCCGAAATAGATTCGGGAATGAAATCAGAAATAAACACAGCCAAAACATCTGAGCTGGTGGACGCAGGAACAAGTATCAGAGCGGTAAAATAAAAGGGTTGGTATTGCCCGGAAGCATGAAGGCACAGGTGAATAGCAGAGTCTAATTGGCTGCTATCTTTGCTAGCATCATGCTGATGGGCTTTTAGGTGTGCCGTTGGATCGAGTGAGAGAATAGCGTGCTCATGATCAAGCTCATGCGCAAACACTTCGCCACTAAACGCCCAGCCAAATGCGTTAGTCAGTATGCTGGCGAACATCACAAACATAATGTAGCTTCTAAGATATTTGGTCATCTTGTGCATTCAGTGCTAACTAGGCTACGTACTTTTTTCTTGCATATCTGTGCTATGGTTAATATTGTTTGCAATAGAAAGCATTGCTGAATCTCACTAATTTGTCAAGGTAGCTATAACACATGTTAGAGTTCGTGGGGCAATTGTCGGTAGAAGTGTTAGCTTTAGTTGTTATTGTCAACCGGGCCATGTTTAGACTCTGGGTTGAATCTACTGTGGAGCTAAGATTGCTGCACTACTCGATAGAGTGGAGCATTATTAAATGTTTTGTACTTGAGTGTCCAATATAGTTTCATAAAGAATACTAGCCTATCAATGGTGTATTTATTGACATACCACCGTAATTGTTGATTTCATATCCCCACTAATATCCCCATTTTAATTCGGTACCATATGATTACCGGGTTAAATTGAAAGTGATAATATTAATGCTTTAATTGAAAATAACTTGCGGACAGAAGAACATGAAATGAAAACCGTAATTATTGTAATTCTGTTTGTTTTATCAACAACAGCAATAGTACAACTACAAATACCTGATTGGAGTGACCCCAAAAATTCCGGATAGATACAGTCAATGCCGACTTGTTTTAGGCTCGTAGCAAAGCTGCTGCGATACGCCAAATGGAGTTGCAAAACAAGAAAATGCAATTACAAAACCAAAAAAAGAAGATACAAATCTGTCAACAATCAAATATTCAACAAAAGGACGTTGCTCGATCAAATCAGAACTATTGGCACTATTGTAACAAGCCAGAAGCTATTATTCTTATATTAAAGAATGCCCGGACGGCTGGAAGAAATTTGCCCATCATTCTCCTCTTAAATAAAAGAAGAGAATGGCAGGTGCTTAGTATTGCCACCTACTCTTTAGCTGATATAATCTAAAAATTGGTTTGGTGAGATGACCTCGTGCGTTCTGGAATATTACTCAATATTTTGTACCTGCTCACGCATTTGCTCAATTAATACTTTGAGCTCTATGGAAATTTTAGACACTTCTGCGTCTACTGATTTTGAACCGAGTGTATTGGCTTCGCGGTTGAGTTCTTGCATAAAAAAATCTAGGCGTTTGCCAACTACCCCACCTTTAATCAGAATCTGTTCAACTTCGTCTAGATGAGTTTGCAAGCGAGATAGTTCTTCGTCAACATCAATCTTACTAGCAAACAGAGTTATTTCCTGGCGAATACGATCATCGTCGCAGTTTATCATGGCATCACTCAGCCGAGCTGTAATTTTTTCCTGAAAGACTGTCAGCAATGCAGGGATACGCAGGGATGCTTTAGCTGCTAATCGACGCATTTTTGTTAAGCGTTCAAGTAGAAATACCCTTAGTTTATCGCCTTCACGAGCGCGTGCAGTAGTAAATTCATTTAGGGCAGTTTGTAGCAATTCTTTGCAAAGATTACATATATCCTCGGTAGGTAAAACATCGGTTTTCAGTATGCCGGGCCAGCGGAGAATGTCTGCTACTCCCAGATTATGTGAATCTGGTAGGGCTGTTTTCACAGTATGGTTTAATTCCAATAATCTTTTCAGCAAATCAGAATTAAGTTGTTGCATATTTTCAGTGCCTAATTGCTGAGAGAAGCTCAAATAGCAATCCACTTTTCCACGATTTAATCGAGTGGACATAAGTTCGCGCATTGCAGGTTCCAGCGAACGGAATTTGTCTGGCAGGCGGAACTGAATGTCGAGATAGCGGTGATTGACTGAGCGCAATTCTAAATTCAGTAAGCCGTGAGGGGCTTCTTTGGTAACTGTCGCGTAACCAGTCATGCTGTAGATCATGGCTAACTTATCCACTGACGAGTTCTGAATACGTTAAAATAATGAGTATGGATCCTTACATGTACCATTATCGCAAAATATGTCCACAGTTGGCATACACTCTAATTCACAGATCTTCCTGATAACCTAGTCGTGATTATTGTTCTGTACCGTAATAGAAAAAACACGTCAAAGACTAAACACAATCATAAAGGTTTTCACAACTATGCGTTCTAATAATCGCACTCCAGTCCAGCTTCGCCCCGTTACAATTACTCGCCATTACACAAAGCACGCAGAAGGTGCGGTGTTAATTGAGTGCGGCGATACCAAGGTGCTCTGCACTGCCAGTATAAACGAAAAAGTACCACTCTTTCTCAAGGGAAGGGGGGAGGGTTGGCTAACTGCTGAGTACGGTATGCTGCCACGCTCTACTACTGAGCGTATGCAGCGTGAAGCTACCAAAGGTAAGCAATCTGGGCGTACTATGGAAATCCAACGTCTTATCGGACGCGCATTGCGCTCAGTAGTAGATCTGAAGAAACTTGGCGAACGAACTATCCAGATTGATTGCGATGTAATTCAGGCAGACGGCGGTACTCGTACCGCCGGCATTACCGGTGCGTTTGTCGCGCTATATGATGCAGTGGAAAGACTATTGTACCAACAGCTGATTGAAAGCACGCCGATACTAGATCATGTTGCCGCCATATCGACTGGTATTTATAAGGGTGTTCCAGTACTCGATTTAGATTATTTGGAAGATTCTTCTTGTGATACCGATATGAACGTGGTTATGACTGGCAATCTTCGTTTAGTAGAAGTGCAAGGAACCGCAGAAGGTGTTTCATTTAGTCGGCAGGAGTTGAATGATATGTTGGATTTAGCGCAGCATGGTATACAGGATCTAATTACAATTCAGAAAAAGGTGTTGGCAATAAACTAAGTTAGCTTGCAGAGATGAAGAAAATCGTTATCGCTAGCAACAATCCCGGCAAACTGCAAGAATTTCGCCATTTACTTGAGCCTCTTGGAATTCAGGTATTACCTCAATCTGCATTCAACGTCACCGAAGTAGAAGAGCCTTACTATACATTCGTAGAAAACGCTCTTGCTAAGGCGCGACATGCCAATAAATGCACCGGATTGCCTGCGCTGGCAGATGATTCCGGAATCTGTGTGGATGCCCTGAATGGCAGGCCAGGAATCTATTCAGCGCGCTACGCGGGAGAACCTAAGTCAGATGAGCGTAACAATCAAAAGCTGATTGAGGTGCTAAGAAATCTGCCTGATCGTAATGCCCACTATTACTGCATTATCGTGTTGGTGCGCCATGCCGATGATCCACAACTCGTCATTACCGATGGGATTTGGCACGGTAGGATCGTCTTAGAGCCACGTGGTGAAAGTGGGTTTGGCTACGATCCCTATTTTTTTCTCCCGGATCTAGGTAAGACTGCAGCTGAGCTCTCGATAGAACAAAAGAATCTAATTAGCCACCGCGGCAAAGCGTTAGCACGGCTGACTGAACGTATCAAGGAATTCTATTAGGCCATGTTAGAAAGTAATCAGAAAAACCTGGCAGATTTCTGTAGGAACTAAATAGCATTCTTCATCAGCTGGATATCAATTTTACTATGGCTGCAATAATTACATCTTCTGACCTACTTAACTCTCAATCTCTGGGACTGAGAACACTTCCACCATTGAGTCTATATATTCACATTCCGTGGTGCGTGAAGAAATGTCCCTATTGCGATTTCAATTCACACGAAATTAATGGGGATGTCACTGTCCTGGAGGATAAATATGTGGCTGGGCTTACTCGCGACCTAGAAATTGCGTTGCCGCAGATTCGGGGTCGTAGGGTAGTCAGCGTTTTCTTTGGCGGCGGCACGCCCAGCTTATTCAGTGCTCGATCTATAGATACGATCCTAACCACTGTTAGGGCATTGCTACCTCTGGAACATCATGCCGAAGTCTCGTTAGAAGCCAATCCTGGTACATTCGAGGTACAAAAGTTTGCTGATTTTCAAGCTGCTGGAATCAACCGCCTATCTATTGGCATCCAAAGCTTTAACCCAATACACCTCCAAATGCTTGGACGTATACATAATAACAGGGAAGCACATCGGGCAGTAGAAATTGCGCAAAGGAATTTCGACAATGTTAACCTTGATCTGATGTACGCACTTCCTAACCAGACACTTAAGGAAGCCCACAACGATATCAAGACCGCATGCGCCTTTGGAGTCCAACACATCTCCGCCTATCACCTTACTTTGGAACCAAATACGTTGTTTCATCGCTATCCACCGTCGCTACCCGACGATGATCTATCGGCAGATATACAGTTGATGATCGAACAAACATTGGAGAGCAGCAACTACATAAATTATGAAACTTCTGCATTTGCTCAGTTTGGGTATAAGTCGAAGCACAATTTGAATTATTGGTTGTTCGGAGATTATCTAGGTATCGGTGCAGGTGCACACAGTAAAATCAGTTTTGCAGATAGGATCGTGCGGCAGATGCGCTATAAGCAGCCTAGGGAATATCTTGTCAAAGCAGCGTTGGGTGTAATCGTTTCAGATATGCTGATACAAGAGCAGCACGAAGTAAGCCTTGACGACAGACAGTTTGAGTTTTTGATGAATGCCTTGCGTCTCACCGGGGGATTTGAGACAAGAATGTTTCAGAAGCGGACTGGCCTATCGATCACGACCATCCAGCAGCAACTTGATGAAGCGGAACGGCGTGGACTCATGGTGCGTGATCATCAATGTATTATGCCCACTTCCACCGGGAGGCGATTTCTCAATGATTTATTGCAGATTTTCTTGCCAGAGAAAAGTAACATATAGAAAGAATGTTTATTTTGATTTGACAAATAAAATGAGGTTGCAATGAACGAACATCGAAGAAAGTACGCATTGATTCAGCGTGATGGCAGATAGAATACCCATAGGCATGTGAAGATACCAATGAAGAATCACTGGTACAATGAATCTGGAATTAGATATTTTCTCTTGAATACCAAATCCCAAACGTCGTGGCCTAAACGCAAACCGCGTTGTTCAAATTTAGTTAGCGGCCGGTATTCCGGATGTGGGGCGTAGTCCATTGTAGTGTTGGCGAGCCGAGGTTCATTACGTAACACTTTTAGAATTTGCATGGCGTAGTTCTCCCAATCGGTTGCAACATGGATATAACCACCAAACTTGAGGTGCTTGCATAGGAGATTGATAAATTCTGGCTGGATTAATCTCCGCTTGCGATGGCGCAATTTGGGCCAAGGGTCAGGAAAGAAAATATGTACCCCGTCGAGGCATTCTGGCAGCAACATTCTGTTCAACACTTCTACTGCATCGTACTGGATAACACGCAAATTAGTCAATCCAAGTTCTTCGATTTGTATCAGCAGACTGCCCACTCCGGGGGTGTGAACTTCGATGGTGAGGTAGTCGTTTTGTGGATGTGCCTTAGCGATGGCGGCAGTAGTTTCTCCCATGCCAGAACCAATTTCAAGATATTTTGGTGCGTTTCTGCCAAAAATATTTTCTAGGTCAAGCAGGTTTTCTGCAAATGGTATACCGTAATTTGACAGCAAAGTTTCGTAGGCGCGGCGCTGGGCATTTGAAATACGCCCTTGGCGAAGCACAAAGCTGCGAAGAATAGTGTGATGTTGTGACATTTGGAGAAAAGTAGGTAAGAAATTATGCAGCTTTGTTTTTATTGCTGGCAATGACGTTGTTTTTTGGTGAACTGGGGCTTGCGTTGTATGGTTGCTTTGCCATTCGCCCAGCCAGAAAGGCCTCACGTCCTGCCTCCACCGCTTTTCTCATAGCAGAAGCCATTAATACCGGATTTTCCGCAGCGGCAATGGCGGTATTCATTAACACTCCATCGCAACCAAGCTCCATGGCAATGGTTGCATCGGAAGCCGTACCCACACCAGCATCAACTATTACTGGAACCTTCGCATTGTTAATAATGATTTGTAAGTTCCATGGGTTTAAGATACCCATACCGGTGCCAATTAGTGATGCTAACGGCATTATCGCAACACAGCCAATTTCCTCCAGTTGCTTGGCGATTATAGGATCATCCGAGGTATACACCATTAAATGAAATCCTTCCTTCACTAGAATTTTTGCAGCCTTAATCGTCTCCAATATATTGGGATAAAGTGTTTTTAGGTCACCTAGCACTTCCAGTTTTACCAGGTTGTGACCATCAAGCAATTCACGGGCAAGGTGGAGAGTACGTACCGCATCATCGGCCGTAAAACAGCCAGCAGTATTGGGAAGCAGTGTGTATTGTGAGGGCGGCAGCAGGTCTAACAAGTTTGGCTCATCGGGGCTCTGACCAATGTTGGTGCGGCGGACTGCAATAGTGATGATTTGTGCGCCGCTAGCATCAATCGCTTCACGGGTCTGGGTGAAATCTTTGTATTTTCCTGTACCCACCAGAAGCCGTGAGGAATATGATTTATCGGAGATAATAAGAGTGTCCATAAGATTCTATGAGTTTTTTTGCAATGAGCGGTAGCCCTCCGCAGTGAGGAAACTTATCCTCCTCCTACCGCAATCACAATTTCAAGTTGGTCTCCATTTACCAACGTTTGCTCACCAAATTCGCTACGAGGAACGATTTGGCCGTTACGCTCAATGGCAATACGTTTGTTTTTTAGTGTCATACTCTCCAGTAATTGAGCCACACTCAATGTGGCATCAAAGTGTTGTAGCTGACCGTTGATGATGAGTTGTATCATTTTAAAAAGTGTTTGGGATCGGTTAAAATCAAGAACCTAATGCAGTGTTTATTTTAGCACGCGGGTGTAGCTCAATGGTAGAGTAGAAGCTTCCCAAGCTTACGACGAGGGTTCGATTCCCTTCACCCGCTCCACTTATTCCGATTATGGATAGGTACTTTAAACATACGCTAGCCCACTTGAATTTTACGAACTGTAGGGTTGCTCCTAAATTTTGTTTAACGTGCAACATTTAAACTTTTCTGTCCAGCTGATTCGTTGGCAAAGAGCCCACGGCCGACACCAACTTCCTTGGCAGAATACGCATGATCCGTATGCCATCTGGCTATCTGAGATCATGTTACAGCAAACTAGGGTAGCTACTGTCATTCCATACTACTTACGGTTTCTGCGATGCTTTCCTGACCTAAAAAGTCTTTCGCTGGCATCCCTTGACGAGGTATTAGCTTTATGGAGCGGCCTAGGCTACTACTCGCGCGGAAGAAATTTGTACAAAACGGCACGCTTAATCGTTAGCGATCATCACGGTATATTTCCACAAAAAATCGAGGTGATTCAACAATTTCCTGGTATAGGTCGCTCTACCGCTGCTGCAATAGAAGTTTTTGCTTATGGAAAACGATGCGCAATACTTGATGGTAATGTCAAGCGTGTTCTTGTTCGCTACTTTGGTATGGAGGGTTATCCTGGGGAGAAGAAGACGGAGGTTTTGCTATGGAAGAAAGCTGAAGAGTTATTGCCAAAAAATAATGTCAGGGGCAATATCGAAGCGTACTCTCAGGCCTTGATGGACCTTGGCGCAACCCTCTGTACCCGTACCAAACCAAAATGTATTGTATGCCCGATACAGCGAGAATGTGTTGCATTTCGGGAACATCGAGAAGATAAACTTCCTATTCCTAGGCCTTGCAAGCCATTGTTAGTAAAAGAGACAGTGATGCTGATGATAATAAGGCGTAGTGAGATTTTGTTGGAGCGACGTCCACTGACAGGTATCTGGGGCGGACTCTGGTGCTTGCCAGAAATGCCGGCGAATGAGAATGTTTTCCTATATTGCACTCAACGCTTTGGAATAAAAATAAAACTACTGGCTCATATGCCATCAATAGATCATACTTTTACGCATTTCAAGTTGCGGATCTATCCACGATCCTTACAGGTTGTTTCGCAAATCTCTAAGATAAGTCAGAGTGGACAAATATGGATATCATTTACTGGCGCGCTAGAGGCGGCAATTCCTACGCCAGTAAGAAATCTTTTAAACTCAAGCTGTTTCCTCAAATAAGTAAGTTCATAAAATGGATACATGGCAAGAATGGAGAAAGAAACGGCGTTTCGAGTTGCTAGCGCGCAGGGAAGCAGTTACCGAAGATGAGCGGTTTCACTGGAGTATGGAGATTACTACCTCATTGGAGCGCGGATTTCCAATACTATGGAAGAATACGGTTGGGTTTTACTGGCCCAATCGTGGAGAATATGATCCTCGTCCAGCGATGAATATTATCCAGGAACGCGGCGCGACCCTGGCTTTACCAGAAGTGGAGGATAAAAACAAACTGCTACGTTTTCGTAGATGGTGGCAAGAAGCCCCAATGAAAATAGACGCTTACAATATTCCTATTCCTGACAATACTGAATTGGTAATGGTGGGCGCGATAATAGTGCCGATGCTTGGCTTTGATGAGCAAGGTTATCGACTTGGCTATGGTGGTGGTTATTATGATCGTACACTTGCCGCGATTAATCCACGTCCTCTGGCAATCGGTGTGGCGTTTGAAATTCTACGGCTAGACAACATCTATCACAGACCACATGATATTACAGTGGATTTTATTGTGACCGAGGCGGGAATTTATCGGATAACTACTAGGGGAATGGTGATAATTTCTACCGAGAAGTGTGCATCAGAGAATATTTTGAATCAGCATGGGGCACCTTTCTAGACCAAGAAGACATGCTATTGGTATGGATCGAAGCTTTACAAATTTTCCGCTCCCCAGCGCGGCACAAGGAAATGTGCCACACCTAGATGATCGAGTATTCTCGCCACGACGAAATCTACCAGATCCTGCACACTCTTAGGATGATGGTAGAAACCTGGGTTGGCGGGCAGTATTACTGCGCCACAACGCACCAGCTTTTGCATATTTTCCAGGTGGATGGCAGAGAATGGCATTTCACGAGGCACCAGTATGAGCTTATGATTTTCTTTTAGCATCACGTCTGCCGCGCGTTCAATCAGTTTCTGTCCCAGTCCAGCGGCTATGGCAGCCAGAGTCCCCATTGTACAGGGGCAGATCACCATTGAGTCTGCCGGATTAGAGCCAGAGGCCACTGGCGCAAACCATTCTTCTCGACCAAATACGCGCAATTGACCTTCTGCGGTCTTAAAACGTTGACTGAAAAATCCTTCTGTTTCTTTGGCGCGAGATGATAGCGTTAATTTCATTTCCTGTTGTGCAACGATCTGTGCCGCTTGCGAGTACAGTAGATAAACGTGATTACCGTTAGCCAGAAGCATTTCTAGGAGGCGTATACCATAAGGCATACCAGATGCGCCGGTAAATGCAAGCGTAATAGTTCGTGGTGTATTCATCATTAGTGCAACAATCGACTACTCATTTTGAAGTATAACACCATGATTTGAAGAGTCCTCTAGAGGGCCCCTTTCTTTTGGCGAGACAGGCGATGCTGATTAAAAATAAACGGTTCTGATTAAAAGTTCAATTCTCGGTGCCGCACTAGAACTTGATTCTTTTTAGTAAAATACTCCGCTAGACGTGCAGCAAAATATACCGAGCGGTGACGTCCACCAGTGCAGCCGATAGCTACAGTTAGGTAATTTCTGTTATCACGAATGAAACAAGGCAACCAGTCATCTATGAACCGTCTTATATCCTCGAACATACGGTTAACATCGACGTGTCCAGAGAGATATTCAATTACTGCATCATCAACTCCAGTAAGCGATTTCAACTGTTCTTCATAGTTTGGGTTGGGCAGGCAGCGTACATCGAACACTATGTCAGCATCTAGTGGAATGCCATGCTTGAAGCCAAACGACTGGAATAGGAGTGTCAGGCGCGAACGATCGAGGTTAATGAAGTCTCTAACCCAGGTGCGAAATGAGTTAGCACTCAAGTCGCTAGTATCAATGCAGTGTGCAAGATCCTTGACCTCTGCCAGTTTTTCTCTTTCTAACTGTATACATTCAAGCAGTGTAAGGTGGTCATCGCTTAAAGGATGGCGGCGGCGGGTTTCTGAAAAACGCTTAACTAGCGTATCGGTTTTGGCCTCTAGGAATAACAAGCGTATGTCAATTTCTTGTTGTTTCAAATCAGCTAACTGCTGTGGAAACAGGGGCAGCGTTTTACGACTTCGGGCATCGATACTGACTGCGACGTGTAGATAGTCAGATTTTTTAAAGTAAAGGGTAACTTCTCGCAACAGGTTGGCCGGGAGGTTATCGACACAATAATATCCGCTGTCTTCCAGTACAGTGAGCGCGATGCTCTTCCCGGAGCCTGCGAGACCGCTAATGACGATTAGTTGCATTTTCTTTTAGAGCGAGGAGGAGTTAGAGTATAGCAATGCGTAGATTCATAGTTCTGCAAATTTGTAGTAACTTTTGTGTCTTTATTTAGTCTTTTTGTTCTCCATCTCTTGTTCATGCCGCTCGAGAAAATTCTTAGTACTATCCATGCCACGTAATTGTAGGACATAGTTACGTACTGCTGCTTCAACCAGCACCGCTAGGTTGCGCCCTGCAGCAACCTGGATAATAATTTTGCGGATGCTTATGCCCATAATATCTTCATTGACATTGTTGATTGGAAGTCGTTCAAGCGCATTAAACTCAGCACTGCTAGATTTTTGTAGATGCACGATCAGTTTCAGATTTTTTCGGCGGCGTACCGCTGTTTCGCCAAAAATAGTACGAATGTCAAGCATTCCAAGTCCGCGGACCTCAAGAAAGTCACGCAACATTGCTGGGCAGTGTCCCTCTAGAGTTTCTGGAGATATACGGCGGAACTCCACCACGTCGTCTGCCACTAAGCCGTGGCCACGACTTACCAATTCCAGTGCTAATTCGCTTTTTCCAACACCACTTTCTCCGGTAATCATTACACCCATACCCAGCACATCAAGAAGAACACCGTGCATGGTGTCTGAAGGAGCCAAGACGCGCCACAGATAGGGACGTAACAGCCACATTATTTCCAAGCTGGAGCGTTCTGAACATAGTATGGGAGTATGAGTGGAATCGGCCAATGCACTTAGCGAATCTGGTATAGGGACATTTCCCGCGGCAATGATGCATGACATGTCGCTCTGGGCAAGTCGCTGCATATTATGCTGCAATGATATGGGATCAAGTTGGTTGAGATAGTCAGCTTCATCTCTGCTCAATACTTGTATCCAATTGGGATGGACGAAATTGAGATGTCCAATTACACCCTGATTAGTCTGAGAAACAGTTTCATCGAAAACTTGCCTATCACCATCATCTCTACCTGCCTTCCAGGTCAATCCCAGTCTTTCTCGATTTTCCTCAAATAGTTGCGTGATGCTGATTTGGGACATTTGGCATCCAATTTGAAATGAGCTGATGGGTCTCTGTCGCATCTTTGCTTATTAGTAAGCTTTCCCTAAAACTTTTATCACTGAACATTTGTGCCAATTCACTCAATATCTGTAAGTGCTGATCAGTTGCTTTTTCCGGTACCAGTAAGATGCAGATCAGGTCTACTGGTTTACCGTCTGGCGCATCAAATAAAATTGACTCCTTCATTTTGACAAACGCTGCAGTGGCTTTATATAGACCCTTGATTCTTCCGTGTGGAATTGCTACGCCCTGACCAAGACCTGTAGAGCCCAGTTTCTCTCGGGCAAATAAACTATCAAATACTTTGTTGCGTGCAATATGTAAAGTATTTTCGAATAACATTCCAACCTCTTCGAATACCCGTTTCTTACTGGTTGCTTCCAAATCCACAATAACATTTGATAGCGGTAATAATTGTGTAATAAGATTCATAAAATATTAATTGTAGTGTGCTTAATTTTTTAGAATTCGTTTTATGGTAGTTATAGATCGGATTCTTAAGTTAAACGATAGATATGAAGATTCCTAATCCAGTTTTTATGTTATGTTTTTTATAGCCTAGAATTAATTTCCGTTTAATCTGGCTGTTCTGATTCCTGGGTCTTAAGTGTGCTGTTATTGCGATGATCCACATTTTTTTCCTTGTGTTTGAGGATCTTTCGATCAAGTTTATCCGCCAGGTTGTCTATGGAGGCATACATGTTAGCGCTGTTGGTCTCGACAAAAATATTCTTGCCGCGCACGCGAACATTGGCTTCAGCATTCTGTTTTAGTTTCTCGACTGATAGAGTTACGTTGATATCAATAACGTTGTCAAAATGACGCTTTATCTTGGACATCTTAGCAGTAACATAGTCACGCATGGCGGGAGTAATTTCCACATGGTGACCGGTAAGGTTAAGATTCATCATGACTCCTTTATTGGGGCTAAAATGATTTACGAAGGTTGACCGAGGGGATTTGCATGAACTCTCGGTATTTTGCAACAGTACGGCGGGCGATCACAACACCTTGTTGCCCAAGAATCTCTGAAATATGCTGATCACTGAGTGGTTTCGTTGTATTTTCTGCATTTACCAATTGTTTTATCATGGCACGAATTGCAGTGGCAGAACAGGCGCCACCTGTATCGGTTGCTACATGGCTGCCAAAGAAATACTTTAGCTCAAAAGTACCGCGTGGTGTACGCATAAATTTCTGCGTAGTTATACGCGATACTGTTGATTCGTGTAAATCTAGAGTGTCTGCAATTTCTCGTAGCACTAATGGACGCATAGCAACTGCACCGTGCTCAAAGAATTGTCGTTGGCGTTCGACAATGGCACGTGACACTTTCAGAATGGTATCGAAGCGCTGACGCACATTCTTGATGAGCCACTTTGCTTCGTCTAATTGGCTGAAAAGTTGCTGTGTTGGGTCGGTATGACTGCGTTTCAGAATACTAGCATAGAAGTGATTAATTCTGAGGCGCGGCATTGCTTCCGGATTAAGGTTAGTCACCCAGGTGGAGCTAGTTTTTGTAACAATCACGTCAGGTATGATGTAGTGAGCTACTGCGTAGCTGAATTCAGCACCTGGCCTGGGATTTAGGTGGGTAATGAGTGACTGAACAATGCGAAGACCGTTATCATCGCAGTGCAACAGCTTTTTGATTCCATTGAAATCTCGTGACGCCAGACTTTCCAGGTGATCATTTACTATCAGCAATGCTTGGTCGCGGTAGGGCGTGTCTTTCGGTAGAGCTTGTAATTGCATAACCAAGCATTCCTTCAAGTTGCAGGCGCCGACACCAGATGGGTCTAGATGTTGCAAACGTTCTAGCGCTATGTTTAGGTCGTCGATATCTATTTCGAGCTCTGGTGGAAGAAGACTAACAAGCTCATCAAGATCCTGAGCAAGATAGCCGTCATCATTTAGGCTGTCGATTAGCAGACCAGTGATCTTTTTATCGCGCTCTGTGATTTGACTAAGACTAAGCTGAAAATTAAGGTGTTCACGTAAACTGAGAGACTTAGATGACCGTTGCAGAAAATCATGTTCATCATTGTAATCACGCATGCTGCGAAAATATTCGTCGCTGCCAGACCAGTCAGGCTCGTTTGTCAGATTTGTTTTCACTTCAGTATCGGCCCCAGTAGCAGACATTTCCTCAACAGACTCTTCCTGGGGTTCTGACAAATTAGATGGTAGTGATTTCAACTGGCCCTCAAACGGAATATCCCGGTATTCGGTTCCGCTTTGGTCTGCTACCTCATCCATCTCCAACAAGGGGTTTTCCTGGACTATGCGTTCAATTTCTTGATTTAGTTCAAGTGTAGACAGTTGCAACAATCTTATTGATTGTTGCAACTGAGGTGTAAGTGTAAGATGCGGCGATAACTTAAGCTGGAGAGTTGGCTTCATAATTTTATGAGTTTCGGCAATCAGCCACAGATTCGCGCAAACTGAATCTTTGTTTCTACAGCCGGAAATGTTCTCCCAAATATACCTTCCTTACGTTTTCATTATAAATGATTTCATCAGGTATGCCGCTGGCTAATACACTACCTTCGCTAATAATATAGGCCCGGTCACAAATTCCTAATGTTTCCCTAACGTTATGGTCAGTAATAAGTACACCAATGTCACGTTCTTTGAGAAAACGAATAATCTTCTGGATATCAAGTATAGCAATGGGATCTACCCCAGCGAATGGTTCGTCCAGCAAGATGAAGCGTGGTTGTGTCGCCAGCGCCCGGGCGATTTCTACGCGGCGACGCTCACCTCCAGATAGGCTCAATGCTGTGTTAGCTCTCAGATGATCGATACCAAGGTCATGCAACAAATTATCAAGATGCTGTTGTATTTCGTCTGGCTCGTAATTTTGTAGTTCTAGTATTGCACAAATATTGTCAGCCACAGAAAGATGCCTGAAAATTGAGGCCTCCTGAGGCAAATAGCCCAATCCAAGAAGAGCACGCTGATGAATTGGCATCTGACTCAAATTAAGCTCATCTAGGTATATGCTGCCGCCATCAAGTGGTAGCAATCCTACCATCATGTAAAAGCAAGTAGTCTTGCCTGCACCGTTAGGTCCTAGCAGACCAACTACTTCCCCACTGGAGACAGAAAGCGATATCTCTTGCACCACGGTACGAGATTTATAGCATTTCTTTAATTTGTTGGCTTTGAATTCACTCATTTTTTCAGGATTCTAAGGTGGCATTGAGATGCTACTGGCTTAGGATTTTCAATTTTTTTTCTTGTTCTTTGTCTGGATTATTACATGCACCCTACTATTAGGTTTGATTTTAGTTTTTGCTCCATTATTTACCTGAAAAAATTCTGTAGTTGCTTCGTAAGAAATATAATCTCCACGTACTTCATACAACCCACGTTTTAGCCGTGCTTGCTTGAAGAGTTCAACTTTTTCAGTCTTACTGTCATATTCCATGCGTTCACTCCAGCCCTCAATATATTCATTCATGCCATCACGTTTTTGTCGGAAACTAACGAGATTCCCGTAGGCAGTAACATTATGGAATCCGTCAGCATCCTCTTTTACTACCATTTTGTCAGAGCGGATAACTAGGGTTCCCTGGGTGAGCACCACGTTTCCGGTGAACACACTGATTCGATCTTCCGAGTTAGACCGGCTGGTATTTTCAACAGTAGCACGATCGGATTCCAGATAAATTGGCTTATCGCGATCAGCGCGTTCTGCCAGGACAGATCCTGCAAAAAGCATGCCCCAGAAAAAAATAACAAAGACAGATCTCATAATTTACAGCTGTGTTTATACGTCATAAAAAGCTTAGCGTGTTTTGTCATGGACGAATTTTACCTTTGACAATAGCCGAATGATTTGAGTATCATCATCATATTCCATGCCAACTGCATTAATAATGGTGTTGGCTTCGGTAATGGTTACAGGTTTATCAGTTTTTGCGATGTTATCGTTAGGAACAATGTGCAAGAAGCTGGTAACCATGGTCATTTTTCCTTCGCCTTTATTATGGCGCAGCACTTTAACATTGCCTCTTAGATAAACGTCGTTATTGCTAGACAGATTGGCTCGGTCTGCCCTTACTCGAATAATAGGCATACCTGGTCTGGCATTGATAAGACGGGGTTGTTCCAGGTAAGTAGTGTCGTTGTCCAGATAATGCAGCATTTTTTCTGCAGAAAGTGTTTGGTGCGCCCCGTTACTATGATTTACGATAAGAGCTGAGAAGTTTTCTATCACATAATCAGGATTACGGCGCGGATCACCATCTTGTCCTGTAGATGGTGGTCGTACTGTCTTATCCAGCCAAAATGTGAACACCGCAAGTAAGATGATTAGAACCATAGGAAACTTAGTCGGCAGGCTATTGATCATATAAGGTATGTCTCTAATTGGGTATCGAGTGTACCTTGCGCATGCATCACCATTTCGCAAACCTCGCGCACTGCACCATGCCCACCTTCTAAACGGGTAACGTAATGCGCTTGTTTTTTTACCAGCGCAGGAGCTGAAGGAACACAAATAGAAAGGCCGCAACGTATCATCACTGGTAGATCTATTAAGTCGTCGCCAACGTAAGCGCAGGCGGAAACATCAAGCCTTAGCTTTGTCAGAAGCACCTCGAATACTTGTAGCTTGTTTTCTGTGCCCTGGTAGATGAGCGGTATACCTAAATCTTTTGCCCGTAATTCCACACAACGAGATTTTCTGGAAGTGATAATAGCAAGGTCAACCCCGCTTGCTTTAAGCATTTTCATGCCGTGGCCATCGTGGTTATTAAATGCTTTAAACTCCTCGCCATCATCTGTAAGATAGAATGTGCCGTCAGTAAGCACCCCATCCACGTCGAAAACTACAACCTGGATTTTTTTAGCTTTCTCCAACACTTCTTGCATCGATACCCCGGCAAAAATATTCGCTCAGGATTGTTCACATAATTAATCAAATTAAACCAAAGCATTACTCGCACATATGGGTGAGCGGACCCATGCTGCAACCGCCTCTGGAATGAAAGCGGTGCATATTTCCAGCATTAAAATATTTTGCCCAAGCACTATCATGGCATTGCTGGGCATTTGCCTGACCGTAGTTTGGGAAAGGCTCAAATTAAAATTATACCAGAATTTTCCAGTGGGTCTTCCAACATGAGCGAAATTAAAATTGAAGCCGTTTGCAATGGGTTGTAAATAGTCTACATGATCTAGCTGTCCATGTTTACCCTACTATGGTCAGTTCTATCTTTTCCATTAATACCATAGCATTTTTTTGAGATGTAGTTACTGCAGAAGCAATGCTGGTATAAATAAAATAAATTTGTTCGGTCTCTTTTTAGCAACAAATAAGTATTGTTCAGAAGGCCTTTAGTATCGTGAGTTGAATCGGTATAATGCACATCCTGTGGGTCGTTAGCTCAGCTGGTAGAGCAGCGGACTTTTAATCCGTTGGTCGGGAGTTCGATCCTCCCACGGCCTACCAATGAATCAAAGAGTTAGGTTTAACAGACTAAGTCTTATTCTGTACGGGGTTACGCTGGGGTTACGCTACACTGGGTATATAGTCTTTACTGGATAGCCTGTCTGCAAGTCACGGGGGCTATTAAGCGGCAGGTAGGGTGTCGATTAGGGTCCCTTCGTTGTAGTAGCGCACACATACATTCTTTTCCAATAAGTGAAATAGGTGGGGGTACACCTAGTCTTTGATTAAGCCACTCCCCATCAATGTAGTACCTACCCTTCTTTCCTTTCTCGATTTTGGCACGAAAAATTTTTTCAGAAAGAAAATCTGCAAGCACCTAAATGATGGTTGGCTGTTATTGGATTGTTTTAGAATTGATATTCTTTTTTCTATTGTAATGTGACATAGTGTAACCATGTGTAATTCATCAAGTAATGCAAATTAATTTCTAGCTTCCTATAAAGAAAAAATATGGATACAAAAGACGAATTTGTGCGCAAGCTTCATTCGAAGCTAGATCAGTGTAACAATGAAATAGATGCTCTAGTTGCCAAAGTAGATCAAACTGAGGAGCAGGTTCAAGCTGAGTTCCGTAAACAAATTGAAGCGCTGCACAGCAAACGGGAGGAAGCCCACAAAAAGCTACATGAGGTCGAACAAGCAAGCGAAAGTGCTTGGGGAGATATGAAAATGGGTATTGAGATGGCTGTGGACAACATAGATGAAGCAATAAATTTAGCTAAATCTCGCTTCAAATAAGGTATTCGACCTTTATAGGCTTCCTTGGACGACTTTGAAGCTGTTATTGAATCCGTGGACGTAGATGAAGACTTCTTTCTACGAACGTCCGCTTTTGGCACAAAGCAGACACTAATCTTGGGCGGCGGGAATCGAATTGTAGCCTGTAATCGTTACTACAAGCTGATCTACATTTTTTCTATTTTCAAGATACCAGCAAATATACCATCAAACTCATTGGCTTTGATTGGATGCTATTGAATTACTAAAGACACGAACATCCATTTTTGGCATAGCAGACATTTAGCAAATCAATGCCTAAAGTAATCAGCTAGTATAGCCGTTAATAAGAAAGATCAGCTACTGTAATTTAATAAAGGTATCAGCTAATAACGTTTTCTATTGATTTTTGGAATAATTAAAATGAGCAATGACTCAGTCAAAGTA
>Ga0114950_10000185_pt1 | contig 38763 bp, 24 predicted proteins | sample N075metaG_FD_83503 | JGI IMG/M metagenome (GOLD analysis project Ga0114950, IMG submission 83503) | Deep subsurface microbial communities from Kermadec Trench to uncover new lineages of life (NeLLi) - N075 metaG | ecosystem: Environmental > Aquatic > Marine > Ocean trench > Sediment | place...
GATACCTGGCTCAACGCAAATTGAAGGTCCAGCGTGGCCCCGAAATCGATCGTGAAGTCATGGCCGTTTTCGAAGTTGCTCGTACTCGCGACGATCGTCCCCCGCTCCACACGAATACCGATCGTCGAGTCGATCCGGGCATTCGAGATATCCAGGAAGCCGGACCCCTGCTTCGACAGCTGAACCGTCCCGCCATTCGTGCTCATATCGTTGATGAAGGGGCCCGTTGCTTCGATCGCCTGGAACCCCGAAACGTCGTAGATCAGCCTCGCGGTTTTCGAGGCCGCGTCCGGGGCGAGATCGATCCGGGTCGTTCCGAACGACCGCGAATCTCCGATGACGTCGCCCTCGAGAATCGTCAGCCCACCCAGAAAAGTGTTGATCCCGAAGAGTTCGAGGGCTTCGGAGCCCTCTTTGATGACCGAACCCAACCCAATGATATCGACCGAAATAATCTGGGGGGCCCGCTCGATATCGAGCGTCAGACTGCTTCCTGCGCCCTCGAGATTGATGAAGTCGTCCCTGTTTCTCCGGTCGTCCCCGATCCCGATATCGCGCAGGATCAGATCGACGTCGGCTTCGATTTCAAACAGGCTGTTCTCGACGGGTGCCTCGATTTCGAGGGGCGAAAAGAGGAGATTCGAGCCGTCGATCGTCACGTCGTTGTCGAAGGTGATCGTCGTACGCAGATCGATGACATCGATCCGGTCTTCGGTACCGATCCGGACGTCGATCGTATCCCCCGCCCCCGAGAGTTCGACCTCCCGGCGCAAGGATCCCATCGGCGGAGGATCCGCATCGCTGGTGGTCGTAATCTGCCCGAGAGCGGACCCCGCCGTGAAGAATAGGATCGAGACGAGACCGGGAATCCGGAGCGCATCGATCGAGAGCCGGTTGGCGGGGCGAGACGCGGCGCGGCGGGCTGACTCGGGGCAGGTCGGCATCAAATCTCGCTCGTCATCCGGCCGCCGATGATCGCGCTGGCCTCGCCTTCGGACGCGCACGTCGAAGGATGGGGATGCTAGCCCCTGGTCGGCGGTTGTCCTGGGGCGCGATCCCAGAACTCTTTTGACAAGCTCCCAATACGACATCGAGCGGATCCCTGAGTGATACCGGCGGGCGAAACGCCGAAGAACACTCGGCTCATCGGCTTTTCGCTCGAGAGGGCCGCCAGGAGACGGACCCATGGCTCTCCTAGCGGTCGATCAAGCTCTTGAGCTTGGTGCCGAGGCGGGCGGTCGCCTTGGTATGGATCTGGCAGACCCGGGACTCGGTGATCCCCAGAATATTTCCGATCTCTTTCATGTTGAGATCTTCGTAGTAGTAGAGCGAAATCACCAGACGTTCCTTTTCGGGGAGCGATCCGATCGTATCCGAGATGACGTGTTTCGTCTCCATCAGCTTCAAGGAGGCGAAGGGGTTCTCGGAGTGAACGTCTTCAATGATGTCGGCGAAGGTCCCGGCGTTGTCACCATCCGCGTTGGTACCGCGAATCTCTTCGAGATTCACGAGCGAGATGCCGCGAACCTGATTGATGAGCACATGGAATTTGTCGAGTTCGAGGCCGAGGGAGTCAGCGACTTCCTCTTCGTTGGCGGAGCGCCCCAGGCGCTGTTCCACTTCGCTGTAGGCTTGTTCGAGCTTGCGTCCCTTCTGGCGCACGCTGCGCGGGACCCAATCGAGAGATCGCAGTTGGTCGAGAATCGCGCCCTTGATCCGGAACTCGGCATAGGTCTTGAACTTGCAATTCTTGCTGGGATCGAATTTGTCGATCGCGTCCATCAGACCGATGACACCGGTACTGTGCAGATCGTCGAGATCGATATGGCTCGGAAGCCGGACGGCGAGACGGTTCACGATGTATCGGATGAGTGGCGCATGCTCGAGTACGACATGCTCCTTGAGATCCGGCGGGATCATGCCAAATTCTCGTCTTGCCTCGCTGAGAAGCGATTCCATATCCATTTGTCCCCAATTCCAGCGCCGTGCTTGGCGGCCCGATCGTTCGTAAGCCGTGTCGCGAGGCGTGTCAGTCTGCTTGTTTCACTTCGACGTCCGAACCTTCGATCGTCTACTGACCCTTCCATGAGCAGGACACGTGCCAAACCGCAGGTTTTCGGGGGAAAAACCCTGTCCCTGGCCCCACGCGTTACATCCCGGGTCTCAGGGAATCGAAAAAGCCCTTCAATTCCCTCAAGTTTGCTGACAACCGGATCCGCGCCCTAATCGCACTTAATTTTCCGATCTGCTCCCGATCGGGATTTGAGAGCCCTGATTCTGGCTGCGAGCGACTGGAGTACGTCACAATTCCGACATCGCCCGGCAGCGACCGTTCGAAAGCGAACACCCGCGTACGCCGGCGAACGGCGTCCGGCGATCGAGAGGAGGACAGCGCAAGCGTTGCCGAGGATCTCGGATTCCCGGTCGCCAAGGGGTGGCTGCGGATTTTCGAGTCAGCGTCGAATCACGGCATTTACCCGATTTTCGAGCATCTCCTGCCGACCCGAACGAGGCTGCGGGTCGATTCCTCCGGCGGTCACCGCGGCATGAAGGGACTCGATCGACTGTTTGCCCTCGGCGATTTCCCGTCCGAGTCCGGACTCCCAGCCCGCATAACGTTCGTCGACGAATCCTTGAAGCGTCTCCTCTTCGATCAGGGTCGCTGCATTCAGAAGAGAATCCGCGAGCGTATCCATTCCGCCGATATGTGCGTGAAAGAGATCGACCGGATCGACGCTCTGGCGGCGAAGGCGCGCGTCGAAGTTGAACCCGCCCCGCTCGAGGCCGCCGCCTCGCAGAATCTCGTAGAGCGCGAGTGTCATCTCCTCGACGCTATTCGGAAACTGATCCGTATCCCAGCCGTTCTGGGGATCGCCGCGATTCGCGTCGATGCTGCCGAGGAGGCCGTGGGCGACGGCGGTCGCGATCTCGTGCTGAAAACTCTTTCCGGCAAGCGTCGCGTGATTCACTTCGATATTGATCTTGTACTCGCCCACCAGGTCGAATTTCTGAAGGAATGCGTAGATTGCGGCGACGTCCGAGTCGTATTGATGCTTTGTCGGCTCGAAGGGCTTTGGCTCGATCAAGAGTGTGCCCTCGAAACCGATCTTGTGTTTGTGTTCGGCAACGAGGGAGAGAAAACGACCGAGTTGCTCGGATTCTCGGCGTAGGTCGGTATTCAGCAGGGTTTCGTAGCCCTCGCGCCCTCCCCACAGGACGTAATTCTCCCCACCGAGGCGATGGGTCGCCTCGAGCACCTGCTTCACCTGCGCCGCGCCATACGCGAAGACCTCGGGATCGGGATTCGTCGCCGCACCCGCGGCGTAACGCGGATGACTGAAAAGATTGGCCGTCCCCCACAACAGCCGAATACCCGTCTCTTCCAGCTTGCCGGCCACCGCCTCGACCATCTCGTCGAGACGCGCGGCGCTCTCTCGAAAGCTGCCCGCCTCGGGCGCAATATCCCGATCGTGAAAGCAGAAATAGGGAACGCCGAGCTTGCTGAAGAACTCGAACGCGACATCGAGCTTCCGATGGGCCATCGCCATCGCGTCACTCCCCGCGGCATGCCACGGGCGATCGAAGGTCCCGTCGCCAAAGACATCCGCCCCCGGCCAGCAAAACGTATGCCAATAGCAAACGGCGAAGCGCAGGTGGTCTTCCATCCGCTTACCGAGCACCTCACGATCCGGGTCGTAGCTGCGGAACCCGAGCGGCGTCTGTGTATCACCCCTTCGAAGCGCCTCACTGGCCCCATCCGCGCCGCTGCCCGTAGAGGCGCCGCTGCCCGTAGAAGCGCCGCTGCCCGTAGAAGGTCCGCTGCTCGGATCACGCCCCCCTATGAAGGGGATTCGTTCGATCTCGGGAAAGAAGGGCTCGACATTCGTACTCATCGAAAAGCTCCTCGAAGTCGCGTATAGAGATCGCGGTAGCGATCGAGTCGAGCCGCGTAGAAGTCGCGGAGTTCCGGATCGGGCTCGGCTTCGAACGCCGCCGGTGGTGCGATGCACACCGCTTCCGGCGACTCGCCCGTGACGGCCAATCGCCCGAGCCGGGCGGCACCCCGGGCAGGCCCATCCTCGCCTCCGGCACGGTAGACCAGCGACCGATCGAGCACACTCGCCATGATGCGCCCCCAGAGCCTGCTGCGGGCGCCTCCGCCGATCACCGAGACGGAATCGAGGCGCGTCCCCGCTGACAAGAGCGCCTCCTGTGCGTCAGCGAAAGCAAAGGCGACACCCTCCAACACCGCGCGCCCCATCGACACCGCGTCGGTGTCGTGACCGAGTCCGACGAAGGTCCCTGTCGCGTACGGATCGTTATGCGGCGTTCGCTCCCCCGACAGATAGGGGAGAAAGATCAGATCTTCGTTCGGTCGGTCCACGGCCTCGATCTGTTTGACGAGCGTCGCCTCGTCCTTCGCCCCGACCAAGCGCGTCACCCACGACAAACAGCTCGCCGCCGAGAGGATCACCGACATCTGGTGCCACGTCCGGGGAAGACAATGACAGAAAGCGTGGACCGCACTCTCGGCATTCGCCTTGAAGGACTCACTCGCCACGAAGAGGACACCCGAAGTTCCGAGCGAGAGCGACGCCTCGCCCGATCGAACGACACCCGCGCCGATCGCCCCGGCCGCCTGGTCGCCAGCGCCGGCCGCGACCGGGACCCGGTCCATCCCCCAAGCCGCTGCAACCTCGACCCGCAGCCTGCCCGTCGGTGCGTTGCCTTCGAAGAGTTCCGGCATCGCGTCAATCGAGAGGCCCGTCGCCTCGAGCAGCTCCAATGACCAGCTGCGCTTCGCCACGTCGAGCCAGAGTGTCCCGGATGCATCCGACAGATCCGTTGCCGCGTCGCCCGTCATGCGGAGTCGAAGCGCATCTTTGGGTAGCAACACCCGGCGTACGCGCTCGAAGATCTCCGGCTCATGCTTTCTCACCCAGAGCAGCTTGGGTGCCGTGAACCCCGGCATCGCCAGATTTCCCGAAATCTCTCGAAAGCGCGGCAGCGCTTCGAGTTCTTCGCACTCGGCCGCGCTGCGCCCATCATTCCAGAGAATCGCTGGCCGAAGCGGCTCGTCGTCGGCGCCGAAAAGCGTCGCACCGTGCATCTGCCCCGACAGTCCTATGCCTCGGACCGCCCGAAGATCACTCGTTTGACCGAGTTCGCGAACAGCCGCATCACAGCCCGTCCACCAGGCGTCCGGGTCCTGTTCCGACCAGAGCGGGTGCCGCCGCGAGACCTCGAGGGGCGCGCTCGCCTGGGCCACGATCCGGTCGGTCTCGTCGGTCAAGACGACCTTGACCGCGGACGTCCCCAGATCAATTCCGAGATACATAGGCGCCCCGCTCAGCCGATCACATAATCCTCGAAGCGGGGTTTCTCCATCTCCTCGGTGAAGCGTGCGAAGGGAAAGGGCCAGAGGAACGGGATCCCGCGATCATCGAGGTACCAGCTCTTGCAACCGGTTGCCCAGACCGTGTGTTTCGCCGCCTCGACCCTCTCTTCTTCGAACTTCGAAGCCGCGACTGCACTCGGAGTCGCGTGGGTGTAGCCACCGCCTTCGACGTGACCGATCAGCTTCATGAGATAGCCGAATTGCATTTCGGCGGTCCGGATGAGCGAGAAATTCCCGACCGGGCTGTTCGGGCCGTTGATCATGAAGAAGTTCGGAAAGCCCGGAATGCCTACGGACATATAGGCCGACGGCCGATCCTTCCAGACATCGTCGAGCATCACGCCAGCCTGCCCACGAATCGACATCGGCCGAACGAACGCGTCCACATGAAATCCGGTTGCACACACGAGCACGTCGAGCTCATGAAGCCGTCCGTCCGCAGTCCGTACACCGCCTGCTTCGACGCGCTCGATCGTCTCCGTCACCAACTCGGCCTGGGGCACCTGGATCGAGTCGTAGAAATTATGCGAGACGACGAGCCGCTTGCAGGCCGGGGTGTAATCGGGTCGTAGCTTCTCTCGAAGTTCGGGATCCGCGACGTGATTGTCGAGGTGGTCGTTACAGAGGTTGCGCAATCCCTCGAAGATGTCGGAGTCGCCATCGAGGACCTGATTGGCGAACCCCTGGTGGAAAGAGGTGTCGAGCTCGTCGTGTATTGCCCGGAGAGCCTCGGGGTTCTTGCGGAACTCAGCGCGCTGCTCCTCGTTGTACTCGATCTGTTCGACGGGTACGACCCACTGCGCTGTGCGCTGGAAGAGCGTGAAGTGACTGGCGCGTGGTGCGAGCGATCCGGTGATCTGAACGCCACTCGAACCATTTCCGATCACGCCGATGCGTTTGCCATCGAGCGCTACGGAGTGGTCCCACTCCGCACTGTGGAAAACGTCGCCGGCGAAATCGTCCAGACCTTCGATATCCGCGCGCTTGGGGTGGTGGAGTATGCCGGTGGCCGCGATGACCCAGTCGAAACTCTCCACGAAGCCCGAGCCGCCCTCGACCTCCCAGCGATCGCCCTGCCAATCACAACGCACGACGGGCTCATTGAAACGGATCGATCGATCGAGGTCGTAACGTTTGGACACGCCCTCGAAATATTCTTGAATCTCCTGTCCCGGCGAACTCATGAAGTTCCAGTCGGGATTCAATTCGAAGGAATAGGAGTAGAGGTGGGAGGGGACATCGCAGGCGATCCCGGGATAGGTATTCTCGCGCCAGGTGCCGCCGACCCGATCGGCCTTCTCGAAGACCGTGAACTCGTCGCCAGCCTCGCGCAATTTGAGCGCGGCCAGTAGACCAGACATACCGGCTCCGATGATGGCGAAGGTGGGTTTGCGTTCGGACGACATGAATGCCTCTCTTTGGATCGATCTAGATCGATGAGGATAGACCCCGGGCCTGACCCCGATCGGGTGCGGCGGGCTGGGAATGGATCTGAAGTCGACGGTTGATATTGCCCGAAATCGAGTGCGCCCGCACGGCCCCGGATGATCCGACGGGCTCGCCCTGCGGCTACTACCGCGCAGACTCCAGGCGAAGCGAGGCCTCCCGGAGCCCGTCACTCGCTTGCTGCATACCGGGCTCCAGGCTGAGCGCCCGTTCGAAGGAACGCACCGCCTCGACGAATCGACCCATGGAGAGATACGCACTGCCCAGATTACTCCGCGCCGAGGCGTTCTCGGGATCGAGCGAGATCGCGATCTCGAAATGCTCGATCGCCTCCGCTATGCGCCGCTGCTCGAAGCGAGCGGCACCCAGGCTGAGGTGAGCCTCGGCATTCGAGGGCTCGAGCCGCACGGCTTGCTCGAAATACACCGTCGCCTGATCGGGCCGGTCCTCGAGCCAATGCACCGCACCCAGATTGAGACGCGCCCCCGCATGCAGCGGGTCGATTCGCACGGCTGCTTCGAGATGGGGGCGGGCGTCAGTGATCCGCGCGGGCGTTCCGCGAAGCAGTCGCGTCCCGAGATTATAGTGAGCAAGCGAGTTGTTCTCGGTGACGGCGAGCGCGTGTTCGAAGAGTACGGTCCCGTCGCTCCAGACCTCGACCTGCCGGCGCGTGGCAAGCGAGAACACGACGAGCACGATCATGCCCAGGCCGATCGAGAGGCTTCTCGCCCGAGGCTCCCCCAATTCCAGAAGGCTACCGACGACCCATAGGCTGAGTCCAATCGCCGGAAGGTACGTATATCGATCCGCCATCGATTGATTGCCGACCTGTACGAGCCCGATCATGGGTACGAGCATTCCAAGAAACCAGAGCCAGCCCACACCGAGCCACGGTCGTCGTCTCCGCTCTCGCCAGGCGAGCACGCTCACGCCGATCACGAATGCCGCGGACGCGAAGACCGGAAGCGTCCAGGGCGAAACGTCCTCGATGGACGTGGGCAAGGGATAGAAACACGCGAGGTCGGACGGCCAAACGATCTTTCCGAGATAGGCGAGATAGGAGGTCAGCGCGTTTGCGATCCGATGGTCGAGAGGGGACAGGGTTTCCGGACGGATCGCTCCACCGGCCGCCTGCACCTGCATCGTGACCAGGCTCGAAACAACGACCAGCAGGAAGAGCGGAAGCTTCTCCAGAACGAGGCGCGCGAACGAGCCCCCAGCGCCAGCCTCGAATCGAACGCGCTGAAGCGGCCAGAAATCGAGCAGAAGAAGTACGCAAGGAAGTGTCACTAGAACGGGCTTCGACATCAGACCACAAGCGAGCGACACGATGACGATCGTGTACGTCCCAACGCCTGGCTTTCGAACGTAGTGCAGCCAGGCGAGCAGCGTGGTCATGAAGAACAGACCCGACAGAACGTCTTTTCGCTCGGCGATCCAGGCCACGGACTCGACCCGTAGTGGATGAAGCGAGAACGCGAGCGCAATCAACACGGAGGGCCAGAAGGCCCCCGTCACGCGAGCGACGAAGACCAGTAAGAGTACACTCGTGATTCCGTGTAGCACGACGTTCGTGCTTGCCATCGCCCCGGGATCGACACCGAAGAGGTCGACATCGAGCATGTGCGAGATCCAGGTCAGCGGATGCCAGTTGCCGGCGTAGCCCGTCGTGAAGGCCCAGCGGATCCCCGACGCCGTGAGCCCGCCGAGTACGTTCTCATTGTCGGAGACATAGACCCCATCGTCGTAGCCAACGAATTCGTGATCGACGACTCCGGCATAGGCGAAGAAGGTGGCGGCCAACAAGAAGATCGAGGCCAGAACCAGAGGGCGACGCAGTTCCCGCACGACGCCCGAGCGTACCATCTTCAGCCCATCCCGGAGGCGCACCCGGATGTCCCGAGGCGAGCTCTCGACTACGTGCCAGGGCGATCGGGTTTTCTCCATGGCTCGACGCAGGTCGGGTTCGGCGTTCGAGAGCGGAGATAGACCTCGTGTGACGGGGGTGAACAGTCGATGCGGTGGTTGCGTGGACCCGTGAGATCGGGTGCCGCAACGCCATCCAATTTATCCAAGCATTACGGACCGAGCAGATACCCCGCTGCGGCTCCCGCTTCCCCCTTTGCCCAGCCTGCGCCGGTGGACCCGGGCGAGAGACCTCCCGTGCGAAACCGAATCGAAGCCTCCCTCGAACGCCTGGGCCGTTTCATCTACCGATACGCCTGGGGTGTACTGGTAGGCGTTCTGCTGATCGTTGCTCTCGGCGCCAGCCAGATCCCCAAGATCGAGATCCGCGCTTCCATGGATGAATTCCTGCGTGAGAACGATCCGGTCCGGATCGAGTACAACGCATTTCTCGAACAATTCGGCCGCGACGACATGATCCTGCTCGCGGTCGAGCCGCCGGAGGTATTCGACTTTTCGTTCCTCGAGAAGCTGCGCAGTCTGCACGAGGCGCTCGAAGAGGAGGTCCCTCATCTGCGCTCGGTAAAGAGCCTGATCAATGCGCGAGAGACCCGCGGCGAAGCAGACCAGCTGATCGTCGGCGAGCTCTTCGAGGCCTGGCCGGAGACCGACGAGGAGCTGGCGGCGATTCGCACGCGAGCGCTCGCCAATCCCCTCTATACGGATCTGATCCTGACCCGGGAGGCGGACCTCACGACGGTGACCGTCGAACTCGAGGCGTTCTCGGAATTCTTCGAGTCGGGCGATGCCTTTTCCGGGTTCGACGAGTCCGGGTTCGAAGAGCCCGCATCCGGAACTTCGGAATCTGCGGGATCGGCCGGAACCGACGGCGCAAAAAACGCGAAGCTGACGGGCAAACAGGAGGCGGATGCGGTCGCCGCGGTCAATCAGATCGTCGCGCGCTTCGATGCCCCCGACTTCCGAATCTACGCCGGTGGCGCGCCGGTCCTGAATACCGCCCTGATGCTTTCTCTCGTCACCGACATCGTGCTCTTCACCGTCCTCTCGACCGTCATGATCGGACTCTTTCTCACCGCTGTATTCCGGCGCGTGCTCGCCGTCGTGACTCCCCTGCTGATCGCGATCGTGTCGCTGATCGCCACGCTCGGCGTGATGGGAACGATCGGGATTCCGGCGATGCCGATTTCGGAGATCGTCCCCTCCTTCCTGCTGAGCATCGCCGTCGGCGCGAACATCCACCTGATCACGATCTTCCTGCAACGACTCGAGGCAGGCGCATCCCGCGAAGAGGCAATCGTCGGCGCGCTCGGCCATTCGGGCCTGCCGATCGTGATGACGGGCCTCACCACCGCCGGCGGAATCGCGTCGTTTGCAACCGCCGACCTCATGCCGATCGCCATCTTCGGAATCGTCGCACCGCTCGGCATCCTGCTCACGCTCATCATCACGCTCCTGCTTGCGCCCGCGCTGCTCACGATCTTGCCCCTTCGGGCCCTTCCCGCTTCCATGCCGGAGGCACCCACGGATCGCGGCGATCAGACTGCTCCCCACGCGCTTTCGACCCGGATCCTCACTCGAATGGGCGACTATGCGACCGCCCATGCCGGGCGCGTCCTCGGCATCAGTACCGCGCTCGTCGTCATCGCAGCGGTCGGTATGTTGAGACTACAGGTGAGCTTCGACTCCCTCGACTGGTTCCCGGACGACCTGCCCGCAAAGGTCGCCGCGAAAAAGCTCGACGAGAGATTCGGAGGCTCGATCGCCCTCGAGTTGCTCATCGATACCGGCAGGGAGAATGGCCTCCACGATCCAAGCGTTCTGCAGGCCATGGATCGGGCACGGCATACGGCCTCCGGCCTTCAGGTCGGAGACGTCATCGCCGGCAAGAGCCTCTCCCTCGTCGATATCGTGAAGGAAATCCATCAAGCGCTGAACGAGGGGCGGCCCGATGCATGGGTGATCCCCGACGATCGCGCGCTCATCTCCCAAGAGCTCATCCTCTTCGAGAACGCCGGAAGCGACGATCTCGAGGATGTGGTCGACAGCGGGTTCAGCGTGGGTCGCTTCTCGATCCGCACTCCGATGGTCGACGGCTCCCACTACCCGCCCTTTGGTGACGAGATCGCGCGCATCTTCGCCGAGGAGCTCGACGGACTCGCCCAGGCAAGGCTCACAGGCCTCATGATCGTGATGGGCCGCAGCTTCGCCGCCTCGATCGAGACCATGTTCCGGTCCTACGCGATCGCGCTCCTCGTGATCACACCCCTGATGATGTTGCTGCTCGGGAGCGTTCGACTCGGTCTGATCGCGATGATCCCCAACCTCTTCCCGATCGTGCTGACGCTCGGATTGATGGGCTGGATGGACATTCCCCTTGAAATGTTCTCGCTCCTGATCGGAAGTGTCGCGCTCGGCCTCGCGGTGGACGACACCATCCACTTCATGCACGGATTCCGACGGGGCTATGCGGCCTCGGGAAACGTCGAAACCGCTGTCCGCGAGACGCTCCAGACGACGGGACAGGCGCTCCTCTTCACGAGCATCGTACTCACGATGGGCTTTCTCATCTACGTCCTGTCGGATCTCCGCGATCTCTCTCGATTCGGCATGCTCACCGCCTTCTCGATCGTGGTTGCATTTCTCGCGGATGTCTTGCTGGCACCCGCCCTCATGAAGATCTCCGCCCGCTTCAGCAGTCTCGGGAGCACTGTGATGTCCCCCGCATTCGCTGAATTGCCTAACGAGAGATCCGAACGAGGCCGACTCGCGGACATCGGCCCCGATTCCGGATCTTCGTGGGAAATCCGGGCGTCGAGACGGTTCACGGGCTCGGACGAAACGGAAACCGGAGTCGAGCCACCGCTCTAGCTGGCTACAGCACCGTTTCACAACGCCGCCAACCGAGAGGCGTCGGCATGCGGGCGCCGAGACGAGTCTTGGGGCAGGCTTCTGGTGAGCCAGTATGCGTCGAGCGCATCCCAAGCGCCGATCGCCTTCGAGGATCGCCATGCCCACCGCCCGCCCGACCGCTTCCGAGAAAATCCGCAGCCAGCTCGACCACCCCGTGATCGATGCGGACGGACATTATCTGGAATACCAGCCCGCACTCGCCCGCTACCTCGCGGAGGAAGGTCTCGATTCCGCGAACGTCCTCGCCGGAGACATCGCCACGGGAGTCGGAACCTGGGGCTATCTCGGCCTGACCGAAGAGCAGCGCCAACGCCAGCGCGCAACGCGAACCCCCTGGTGGGCCGCGCCCTCCGCCAACACCCTCGACGTGGCGACCGCGACCTTTCCCGCGCTGCTCGCCGAGCGGCTCGACGAGATCGGAATCGACTTCGCCGTCATGTATGGCAGTGCCAGTCTGCTCTACCCGATGATCGTCGACGATGAGACCCGCGTCCGCGCGTGCCGCGCGATCAACCGGTACGCTTCGGCAGCCTTCGAAGAGCATTCGGATCGCATGACGCCCGCGGCGGTCATTCCCATGAATACGCCGGACGAAGCAATCGAGATGCTCGAATTCGCGGTCGACGAACTCGGGATGAAGGCGGCCATGATCGCAGGGCTGGTCGAGCGACCGATCGAGGATCCGAGCGGCGGTGCGTACAACGTCTGGTGGGACACCCTCGGGCTCGACAGCGCCTACGACTACGATCCCTTCTGGCGGCGCTGTCTCGAACTCGGCGTTTCTCCGGCCTGCCATTCCTCGACGATGGGTATCGGATTGCGACGTTCGACGAGCAGCTACATGTACAACCACATCGGCCACTTCGCCGCAGCGGGTGAAGCCTTCGCAAAGTCACTCTTTTTCGGTGGCGTGACCCAACGGTTCCCCAATCTCCGGATCGGATTGCTCGAAGGTGGAGTCCATTGGGGCGTCGCCCTGTACGGAGATCTGATCTCGCGGTGGGACAAGCGCAACCTCGACGCCGTTTCGACGTACGACCCGAAGCGACTCGACACGGCGCTCTTCCAGGAGCTCGCCGCGAAATACGCCGGCGCCCTCCTTAGCCGCGGCGTCGAGTCGGCACCCCTGCGCCCGGGTGGGTGGGCCGAGGACGGCCCGCATGATGATTTCGCCGCACTCGATCTATCGAGTCGAGAAGATGTTCGTGATCGGTTCGTTCCGAATTTCTTCTTCGGGTGTGAAGCGGACGATCCGATGACCGCGGCCGCCTTCGATCGCGATCGCATCCCGCTCGGCGCTTCGATCTCCGCGATGTTCAGCTCCGATATCGGCCACTGGGATGTTCCCGATATGCTCGAAGTCCTTGGAGAGGCCTTCGAGAATGTCGAGAAGGGCTGGCTCGACTCCGCACAGTTCCGCGACTTCGTATTCGGCAACGTCCTGCGTTTCTACACCGATACCAATCCCGACTTCTTCCACGGGACGCGGGTCGAGCAAGCGGTGCGCACTGCCCTCGAATCGGAGCCCGACACATGATCGACGGTCAGCCGAGCGACACCGCGCTGCAGGTTGCGGCTTCGCGTGCCGCGCATCTGCGTTTCGATCCGGCGCCCCACCTGCTCGAGGACGTTCACGCCGCGGATCTCTTGGGCCCCGACGCAATCGCGAAGGTCGACGGCTACGGCCAGAACGGGCCCTGGATCCTCCAGGAGAACCGCCTCTTCATGCCGCTTCGCGCACGTTATGTCGAGGACCGCCTTCGCGAGGGCCATGCACGCGGAATCCGCCAGTTCGTCATCCTGGGTGCGGGACTCGATTCCTTCGTGTTCCGGCAGCCCACGGACCTGAGCGACCTTCGCGTCTTCGAGATCGACCATCCGAGCATGCAGGCCTGGAAGCGTGCACGCCTGAGAGCACTCGGCTGGACGCTTCCCGACAATGCACGCTATGTCCCGTGCGATTTCGAGCGGAGCCGGGTCTCGGAAGTGCTCGCGAAGACCGACTTCGACCCGAACGAGCCGGCCATCGTGTCCTGGATGGGCGTCGTCTATTACCTCGAAAAGCCGACTGTCGAGGCGACGTTTCGGGACCTCTCTTCGATCCTATCGCCAGAGAGCGAGGTCGTATTCGACGTGATGCGTCCCTGGGACGAGCTTCCCGAGCGTTACGAGGAAATCCGGTCGGTGCTGGCCCAGTACCTGTCGGGGGCCGGCGAGCCCCACATCAATCGCTATCGGCGGGAAGAAATCATTCACACGGTTCAAGAGTCCGGTTTTCCAGACGTCCTGGTCGAAGAGCGCCAGGAGCTCGAACGCCGGTATCTGGCTCCGCTCGAGACCGATATTCCGCTCTCCCATCGATTCCGGCTCGTCGTGGCACGAGTCCCCTGAGCAAAGCACTCTCGCTATTTCAGATCCCAATTAAGGAGACCCCGTGCAGTTCTGGCAATCCCTGATCTTCTGCGAATCCGATCAACTGACCCAACTCGCTCCAATCGTCGAGGAGACTGGATACGCGGGGGTCGTACTTCCGGACCACGTCGCCCTGCCCGACCGAACCGACTCCTCCTACCCCTACTCGGAATACGAACTCGACCCGAAAGCGCCCTTCCTCGACCCCTGGCCCGCCATCGCGGCGATGGCGGCCGTTACCCAGCACCTTCGTTTCAGCACCTACGTCTACATCCTTCCGATGCGCGACCCCTTCAGCGTTGCGAAAAGCCTCACCACCACCTCGATTCTCTCCCAGGGTCGCGTCGCGCTCGGGCTCGGGGTCGGCTGGCTCGCAGAAGAAGTCGAGATCCTCGGCCATCGCTTCGCGGGACGCGGTGCCCGAAGCGACGAGATGATCGAGATCCTTCGCCTGCTCTGGCGGGACGGGCACGCCGAGTTTCACGGGAAGCATTTCGATTTTCCGCTCGTACATGCCGAGCCCCGCCCGGATCACGCGATCCCGCTCTACGTCGGGGGGCATACCGAGATCGCCATTCGAAGGGCGGCGCGATGTGACGGATGGATGGGACTGGATTTTCCGGTTTCCGAGATTCCGGGCGTGGTCGAAAAAATTCGAGCGGCGCTCGAGGTGGAGAAACGCAGTGCGGCGGGGGCACCCGAAGCGCCCTTCGAAATCATCCTGTCCCCGCGAGCCGAGCCGAGCCGAGACCTCTACCAACAACTCGAAGCCATGGGCGTCACCGGCGTCATCCTGCCGTCATGGGCTTTGCAGGAGGGGGATTTCTCGAGCCTCGAGGCCAAACGCCGACAATTGGAAGGCTTCGCCGAAGCGTTCTTCTAGACCGGCGATTCGATGCGACGCGTAGGGTCCCGCCCGAATCAGGCCGCCAGCGCGTCGTCGTCCTCGATCGGGGTTGATGCGGCCGCCTCTTTGCGATGGGTCAGCACGAGCAACGCGGGCGTGACCGTCACGTCGAGCAGAAATGCCGTTGCGATGGCGAAGGACGTCAGCGCACCAACATTCCGCATGTTCAGCATTTCCGAGAGCAGCAGCACCGAAAAGCCCGAGGTCAACACGATGGAAGTGAAGAGAAGTGCCCTGCCCGTCGTCTGCATGGTCGACTCGACTGCCTGAACGGGATCCTGGCCCTGAGCGCGATAGCGACGAAAGCCCGAGATGAAATGGATGCTGTCGTCGACGGCGAGTCCGATTGCGATGCAGCCCGCGAGCAGCGTGAACATGTCGATCGGAATTCCGATCAAGCCCATCATCCCCAAGGTCATCAGGATCGGGAGGAGGTTCGGGACCATGCTGACGAGCCCTGACCTGAGACTACCAATCAGCAGGATCATGAGCGGCGTGATGAGACACAGTGCCAGGCCGTAGCTCTTCAACATGCTCTCGATCACCGCGTCCACCGTTCGCGCGATCAACGCCGACATTCCCGTCACCTCGACCTGGGCGACATCGCCGATCAGTTTTACGACGGCGGGTTCGAATTCGCGCAGGAAAGGTGCGGTATCGACACCGTCTGTCCATTTGGTTCGAATCGTGTAACGCGCCCGACTGAACTGAGAATCGACGATCTTCTCGAGATCGTCGCTGCCGCTATTTTCGAAGAGCAGCATTTCCTGAGCGAGCAGGCGCTTGTCCTCGGGCACGAAATAGAAATCGGGATCGTTGGCGTTCAGCGCCTGATGTGTCTCCTTCATGATGTCGACGACGGAATTCGTATACGTGAGGAGTGCGCCCTCTTGCTTGAAGCGGGCGACCAGACCCTCGATCGACTCCAGGCGGCGCATCACCTCCGGCTCCTTCAGACCGTCCTCACGCCCTGTATCGATTACGAGTTCGATTCCAGACATACCGCCGAAGCGCTGATTCAAGAGGTCCGCAGAAATCGCGTAGGGATGATCCTTTGGAAACCAGCTCACAGGATCTGAGCTCGTGCGGATCTGCGTCATCGAAGCAAGGGCGCCGAGCAATAACAATCCCGACACACCGACGATCTTCCACGGATGGCGGGCCGAGGTCACCGCCAGAAGCGCGAGCATCCGGTCCAAGCGCGTGTTCCGCTGGGTCGCCTGCCCCTTCATCGGAATAATCGCGAGCAGCGCCGGAAGCATCACCATCGCGTAGACGAGCATCACCGCGACGCCGATCGACGAGATCATCCCCATCTCCTGGATGGGCTTCATCTCAGCCGCCAGGAAGGACAACAAGCCCGCCGAGGTCGTGATTCCCGTCATCAGGATCGGCAACCCCGAATAACGAAGCGCGTGTTCGAGGCTTTGGAGTCGGTTTCGTCCCTCGGAAAGATCCGCGAGGAAGATCGTGACGAGGTGAACGGAATAGCTCACGCCAATCGCGAGCAGAAAAGATGGGATCAGCTGGGCCGGCGCGCTGAAGGGAATCCGAAACAGAGCGGCGAGCCCGAATGTCGCGAGCGTTGCCGGAACGACGACGGCCACACACAGCAGCACCGGGGCGAGTCGCCGAAAGAGTATCAAGAGAATCAACCCGATCACGACGAGTCCGCCACCAAAGAAGAGCGGCACGTCACGACCGAGTGCCTTGGTGAACTCGTAGACCATCATCGTCCCTCCCGCGCTGCGGACCGGGAAATCCGGCCCCGCGTGGCGAGCAACGACTGCGTGGATCGCCTCGATCAGCTTGGCGTTCTCCTTTCCGGAGAGAAAGGGCCGCTTGCCCACTGCCCGATCCGCTTCGACCTCTTCCTCGAAGCCACCCAGATCGGAGACGCCTTCGAAAGCGTCCTCTCCTGGGTCTCCGTAGACTGCGACCTCGATGCGCACCGATGTCGCGAGCCCATCCTCCGAAAGGACCCCGCTCTTGAAGTAGAAAGGGGTCGAGAGCACGCGTTCGCGAAACGCCGCCAACTCCTCGTCGGTTTCGGGCATGTTCTCGAGGAGATCCTCGACGACGAGTTCGTCCCCACGCCCGTAGGTCGATCGGACGTTCACGAGGCTCGTCATCTCCTCGAGGTAGGGTACTTCGTCTTCGAGATCCTCGTGAAACGCCTTCAATTTTTCAAGAAAGGCGAGGTCGAAAATCTCGGGTGGAGTGATCGCCAGGGTGGTGATCTGGTCCTGGCCAAACTCTTCCTTGAAGGCGTCATAGCGCGCGCGAACGGGATCGTCCTCGAAGAGGAAATCCTCCGACGCCATCTTGATTTCCATCGACGGAATGAACGTCGCCAGAATTGCCGTAGCCATGAGAATGGACAAGAGCGCCGGCCAGCGATAGCGCGTGACCCCATGTGCCCACGCACCAAGCGCATCTTCGATCCGTTGCCGCAGATTCGTATTGGGGTCGTTCATGAATGACTCGATGACCCAATGCGGAAATTGAAGGGAGCCTGCATCAACGTCCCGGGGCCAATGCTTCGATGCCCTTCCAATCGGGTCCCGCGGCCATCCCGTCGGGATTCACAAATTGGATACAGACCTGCGTCGCCCCCGCATCGAGATGCGACTGCAGGAACGCTTCGATCTGCGTCTCGGTCCCCCAAGCTACCGTGGCGTCGATCAGCCGGTCGGACCCACCCGCCTCGAAATCCGTATCCTCCAGTCCATAGTTGCGCCAGGTCTTTCGGTAGTTCTCGAGCGAGATATTGGCCGCGCCAACAGAACGCGCCGCGTCTCGTGCCTTCGTCGGGTCGGTCTCGAAGACCACCTTGACCTCTGGACACAGAAACGCGTCGGGACCGAGAATCTTTCGCGCATCCCGGGTATGACCGGGCGGCATGAAATAGGGATGGGCGCCCTGCGCGCGATCCCGGGACAAGGCGAGCATCTTCGGGCCCAGCGCTGCGAGTACCCGAGGCGGTCCGGTCTGAACGGCGGGATCATCACCCGGCGCCGCGTCCGGGCCGAGAAAAATACTCATGTCGGGCCCGCGATCCATCGCGTCCAGATAGTTGCGCATCGAAGTCAGCGGCGGTCCGTACACCAGACCATGCATCTGCTCGACGATCGGGGCATGCGACACGCCGAGGCCCAGCAGAAAACGCCCCCCGGATTGTTCATCGAGCGTGCGATGGGCCGCGGCCATGACCGCGGGCGCGCGCTCGAAGAGGGGAAGGATCCCGGTCGCCAGGATCAGGTCCTGCGTCTCCGCGAGAATCTGCGAAGAGAGGACCATGAGATCGTGTTGCATCGCCATCGGCTGCCACAAGGCTGAGTAGCCCAGCCGCTCGATTCTTTGGGCAGCTTCGATTCTCTGGGGCAGCGCGAGGTTTTCGAGTGCGGCCCAGACTCCGCGGCGGCCGAGTTGCATGGCGATTCCGTCCTTGAATGCAGACCCGGTCGGACCGGATGCGTTGATCGAATTCCCGAAGTGGACCCGGGAGATGCTCAGTATGTCAGCGAACGAAGCGAGCGCCAAGGCTCTGCGAGCGCGGATTTCCCGATCCAACGGGACTCCGTATCCCGACGCCACCGTGGTACGCTTCCTCCCTCGACTCGACGGGCCCGCACGTCACCGATTACGAGCCACACAGATCGTCCACTCGCGCGAGCGGATCGCATCCCGAAAGGATCTCGCGACACGATGAGCACAACCGACCTCGCCCGAATGGATGCCACCGACCAGGCGGCCCTCGTCGCGGGGGGAGAATGTTCCCCGAGCGAGCTCGTCGAAGCCGCGATCGAACGGATCGAACGCGTGAATCCCGAGATCAATGCCGTCGTGACGAACCTCTTCGATCGCGCTCGCGCCGAGGCGGCTTCCCCCGATCTCCCCGACGGCCCCTTTCGCGGCGTCCCGCTCCTTTTGAAGGATCTCGGATGCCATGTCGCCGGGGTTCCCGTCTACGGCGGGACGCGCTTTCTGCGTGATCGCGAGTGGAGAGCTCCGATCGACAGCGTTCTCGCGGAGCGCTTCCGCAGCGCCGGTTTCATTTTCGTCGGGAAGACCAACACGCCCGAACTCGGACTCTCTCCAACGACCGAACCCGACACTTTCGGACCGACGCGCAATCCGTGGAATCCCGACCGGATCGTCGGCGGCTCGAGTGGAGGATCCGCGGCCGCCGTCGCCGCAGGACTAACGCCCCTGGCCCATGCCGGAGATGGCGGGGGCTCGATCCGCAACCCTGCGGGCGCCTGCGGTCTCGTCGGCCTCAAACCCACTCGTGGACGCACGAGCATGGGGCCCGGCAAAGGCGAGGGCTGGGCTGGCTGCGTGACCGAACACGTCGTCACGCTCAGCGTCCGCGATGCCGCCGCCGTCCTCGATTGCGTGGCGGGCCCCGCTCCGGGCGACCCCTATTACGCCGCTCCCCCCACGCGGCCCTTCGCCGCAGAACTCGGCCAATCACCGGGACGACTCCGGATCGGACACTTCACCCACAACGACTTCACGCCCGCCCACCCGGAAAGCGTCAAAGCCGTGCATCTCGCGGCCGGGCAATTGGAGGAGCTGGGGCATACGGTGGACGACGGCTACCCCGCAGCGCTGGACGAGCCCACGCTCGGCGAACTCACTTCGATCGCGGTCTCCGCTTCTGTCGCGCGCGAAATCACCGAAATGGAGGCAATGATCGGCGAATCGGTAAAGGAAGGAGACCTCGAACCTGCCACCCTCGCGATGGCCGAACGCGGACGCGGCGTCTCGGCGTCCGAATACGTCGCCAACCTCGACCGGCTCCATGCCTACGGCAGACGTCTTCGAAGCTGGTGGGCCGAAGAGCCCGGGGTCGATGGATACGACATCCTGATTACGCCGACGATGGCGGAACCGGCCCCGCCGATCGGTTCGATCAAGGGCGCTGACATCGAGCGCATCATCCGCCTGGTGCCCTACACCATGCCCTATAACGTCTCGGGACAACCCGCGATCGGGCTCCCACTCCACGTGTCGGAAGACGGCCTGCCGATCGGGATTCAGCTCGTCGCACGCTACGGCGCAGAGGATCTGCTGATCCGCCTGGCCTCGCAGATCGAAGCCGCCCTGCCCTGGCGCGCCCGGATCCCGCCGATCCACGCGTAGCTCGAGCCCCTCGAAATCCGCCCGAGCCGCCTGACCCACCGGAATTCCGGACGTGAATCACCCGATCGGAAAAAAAACAGGTCAAAATGTCGCTTCGTATACAGACCTGTCCGCCCTGCCTCAGCCAATCTGGTCCTGGATCTCAGCGCCGGACCGCCGACGCTGGACCGACGTGACCGATTGGCGCTTCGCTCGGCCTTAATCTCCGAGACGAGCGCGGAGCCAATCTGCCCGGGCCGAGGACCGACGGACGCTGTTCGGCCCGGGCCTCGTCGCCCCGTGCCGCCCTGCGGAGAGCGACAAAGGGCGCGACAAGGGGCAACAGCTCGGCGTCGGAGTCCGCGCAATCAGACGGTTCGCGTCTCGCTTGTCCGCCCACCGCGGAGCAGCTTTCCCGAGTGGACCTGTGTCTCCTTGTCGTCCTCGATCGTCACCTCACCGTTCACGAGCACGTAGCGATAGCCCGTGCCCGCAGAGACGACGCGATATTCGTCACCAGGCAGGTCGTGTCGAAAATTCGGGAATTCGTAATCGAGCTTCTCGTAGTCGTAGACGACGATGTCGGCGGCCGCGCCTCTTCGCAGAATTCCCCGATCCTCGAAACCGGCACAGAATGCCGGCAACGCGCTCAGCCGCCAATGTGCTTCCTCGAGACTCAGGAATTTGTGCTCGCGCACGTACTGGGAGATCAATTCGGTCGCATAACTGCCCGCTGCGAGATATTTGAGATGGGCGCCGCCATCCGAGAGCCCCGGGATGACCCAGGGATTGTCGAGGAGCTGTTTGATTCCCTCGAGCCCGATGTCGAATTGCGGAACCTGAAAGCTCGTCTTCAGATCATCGGAAACGACGAGATCGCAGATCGCGTCGACCGGATGGACCCCTCGCTTTTCCGCAATTTGCGCGATGCTCATCCCGATATATTGCTCGTTCTCCGCCTTGGCGACCGACACGACTCGAGCCTCATCGACACCCCCGATGAATTGGTATTTGAGCGGCGCGGCGCGCAGCTCCTCGCGAATCGCCTCGTCCGCGAGATTCGCAAGGATGGTCGCGTTCGGGACACCCGGCCCGGCGTGCTTTTCCCAGACCGGGCCCCAGATATCCCAATAGTCGAAGGTGAACAACAGCGGGGGGTTCTGGGTAATGCCTTGACCGTAAATGCGCAGGCCCTTCTCGGCGCAGGCGTCGAACCATTCGAAGAGGTTCTCGTGCATCTCGATCATGAGATTCGACGCGGGAAGCGCCTGATAGATGACCGGGGCACCGCTGATCTCCGCGAGTTTCTCCCAATGTTCACGAGGCATCGTCGCACCCGAGAGTTCGATGAACCCCTCGCCCCGTTCGCCCAGTACTTCTGCCAGGGCAAGTTGGGTCTCGGGCCACATCACGTCCGAAGGCATCGGCGTTCCATCGAAGTCCGATTGCGCCGCCCCCCCCGCGGTTTCCGCCGTGGGATCACCAGGTGTTCCGAGGCTCTGGGAGGACCAGCCACAGGCCCCCGCATCCATTGCCTCATTGAGAAGCCGCTTCAGTTCGGCCGTCTCCTGGTCGGTCGGCTTGCGGCCGGCCTTGGCGTCCTCGAGACCGAGCACCCAGATCAGCAGCGGGTTCACGCCGACATAGGGCAGCAGGTTCACGGCCTTCGGGGCGCGGTCGATACTGTCGAGCATCTCGGGATAGGTCTCCCAGTCCCAGGGAATCGAGGCTTCCATCGTCGCCATTGGAATCGCCTCGACCTTCGTCATCGATTCCATCGCTCGTTTTCGAAGATCCTTCTTGCAGGGCGCAAAGCCGAAGCCGCAATTGCCGATCACAACGGAGGTCACCCCGTTCCAACCCGAGGTCGTCAGGTAGGGGTCCCAGAAGACCTGCGCATCGTAATGCGTGTGCAGATCAATGAACCCCGGGGCGACGACCAGCCCCTCGGCGTCGATCTCGCGCGCGGCCTGCCCCGGCTTGATGCGGCCCATCCGGGTGATCACACCGTCCTTGATCCCGACATCGCCCTTGTAGCGTTGGTTGCGCGCTCCATCGACGATCATTCCGTTTCGAATCACGATGTCATACGTGGCCATGGGAGGGCTCCTGCTGTCTCTGCGCATTGATTTGCGTCTTGGATTTCGTGTGAATCGCTCGTCCCGACGAGCGCTGCCCGAGAGTATGCCTGAAAGTTCGGGGCTGGGCGCCGGGCTTCAAATCGACCGGAATCGCCGGCTCTGCGCCACGCAGTGTCCCCTAGACAGGCGCAAGCTCGCCGTAACGAGGCTTTCGTTCCCCGAAGAAGAACCGATGGGCATTGGTGTAGAGGAATTTTTCGAGCACTCCGTCCCGCAGGTCGAGGGCCCGCGCCTCCGTGACACAGCGGTCGAGATCGAGCGCCGGGTGGTCCGAGGCGAACATGATCTTGTCCTTCCCCCGTGTGTTCATGAAATGAATCAACTCGGGCGGAAAATGCTTCGGCGAATAGGCGGATGTCATCAGACGCAGGTTCGCGTATTTGATCATGAGGCGAGTCGCGACGCCCCACCAGGGGTCCGCACCATGGGCCATACACAATTTCAGGTCGGGAAATCTCTGACACACCCGATCGAGGTGAATCGGATCCTGGCATTCGCCCGGCAGCGGTGGACCCGGCAGGCCGGTATTGATCGTGAGCGGCAGGTCGAGTTCGATGCATTTCGCGTAGAGCGGATAGTAGAGCGCGTCGCTCGGCGCGATGTCAAAGGCGAAGGGGATGACCTTCGCGCAGGCGGTTGGGTAGTCCCGTGCCAAAGCCTCGAGTTCCCAGAGCCCCTTCATCATGTGACGCGGATCGACACCCAATCCGAGTGAGAAACGCTCGGGAGCCCTTTCGACACAGCGCAAAGCGCGGGCCGAGGGCGCGCTGGCGGTCGTCACGATGATCGCGCGTTCGATGCCCAATCGATCCATCTCGGGGATCAGCTCCTCCGGCTCGAAGCTGCGAAAAAAATCCGCGCCGCCCTTCAGGTAATCCTCCTTCACGCGAATCAGATAATCCGGGGGCTCACCATCGCCCATGTCCACGTTGATCCAGCAATCAATCGCTTTCTGCATCGACCCGCCTCTTCGTCAAGCGAGCCTTGCCCGCTTCGTCTCTCCCGATACGTTCGGTCGGGAGGGCCTACTCACCCACGACCGCAACATCGCCGATATGGCGCGCGACCATGGCGCGGAAGGGAGCCCGACCCGCGCCCAGCCGAACGAGATCGGCCTTCGCATAGCGAGCCGCTTCATCCGAGATCGGCTTGGCGTCGCGCGCCTTCATATGGGCCTCACAGACGCGCTCCATCAAGACAAAACTGCCCACCGACTCCGAGACACTCGCGCCCACCGTCAGGAGCCCATGGTTGGCGAGGATCACCGCCCGATTCGGGCCGATCGCCTCGGCGATTCGGCGCCCCCCTTCGGCGTCCTGGACCTGGACCTCCTCGTCGTCGAAGATCGCGTGATCTTCGAAGTAGAGACACGCTTCCTGGGTGATGGGCAAAATCGGCCGACGCTCGGCGGAAAACGGCGTCCCCCAACCCGTGTGCACGTGGGTCGCACTCATGACGTCCGGTCGGGCCACGTAGAGCGGATGATGAATGTAGTAGGCAGCCGTGTTGATCGCGCCCTCGCCTTCGACGATCGTGCCATCAGGACCGACCAGCACCAGATCCGCCACGGTCGCCTGATGGAAGGAAACGTCGTAGCGAAGCAGCCAGAAGCAATCCTTTCGCTCGGGATCGCGTGCGGTGATGTGTCCATCCCCGGTGTCGCCCCAGCGCTGGGCGGCGAGAATCCGGTACCCCAGGGCGACATCTCGCTTTCGGCGGGCACGCGTCTCGTCGTGTGAGAAGGAACGTTCGGGCGCGGCAACACGTCCGTCGGGGGCGGAACCAGGAATCGACAGGCCCTGCGCCATCGCTCACCTCACGAGTGGGTTGGAGCGAAGCGCGCGAATCACGCAGATCGCCTCCGGAAGACACGCAAAGGATAACGGTCTGACCCGCAGACTCCTAATGACGGAATGAGCGATTCGATCTCTCGTCGCGCGGAATCCGGCCATCGAAATTTCCCTTGGCCTCGCGAAGGGCCCGCCGAGCAGACGTGCTTCGCCGCTCCCCGCCACTACTCCCCTGACCGAGCCGTCGTGCCGGTTGTACCCGGAAGACGTCGTCCGGAAGCTCCCTTCCGATCGCCGTATTTCGACGAATGATCGTGGAGAGCCGAGCGGTCCTTTCGAGATAGCGCGTGACGGCCTCCGGAAGAACGTGTGCATACCAGAATCGGTCCCCATCGCGAAGTGACGTAAACTGGTCGACGAGAATTGCGCGGACGAGAGGCCCCACGATTGCGCCGGGCGCATGATCCTCAGCGAGGCCCCCGATCCACAGCTCCACGCGTTCGACGTCACCGTAGGCCGCTTCGAGGCGCGCACGAATCGTGGAATCGGACGAGATATCGCGAAAGTCCCTCGCACGCTCAAATCCCATCGCCGCACGTACATCGTTGTAGGAGGCGAGCCCGTGATCGCGGCCGCGCTGAATATTCAATGCGGCCAGATCGAAGCCACCCGAGCCCGGCGGACCAAAGAGGAAATTTCGAACGTCGTCGATCACGTAGGGGTCGACTTCCTGGGCTTGCTGGTGGGCGAGCCCGCGCAAGAGCGGTTCGATTCCGCCTTCGTCGAGGATCCGATGGGGGGCAAAAAAGGCATCTCGTAGCGCGAGTGGACCGTGGCGCGTGGGTCGACCCTGCGAGTCCAGACGCAGAAGGCTCGGGCTCAGCATGCTGTGGCCAAAGCGATAGGCCGCAGTCGAAAACTCGTTGGCGATACTCGCATCGAGGTTGGGGTCGTACCCGTCGTAGGGAGCGATTGCACCGCGCCCGAGCACTCGCGGCAAGAACTCTCGGTAGGTGATGATCTGCAGCTCCGCGGCAACGACGATCCGCGCAGCCTCGTAGATCTCGTCACCCGAGGCGTGTGGCAGCCGCGCGCTGATCTGATCCGCCCAGAGATTATGCTCCCGAACCCAGAGCGTGTGCATCGCCGTCAGGCCCACCTGCTCGTTCGCCCGCACGTCACCCGCCAGAAATAGCAATGCACTCGACCCACCCGCATTCGGGAATCCCGCCACGTTGAAGGGCAGGAATCCACCGGCGCTCGTCGCGAGTCGCCCGCTTCCATCCTTCATTCGCAGAGCGGCGGCGCGCTCGGGGTCGGAACCGTAGATATTCGACCCGTCGATCCAGGCGGTCACCTGATTGATCTGCTCGCGGGAACCGCCCTCGAGTCGATAGGCCGACCGATCGAATCCGATCGTCGCTTCACCGCTTCCGAAAGGATCGAACCAGTCATCTCCCCTGGGTACCCGAATCGGATCCGGTTCTTCCGGCTCCGCCGCAACCGTCAGATCGATATCATGATCGAGGAACTGGCCCCATTGCCAGACCATGTCCGAAGCGGTGTAGTCCGATGCGGTGGAGTGCGAAGCGTCGGGGTGACCATCCGAGGCCCCACGGTACCCGTTGCCCTCGAGAACCATCGACGAACCCTCCGGCGGTTGGCAAACGAGATTCGAGATTTCCCGGGCACTCGGATGCCCGGACGTCCAGGTGTAGTTGGATTCGGTGAGACGCAGGAGCGCCGCTCCGGTCGCGCCCATCTCGGGGTCCTGGCGATTGTTCCCGGTACCCTCGATCGTCCGCATCGGCACGCAGGCCAGCATGAAGAGCCCCAACGACGCAACTGCGAAATCGCGGGCCCATTCCTTCAGGTCCGACTGCCCAATTGCCCTTCCATCCGAATTTCCGCGCAAATGCCCCATGACTTCGACACCTTGACGTATCGAACCCCGGTCCGTCCAGTGAAAAACACCCGAATGAGGCAGAAGATAGGGACACACCATTCCCTGAATGCGTCTGTTCTGCACTCGATCTGCCGGTCAAGGCATCGGAGGCATCGGAGGCATCGGAGGCGGATTCTTCGAGACCGTTCGCCTCGCGAGCCCGGCACCCCCGCTCGCCATCACGCGAGAGCGTTGGACGGAAGCTCCATGTTGTAGAGCTCGACCACGTTTTCGTACACCATGCGACGACGGACATCCTCCGGAACGCCGGCAAAATTCTTCTCGATCCACATGCGTGAATCGGGGAACGTCGAATCCGAATGCGGAAAATCAGAGGCCCACATGTAGTTGTCTCGCCCGAAGATCTCGTGGGTGGCGGGGCCGACCGGATCGTCCTGGAACGTCGCGTAGAGCTGGCGCCTAATATAGAAGCTCGGCTTTTCCGGCGGCGCGTCGGGCCACATCGCACGGTACTTCAGATCACAATGGTCCATGCGATACATGAAATGCGGAAGCCAACCGGCATCGTTTTCGGCCGACACGATACGCAGCTTCGGAAAACGGTGAAGCACGCCGCCGAATACGATGCGCGAGAGCGAATCCTGGATTTCATGAAGAACGTTCATGTACCACACCCCCGGATGGGCACGACCGTGAATCACATCGACGACGGCGCTACTCGTCCGGCCTCGACCCGCGATGATATGCAACGAGACCGGCAGCCCGGCCTCGGCTGCTGCCGCCCAGAAGGGATCGTAGGCGGGGTCGTCGTAGGGCCGGTCCTCCGGCGGAGCGCCCCAGATCATGATGCCCCGCATGCCCTGCTTGACGATCGCCTCGAGATCCCGGACCGCGAGCGAAATGTCTTCGAGTGAGATCAGGCCCACGCCGTAGAGCCGTGTGGGATCGTGCTGACAATATTCGGCGAGCCAGCCGTTATACGCGTGAAAACAAGCGCGCTGCAATTCGCCGTTCGTCATCGCAAAGATCTTCATCCCGAGTGTCGGATACAGAATCTCGGCATCGATGCCATCGAGTTCCTGATCCCCGATTCGGGCCACGGGATCCCAGCCCGAGGGTCGAGCAGCCTCGTAGCCCTTGTCCTGAAACTCGGCGAGGTCCTGGCCCGAACGACCCGCCGCGAATCCTCCGGCGATCGGAAAGGGCGTCGAGCCTTCGGTCACGAAGAGCCAGGCGGGCCCACTCTCGGGATTCTTCATGACATAGGGTGCACGGTCGCGTAGTTTGCGATCCAGTCGCTCTCGCCAGAGATCGGCGGGTTCGGTGACGTGGGAATCTGCTGAAATAACGCCGTGGGGTGACATGCCCTTAACCTCCCGGGCTCGCCGCACAGCTTCTTCGCCGAACTGCCCGAGCGGCCCAGGCAGAAGCTTAGCCCGCATGATGGCGCGGTCTACGCCAAGTTCGGAGGACGCCGATCGAACCAGGGTCTGGCCCCCTCGAGCTGACCTGCGAGTCGGAAGAGCGTGGCCTCGTCGTTGCTCCGTCCGATGAATTGGAGGCCGATCGGGAGTCCATCCCCGTTCCAGGCGAGCGGCACCGACATCGCCGGGTTGCCCGTGGCGTTCGCCAGCTGGGTGAAGGCGATCGTCTGGACGATCGAGCGAGCCTGCTCGCCCGGGTCGGGATTCGAAAGGGAGAGCATCCCGATCGGCATGGGCGGCGTCGCCATCGTCGGTGAAAGGATCACGTCGTAGGACTCCATGTGCCGCGCGAGTGCTCGCCCGGTCGCATGGATTGTCCGTATTGCCGTGAAATAATCCGTCGCCGTTCGCGATGCACCGTACGTCGCCATCGACCAGGTTCCCGGTTCGACATCCGCCTCTTCGAGCGGACGACCGAGCGCAGCGGCTCGGACTTCCAACGCGGACCGCGTGCTGGTTCCGATGATCGTGAGTGTCGCCGGCCCGAGCGCTTCCGGATTGGCATCGAAGGGTGCCTCTTCGACGTCGTGTCCAAGTTCTCGACAGAGTAGAACGGCCTCATCCAGCGCCGCGACGCAATCCGCGTGGGGCTCGATGCCATTCCAGCCCTCGGCCTGAACCGCGATCCGCAGGCGTCCCGGACCTTCCGAAACCTCCTCGAGGAAGGGCCGCGCTGGGGGCTGGGCAGCATAGGGAGCGCCGGCGTCCGGTCCCGCGGTTGCATCCAGCAGCGCCGCACTATCTCGGACCGAGCGCGTGACCGCGTGCATCGCGGTCATTCCGCTCCAACCCTCTCCCGCGTGTGGACCCGCCGGCGTCCGACCCCGGGTGGGCTTCATCCCGAAGAGGCCGCAACAGGACGCGGGGATTCGGATCGACCCACCCCCGTCACTCGCGTTCGCGAGCGGCGTGTAGCCGGCCGCAACCGCAGCCGAAGCGCCCCCCGAAGAACCGCCCGGCGTAGAGTCCGGGTCCCAGGGGTTTCGGGTCTGACCGAAGATTCGCGTCTCGCTCGTCGTCGTCAGGCCGAACTCGGGAGAATGCGTTTTTCCGAAGACGACCAGCCCCGCGCGGCGATAGCGTGCAACGAGTTCGCTCTCGATCGTGGGTATATTCGTTTCGAAGAGCTTCGACCCGTTCGTCAGCGGGACGCCCGGCCAGGCGAGATGGAGATCCTTCAACAGGAAGGGCACGCCTCGAAACGGACCCTTCGGAAGGCCATCCGATACCGCAGCCCGCGCTTCATCGAACATCCGGATCACGACGGCGGCATACTCCTTGTCACGAGATTCGGTGCGCGCAATCGCTTCCTCGAGCAGTGTTTCGGCAGAGACATCGCCCCGTTCCACGCGTTCGGCCATCTCGAGTCCATCACAAGCTTCGTAATCGTCCATTCGATTGCCTCTCTGACGCAACCTGGCGCCGGGTTCGTCTCGCACCCGAATTGCTCATGCGGCTCGGTGGTGTGGCGGCGACGAACCCGCCGCGCCGACTCGAACGAGTGGCCTAGCCCTTACGAAGTCGATCCTAGCACCTGCCCCTGATCCACGTGGAGCGGCGTCGTCCCCTCGTTGAGGAGCTGGACCTCACCCTCGACGACGACGTCCCCACCAAACGAGTAATCGCCCGACACCGTGAGCCGACGACACTTGACGAGCGAGGGCGGACCCTCAGGAAAACGTGCGGCGAGGGCCTCCACTCGGCCGAAATATCTCGGATCGAGATCGATCACGCAGTCGGCATATCGCTCTGAATCCGCTGCGACCAGCCGGTAGTCTTCGGTCAGTTCGAAAGCGTCGGACCACACCGCCAGCAGGTCATTCGTCGTCTTGACCGGTGCAAATCGGTCACGGGGAACGACGATCGCCTGCGCGCCCGCGAAGCATTCGATCGCAGAACCCATCGCGGTCTCGAGCTGATAGCAACGTGGGCTCGAAGCCTGCGTCGCGGAGACCTGTTTTTCGTTACAGATGACAGGCAGGGGGAGGCCGCGGGGATAGCGATCGATCATGTCCGACAGCGCCTGAAGATCGAGCCAGAGATTATTCGTGTTGAAATATCGATGTTTCGACACATCCTCGAAGTCTCCGCGCTCCTCCGGCAGACATTGCGCGACTTCGCGAAGCATCAGCTGGCCACCCCTCGTGGCGAGATGGCCACCCTTCCGGTCGGCGCGCGTTCGCGTTGCAACTTCCATCACAAACGGAATCCGTTCCTGCGCGATCCAACCCAGGATCCGCGGATCGAGCACGGCCCCCAGATTGTCCGCGTTCGAAACGAACGCATATCGAATGCCGCGATGGAGCAGTCGATCCAGCATCCCCGAGCATTTCAGTGCGACATAGAGATCGCCATGGCCCGGCGGACACCACTCGAGATCCGGATCCTCTTCCCAGGCCACAGGCTCCCAGGACTCCGCATCGATCCGGGGGACCTTGTTCTGCAGGAAATCCAGCGGGAGATCGGCGCCGAGATCCGGGTAGGCGGACAGGGTCGCGATCGAGTCCTCGCGAGTCCGGTAGCTGTTCATCATCAGGAAGGGGATCGGGCTCGCCCATCGAGAGCGCTGCGCGAGGATCTGCCGAGCAATCAGATCGAGGAAGGTCAGACCGGGACGTACCTCGAGCAGGCTCTTCGCCTTCGAAAGCCCCATGCTCGTCCCCAATCCGCCGTTGAGCTTGATCACGACCATTCGAGACATCGCCTTGCGACCGGCAGCCTCGTATCCGCAGAGCTGGTCGAGCGTGTCGAGCCGATTGACCGTGCCGATCGAGTGTTCCGGGATCTTGGTTGTGCCCCCATCGGCTACAAATCGCAGCGAACGCAGAAAATTCTCGGTCGCGAGCGCTGGCATTCCTGCGGCCTTCATCCTTTCGGCGAACAAAGCGATCTTCGTCTCGTCCATCATCTCTCCCACTGCGAGCGAGCAGTCCTTCCGATCGGAGGCCGCCCCCGCCCTCCCCTATACGTCCTCGGCGCGTCCGAGCTTGCGTGCGATTCGAGAGCCCACGCTGAGCCAGGTACGTGGCCGATTCGCCCGATCCGGGACGCCTCTCGAGCGACTCGGCGAGCAGAACGTGCAACGCATCCCTGGCGATGCGCCCGATTCGGCAAGCCGACCGCAGCCAACGGGCAGCGAGCCGGCTGGGCTGGCTTCCGTTCGGACGGGCTAGGCTCTCGGCGCACAAACGACCCATGCGGATGACGATCGGAAGGTTCCCATGAGCGAGACAGAAAATTTCGTCTACGACCCGTACGTGGCGGAATTCCACGGCCAATCCCATGCAATCTATCGACGCTTGCGCGACGAGCATCCGGTCTATCACAACGCCGAGCGGGGATTCTGGGCGATTTCGCGTTTCCAGGACGTTTGGCAGGCGACGATGGAACTCGATGCGCTCGGCACCGAGGAGGTCGAGGAGAGCACGTCGCTCCTCCCGATGCTCAACTACCTCGATCCGCCTCGCCACGATCGACTCCGCGCGCTCGTCTCGCGCGCCTTTACCTTCCGTCGCGTCGGTGAGATGGAACCGACGATTCGGCGCATCGCGGGCGAACTACTCGACGCGCTCGAAGGCCGTGACGAATGCGACCTCGTCGAGGACTTCGCAACGCCGCTGCCCGGCCGGATCATCGCCGAGATGATCGGAGTTCCCCCCGATCGCCGGGAGACCTTCCTGGGACACACCCGGAAGATGCTCACCACGAATCCCGATCTCACGATCGCCGAGGCGATCAAGGAACCCTCGGAACGAATCTACGAAGAGTTCGGCCAGCTACTCGACGAGCGCCGTGGCGAGCCGAAGGACGACTTGATGTCGGCGCTACTGACCGCCGAGATCGAAGGCGAGGAACTGCTCGACGAAGAGATCCTGGGTTTCTGTTACCAGCTGATCGTGGCCGGCAACGACACGACGACGTCATTGATCGGAAACGGCGCCGTCCTGCTCGCGCATCACCCCGACCAGAAGAAGTTGCTGGCCGAGGATCCCTCGAAGATCCCGAATGCGATCGAAGAGATGCTTCGTTTCGAGCCTCCGGCGCAATCGCTCCCGCGCCAATCGCGACGACCCTATTCGATCCACGGCAAGACGATTCCGGAAGGTGAGCGCGTCCTACTCGTCTGGGCGGCCGCCAATCTGGACGAACGCGAGTTCGAACTGCCCGAGCGATTCGACGTGACGCGATCGATCACACGCCATCTCGCATTCGGCCACGGGATCCATTTCTGCCTGGGCGCATCCCTCGCGCGGCTCGAAGCCCAGATCGCCTTCGACACCTTGCTCGAGCGCCAACCCAACTACACGCTGATCGAAGAGCCGGGCTGGCTGGCGTCACGATGGGCTCGCGCACACGGCCAGATCCGCATCACGCTACCCGACTGATGCGGTCCGATTCGTGAACCGGTCGTCTTTCGCGAGTTCCGGGCATCCGACGGCGAGCGAGCGGCTCTTCCGACGCGGGCGGTAGGCGTCGAAGACGACCCGGGGCCCCGCTGGACGCGACATCGCACGAGAGCCTCGAGGTCCTTGGGCTTGCGTTCTTTCAGACCTCGTCAAGCCGATAGACCCGGATTGCCGTTCCGCGAAAGAGCGCTTCCTTCTCGTCTTCGGAATAGCCCGCCGCGATTTTCTTGAACGCATTCCAGAGTACGTCGTAGGATAGGGAGAGTTTGTCGATCGGAAAATTGCTCTCGAACATGCAGCGGTCCGGGCCGAAGGCCTGCAGCGCGTGATCGTAGTAGCGCGCGTAGGTCGCAACGAATTCATCCGAAGTCGGCGGGCGCTCGCGCTGTTCCCAACCGAATCCGCACCAGGGCATGGCGATTCCTCCGAGCTTCATGAAGGTATTCGGACAGCTCGCGACTGCGCTCACGTTTTTCTGCCACTCGGGAAAAATCTCGTCGTGCTTATCCGCGTAGGGCCCCGCGCCCAGGGGCGAACCCAGGTGATCGACGATGATCGAGGTCTCGGGGAATGCGCGCGCCAGATTCACGACCGACGGCAGCTGTGTGTGATATTGATGGGCATCGAAGCACAGCCCACGCTTCGCGACTTCGGCAAAGCCTTCCCGAAATCGACTCTCGCCATAGAAATTCAGATCCGATGCCTCCGCGGCGCAGTCGATCTCGGCGCTCGCGTCCCAGATCCCCATCTCCCGCACACCCCGAAAGAGTGGGCTCGCTTCGAGGTGCGCATCGAGGGTTTCACCGGCGAGCGCTCCGTTGTAGAGCTGTGCGTCCCCGATCATCCCGCCGATCCGCAGCGTGCCCTTCGGTGCCCGCTCGGCTTCCCGCGCGAGTTCGCAGACCCATTCTGACTCGCCGACGGGTCGGAGATGTTCGGGGCCATCCTTGCGATAACCCTCTTCGCATTCCATGAACACGGTCTGCTGAATATGATGTCCACTCGCGTCTCGCTGCAGGTCCGCCAGCCGATAACTCGGGAAGACTTCGTTCTCGACGAAGATATGGAAATGAGGGTCGACGATCGGTCGCTCGGGCTCGAAGATTTCCTCCTTCGTCCGCGCCAACCAGTCTCCCCGAAGTACCAGACCTGCCATCGAATCGCCTCCTCAGCGCAGAGTGATCGACTCCGAACCGCAGAACCGATTCTATGAAAAAGACGCACCCCGCACCCCTCCAAATTTGTACCATGGGGAACCCCACGTTTTGACGAGCCGGGCCGTCTTTGTGTCGAGCGCTTCCTCACGGATGTCCGGACCCCATATGGAGTACACGATTCATGGCCAGTGCCGCGATCAAGACCGTCGTAGACATGTTGCGCGCGAACCCGATGCTGGAGGGCGACATCCTGGAGATGCGCGCGGGCATGAATGCCGCAACCGCAGCTGCTCCCGCACCGGAGGGAACTACGATCCAGGCCGTCGATGCCGGCGGCGCCCCAGCGGAATGGACGGATGCCGACGGTGTCGCGGGTGACGCCGCGATCGTGTATCTGCATGGCGGCGGCTATACGATGGGGAATCTCGATTCCCATCGAAACCTGGTGGCCGGCCTCTCCCGCGCTGCCGGAATCCGCGCACTCGCCGTCGACTATGGGCTCGCCCCGGAGAACCCCTTCCCCAAGGCGATCGAAGATGCGGTGAGCGCCGTGCAATATGTGCAAGCGCAGGGGATCGCCCCGAACCGAGTCATCCTCGCCGGTGACTCGGCCGGGGGCGGCTTGACCGCGGCAACGCTCATCGCGCTCCGCGATCGCGGGCTCGAGCTCCCCGCAGCGGGCGTGCTGATCTCACCCTGGCTCGACCTGACACAATCCGGTGCAACGATGAAGAGCCATGCGGCCATCGACCCGATGGTCTCGGCAGAGCTGCTTGAAAAGTGCAGCGCCGCGTATCTCGCGGGCCAGGACGCGAAGACTCCCCTCGCCTCGCCACTCTTCGCCGACCTTTCGGGACTCCCGCCACTGCTGATCCACGTCGGGACTTCGGAAGTCCTGCTCGATGATGCTCGCCGCTTCGATGCTGCGGCCAGGCAGGCCGGCGTCGACTCGACCCTCGAAGAATGGGACGAAATGATTCACGTCTGGCACACATTCTCGGCAATGCTGCCCGAAGGCCAACAGGCAATCGATCGAGTCGGTGCGTTCGTCAAGGAACGACTCGGCTCGTGAGTGTCGACACGCGCGCGCTGCTCGAGCGGAGCACATCGTACCCCCTGAAGAACGGGCCTTCTCCGCTATCGCGCCCCAACGCGGACCGGGAAATGACACCTTGACGAATCACAGAAGTGCCTTGCGCCTTGGCGAAATTCTTCTGACCGCGATCCGTTCGACTCTCGCGGTCGGACTTTCGGTCGGGATCCTTGTGCTTGTGGCGAACCCACTGAAGGCCGAACCGAGCGCGTGTGCGAATCGGACGCCCGAGCGCCGAGCGCTTTTCGGGGATCTTCACGTCCACACCTCGATCTCCTCCGATGCCTATGTATTTGCCACTCGGACGCGTCCAGACGACGCCTACCGCTTCGCCAGCGGTAGCGGTGCAGCGCCCATGAATGTGATCACCCAGACCGGCCTCGTGCAATCGATGGCGCGTATCCCACGCCCACTCGACTTTGCCGCCGTTACGGATCATGCCGAGATGATGGGCGCACCCGTCGTCTGCACGACGCCGGGCAACGCTGGCTATGAGAGCGAAATCTGCGAGCGGTTCAGAGCTCCCTCGAAACCCTTCAGCACACTCGAAGAAGGCGTTTCCCTGATCGTGGCCCTGCTAGTCGACCTCGACAGCGAAGCGGTCTGCGGCGAAGGCGGCGTCCGGGGTGAGCGATGTCGTGCGGGTATGGCGACTGCCTGGCAGGAGATCCAGGATTCGGCGGCCCGTTTCGACGCACCATGTGACTTCACGACCTTCGTGGCCTTCGAGTACTCCTCGAATCCAGAGATGTCGAAGGTCCATCGCAATGTCATCTTTCGCAACGAGCACGTCCCCGAAATGCCCGTCTCATCGCGGTTCGTACCGGACGCCATCGGCCTGTGGAAGACGCTCGCGGCGGAATGCGTTGACGCGGGGACAGGCTGTGATGTCCTCACGATTCCTCACAACCCGAATTTGAGCAACGGTCGCGTCTTCGCGGTCGACTATGGCGGCGCCACGAGCATCGAGATGCAGCGGGAAGTCGCGAAGCTTCGCGAATCGATGGAGCCGCTGGTCGAAATGTTCCAGATCAAGGGCGACTCTGAATGTCGCAACGGACTCGCGGGTGTACTCGGCGACCCCGACGAATTCTGTTCGTTCGAGAAATACCGCAAACCCTTCGAGGGATCCGTCGAAGATTGTGGCGAAGGTGTCGGCGGCGGGGCGCTCCTCGGCCGTGGCTGTTTTACCCGGCGAGATTTTGCGCGCTACGCGATCGCACGCGGACTCGCGGAAGAAGAACGACTCGGCGTGAATCCGTTCAAGGTCGGGTTCATCGGGAGTACGGATATCCATGAAGGCCTGCCGGGCGATACCGAAGAATGGATTCGCGACGGAGTCCAGCGCCCACAGCGAATCAACAGCTTCGGCGCCGACAATCCCGGCGGTCTCGCCGCCGTCTGGGCCGAAGAGAACACCCGCGAGTCGATCTTCGCTGCACTTCGGCGCCGAGAGACCTTCGCGACGAGCGGCCCGCGCATGCGGCTTCGACTCTTCGGCGGCTGGGATCTCCCGGACGATCTCTGTTCTGCGCCGGATCTCGCTGCACGCGGGTATGCGAGTGGCGTGCCGATGGGATCGGACCTCGCCCCGCGGCCTTTGACATCGCCGCAGCGCTCGATATCGCCGCAGCGCTCGACTCCGCCGCGCGAGGTCGGCCCGACCTTTGTCGCTTCGGCCCTTGCCGACCCGGGGAGCTTCGACCATCCCGGGGGTCTGCTCCAGCGACTCCAGATCATCAAAGTGACCTCGGACGAAGCGGGCAATGCGGTGCAGCGCATCGTCGATATCGCGGGGGGAAGGAACGGCGCGTTTGTCGAGGAGGCAACTTGTGAGCCTCGCGGCGCTGGAGCCGCTTCGCTCTGCGCGACGTGGTCCGATCCCGATTTCGACCCGAACGAGAGAGCGGCCTACTACGCCCGCGTCATCGAGAACCCGAGCTGCCGCGCGTCTACACGCGCTTGTTTGAACCTCGAGGGTGCGGCCCGCCCGGCCGCCTGCGATGACGAATCGATCCGGCGTTACGCCCAGGAACGCGCCTGGTCCTCTTCGATCTGGTACTCCCCGTAGCCCCCTCCGAGCCTCGATTTCGGTGGGAGCGCCGAGGCTCTCGCCCGCGCACGCACGAGGCGGCACGAATCCGTGCGAGCTAATGCTCGCTCTGCGCTTCGATCTCTTCGTACATCTCTTCGGCCGCTTTCCTGATCAGTCGCGAGTGGCTTCGCGAGATAGCCACCGCCAGATGAGACCGCGCGCCATTGGGACGTCCGAGCTGGAGTTGTACCCGCGCCAGCCAAAGTTCCAGTTCGAGAGCACCGGGACGCTCGCGTTGAACGGCTTCGAAGAATTCGCGCGCTCGATCGGGATCATCTTGCGCGGCAAGAAAACTCATTCCCATTCCGATCCGCGCCTGACTCCGCCCCGGCTCGAGTTGAAGACTTCTTTCGAGGAGCTCCCGCGCGGAGTGCAGACGACTCTCTCGTTCACGCCCTGCCGGCAAATCCACCGCCGAAACAACGAGGGCCAGGCCGAGCCTGCTCGACGCGACCGCATCCGAATCCGCATGAGTCGCGACCTGTTCGGCGCGCTCATCGATCCGATCGGCGCGCCCGGCAAGGGCATCCGCGAGCACGAGCCCTGCCAGCGACGGTGGGTAGTCCGGACGATCGCGAAGTGCGCGCTCGAAGTACTCCGCCGCGAGGAGGGGACGACCGAGATCGAGAGCAAGGTTGGCCAAGCGGTCTCGTGCCACCACCGGAGGAACACGTTGGAGTTCGAAATCGGCCAGCTGGAGGCCGCCCAACTGAAATCGATCGACGCGGTGCCGTTCCTCTTCGAGGTGCGCGTAGATTCGTGCGGTCAACTCGCTGCCTTCTCCAAGCGCGCGGGTTGCCTCGAGAAGCTGACGAGGCTGATCTGACTCGAACGCTCTGCGGACTGAGTCGAGGGCCCTCATCCCGTCCCGCTTTTTTGGAGAATCGAAAAGCAGCGTATGGACGATCGCCCACGTCCGGGCCTGGAATCGTTCGCGGTCCGCGTCGGAGGCGTGAGCGAGGCTATGTCGCTCCATCGCCCCGCTCAGATCCTGGTGTCGCCAATCGAGCAGCTTGCGGCGATGCCTTCCTCGGCTCCGACCAACGAGCACCACATCACCCGACTGCTCGATCGTCGCCGCGATCTGCGCCCGGCCTTCCTCGTACCAAAGCGGCGCCTGGGCTTTCGACAGGTCACGCAGTATTCGATGCGCATAGCGATGGCGGGTATCCGGATCGACACGCTCGCGAAAGCCGCCGACCGCCCGGATCATCAGGACCGGCCCGTCAATCGTGGGAATCAGGGATGCGCCGGCGCCCCGCACTGAAAAGGGCCGAGACAGACCGCGACCATCGAATGCGATCACCTCGGTCGGCCGGCTCCGCGTCAGGTCTGGATCGAGACCGAGTGCAGCCATCACCCCTGCATGAAAGACCTCGAGATCACGTGCCAGGACGCGCGTCTGCTCTTCTCCCAAGCTGCTGATTACGTGAAAATTCGCCGTGCGAACTTCCACGAATTTCTGGTTGAAAGGAGAGCTGTTCGCACAACCGAACAATCCGACGAACGTCAGCACCGCGCACAGGCCGGCCAACGCGCTCGACCCGGGCCCGGAGCGACCTTGCGGCGCGGTCGGGCCGGCTCGCCCGATCGCGAAGTCTTCGGCGCTCGCCATCACAGATCCTCTCGTTCCTTTCGCATCGGGCGGAGGGCCGACGCTACCAGGGCCCAGCCCCGAAGAGTACGGCCCAATCCATTCCATGCGACCTACGCAGCGTAGGTTCCATCGTCTAGATTCGCCTCCCACCCAGCGGCCGCCCCGTGTATGGTTCACTTTCCAGATTCGGGAGGAACCACGATGGACTCATTCAAGATCGACAATTTCAGGGATCTGATCGCCGTCGTCACGGGCGGTGCGAGCGGCATCGGGCAGGGGATTGCGCGTTCACTCGCTGACGCGGGCGCGCACATCGTCGTCGCGGATATCGACGCGGACGCTGCCAAGAAGGCGGCCGAGGATCTGCGCGAACGAGGCGTGCGCAGTCTCCCCGTTCGGACCGACGTCCGAGACGATGCCTCGGTGACGGCGCTCTTCGATGCAGCCCAGAGCGAATTCGGCGGAATCGACCTTCTCTTCAACAACGCCGGCGTCTATCTCGGCGGCGAGATGAAGGATTGCACCGAAGACGATTGGCGCTTCGTGCTCGACGTCAACCTCGATGGCGTCTTTCGCGTCGGTCAGAAGACTGCAGCGTTCTTACGAGAACAGAATCTTCGTGAAGAGGGACGTGGCGGCTACATCGTGAACACGGCCTCGATTGGCGGGTTTCTATCGCACGGAGGGGGACTCGCCTACGCAGTCAGCAAATACGGAGTCGTCGCCTACAGTGAAGCCATGCGCGCCGATCTCGAGCCCGACGGAATCGGCGTTTCAACTTTGTGTCCCGGTCCGATCGACACGAATCTGCCGGCCTCGGACCGGCTCCGCACCGACAAGGAGAAGACGGGTGGAGTGTCCGAAGCCCTCTCGCCCTTCATCCGTGGCGGCATGAAACCCGATGACATCGGGCCGATCGTACTCTCCGGCATCCGGCGCAACCTCCCCTACATCTTCACGCACGATGA
>Ga0114950_10000186_pt1 | contig 38732 bp, 33 predicted proteins | sample N075metaG_FD_83503 | JGI IMG/M metagenome (GOLD analysis project Ga0114950, IMG submission 83503) | Deep subsurface microbial communities from Kermadec Trench to uncover new lineages of life (NeLLi) - N075 metaG | ecosystem: Environmental > Aquatic > Marine > Ocean trench > Sediment | place...
ATGGCCAGGGCTCCGAGGAAGGCAAATCGTTTCGTGTACATGTTTGTGCTCCTTTTCTGGACGTGGGGGGATGATTCTGGCGGGCTGTACCGGTGCGTACGGCGCTTCACCAATAGAAGTAGGGATCGAGAACACGAATCTCCGTGACGCTGTCAACGGGCAGCCCGTTGCGCTCACCGGCACGCCGGATCGCTTCCGGGTTCGGGGCGTCATAGATGCAGAAGCTTCGTTTTCGGTCGGTGGTCACGTACGAATGCACCCATGTGACGTCCGATTCGGCGTTGCTTCTCATCACCGCACGGCACGATTCGGCGCCGTCGGCATCAATCGGGATGGCGAGGCCGTCGGGAAACGTCCTCTCTATCAGGTAACGGGCCATGTCTCACCTGCCTGTGTAATGGGTGGTTCACGAGCTTACGGCAGGAAGGATGGGCCCTGGATTCGAAGGCGAGTATAGGTGAACTCCCCTATTTTGGGGTTCGTCACCCTGAATTTGCGGAGGTGTGGAAAGAGGTGGTGTCAGCCCGAATCGAGGTCGCGGGCGATGGCCGCCGCCTCGCTGCGGCTGCCTGCGCCGAGCTTGGCCAGCACGGCGGAGACGTGGTGCTCGACCGTCTTGCGGGAGATTCGGAGGCGCCGTGCAATCTCGGGATTGGACAGGCCGTCGGACAGGAACCCGAGCACCTGTCCCTGCCGCCGGGTCAGGTTCGCCGGGTTGCTTCGGGTCTGGGATCTGGGCCCGCGCGGGAGCCGGTCGACGCCCCGGGCCTTGAGGTCCGTAGCGACGACATGGGCCACGCGCCTCGCCCCCAGGCGATGGAAGATCTGCAGACCTTCACGCGCCGCATCCCCGTCATCGCTCTCGGTGAGCGCCAGGGCCTGCTCGAACGGAAACCCCATCCGTTGCCAGACTGCGGCCGCCTCCGCGGACCGACCATCGATCTGGAGGGCGTATGGCTCGGCTGCGCTTTCCGGTGCATCAACAAGATCGCCCGCACGCCACAGCCAGTAGGCGAGTTCACCAATCCACCACGGATTCGTGCCCCTCAGGACCAGCTCGTACGCGGCATGGACCTCTCCGCCAACGGCTTCCGCTCGTCCGGTCAGCCATGCCGCTTCGGCCCGGGCGGGCGCGACCCTTGCGATCCACTGTCTTTCCTGGGTCCGTTCTGCGACGTCGTGGGCCTCGTCCAGTACGTTCCAGACGCCGGAATCGCCGCGTCGAGCTCGCAGGCGCCCGAGCGTCACAAGCGGATAGATCCGGCGGATGCCGGGAGGCAGGTGCCCGAGTACGAATTGGGCATCATCCGCGGCAGCCGTCCAGTCTCCCGTCCACAGGTGCATGAGCGCGCGGTGACCGGTGGCGCACAGAGAGTAGCCATCCATGCCCCGATCCTTGCAAAGGCGTATCGCGTCTTCGAGGTAGGATTTCGCCCGCTGCACGTCCCGCCAGTCGCCGGCGGTCTCCCCCAGATTGATCCCACCCCGCGCCATGTCGTCTTGCAGGTGGTGCTCGATGGCCAGTCGGTAGCTCTCTTCCAGCAGAGTTCGTCCCTCGGAATCCCCCTGCATCATCCGTGCGTCGCCAATGTTGTTCAGCGCATGGACGACCGTCTCGATGTCGTCCAGTTCGCGGGCCATGGTCAGTGCCCTCAGGCCCCATTCGATCGCATCCGTGTTCTCATCGGCGCACATCAGGATCTGCGACCAGGCGCTGTAGGCGCGGGCCAATTCCCGGGAGTCACCCAGAGGTTCCACCACGTCGATGGCGGCCTGCGTATGCCGGCGGGCGGCCGGCGCGTCGCCCTGGTACCAGGCCAGGCGACCGAGTCCGCATTCGGCTTCGCTCTGCTTGCTCACGTCGCCCAAGGCTCGCCGGATCTCCAGAGCGTCTGCGAGCAATCGCGAAGCCCGTTCGGAATCGCCGATGAGAGAGCACTCCCGGGAGAGGGCCTCGAGAAGTTCCGCCCGTGCCGACGGCTCCAGTGCATCGGCCCGATTCAGTGCAAGCGCATAGTGCGCGGCCGCCTCCCGATGTGCGCCGAGCACTGCGGCTTCGGCGCCGGCTTGCGGCGCAAGCGCGAGCAGGCTCTCGCCGTCCTCCGCTCCTGCCGCGTGGTGTACGAGCCGTGAGACTCCGGCTGCATGATCACCAGCTTCTCTGAGCGCCCGCAGGATCCTGGCGTGCAGATCGCGCGCTCGGCTCTGATCCACGGTGTCTATCCATGCCTGTCGGGCCAGTTCGTGACGGAAGGCGAGGCTCCCGTCAACGGACACTAACGTTCCGGTCGCGAGACACGCCTCCACTTCCTGACCATCGGATTCCACGACTGAGTCCAGCACCCAGCGCTCGAGTGACGGCGGGGAGAGCGACACGGCATCCAGAATCCGTTTGGCCGACCCGCCCAGCAGGGCAGCGCGCGCAAATACGGCGTCCTGCACCGACGGGGGAATGCCTTCCCCTCCGGCGGCCAGGACTTCGGTCACGTAGAACGGGTTGCCACTCGTCAGCGTGTAAAGGTCGCCATGCGACAGGCCTGCGCGTCCGGCGAGCTCCTCGACGGCCGTCTCGGACAGGCGGGGGAGTCTCAGCCGGTGTACCGCCGCGCGCGAAATGTCCGCCAGGACACTGCGTAGAGGATGATCGCTAGGCAGTTCATCGTCCCGGTAGGTGACCACGAGCACGGCCGTCGTGTTCCGCAGGCGGCGGCCCAGGAATCTGAGCAGGTCGAGCGTCCCGTCGTCGGCCCAGTGCGCGTCTTCGATCACGATCACGGTTGGAGGTCCGCGTCGTTTGAGTTCATCGAGAAATATCCCGAACATGCGCTCCCGCTCCGGACGGCCCTCCACGAGGGCCTGGAAGCGTCCGCCGGCTGCGCGGGCAATATCCAGCAGGGGCCCATGCGGCCGGGGCGTGCTGAGCGCATCGCACGCGCCTTGCAGCACCCGGGCGCCCTCCGTCTCCGCACTGGCCGTAAACACATCCACGAGCGCGGTCTTGCCGATGCCCGCCTCGCCGCTGATCAGCACCGCACGGCCGCACCCATCGGCGGCGAGTCCGAGTGCGTCCTGCAACTGATCGAGGAAGAATTGACGCTCGAGGAGCGGTGTCACACCCGGCTGGTTCTCAATCGTCGACGCGACGCGCAATCGAGGCCTTTCTGAAAGGGAAATGGAACAGCGGTCCCATACTCAGGCGACACATGAGTATCTGGTGGGAGGCAGCGCGCCAAAGCAAGTTCTGCGGCGCCGAAGCTCGGATTCAGAGTCTGGTTGGGGTCCAACTCTTACCGGTTGAGCAGCTTTACCTGCTTCTGGCCACTTCGGACCGCGGTGCCAGTCACGATTCCAAACACAATCGCGGTACCTCCACCGAGCACCGGCAAAAACGCGACCAGCGGCGCGGCCACGATCGCGGCAACGATTCCGGCCACCCACGGAGTCGACCTTCGCTGTGCCGCATCGACAAACCGCAGCCGTTCGCGGACGAAGTCCCTGATCTTGATATAACTGATACCCATGCCCGCACCTGCTGCGGCCAGAAATACAAAAGTGATCATCGTACCCCTCCCTTTCGATGGATCATACGATGCTGATCCTCAGAAAGTTGCACGGTCTATCGATGTCGATCGCGCCTCACGGCGACAGTCTGTTCATCAGTCGTGGGTAGGGGATCGCCTCCCGCAGGTGAGAAAGTCCGCAGATCCAGCTTACGGTCCGTTCCAGTCCCAGTCCGAATCCGCTGTGGGGAAAGGTTCCATAACGCCTGATGTCCAGATACCAGTCATACGTTTCTTCCGGCAGCCCCTCTTCGCGAATCCGCTTAAGCAGTTTGTCGTAGTCGTCTTCGCGCTGACTGCCTCCGATGATCTCACCGTACCCTTCGGGCGCGAGCATGTCATTGCACTTCACGGTGCGCGGATCCTCGGCGTTCTCTTTCATGTAGAAGGCCTTTACCGCCCGCGGATAGTCGTACACGAACAACGGTTTCAAGCGACCATCCGTAAGCCGCGTCTCATCCTCGGCGCCGAGGTCCGCGCCCCACTCAATCTCGCTTCCCTGTGCCTGCAGAAACTCGATCGCTTCGGAATAACTCATGCGATCGAATGGTGGGACGATGGCTTCCAGTCGCGAGACGTCCCGCTCGAGTTCCTCAAGTTCGCCCCGACGCCGCTCGAGCACACGGGCGATGATCGCGCTCACGAACTCCTCCTGCAGCGCCATGTTTCCTTCGCTGTCGAGCCAGGCGACTTCGGGCTCGACCATCCAGAACTCCGCCAGGTGGCGCCGCGTCTTCGATTTCTCCGCCCGGAACGTGGGACCGAAGCAATACACCTTGCCAAAGGCAGCCGCAGCCGGCTCCAGGTAAAGCTGCCCCGTCTGGGCCAGGTATGCCGTACCGAGGTCGAAATACTCCGTCTCGAACAATGTGCCGGCTGATTCGCCGATCGAGCCCGTGAGGATTGGCGTGTCGATCAGTGTAAAGTCCCGTTCGTAGAAGAACTCGCGGATCGCGTGGATGATCTCGTCACGGACCTTCAGGATGGCCCGCTGCCGGCCGTGCCGGAGCCACAGGTGGCGATGGTTCAGGAGGAAGTCTATGCCGTGTTCCTTGGGCTGGATTGGATAATCGGTCGAGGACCCCACCACCCGAACGTCCTTTGCCACGACTTCGACGCCGCCCGGCGAACGCGCATCCTGCTTAACCTCGCCATCGACCTCGAGGCTGGCCTCGTAATCCAGTTCTCCAACGGCTTCCCAGCCCGTGTCGTCGAGGTCGCTTCGCGCGCATACTACCTGGACGATGCCCGTTCCGTCACGGAGCTGGAGGAACGCGATCTTGCCGCTGGAGCGAAACTGATGCACCCACCCTCGCAAGGTGACGGTCTGCCCGATGAGCCCGGCGAGATTCTTAATTTCTGTATTCATGACGCCTAGATTAGACAGATCCGCAAGGAGCGTCAACGACCGTTTATCCGATACCGAACCGGCGTTCCCTGTCCGCATATCGCTCGGCGATCGCGCGGGCGAACCGGCGGTTCGCACCCCGGGCAAGATCGGGATCGTCCGTCACCAGACGGCGTGCCGTCCGTCGGGCGTGCTCAAGTAGCTCGCCGTCCGTCGTGAGATCAGCGAACCGCAATCCGGGAACGCCGTGCTGCTCGGCGCCGAAAAAGTCCCCCTGCCCTCGCAACCGGAGATCTTCCTCGGCAATCCTGAAGCCATCCGTAGTGGCTGCGAACACTCCCAGCCGCTCCGGAGCTGTCGCACCCCCGTAGAATGCGATGCACCAGCTCTGTGCGGCTCCGCGCCCCACCCTGCCCCGCAGTTGATGGAGCTGCGCCAGGCCGAATCTCTCCGCATGCTCGATGAACATTACCGTCGCATTGGACACGTCGATTCCGACCTCGATGACGGTCGTAGCGACGAGCACATCGATCTCTCCGGCCAGGAAGCGCCGCATCACCGTGTCCTTGTCCGCCGCAGCCAGTCGGCCATGGATCAGCTCAACCGTCCGATCCGGGAATCGTTCAGCCAGTTCCTGGCAACCCGCCGTCGCCGCCCCCGCGTCGACGACCTCCGATTCCTCGATCAACGGGTAGACTGCATAGGCCTGCCGACCCTCCGCCAGCCGCGTCTCCAGCCACTCCAGCGCAGCCGGTCGTGCTTCGTAGGACCGAATACCGGTAATGACCGGGAGCCGGCCGGGGGGCATCTCGTCCAGCGTACTGATGTCCATGTCGCCGTACAGCGTGAGCGCCAGAGAGCGTGGAATCGGCGTAGCCGACATGACAAGAACGTCCGGAGTTCCCCAGGTCGCGACGAGTGCCCTGCGCTGGTCGACGCCAAACTTGTGCTGCTCGTCGATCACGGCGAGGCCTGGAGATTGGAGCTGAACCCCCTCCTGGATCAGCGCCTGCGTACCCACTACGGCCCGAATCGACCCGTCCGCGAGTCCCGCGAGAACTTCCTTTCGCCGGGAAGCTTTGACAGTCCCGGTCAGCAGAGCCGGCGTGATCCCGACGGGCTCGAACAAGGCCACCAGTGTGGTAAGGTGCTGTTCGGCAAGTAACTCGGTCGGAGCCATCAGCAATGCTTGTGTATCGTTTTCCATCGCCTTCAGCATCGCGGCTGCTGCGATGACCGTTTTCCCGCTTCCAACGTCGCCGTGCAACAAGCGGTACATGCGGCCCGGCCTGGCCATGTCGGTGGAAATCTCATCCCATACACGACGCTGCGCGTTCGTAAGAGCATACGGCAAGCTGTCGAAGAACTTTCCGGACAACTGCGCCGCGGCAGCCATCGCCGTTCCCGGCTCGCTGCTCAAGACCTGGCGGGCACGGGCATGCAGGAGCTGCAGGAAGAACAATTCCTCGTAGGCCAGTCTCCGGCGGGCCGGTTCGATCACCGCCAGAGAGGTCGGGCGGTGAAGGTCGCGGATCGCTTCATCGAGCGGCGGCAACGAAAGCTCAGAGCGCCAGTCGTCCGAAAACAACTCGGCCTCCGCCAGCTCTGGCAGGAGCACATCGAGGTTCGCGTCGATGATCGCCCGAATCTGTTTGTGGCCCAATCCTTCGGTAGCCGGGTAGATGGGAAACACCAGTCCAGCCGCTGGCAGAGCCTCTCCCTCGCCGCCCGATTCCAGGACCGTGAACTCACGGGGCCGCAGTTGCGGGCCGTGAAAGAACCCGACAGAACCGGTAACGAGCAGGAGATCACCACGCCGAATCTGGCGGTCCAGCCAGGGTTGACCTGGCCAGGCGCACTCGATGACACCGGACGCATCACGCAGGATAGCCCTGAAGACTCGCAGCTTGCGGCGGGTCGGCAGAACACCCTTGGAAATGACGCGCCCGATCACCGTCGCATCATCACCCGAGCGGAGATGCGCCGCCGGCTGCACTGTGGTGGCGTCCTCGTACCGACGAGGTACGTGATACAGCAGATCCAGAACCGTCCAGATTCCCAGCTTCCCGAGACGCTCCGCCCGTCTCGGGCCTACCCCCTTGAGATACTGAACAGACCGGGAAAGGATTGCGCGCGATGCCATTTCAGGCGAGAAGCTTTGCCAGGTATCGGACTGGGACGAGCACGGACACATCGGTTAACGACAGGTCCACTATTTCTCGCCAGAGCGACTTTTTTCGTCTGTCCGATGCGCGGCGGAATCGGTCCGTCATTCGTGCCTCGACAACTTGAGTTCCCGCTTTACCGGTATAGTTGAGTCAGCGCAAGCCAATACGCCGACGCCAGAACCACTCCGCACACAGCAAGAGCACCGCCAACGCAAACGGCCAGATCGGCCGGCCAGCGCTCGTGGACCGGGCTCCGGCTCCCATGGCTGCTCCTTCCAACGGCGCTCCGATCTGACGTGCTCCCAGTTCCCGTCCTGAACCTTCGACCTCGAACGGACGGCCTGTACGAAAGGACTCGCCCGCTACCATACCGCTAGCCACGTAACGAAGCGATCCGGGCGACGCCCTGGGACCCACAACGAGGCTGTCCGGTAGACTCAAGGTGTTCGACCACACCACCGTGCCTGTCGAATCATGTAGGGTCAAGGTCAGGTCGCGCACGCCGTTGGCTACCCGCCAGCGTATATGCTCATCGGCACGAAGCTGTGTGGATTCAAGCAGGACGGGACTTCGATCGGGTGCCTCCAACAACCAGCTGGCGAGTCCGGCGAACACCGCGCGGTAGGCCTGCCGCGACGCACCCGCCCGAGATGCCCAGCGCCACATTCCCTCGGCCGCCACGACTACGCGACGCCGCGTACCCAGGCGCTGCGCGCCAATCGGAGGGAGGGGCACTCCGGTTCGGTTGCGGCGCATCTCGAGCGGCGACCAATCGAAGCCGGCCAGGGCATACAGTGCGCTCGCAGGAGGAAGTGCCGGGTAGTCGGTGGCCTGAAGGAATCCGGCGATAGGGCTCGCAGGTGGCGAACCACTCACATACCACTCCCCCGTCTGCCGAGGGCCGATCCGGATTCCGCTGCCGGGTACTGTCCCGGAGCCTCGCGCGAGGAACAGAACCCTGGGATGCCGTGCCATGATGGCTACCAGCCAGGAGGGCAGACCCGCCGGAGGAGCCTGGACTACGAGTAACCGGGCACGGGCAGCATCTCTACGAACCCGGTCGTCGTCGCCGCTGATCATGCGGTCTGTGCCAGAACGAATCCACTGGTTCTCACCCAGGCGCAGCCAGGCCCGGGCACCACCCGCCACGGACCGATTCAGAACCGGAAGCAGATAATGAGGCTCCCAATCGGCATCCACTGATACGATGACTGCACCCGCTGCGGTCGGCACGACCTCAACCCAGGTCCGGTGCCGAACGGTAGGGCCTATCGGGTCGGCTTCCGGAGACAGCTCCACGTCGAACGCCTGCCAGGCATCCAACCCGGAACTCGAACTATTCGTCGACATGATAGCGGGCACACGGACGGTACGTCCGGGATCCGGTGCACGGAATCCAACGACTATTCGAGTCCCGTCCGCCGTCCTGACGGAAAGGGAGACGGAGTCGGGACCGGGATCGGAACCCGCCGAGGTGACTTCGATTACGAGGCGAATCGAATCACCGGCATCGACAGAAGCCGGCGCATCAATCATCCTGATCCGCAGGCGGCGGGTTTCATCGGTCACCCGTACTTCATGAACGGCGAGCCCCAGGCGAATCGCTACGCTCCGGGCTGTCTCCCGATCGTCGAGTTCGCCGTCGGTAAGTAGCGTAACGCTGTCGGCGCCCTGTGCACGGGCCATCTCGAGCGCGGGAACCACTCGGCTGCCCTGATTGCTGGTAGCCCGGCTCTCATCCGGCCCTTCCACCTGCGCTGAGTCACCGAACTCGATCGTGAACTCGCTGGGGAACGTAGCCATCAATGCGGTGATCGAGTCGGCACGGGACGGGCCACCAACGGTGGTCGGCAGCGACATGCTGAGAGAGCGGTCGACGATGAGTGCGTGTGTAGCCTCAGTCCCGATTCCACGCATGGGAAGTTGGGGCAGAAACCACCCGGCAAGGATCAAGAACAAGGAGAGGCCACGGAGTACACCGGGCCCGGTTCGCCCACGAACCGGTTCCTCGAGGCGCCCGTACGCCCAAACGGCGATGATTACGGCGACAGCGCCGGCCAGGAAAACGGCGATCAATGGCGAGGACCACATCCCATGAAGATCAGTCCGCTACGACCGATGCAACCCGTGAATGATCCGTAAGTACCGGGAGGGCTACCTGGTTCAACTCCGCGAGCGCCTGGTCGCGAGTCCAACCAAAGTCTTCCATGAATTCGGCTTCCAATGCCGGTGCCGAGGGCAGGTCGATTGTAGCGGGATTCTTCTGGCTGCCGTTCTGCAGGAATTCGTAATGCAAGTGCGCAGCGGTCGCGAGTCCCGTCGATCCCACACGGCCGATCGTCTGACCCTGCTCCACGAACGCTCCGGTGCGCACATCGATCCTGCTCAAGTGCGCATACCGGGTGACGATTCCGCGGGCATGGCGAACTTCGATCATGCGCCCGAACCCGCCCCACGTCCCGGCACGAGTCACGGTTCCAGCCGCCGTAACACTCACCGGGGTACCGCGCGGCGCCCCATAATCCGTTCCGAGGTGCGGCCTCCGCACCTTGAGAATCGGATGGTACCGGCGATGGGAAAAGCTGCTCGTCACTCGAAAAGAGACGGGATACCGAAGGAAGGAGCCGCGCATGGCCGAGCCTTCCGCATCGAAGTACTCCAGATGGCCCTCGGGTCGTGTAAATGGTATCGCCTGCAGAAGTTTACCCCGAGTCATCAATTCGATCGCGAGGAAGCGACTCGAGCGCAGGGATCCGTCGGGTCGGCGATGACGCTCTACCGCCACACGAAAGGCATCGCCCCGGCGAATATCTCGGGTGAAGTCGACCTTCCACCCGAATACGTTGTCTGCCAAATCGTACACGTACTCCTGAAACTCGCCCTCGCCGAGTTTGTGAAGATCTCCGGACAGAGTCGCAAACCACAGACTGGATTCGATCAACCCGGCAAGATGCAGCGTATCAACAATCACCGGGACCGTACGGATGCTGCCCGTCCACACCGAATCGATCAGGTCCAACTCGAGTAGCGAGTCGGCATTCACCTGAAGCAACACCAACTGCGGACCTGAGTCCGGCAATCCGATAAATTGCGCCACTAATCCGGGACGGAGAGTGCGCGGATTCTTGAATCCCCGAACCACCTGAGTCAACTGATAGATAGAGGCTCGGTCGAATCCCTGGTCAGCCAGCATTTCTGCCAGCGTCTCGTCACTGGCGAGGGTATCGTACACGCTTACGGGAGATGGTGGAGCGGGAACGACAACGCGCCGAACAGGCTCCGGATCGGACGCAGACGTGGAGTTGGATACGGCCAGCCAGAAGATGCCGAGTACGCCAATGGCGACTGCGAGCACCTTCCCCACGGGGGCGGACCTCTTCTGTACGTGTTCCTTCACGTCAAGCGTTCTCCTCGGCTAGTCCTCAACGGTCAGACCATCAGTCCATCTGGCGGCGAATAAACGTCGGGATTTCGAGATCCTCGAGTGGCGCACGACTCGGCATACGCTCCTCGACCTGAAAAGCTCCACTCGTCTCCTCGACGCGGCCCGCCGTAACCAGGCGAGGACGCATCTCGGGACGTTTCGCCGGCGTGGCCTGGGTCGGCACAACCTTCAGGGTGGGAACGGGATCTTCTTCCTCTTCCGCCCCGAATCCGGTGGCGATTACGGTAACCCGAATCTCCCCCCCCAGTTCCGGATCATGAACCGCACCGAAGATCATCTCGGCATCATCACCCACGGCCTCCTGCACGATTGAATTGATCGTCGTGACCTCATCAATCGTCAGATCGGATCCGCCGGATATGTTGACGAGTACGCCCGTAGCGCCGTGTATCGATACGCTGTCCAGGAGCGGCGAACAAATCGCCTGCTGAGACGCTTCCACCGCCCGCTGCTCACCTGATGCCTGACCGGTGCCCATCAGGGCAGCACCCCGATTGGACATGACGGTACGGACGTCTGCGAAATCCACGTTGACTTCGCCGGTTACGCTGATCAGGTCCGAGATTCCCTGGGTTGCGTGGAGAAGGACCTCGTCAGCCTTCTTGAGCGCGTCACGGAAGGTCGTCCCTTTGCCGACGACCGTCAGTAGACGCTCGTTGGGCACTACGATCATCGTATCGACCGAACGGCGCAGATCCCGAAGCCCGAGATCGGCGTGCCGCATGCGTCTCTTGCCTTCGAACTGGAACGGGCGGGAGACGATGGCGATCACCAGGGCACCCAGTTCGCTGGCAATCTGGCCCACACGTGGTGCAGCGCCTGTACCCGTTCCGCCGCCCATTCCGGCCGTCACGAACACGAGATCCGCGCCCTCGAGAGCGTTTCGTACCTCGTCCTCATTTTCGGCAATTGCCTGCCGACCAACTTCAGGGCGCGCGCCCGCACCGAGACCACGGGTCAGCTTTCGACCGATCTGGATCTTCATGTGCGCGCCACAGTCCTTCAGCGCCTGCGCGTCCGTGTTGACGGCGATGAACTCGACACCGTCGAGCTTCTCCTCGATCATCCGGTTGACGGCATTTCCCCCCGCGCCTCCAACCCCTACGACTTTCATGCGGGCGTTGCTGGTCGACGCCTCGTCAAACTCGAAGACCATCTGTCCCTCCCGTTGTGGATGTGTGATACGTCCGCTCCCGTGGTCCATCAAAAGAACTCCCTGATCCATCCTCCGACTCTTCCCAACGCACGCAGGACTGGCCCGGCCCCGGCATCCAGCCTGCGGTTCGTTCCATACAGGGCGAGGCCAACTGCCGAGGCGCACTCCGGTTTACGAATCGCCTCGACGATACCGTCGAGTCCCGACCCTGGCAGGCCCTTGGCGACCGGCATGTTGAACACCTCCTGCGCCAATTCCACCACTCCGTCCAGCTGAACTCCACCACCCGTCAGCACCACGCCGACGGGCAGGTCATCGAGCAGATCCCTCGCATCCAGCTCATCAAATACAAGCCCGAGAATCTCGTCGAGGCGTTGTTCGATGATGTGTGCCAGCAACTCCCGCGACACCTGTCTTCGTCCACCCGGCGTCGGTCCCGAGATCTCGAGCTTTTCGGTCGGATCCACTCGTCGTGTTTGCGCACTTCCGTATTGAGCCTTCAGCGCTTCTGCCTCCTCGAGAGGCACGCCAAGTCCCTTGACGATGTCATTCGAAACGGTGGTCGCCCCCCACGGAATCGTCCTGGCCAGCCTCAGCCGCTCATCCTTGAAAACCAGCACTTCCGTGGATGCTCCGCCGATTTCGATCAGCGCAGTGCCCGCGATTCGACTGTTTTCAGACAGGACGGCAAGGCTGCTTGCAAGTGGGGTAAGCACCAGCTCCTCGACCTGATAGCCTGCCCGGTCGATCGCCTTGCGCAGGTTCTGGCACACCACAGCTCCGGCCGAAATGATGCACACCTCTGATTCGAGACGTATCGCTTGCATTCCGGTCGGATCCTGGATACCGGAACGGCCATCGACCATGTAGTCCTGGGGTATCACATGCAGGATTTCGCGGTCCGGTGGCAGGGCAACGGCCTGGGCCACTTCGTGTACGTTCTCAATATCGCGCGGCATGATCTCGCGTCCGGAGATCGCGGTAACGCCGATCGACCGGTCGATGGTAATGTGATCTCCCCCGACACCAGCGAACACACCACTCACTTCGACGCCAGCCATTTGTTCCGCATCCCGCAGTGCCGCCCGAATTGATTCGGTAGCCGCTTCTATATTCGCGACGGTGCGATTCCGAACGCCCTCGGTTACCGCCGTACCTACGCCAAGAACTTCGGGTCTGCAGCCCTCACCGGGGCCGTTACAGGGATCAACGATCACCGCGCATGTTTTTGTAGATCCGACGTCCAAGCCCGCGACAATTCGTGGCATTCCGATCATCCCCTACCCCCCATGCGGATTACCACTTCTCCACGGAACCGGGCATCGGCCGACACTACCGGGCTCTGGATTTCAGCCATTCCGACGGCACTCTCGACCCTCCAGAAAGCCTTGATCGCATCGTGGAACGGCAGTATGACTCGCTCTACGGGACTTTCCGGAAGCAAAACGAATTCGACGGCCTCGTCGCCCAGCGGTCGCAGCGACGAGATCCGACTCGTAAACCCAGAATTCAGATCCGACAGTTGTGAGAGAACGTCGAGTGCTCTTCGTGCAGCCTCAGGTTCCACGCGTCCCGACTCTGACATCTCCGCTCCAAGCAGCAGAGGCAGGTCAACGCTATGAATGGACAGGTCGATTGGTACCTGCTGACCCGATGCGTCCAGAGGCACCAGCACAGGTGTCGCAGCAAGCGCAATCGGCTGTACTTCACGTACTTCGATATCCAGTCGATGGAGTCCGGATCGACTGATTGTGGCCGACTCCACCAACGGATGGGTAGCGACGACGTCCTCGCGCGACCGCATGTCATCCCACACGGAAACCTCAGCATCCAGCGCAGCCAACTCCCTGATCACGTCATCCGGGACGAACCGCGTGCCAACAACACGGATTTCCTCCACACCGAATGCGGGGAGTTGCCGGAGTAGCATCGGTCCCCATACCGGACTGAGGACTCCGAGTGCGGAGGTTACTCCGACCACACAGATTCGTCGGCGGAGAGTGCGGTTCATCCTTCACCTCCGATGGCTGCCAACTCGTCTTCCGAGAATCCCCACAGCCGGATCTCGGGCTCGAGATCTACGCCGACCTCTTCGTGAATCCGACGTCGCGTTTCGGCCATCAGCCACCACACATCAGCGGCGCAAGCGTCCCCGAGGTTTGCAATGAAGTTCGCGTGGCGTTCAGTGATCTGAGCACCCCCCCGCCGGGCGCCTCGCATTCCGACTCGTTCGACCAGCCGCCAGGCACTTCCCCACGGCGCGCCCGGATTCTTCCAGGTGGATCCGCAAGACGGCAGGTCGTAAACCTGGGTTTCGACTTTCATTCGGCGGCGCCTGAGGTGTCGCTTCTCGATCTCTGTCGGACTGCCGGGCGTAGCTTCAAACCGGGCGCCAAGAAATACCCATGCATCGGATACGGCCACGGTGCGGTATCCGGGCTGAGCTTCGGATGGTGTGAGCCGGACTGTCTCACCTTCCGGCGTCATTGCCTCCGCCCATGTGACCCGATCCCACAGTCCTGTGTCTGTGGAGCCCGCATTCATCCGCAGGCCTCCACCGACGCTGCCGGGAACTGCCTCCAGAAAGCTCCAACCTTCGAAGGCAGATCGGCGGGCCTCACCGACGAGCGTCGGCAGCCCTGCAGCGGCGCCGGTCTCGATCCATGAATCACCGTGTTCCAGGTGCATGAAGTCACCGCCCAGGACCACTACGGGCTCGCTCACACCGGCATCCGAAACAAGAACATTGGCGCCCCAACCCAGGACGCGCAGCATCCCTGGCTGTGTCTCTCGCAGGACCGTGGCCAGCACATCCCGAGTTTCGGGTCGTCCGAATTTCGGGGCCGGGCCACCAATTCCGTACCGAGTGTGCTCAGCGAGTTTCACGTCAGTCTCCCAGCGCATCGATCGGATCTCCGCTGGCGAAACGAGCAGCCTGGTGGGCGAGCGCTGTCACGTCGCCCGCTCCCATGAAGAGCAGTACCGTCGGGTGGCTGACCGCGATCAAAGTCTCGATTTCATCGGGCTCTACGGTCTCGATTCCACGGCGGGCCTCGATGATCAAGTCACGGCTCACACCTGAGATTGGAGTCTCGCGCGCTGCATAGACCGGCAGAACGAGAGCGCGGTCGGCCTCGGCCAGAGCCGTGGCGAAATTGACAGCGTGATCCCGTGTTCTGGAATAAAGATGTGGTTGAAACACGGCGACGAGTTGCCGGCCGGGCCACGCGGAGCCCACCGCTTCCAGGGTGGCACGTACCTCGGTCGGATGGTGAGCATAGTCGTCGATCACAACGATCTCTTCAGACTCGTGCAACACCTGCAAACGCCGGTCGACACCGCGAAACTGCTCGAGGCTGTCGGCGAGGCGCGCCGGTTCCGCGCCAAGCCACAGGGCCGCAGCGATGGCGCCCACCGCGTTTTGTGCGTTGTGGGCACCTGGTGCCCCGAGCCGGAACGGCAATGTCTCGGCTTCCGTGTACAGCAAGCATGATTGGCCAGCCCGTCCGGCTTCGACCACACCGACCCGGTATGTAGCGTCCGATGCGAATCCATACGATCGGGCATACTCGTGACTGTCGGCAATCCGCATCGCACCCGCGTCGTCGGCACATACCAGCAGGCGTTGCGCGCGCTTTGCAAAGGTCCTGAATCCGGTCTCGAGTGCCTCGATATCCCCGTAACATTCAAGGTGCTCCGCCTCGACCGATGTGACGATGGCGAGATCGGGATCGAGCTCTAGAAACGAGCGGTCGTACTCATCGGCTTCGACGACGGCGAGATCCCCTGCGCCGGGGCGCATGTTGCTCCCCCACGGGGCTACGCGCCCTCCTATCAGAGCCAACGGATCGAGGCCGGCTCGTTCGGTGGCAAGTGCCAGCATTGTCGTGACCGTCGTCTTGCCATGCGTGCCTGCCACAGCAGCCAGAAGTCTATCGTTCACCAGCGCGCCCAACGCCCGGGCCCGCTTCAGGGTCGGGATGCCCGCCGATCTCGCCTCTCGAAGTGCCGGGTGATCCTCCGCCAGGGCAGCGCTGTAGACAACCAGCCCGGAAAGAGAGATCCCGGTCATATCTGATTCGGGAACGATCCGAATGCCGTGCTTCTCCAAGGTTCGGGCGGCCTCGAGATCCTGGTCCGAACCCGAGACGTCGTACCCCTCGGAAACCAGGGCCAGGGCCAGGGCCTGCATGCCGGCTCCGGCTATCCCGAGCAGGAACACGGGTTGCCCCGCGGAGGGAAGGTCCGATCGGCGTGGCAGTGCGAATTCAGTCATCGGCATGTTTCGCTCCCTCCACGGACCGCGCCAGTTCGAGTATGTCGGCCGCGATCCTGTCCGCGGCGTCCGGGCGTCCTCGCGATCGCATCGCACCGGCCATTGCTTGCAGTGAAGACTCCGAGTCGAGCAGCTCCAGGACGGAGGCCCACAGCTCGCCGACGGGCGTGGAATCCTGCTCGAATACCCGTGCGGCACCCGCCTCTGCCAGGGCGATGGCATTGCTCCGCTGGTGGTCCTCCGCAGAGGATGGAAGAGGCACGAGCAGGGCCGGTACGCCCGCTGCCGCCAGTTCTGACGTCGACATCGCACCGGCTCTGGAAATAGCCAGGCTGATGCGATTCAGACTCTGCCCCAATGCGTTCACGTATGGCACAACCCGAATCCGGTCCGCCCACGTGGTGCCACGAACTGCCGCCGCGATGGCTTCGTGGTGATCCGGTCCTGAAATCCACACCATCGTCACACCGTCCGGCCAGCGAGTCGCACCCGAGAGCTCTCGCAACAGCAGCTGGTTCAATCCGCGCGCGCCCTGGCTCCCGCCGGTAATCAGTAGCACACATCCACCAGGCCACTCGAAGTCTGAGGATGTATCCGGGGCACGCGAAATCGCCACCGGATTGCCGTGTACCTGAACCCTGGTTGCTCGTCCAGGCTTCAGATGGTGCACCGCCTCGGGGAACCCCAGATGGATCTGGGTCGCATGCGAAGCAAGCAACCGTGTGACCAGCCCCGGAAAGGCGTTCTGCTCCTGCAGCACGATTGGCTTGCGCACGGCAATCGCATAGGCCACGGCCGGAGCAGAAGCATACCCACCGGTTCCGACCACTACATGTGGTTTGAGAGTACGAAACGCCTCGGTCAGACCCGAGAATACGCGAGGTGCCATGGCCAGAATGCGCCAGTTCTGCCAAGGCCGGGAGCGACGCAGCGGCTCTGTCGCCAGCAAGCGATACCTGTAACCTGATGTAGGAAGAATCCGATGTTCGATTCCCCGCTGCGCTCCCACAAGCATCAGCTCGCAGGCGGGCTCTACGCGGCGTAAGGCAGCCGCGATGTTCAGAGCAGGATACAGGTGCCCGCCCGTGCCGCCACCCGAAATCATGACGCGTATCGCCACTGGTCAGCGCTTCCATGCGGTCGACACGTTGAGCAGGATTCCCGTTGCACCGAGCATCAAGATCAGGTTCGTGCCACCAGCACTGATGAAGGGAAGGTTCACGCCCGTCGTGGGAAGTAAGCCGAGTGCGACACCCATGTGAGCAAACGCCGACAGCGACACGAGTGCCGTCATGCCAACGGCCAGCAGGCGACCGTACACGTCAGGTGCATTCCGAGCGATGTGGATGCCGATGAGCGTCCATGCGACGAACAGACAGATCAGCGCTGCCGCCCCGATGAATCCCCACTCTTCAGCGATGATCGAAAAAATGAAGTCGTTCTGGGGTTCGGGCAGGTACGACATCTTGAGACTGCTGCGGCCGAACCCGACTCCGGTGATGCCCCCCGAACCGATGGCGATCATCGACTGGCGGAGTTGATAGCCGCTCGTCGCAGCGACCGTCGACGGGTCGAAGAATGTCGCGACAAAGGCGTGGACCCTCTCTCGCCTGTAGGCGGTTGAAAGGACTGCCAGTAGACCGACGGGGACCACTGCGATGCTGATCAGGGCGATGTGGGTAAGGCGCACACCGGCGGCAAACAGGACGACTCCGGCAAGGGTGGCGATCCACAGCGCTGCCGAAAAATGGGGCTCGAACAGCACCAAGAGGCATACGAATCCAACGACGAGACCAATCGGCAGGAGCCCCTCGCGGACATCGTGCAGGCGGTCCTGCTTCTTGACAGCCAGGGCAGCCGTCCACATGACCACGGCGATCTTCGCAAGCTCCGAAGGCTGAATCGTTATCCCCAGATCGAGCCAGCGTCGAGCTCCATTCACTCGTGGAGCGATCGCCTGTGTCCACGGCAACAACAAAGGGATCAGCAGGAGTACGGCGACCCCGAGGATCGGCCACGCCAGCTTTCGATACAGCCGGTAGTCGATCTGGCTTGCAGCAAGCAGGACGAGTAGCCCGATTCCAGCTCGGGATAGCTGTTGGAATAAGTAGTGGCTGGCCTGGAGACCTTCATACTGTGCGACGAAGGAGCTGGCGCTATAGACCGAAAGGAGACCAAATGCAACGAACAGCAGGGTAATCGCGACCAGGGCTTTTCCGGCCAGCGATTTGCTTGAACCAGGCCGTACCGGGAAGCCGCGGAGACCAAAGGTCGAGGTCCGTGTAGTGGAGGTCATGACGAACCGGCCACTTGGGAGAGCGCGCGCACTGCACGGATGAACGCCTCGCCGCGAGCCTCATAGTTCGGGTACATATCGAAGCTTGAACAGGCCGGTGAGAACAGAACGACATCGCCCGATTCCGCGTGCCGCGCCGCAGAGCGAACAGCTGCGTCCATCCCGTTCTCGACGGATATATAGGGCGCAATATCCTCCATCTCGGCGACGATCGTGGGAGCGGCCTCGCCGAACGCGATAATGGCCTTGAAACGGCCCTCTCCGGCTTTGGCGATCGAGGCGTACGGCTCTCCCTTATGCCGGCCGCCCAGCATCATGATGATCGGACGATCGAAGGACAGAACGGCAGCGGTCGTAGCGGCTACGTTTGTTGCCTTCGAGTCGTTGATCCAAAGAACGCCATCCATCTCTCGTACGGATTCCAAGCGATGTGGAAGATCACACTCCATGCGTAGCCCCGTGCCAACGGCGGACGCCGGGCAACCAGCCAACCTGGCGACGATGGCGGCTGCAAGAGCATTGCCGATGTTGTGCCTCCCTAAGAGTGACAGGTCACTTGCCGGCATCCAGCGCTCATCCACTCCATCGATGTTTCCGACCAGAATCCCGTCGTCGGACAACCAGCCTCCACGCTCGACCGGCCCGTCGAGCGAGAACAGAAAGGCCCCTTCGGATACCGACTCGGCGAGATCGAGCACGGCAGGATCATCGGCATTCAAGATCCAGGTCGTATTGGAGTCGCCCGCCGCGAATAACTTCTGTTTGTCACCGTAATACGCCTGCAGATCGCGGTAACGGTCCAGGTGATCGGAAGCGAGGTTCAGGAGGACCCCGATGTCAACGCGAAAGTGCTCCAGATCAGCTAGCTGGAAACTGCTGAGTTCCACCACCACCCAGTCCGGCTGCTCGGGCTCGATCGCCGTCCACGAGAGCGGCTCACCGATGTTGCCGCCCGCCACCGCAGAAGTGCCGCTCTCGCGAAGCAGGTTCGCGGCCAGCTTAGTCGCCGTCGTTTTTCCGTTTGTCCCGGTGATGCCGATCACGCGGCTGCGCAACGCGCCATACGCCAGCTCAACCTCCGCGATGGTGCGGATTCCAGCAGCGGAAATCTCCTGCCGCACTTCCGAGAACGGACTGATCCCCGGGCTTACCACGACGAGATCGGAATGCAGGATCCTGTCCATATCGTGCTGTCCGGCTTCTGCACTGATGCCGTCCGCCGCGAGTGACTTCGCCGCCGCTTGTTGCTCCACGCCCGCAAACGCATCACTCGCGTACACGATCGCGCCGCGCGCGGTCGCGAGTCGCGCCGCGGCTGTGCCAGAGACACCAAGACCGAGCACGCTCACCGAGGCGCCGGGACGGAACGGCATCTCCCGGTCGCTCATCGCACCTTGATGGTCGCAAGAGCGACCAGCGCGAAGATGATCCCCACGATGTAGAACCGGATTACGATCCGAGTCTCGGGCCACCCAAGTTGCTCGAAATGGTGATGCAGGGGTGCCATGCGAAATACACGCCGACCCGTTCCCGTGTACCGGCGCGTGAGCTTGAATACCGAGGTCTGAATCAGCACGGACATTGCCTCCAGAACGAACATTCCTCCCACGACTACCAACAACAGCTCCGACTTCAGCAGGACCGCCACCGTACCGATCGCGCCGCCCAGGGCCAGGGATCCGGTGTCACCCATGAACACCGTAGCGGGGGGCGCATTGAACCACAGGAAGCCGATAGCCGCACCGGCCACTGACACACAGAACACGGTCAGTTCACCGGCGCCCGGCAGGTACGGAAGACCGAGGTAGAACGAAGTGTCTACCCGCCCCATCACGTAGGCGAACAGCGCTAGCGTAAGGGCGGAGATAGCCGATAGTCCGGCGGCGAGTCCATCAAGGCCGTCCGTCAGGTTTACAGCATTAGAGAATCCGGCGACGACCGTGGCAACGAAGAGCGGGAATGCTAAAGGCAGGATTACAAGCTCTACGTCTTTCAGGAACGGGACGAGGCGATGTGTCACCTCTCCTTCCGACGGAAGCGGAAGCCACAACAGCAGAGCACCGAACCCGAGACCGGCCACGAATTGCCAGAACAGTTTGTGCCTTGCGATCAGACCCCGCGACTCGTGCCGGACGACCTTCAAGTAATCATCCGTGAAACCAATCAGGCCCGTGACGAGCGTCATGGCCAGCGCCGCATGGATGTACCAGCGATCGAGTGGCGCCCACAGAAGTGTCGAGGTGAAGATCGACACGAGGATGATGATCCCGCCCATGGTCGGTGTACCGGCTTTGCCGTGATGCGACCGAGGTCCTTCGAGACGGACTACCTGTCCGATGTTGCGAGTCTCGAGGATTCGTATGATCGGGGGCCCGGCTACGAAGGACACGAGCAGCGCGGTAACCATGGCGCCGGCGGCCCGAAATGAGATGTACTGGAAGACATTCAGGATGCTGTATTGATCCGCGAGCGGAAACAGGAGGTGATACAGCATCAGCTGCTCCCTTCCCCGCACCGTTTGACCAGGCCCTCAACCACACGCTCCAAACGTTCTCCGCGTGAGGCCTTTACAAGGACGACTTCTCCCTCGCTGATTCCATCTGCGATTCCAGCTATGGCCTCGGCTACCGAGCCGGCCGTGGCTACCCGATCCTTTCCGTCGCTTGTCTGCTCAAACGCCCCACGGAACTCGCCCAGGGCGAAGATCCGCTCAAATCCGGCATCGAGCAGACGACTGGCGACACCGCGGTGCGCTGCGGCAGAGTCAGCGCCGAGCTCAAGCATGGATGAGACAACCGCACTGCGCGGCCGCCCGGGAAACGAGGATTCGCAGAACTTGATGGCGGCTTCGAAAGACTCGGGATTCGCGTTGTAGCAGTCCGCCACGATGGTCAGCGAGCCGGCACGGATCAGGGCCCCGCGCATTCCAAGCGGGCGAAATTTCGCCAGCCCGCGTGCAACGGCGTCCGGCTCGACACCCAGTTGCTCGACCATGGCAGCGGCCAGAAGGGCATCCCGAAGATGGTGCTCGCCACCAACATGGAGACGGTACTCAATGCCGGAGCGCTCAAAGCTCACCGATTCGGCACCAACTTCATATTGATCAGGGCGAAAATCCGAATCTGGCCCGAGGCCAGCCACTACGACCTGTTCCCGAATCTGGCGTGCAGCCGTGGCCAGTTCAGCTGGCAATTCGCCGACGACTGCACGACCCGAGGCGTGCGCAAGTCGGATGAGCGACAACTTCTCTCGCAGCACACCGTCTACATTGCCGAAGCCTTCAAGGTGAGCGGCCCCTACAGTGGTTACGACGACGTCGTCCGGTTCCGCGATGGCTGTCAACCGCGCGATTTCACCCGGTGCGCTGCTTCCCAATTCCAGTACCCAATACCGAGCTTCGGGATCGGCTCGCAGAATCGCGAGGGGCAGGCCAGTAAGACTGTTGAGATTTCCAGGAGTGGCCCATGTCGGGACTGACTCGCTAAGCGCAAGGGCCATCATCTCTTTCACCGTGGTCTTCCCGGAGCTTCCCGTCACGCCGACGACCCGCGCACTTCCCCGGCGACGCACAAAGCGGGCAAGTTCACCCAGTGCCCGAAGAGTATCCGGCACGGGAAACCACTCCATGTCGAGGTCAGGCATGGTCAGACCTGCGGGCACGATCGCGCCGATCGCTCCACTGCGTGCCGCCTGCTCCAGGTAGTCCGACCCTGCGACCCTGGCACCCTGGAGAGCAACAAACAGGTGCCCCGCCTGAACTTCGCGCGAGTCGATGGACACACCGGAGAAATGTCGAGTTCCAGACCCCGGCGACAGCCCAAGGGCCCGGCGGATCTCATGGGTCTCGAACGTGGCGGTCACGTGTGTCGCTCCGTCAGGTCGCGGACAATCTGCACCTCGCTGAACGGTAGTTTTGTGCCGCGGATGTCCTGATACGACTCGTGACCCTTGCCAGCCAGCAGCACGACGTCGCCGGGTCGCGCAGTCAGGATGGCCTCCTCGATAGCCCGGGCCCGATCTTCTATTACCTCGTAGTCGGTGGGGCTCAGACCCGCAGTGATGTCATCGAAGATCTGACGAGGTGCCTCCATTCGCGGATTGTCGGTCGTAACGATCACCCGGTTCGCGATTGCGACTGCTGCTTCTCCCATCAACGGCCGCTTTCCCCGGTCTCGGTCTCCACCGCAGCCGAAAACGACCGTCATGCTGCCTTCCGTAAGCTCGCGAAGTGCTTCGAGTGCTCGCTTGATGCCGTCAGGCGTGTGCGCATAGTCTCTGACAACCAGCGGACCCGGGAAGCTGGCGAGGACTTCCATTCGACCAGGCACTTGTGGGGCAGTCGCCAGTCGAGAGGCCAGGACCGCAGGGTCGGCCCCGAGTACATGGGCTGCGGCTGCAGCTCCCAGTGCGTTGGAAACATTGAAGTCTCCGAGCAACGGCAGTTCAACCGGAGCGCTGCCGCCGGGAGTGACCAGCGTCCAGCGACTTCCCTTCGGAGTGTGACGCACGTCTGCGGCCCGAACGTCTGCGTGGTCAAGCTGCCCGAATGTCAGCCGGTTCACGGCGGCGAAAGCGGAGGATTCCCATGCCGGATCTTCCGCGTTGATCACAGCAGTTCCATCAGCTTGCAGGAGATCGGCGAGCCTGAGCTTTGCGTTGCGATACGAGTCCATGTCGGCGTGATAGTCGAGATGCTCGTGGGAAAAGTTCGTGAACACCGCGACTGAGAACTGCAGTGCCTCGACCCGACGCTGGTCGAGCGCGTGCGAAGATACCTCCATGGTTAGATAGGTCGCCCCGGACCCTGCGACTGTCTCTAGGTCCGCCGTCAGGTCAACGGGACCCGGAGTCGTCATCCTGCCGCGGGGCAGGTGGGATCCGTCCGGCAGGAACAGACCGAGAGTTCCGAGAGCTGCGGTACTTCCAAGGCTTCCAAGCAGGTGGCGCATGATCAAGACCGTCGTGGTCTTGCCGTTGGTTCCGGTCACCCCGATCACCTGTAATCCGGCAGCGGGATCGCCAGCAACGAAGGATGTCAAGTGGGCGGCGGCAGCCTTCGAATCTGAAACAAGGAGCGTGGGAATCGCTGCTTCCGCATCCCGTTCAACGATCGCAGCGACAGCTCCGGCAGCGGCAGCACTCTCGACAAAATCATGACCGTCCACCATGGAGCCTGACAGCGCGCAGAACAGATCGCCCGGCTTGATCTTTCTTGAATCCACGCATAACGCACCGAAGCCCTCAGGGGCCCGTCCGACCCAGGAGAACGAAATGTTCTTCTCCCGAAGCCGAGACTCAGCGCCGCGCATGGCGATCAAGGGATCCGCATTTCCTCCGTCAGGATTCTTGGTCATTGGGCCGACACGCTTCTCCGCCACCCATGGCGCCTGGAGCCCCACCACCGTCAGTGCAGGAGCACGGTGGCGCCAGGCACGACGAAGGACCCAGCCGAGGGCTGGCTACTCCGAACGCGCTCGGCGATCTTGTCGTCGAGTTCCACTTTGAATCCGGCTTCATGCAGCAACGTGACGGCCGTCCGAAGCGCACGACCCCGGACGTCTGGTACGACGACCTCATAGGATTCGAGAAGGGGTGATGTGACGATCTGGACCGCATCGGTGGAGACAAATCGATACGGAGTCTGGTCGACCGCAGCGATGGGGCTTGAGGAGGACCAGTCATATTGGGAAGCGGAGCGCCGGGTGGGTTCGCCGGTAAGGAATCCGGACTCCTCCGCAGCCACGATCGCCTGCATCACGGTCCGGCTGACGGGTGCAGCCGCTGCGCCTCCGTAGATCGAGCTCTTTGGATCGTCCAGTTTGGCCAACACCACAATTTGCGGATCGTCTGCCGGGACGTAACCCACGAATGAGGCGACATACCGACCTGTGGCATACGTCCCGCCCTCCGAGATCCTTGATGTTCCGGTCTTGCCCGCGATGTCTATGGTGCGCAGGGCCGCTTCGCCCCCTGTGCCGCCTTTGCGGACGACTTCCGTGAGCACTTCCGTGATCTGGTCGGCAACCCACTGATCAATGATCCGTCTCACCGACCTGGGTTTGCTCTGAAACTCGACGCGTCCGTCTGCTGTACGGATCTCACGAATGAGGGTCGGGCGCATGAGCACGCCGTCATTGGCAAGCGCTCCGTAAGCGGCGACTAACTGAATGGAGGTCACCGTCAACTCGTAGCCGAACGCAAGCGACTGCTGGCTCAACAAACTCCAGTCTGCCGGTCTGCGCAGAACTCCAGCCGACTCGGAAAGCGTCTCAATACCGGTGGGCGTGCCGAATCCGAAGTCTCGCAAGTAGCTGTACTGCAGTCCGGGCTCGATTCGCTCGGCGAGCTTGGCGGCGCCGATGTTACTGGAATGCAATATCACCTCGGCGACCGACAGACTGTCATACTTATGAACATCGGTGATCGTGCGGTATGGCGTACGATACGTACCGCCTTCGACAAAGATCGATTCATCCAGGCGCGCCAGGTTTTCCTGCAGGAGCGTGGCGATGAGGACCATCTTGACAGTCGATCCGGGCTCATACGGATTGGTCAGCGCGGGTATGCCATAGTCCGAATCACCGCTGCGACTCGCGAGCGCCAGGATTTCTCCCGTGGCCGGATCGGCTAGAATGACGTCGCCACCTGAGGCGCCTGTCTCGGACAGAGCCCGAGCGAGAGCAGCTTCAGCGATCTCCTGAAGCTCGGCGTCGATCGTGAGTACGAGGTCACGACCTGGCTGCGCCGGCACGGTCCCGGCCTGGCGGATCGGATAGAGCACGCCATGTGCGTCGCGCCGGTTCAGTTGTTCACCCGGCGTTCCCGCCAGCAAGTCGTCGAACAACAGCTCAAACCCTGAGAGTCCTCGGCCGTCTGAGTCGAGGACGCCAAGCAACGGAGCAGCCAGCGGCCCCTCGGGATAGATGCGAGCTGACACTGCCTCGAAATGCACTCCGTGGGGTATGGCATTCTCGATCTGGTCTTTTACCCGCCCACGTACCTGTCCGAGGGGTTTCCAACCTTCCGTGGCAGAACGAAGAGTAGCGACGACCCGTGGACTGAGGTCCAATATTCGACGCAGCTCCCCCAGGGCCCGGTCACGATCTTCAATCTCAGCCGCGGCGTAAAACACACGATACTTATCCTGGGAGATAGCGAGAGGCCTCATGTTGCGGTCGTACAGTCCGCCACGAGCTGCAGGAATCTCCGTGCGCTCGGTTGTCTGAGTCGCGGCGCGAGCTTGCCACTGGCTTCCCTGAATTACCTGCAATTGGAACGAGCGAGTCACCATCAGCAGCCCACCAGCAACCACCAGGCCACAGAGAAGGCGACAACGGACGGTGTGGGTGCGCGTAAGAATACGTGCCCTGTTCTTCGGCCGAAGACGTCCGCTCATGGCCCTTGCCTTTCCGAATCACGCGGTGTTCCTACGTCAGCCACGTGAAGCACTTCATCATCCTCTGCTTCGCGCAGGCCGAGCCTGGCGGCGGCTCCCGAAATTCGCTGCAACGAAGACAGTGAATCCACTCTCATGAATTCATAGGAGAGTTGTTCTTCGAGCAGTTTCACCTCCTGCCGCAATTCGCCGATTGACTCAGCAAGGAGTGTCCCTTCAGAAGAACGGCGCACGGAGAACAAGAGGCCTCCCAACATCATCACAACCGCTGTGCTGAGAATCATCCGTCGCCGCACTGTACCGGCTCTGCGTCCCCGACGAGTCCTTCTTCCGCGGATAGCGGACCGGCCTCTCCGACTCACGACCGCTTCCAGCCGCGCAGACGAGCACTGCGTGACCTCGGATTTCGACTTACTTCGTGTTCGGACGGGCGGACAGGCTTGCGCGTCAACAAAGTACCAAGCGCCTCTCCGCGGCACTGGCAAATCGGAGCGTGCGGGGGACATACACACTCGCGACTCCAGTCTCGAAACATTGTCTTGACGATTCGATCCTCGAGAGAGTGGTATGCGATTACCGCCATCCGCCCCCCGGACTCCAGCACGTCACGCACCTCGGGCAGGGCTTCGTCCAGTGCGTCGAGTTCCTCATTGACAGCTATGCGCAGCGCTTGAAACAGCCGCGCCTTCGTGCCCGGACTCAACCCCGATCCGAGAGCAGTGGTACAGGCGGCCATGAAATCGTCCGCTGTGCGGAACGGTTCGGTGGCTCTGCGTTTCACGACTTCCCGCGCCAAGCGTCTAGACCGCCGCTCCTCTCCGAATTCCCAAAAGATTCGACCCAACTCATCTTCGGATTCTGTGTTCAGTACGTCGGCCGCAGTTCTCCCTCCGTCGGCTGTCCCGCCCATCCGCATATCCAACGGTGTGCTCCGACGGAAGGAGAAACCGCGAGCCTGTATGTCCAACTGGTGCGATGACACTCCCAGGTCCAGTAGAGCACCTCGCACCATTCCCTCCTCCGATCTCGATTTCACGATGTTTGCGGCATCACGAAAATTTCCCTCAACCAGTATGACCCGGTCTGCGTAAGCATTCAGCCGTTCCGAAGCGGCCGCGATGGCCTCCGGATCCCGATCCACACCGATTAAGATCAGATTCGGATCCGCACGCAGCAGCAACTCTGCATGGCCACCTCCACCCAGCGTCGCGTCGATCCAGGTCCCACCAGTGCCGGGGGCGAGTAACGAAACGACCTCCTCCCCCAATACCGGTTCATGCGAGTATTCTGTCTTCACACCCCGTCGGCCCTGGTGAGGCGCCGCCTCAGACGAACAGACTTCCGGCGATGCTACCGATATCGCCTTCCGTTCCCTCAATTGCGCGCTCGAAGCGAACAGGATCCCAGATTTCGATCTTGTCCAACGCGCCCACGAGTCTGGCTTCCATAGAGATTCCCACCTGTGACCGTAAACGCTCAGCGATCAGAATCCGGCCCTGTTTATCGGGCGTGACTTCCTGCGCATTGGCCGTGAGGCTCAGGAGCGCATGACGTTTATTGGGACGACGAAGGGCGAGATCGCGCATTCTTTGCTGGACCTCTCCCCAGTTTTCGCTTGGATAGAGTGTCAGGGCGTCTGAGTGAGCCTGGATCAGGACGAATGAAGCGCCCGCCTCAGCTCCCTTACGGAAAGCTGCTGGCAGCGTAATGCGCCCTTTCTCGTCTACCTGATTGAGGTAGCTTCCGAGGTATCCGCCCACTGTGCCCCGTGATCATCTGGAAGGTTGCGAGAAATCCCCACGGTTTCCCACTTTTCCCCACTGCACCCCATTTTACCCGTTGCATCTGGGAGGCGCAACCCCCGGGGCACGATATCCACCGCACGCAAGAAGCCCGGCGAGACAAGACGTCTCGCCGGGCTTTCAAATGGTCGGGCTGCCCTGTCCCGAAGGGTTATCCTGGCACGGGGCCGTCTCCCTCCAAGACTACTTGCATGCCTTCTTAACGATCTGCTGCTCCCGGTACAGGTAGACATCGGCACTTTCCCGAATCTGTGCCTGACTCTCCGCCTGCGTTCTGCCTGCCCGGTTCAGGTTCGGCAGAACTTGTTCGAATCGGGCCAACGCACGCCGAGCTGGCTGACATGCTTCCGCAGGGTCGTTTGCCTGATCGATCTGGACACCTACCTGGTAGTGGCTGAACGCTGTGAAGAAATACAATTGTTGGCGCGTCTCGCCTGGTGTGGCGAACTCGGTTCCGACCGTGAAGAGTTCGATCGCCTTGTCGTACCTGCCGGCCTTGTAATGGTCGTTGTATCCCCGGCTCAGCATCTGGCTGGCTACGACATCAACATCTTCTCCATTCTCCACCGCCATACGCAGATCAGCGACCGCTCCCTGAGAGTCGCCCGCGCTCAGCTTGAAGAAACCACGCTTCGTCATGCCACGCTCGAGATCAGGGTCGATCCGCAGTGCCTCATTCATCGCAGCAATGGCCGCCGGATAGTCCTCCATGCGCGCGTGAACGTCGGCGCGCAGCGAGCGCAGGGATGCATCATCGGGAAGTTGTGCCTGGGCCCGGTCGGCAAACGACAGAGCCGCGTCATAGTCGCCGACTTCCAGATAAGCCGCTACGACGTTCTTCAGGATCAGGGGATTGGTCTCGGCACCCTTGAGCTCGAGAACCATTTCGTAGGCCTCGACTGCTATGAGGATCGCCTCCTCGTCTGCGACCGTACTCCCGTCACTCGTACCCACATCATCCGGTGAGGCTGCAGTACCCTTGTTGAGCGCCACGTTGCCGAGGAACTCCCACAACCCGGCGTTCGTCGAGTCGACTTCGATACCAGCCCGGAGTAAGGCGATCGCTTCGTCATAGCCACCAGCCTTAGCGAGTTCAAACGCGATGTTCATGCGAACATCGGCGTCACCTGGATTGAAGTTCAGATACTCGCCGTATAATTCGTTCGCGCGCTCAAGGTTGCCGAGTTGCGCCTCCGTGTACGCGAGCGAGTTGAGAGCATCGACCTCGGCTGGATTCTGTGCGACCACTTCCGCAAGATATGTCCGCGCCAGCTCGTAGTCCTCGAGACCCATGTACACACGACCGATCAGATACCGTCCGGTCGTGCTGCCTGGATTGAACGCCAGGGCCTGCTCGCAATTGCGTAGCGCATCGTCATACTGCTCGGCGCTCAGGTAATCTGCGCAGAACAGCAGAGAACGCTGGTAATTTACCTGGCCCTCGATGGCACCCATGATATTATCAGCAGCTTCGCTAATGCCTTTCCGGCCATCGTCCTGCACGGCAAACTCCGGAATCGGCGTCGAATCGCCACTACGCGCGTCGATGAACTGAACCGAGAAGGCGTTGCCGGCGGACGATCGCTTCACGGTGCCATGGAGCACGAGATCTGCGTCGAGCCTGCCTGCCAACTGGCGCCATTGAATGAGACCAAGATCGTCAGCTTTGAGCTTCAGCTTCTTCAACTCGTCTTTGACCGTGCGCTCGTCTATCGGAGATAGCGTGCCCGCATTTTCGAGTCGCTTGACGACTTCTTCAGACACCTTGCGACCGAAGTTGCGCTTTACCCCGGCTTCTTGTTCAAGCGGCGCAACAAGCACCGTTGCACGGCCACCACTCGAACCCGACTCCTGCGCTGCCACAGGTGTCGCGAACAGGACCGCCAGCATCACTCCAGCTGCCAGCACTGCAACGGGCTTACCATCGACTCGCATCATGAATCCGTCCTTCGATTTGTTGTCCAGCCAGTGAAACGCCGGAATTCGACCCGACGATTCATCCTCTACGACACTCTCATCCGCGTTCAGGTTCCGCTGGCTCCCTCATACCGCGCCGACTGACCGCCTGCGGCACCCATGGGCGAAGCTGGATTCGAACCAGCGACCTCCTGCTTGTAAGGCAGGCGCTCTGGACCAACTGAGCTATTCGCCCGCGCCCGCATCTCCATCAGCCGCCTCGCGCAGTCCCCAAAGGAGTCCTGCGGGGACTAGTACCGCATACCCGACGACCAACAGCAGCGGCGCTGCCGTAGTCGACCCTTCTCCAAGGAGACGATAGCCGACAAAAATGGCCACCAGCCCAGCGGCAAGCAACGCGATGTTGATGCGCCCGAAACCGAAGAGTGGTGGTCGTTCGACCTCTTGAATGCGGTGGCGTGAACGATTCCGATCCATCCTATTAGATTAGATTCCCGGGTCGGAATCGTCAATGTCCATCCACTCATCATTCTCCAACTCCTCTTCCTCCATGACCATGCGCAGGAGACGCTCCCGATCGCGACGAACCCGAGTTGCTCCGAGGACGAATACGAGAATCGCGACGGCCACCCAAATCAGTCCCGTGCGGCTGAACAGGTAGAGCCAGCCATAACGGTTCAGCACCTGCCCACGCCATTGCTTCTCAAATTCTCGTCCGGTGACTCCATATACGCTTCGCAGGGCCGCTTCGAACGACTTGCCCTGTCGCAACTCTGAGAATAGAGCGAAAAGACCCTGGTCGCCCGCCATTTCGCGCAGTGTCGCCACGGCCGTGTAGGACAGCAGATAGGCCGTCCGGGGCTCGATGTCACCCCGCAGCTCTCTATCCAGATCACCCAAAACAGACTGGCCGTGCCGCAACAGGACGAAGTGCAATCGCCAGCCGTCGTTCCAATTCCAAGTGCCGCTCACGGCCTGTGCATATCCTTCGTGGAACCACCGCGGAACATTGCCACCAGTTGCGGCATGTAGCAGAACGTGCGCTGCCTCGTGGCGATACACGGCACGGAGGACTGACAGATTTCGCTGGGGACCGTCAATCCGCAAAGCGATGATTCGTTCCGAAGGATCCGCGACACCAGCGACCCACTGTTCAGCAGCGGCGAGTCCGAGCGAATCGAGCCGGGACAGATCTTCGACGAACCACACGCTGACGTGCGCCCCGGCGAGCAGATCGACGGGCGAGTCAATTCCCGGCATCGGGGCCCAAACAAGGGGATCCCGGCCCACCGCTCCGGCCATCGCCTCCAGGCCAGGCTCGGAATGCAACTCGATAAGCGGAACGCCACTTGTCACATTCGCCGCACCGTCCGACAGGAACTGCATGGCCGGACCGTCACATGACAGCGAAGCAAGTGCCACAGCCAGCAAACTGAAGCCGGACTGAGCCCGGTGCGTCAACTGCTGCCTCGGGCCCATTCCACGGCTCCCGCGAGTGGTTCGGGTAGCGGCGATGTAAATGTCAGCTGTACTCCCGATGTCGGGTGCTTGAAAGACAGTCTCGCTGCGTGCAGAAACAGCCGTCCGGTTCGTCGCGCTAGTTCTGTCGCCCATACTCCACCTGCGCCGGACATCCCTCGTTCCCAGCCAGGTCCATAGATCGGATCTCCGACTACGGGATGACCGGAGTGCCTCAGATGAACCCGAATCTGGTGGGTCCGCCCCGTCTCCAGCCGAACAGCCAGCAGATCCGCTGCCGGCCAGCGCTCCAGCCGTCGAATGTGTGTGATGGAGGGCCGCCCATCCTCGACCACGGCCATACGCTTGCGGTCTGTGGGATCCCGGGCGATCGGACGATCGATCGTCACTTCCTCCGGTTCGAGTCGGCCCCAGGTCGCCGCCAGATATCGCCGCCCGACCTGCCGTCTGGACAGCGCCGCAGACAGGCTTTGGTGCGCCTCGTCGCGGCGCGCTACCACCAGCAAGCCACTGGTATCGCGATCCAGTCGATGCACGATCCCTGGTCGATTGGGCAATCCGATACTCGAGAGCGATCCCAGCCGCTCAAGCAGAGCATTGACCAGCGTGCCTGAAGGATGCCCCACTGCTGGATGTACGACCAACCCGGCCGGCTTGTCGACAACGACGAGATGCTCGTCTTCGTATACGATGTCGATCGGAATGTCTTCGGGCAGCAACTCGACCGCGGGAGATGGTGGAATGGCCACATCAATCGTGTCTCCTGCGCGAGGCCGGTAGCTCTTCCTGACTCGTTCGCCGTTTACCTCGACGGCACCCGATTTGATCAGCGCCGCGATGCGCGATCTGCTGAGTCGTGTTCGAGTCGACAGGACCGCATCGATACGGTCTTCGAGATCCGTATCGACGTCAATCCTGATTCGCTCAGGTGATGGTTGTCCGATGGACATGCTTCTCCTCCAGATAGAAGGAGATCAGGAGAAGTACCGCACCTACACTGACTGCTGAATCCGCAACATTGAAGATCCAGAACCGATGCGTTCCGATCCCGACATCGATGAAGTCCACGACGCCGGCTTCGTAGCGCAACCGATCAAGAATGTTGCCGATCGCACCACCGCATACCAGAGCAACCGCAGACAGCCGAAGTACATCGCGTCGCGAAGTGGACCGATACATCAACCCCAGAACCACGAGAGCGACAAGAGACAGGACGAGAAAGAAAATGCGTGAGTGCTCACCAATGTTGATGCCGAACGCAGCGCCGGGATTATGCGTGTAGTTGAGCCGCAGCAAATCGCCCAATACCGGGCGAACCTCGTACAGGACGAGCGTCGTGACTATCCACTGCTTGGTGAGCACATCAACCAGTAGCGTACCGCCGACGACACCCGCTAGCAGACGACCCTTGTTGACCCGTAGGTCGTCAGTCGGATTCACCCGTTTCCTCACGCTCCTTGCAGCTGATGCAGAGTCTCGTATGGGGTATGGCGTCGAGGCGTTCGAATGAAACCTTTTGACCGCACTCCGCACACTCTCCGAAAGACTTCGGGGACTTATACATGCGCCGCAGGGCTTCGTCGAGATGGTAAAGGTAGCGTCCTTCCTTGCTCGCGAAGAGAAACGCCTTCTCTCGCTCCATGGCATCGGTCCCCTGATCAGCCATATGGAAGCTGTACGCCGAGTTTTCGCCCTCAGCGCCCGCCTGGACCTGGCTGAGATCCTTGTCATAGTGACCGAGATCCTTCAGGGCACGGGCCCGTATGGTGAGCAAACGCTCCTCGAAATACTTGAGGTCCTTCTTATTCATGCCATACCCTTCAAATCAAATCCATTGATTTCGCCCCGACAGTCGGCCTACCCATCACCAGAACTCTCGACCGTCAGACCAATGCGAACCGTCTCATTTTCGATTTCGACCTCATGAACCACTGCAAACTCCTCCAGCACCTTCGATCCGACATCAAGCGAGACCGCCAATGTCTCCCCGCACACATAATCAGCATGCACAGCCAGAGCCCGTTCAATCGGCTCCGGTCCGGTAACCGCCAGATATATGCGGTCACTTACTTCGAACCCTGAGTCACGGCGCAATCGCTGTACCCGGTTGACGATTTCCCGCGCCCGACCTTCGGCCAACAGCTCCTCGTCCAGAACCGTCACGATGCCTGCCACATATCCATCCAAAGCCTGGACTACCAGATCGCCAGCCGCTTCTTCGACGATCGTGGCGTCACCCGCTCCAATATCCGCCATCAAACCATCCAATTCCAGCACGAGCCGTTCTCCAGCCCGCAGACGTCGTACCTGCTTCGCATCAAGTTCCGCGATCGCCCGAGCGACTACCGGCGTATCCGATCCGAAGCGTGGACCCAGCGCTCCGAAATTCGGTTTCGCGGACAACCTAATAATATTGTCGTCGGCACCGGGGAATACAACACTCTTTACATTGAGCTCAGTTTTCAGCAGTTCGACAAGCGAGTCGGTCAGCGCACGACCCTCTGGTAGAACTCCCTGAAGCTCTTTCAAAGGCTGCCGCACACGAAGACCGGCCTCCTCTCGGGCCGCACGTCCCAAGGTTGCCAATCGGCGCACATCTTCCATGCCTGATTCCAGATCCGCGTCCCGCGCACCAGAATGATCAGGGAACATGGCCAGATGGACGGATTCTCCGGTCAACTCCCGATGCATCCAATCAGATAGAAACGGAGCGATCGGCGCGAGCATGCGGGCCGTGGTTACGAGCGCGTGATGTAGAGTGGCAAACGCATCCGACGTCCCGAGCGCAGCGGCCGAATCGGGACGGGTGGCCCAGAACCGATCCCGCGTGGTTCGCACATACCAGTTCGAGAGGTCGTCCTGCACGAATGCTGAGATCCTGCGGGCTGCTGTCGTCAAATCGTATCCATCCAGTGCCTCGTTCACGTCGGCAGCCACCGTGTCTGTTCGGCTGAGCAGCCAGCGATCGATGGGACGCCGGTCGGACGGTTGGCCCGCCTCGGCCGTGTCGTGGTGCCACTCTTCGAGGCTCGCGTAGAGGGCAAAGAAGCGGTAAGTGCTCCGTAGTGTGTCGAACAGCTTTCGGTTCGTCTCGCGCAACGCGCTCCCGTTCCATCGCTTCGGTAGCCAGGGGTTGCTCGAGACCAGGAAATAAAACCGCAACACATCCGCGCCGTGCTCGGAGATCGTCTCCCACGGATCTACTACGTTTCCTTTTGATTTCGACATCTTCCGGCCCGTCTCATCCAGGATGAGATCGTTAACCAGTACGTGCCGGTATGCGCTGCGGTCGAACAGGATGGTCGACAAGGCAAGCAACGAGTAAAACCAGCCGCGCGTTTGATCGACGCCTTCGGCGATCGCGTCGGCCGGAAAATGTGCCTCGAATTGTTCTTGATTCTCGAACGGATAGTGCCACTGGGCAAATGGCATGGATCCCGAGTCGAACCAGGCGTCGAGCACCTGAGTCACGCGGAGCATCCTGCCGGCACACCCCTCGTTCAGGCAATCCCATGAATACTCGTCGATTTCCGGTCGGTGCGGATCGAAACCGTCAGGCAACCCACCTACGCGATCGCCGAGCGCTTCGTAGGAGCCCAGAACTTCGCGTGCGTCGCATGTGTCACATAGCCAGATCGGGAGAGGCGTTCCCCAATAGCGGTCTCTTGATATCGCCCAGTCTATATTGTTTTCCAGCCACTCACCCATGCGGCCCACGCCGATTTCGGGTGGATGCCAGGAGATGGACGCATTCTCCGCCAACATCTTCTCCCGCACCGCAGTCGTACGTACGTACCAGGAATCGCGAGCCATATAGATGAGCGGTGTCTCGCATCGCCAGCAATGTGGGTAGCTATGGTTGACTGTCTCGCGTCGAAACAACAGTCCGCGGTCTTCCAGGATCTGCTGCAGTCGTGAATCCGCTTCCTTGACCGGCATGCCTCCGACTTCTTTCACCTCGGCAAGGAACTTGCCCGCATCGTCCACCGGTCGAAGGACCGGAAGGCCCACTTGCTGCCCGAGAGCGAAGTCGTCGGCGCCGAATGCAGGCGCAATGTGCACGAGGCCCGTACCATCAGAGTCGCTGACGAAATCTGCCGAAAGCGGACGGCCAGCGGTCGCGGGATACGACGGGGTCAACGGCAACGGGCGTTCATATTCCAGGCCCTGCAGTTCCGCCGCCGTTACTTCCCTACCAACGACAGCATCGGCACCGAATACGGCCTCGACGCGAGACTGCGCGAGAACGTATCGATCGCCGTCGTGCGCTACTTCCACGTATGTGAGATCGGGTCCGAATGCCACGGCGACGTTCGACACCAGAGTCCATGGCGTCGTCGTCCACACCAGCAGGAATAGACCTGGTTCGCCCACGACGGGAAGCCGTACGGTTATCGACGGGTCGGTACGGTCGGCGTAACCCTGCGCGACTTCATGGCTGGACAGACCGGTTCCACACCGGGGGCAATATGGAAGAATCTTATACCCCAGGTAGAGGAGTCCCTTCCGGTCGATTTCTCCCAGTGCCCACCAGACGGATTCGATGAATTCGGGAGAGCAGGTGACATAAGGCCGTTCGTAGTCGAGCCAGTAACCGATCCGCTCGGACAGCCGCTCCCAGTCTTCCTGGTAGGTGAACAGATTCTCGCGACACGCCGCATTGAATTTGGCGATTCCAAGGCGCTCGATGTCCGGCTTACCCGAGATTCCGAGTTGCTTCTCCGTCTCGATTTCGACCGGAAGGCCGTGCGTGTCCCAACCAGCGATTCGGGTCACGTGCCGGCCGGTCATCGACCGGTAGCGGGCTATGGTGTCCTTGATCGTCCGGGACATGACGTGGTGAACGCCCGGTCGGCCATTCGCCGTCGGAGGGCCCTCGTAGAAAACGAATTCAGGTTCTCCTTCCCGGCTCTCCAGGCTACGCTCGAACGTGCGTTCAACCCGCCACAATTCGAGGATTTCCTCTTCCAGTGCCGCCACCGATTCGGGCAGACTCCGATAGCTCATGTCGACAGGTCGGCCTCTTCCAGGGCCGGGATCAGATCACGAAGGAGATCAAGCAGCGCAGGGACAACGCCCGACAATTCCGGTTCCGGGTTCAGGACGGCAAGTCCCACCATCCTGCGGCCAGCATGCCGACCGATGATGGCTTCCGCCACGAAACCCTCGCTTGCCATGTCTGCACCCAGCATTCGCAGCATGTTCAACTCTGCCGCTGTGCGGGCTGACCCGGGCAGACCAGCCACGACCCCTTCACGCAGGGCGACCCCGCGTTCAAGGGCTGCACGACGAAGCGTGGTCCGGAGAGTGGAATCCCACGCATCCGTCAAATCTTGAAAGCGCGGCCCCCATTGTGGGTCGTTCGGACCGATGAGAGGATTGTCGCCCGTCAGGTTCAGGTGGTCCGCGATGAGCGCGAATGGTCCGCCATTCACAGCCCAGCCCGGTCGAACTCCCTTTGCTACATCGATGACGAGCAGAATGCGAACACCGTGCTCACACAGACTTCGAACCCTGGACGCCGTATCTGCCCGGCTCCCGGCGACATCCCGGACGGAAACCCACATGGAGCGGGACGCTACTTCGGTAAGTGAGGGGCCCGATCCTGTAACAGTCGTCAAGCCTTCCAGATCCGGTCCGAGCAGCAGACCCACCACAGAGTCACTGCTCATCCTTCGGCTGCCTCGGATTCGGCGGGAGATCCTGCCTCTTCCGTCGCCAACCGGCGTTCCTCTTCTTCTATCTCTCCCAGAAAACGCTCCAATGACCAGCGCATGGACCTCAAAAAGCCTGCACGTCGTACGCGCAGATCGTTCAGGATTTGACGCGAGGCATGCGTAGAAGCGGCCGCGTCACGACGGATGCCTTCCGCCTCATGCTCTGCTTCGCGCAACTTCAAGGCGGCGCTCTTGTCAGCCTGGGCACGGGCTTCTTCACGCAACTCCTGAGCAGTTACGAGCGCTTCATTCAACGCATGCTCGCGTTCCTCATACGATTCGAGTCGCTTCTGCCTCACAGAGGCTTCGTCCTGCAGGCGGCTGACCTGTTGGACCAACTCGTCCAGCCGCTCCGAACAGACCTCGAGGAAGGCGTCCACCTGTGCCGGATCGTATCCCCGAACCGTGCGCCGGAAATCGTCCTGCTTCTTTCGTACGTCCAGTGGTGTCAGGTCCATCGTTCTCTCTCTCCCAACAAAGCTGTACCGAGTCGAACCTGTGTAGCGCCCTCGGCGATGGCAATCTCAAAATCACCGCTCATGCCCATCGACAGCACAGTACCCTCGAATCTCGATATCTGCCTTCGGCACTCCTCCAGACACCGACGTGTGCGGCCGAATATGCCGTGCAATGTCCGCTCGTCCGCGTCGATCGGTGCCATCGTCATAAGCCCCTGAACATTCAGTCGCGTAAGCACACAGATGCGCGCGACGCCTTCGACTGCTTCAGAAACTGGGAAGCCTCCCTTCGAGGACTCTCCAGACGCGTTGACCTGGACCAGGACCGCCAGGTCCGTGCGATCTACCTCGGCAGCGACTGCGTCCAGTCGTCGGGCAAGCCGGAGCGAATCCACCGAGTCGATTCGATCGAATATCTGCACGGCAACGACTGCCTTGTTGCGCTGCAGGTGGCCGATCATGTGGCATGACAAAGCGAGTTCATCGAGAACGTCACGTTTTGTCACGGCCTCAGCCACCCTGTTCTCTCCCACTTCTCGGAATCCGGCAGCCGCGACATCCCTCAAAACCTCGGCGGCAAACCCCTTCGTTACTGGCAATATCGACACACATGCCGGATCACGCCCGGTCTCGAGCGCGGCTACCGCCACCTTCTGTTTCACCGCTGATATGCGCGTCGCGCGCTCAGAATCTTCCACGGCGGAGAGTGTACCGGTCAGGACCCGGACCGGCAACGCGGGAGCGAATCCTCGACCAGCTCTCAGAATGCGAACAGGGCCGCCGGCGAATTGCCCGCGGCCCCGTAAGTGGTATCACCTGGCTTTCAAGAGCTGCGGCCTACCGCGTATTGAAGTCGATTCTCTGGAGAATCCACACACCCACCGGCTTATCCCGGTTCATCGCGGGCGAGAACTCCATGTCGTCCGCGATGCTCGCGGCGGCCGCATCGAACTGAGCGTAGCCGCTCGATGTCTGCACCTGGGCCTTGGTCGGCTCGCCCTGTTCATCGACAAATACGTACAGAACCACACTCCCGCTGATGCCCGCCTCGCGAAGCATCGAAGGATAGCGCTGCGTGAGAAGCCGTTGGATGAGCGAAGCATTCTTCAGCCGTGGCTCAACGTCGCGCGGAATGTACGCCGGCACGTCGGACGGACGGGCTCCAGCAGGCGGCGGCGGCAGGTTCTCGATCGGATTCGATGCGAAGTCCGTGCGCGCGATGGTGATGTCTTCATCAACCGCTGCGGCGGTGACACGCGGCGTGGCGGGCCGGGCGATCTGCTCCGGCGGCGGTGGGATTCTCACTTCCGGCGGCAAGTCGACTACCGCGATCTCTTCGGCCGAAAAGTTGATGTCCTCTGCAGTGAGCGTCGGAAATAAGGCGAACAATGCAAAGTGTGCGACTACCGCCGCGACGACCCCCATAGTCATCCAGTCTTCACTCCGCGTCTTGAACCGCTCATTCGCGGTTACCCACATCGCAGAGGATCTGTCATCTGCCATGATGTTACCTCCTTGCCCGCTGAACCCGCTGCTCTACGCGCGTAGCAAACGTCACCCTGACGGCACCCGAGGCCTGCAACTGCTTTGTGATTGTGTTGATCTGGTTGTACCGCACGTCCCGATCACCACGAATCGCCACGACCAGGTTGCGATTCTCAGTGTAGAGCGGCCTGACAACACCTGAGATACTCTCGTACGGGACGATTTGATC
>Ga0114950_10000188_pt1 | contig 38662 bp, 36 predicted proteins | sample N075metaG_FD_83503 | JGI IMG/M metagenome (GOLD analysis project Ga0114950, IMG submission 83503) | Deep subsurface microbial communities from Kermadec Trench to uncover new lineages of life (NeLLi) - N075 metaG | ecosystem: Environmental > Aquatic > Marine > Ocean trench > Sediment | place...
GCATCGAGTGATTCACAAAACTGCCCGATGTTTGTCCTGGAAGCAAGGTCAAGGTTAAGAAATTCAGCCTGGCATCCCGGGTGTAGCGCAAGCGTTTTTGCAACAGCGGCTTCACCGGCAATGGAATTACGGCAGGCGAAGACTACCCTCGCCCCCGCTGCAGCGAGGGAACGGGCAGTTTCGTAACCAATACCCGTATTGGCTCCAGTCACAATAATCGTTTTGTCTTTCAGGTCCCGACCTGCCAATACCTGGTCAGCTGTGGTTCGGGAACCGAAAGTTTTTTGTTGGTTCATATTTCTCCCGTTTTGGTAGATGTTTCACATGGTCATGTTAGTTTTTTACAGTTAGTCATTTTCTATTTGGGTTTATCATAAACCAACAACAAACCAGGTGCCTGACACTTCAATCTGGCATTTCCAGAAATAGCATCGCTAAATAGACGAAAGGTTAGGCAATGATTGGTGTTAAAAAATGGATGGATTGTCGAGATTATTTGGTTCATGCTGGTTCAGGCGTCGCTGTTTAAGTCGAATCAAGACTCGTTTAGGTGCTTGTTGAAAATCGATTTTACCGTTCCATCCGCCAGTCTCGTGGCAAGCCATAAATTCACATATGCTTTTAGTTTTTCATCCTGCGGCATTAAATACCCTTTGTCGAGGTGAGTGAGATTTTCATCTGGCATGGCGGCACAAAGTTCTTTATGCCGTGTAGATTTGAGCTGTACTTCAATGCTATCGGTAATCATAAGATCAGCATGGCCGTTAATTATCTCTTCGAATATCGTTCGATTGTCGGAGTGAACAATTTTTCTGGCGTGTTGGATATGTGAATCAACATAGCGCTCATTGGTGCCGCCTGGATTGACGATAATGCGGGTTGACCTGGTATTAATTTTTTTTAAGCTATTGAATCTATCAATATTTTTGCAAAGTGTGATGGGTGTTTTGCCACCCTTATGGTAGGCAATACTGAAGTAGCCTGTCTTTTGCCGATCAAGGTTCCGTGAAACACCGCTCATTGCGATGTCGTAGAGACCCGCTTTCAAGTCATCCATAAGCGATGGCCAGCTGGTTTTTGTAAAGCGGACTCCAACGCCCAGGCTTGTGGCGAGGTCCCGGGCAAGGTCGATGTCGATTCCAGCGAGAACCGGATCCATATCGCCTCGATAAGAAAAAGGCGCATAGTCGCCAGTTGTACCGACCCTTAAAATGCCGGTGTCCAGTACCTGTTGCAGTTGGTGATCGTAGAACCGGATGCCACTGAGGGCGGTATATAGTTTTTGTTTCCCAGGTGAGGAAAACCCCTCGATCTTTGTTTTATCCAGGAAATTGCGTTGCGCAACGGTCGTGTGTTTCAGGATTGCCAATTCATTTATCATGGCGTCACCCAGCCGGATTAATTCGGGTCTAACGATACCGATCAGGTCTGGTGCGCTGCCAGGTGCAGGATTGGATTTCCAGTAGGTAAACCAGTAGCGTTGTATTTCCTTCGCAGCATCTATTTGTTGTGAAAAAAAAGCTTTGCTGGTCTCGATTCGAATGCCTTTGTTGAGACCCGAGATGACAGCCTTGTCGAGTACGACCGCCTCGCGTTCAAGATCTTCTATTGGCAACCCGTTCATCCATTTGTATGCTGCCACCTCATCCATGTACGAGAGGCGTGCACTAATCAGGCCGACTAACCTTTGCTCATCGCCGGAAACATATTGGGCTGCCAGTAGAACAAACCAGGAAACTAAAACCTGGAAAACCACTTTCCCGGGAATCTTCTGCTTGATGAGCGCTTTCAGTGTATCCATTGCCACACTGCTTTCTTTCAGAAGCCACTGAAAACTAATTGATGTTGCTCATTCCGTTTCAACGAGGGTCATCGGCCAGTCTAACCAGCATTTTTCCATTGTTTGAGCCGCTGAATAAACCGATAAAGGCACTGGGGGCATTTTCTATACCGTCGGCAATTGTCTCGTGATATTTTATTTGCCCGGACTGAATCCAGCCAGACATGTCCTTCAGAAATTGCGGTTGTTTGCTCGTAAAGGCGGAAACGACAAAACCCTTCATAGTGATAAATTTGTAGATCATTTCCGTCAGGTTCCTCGGTCCCGGTGTTGCCGTACCGTCGTCATTGTAGTGAGCAATCATTCCGCAGACTGGAATACGACCATTCACTCGCATGTGGGTGAGGGCGGCTTCGAGCTGTTTACCACCAACGTTTTCGAAATAGACATCGATGCCATCGGGCGCGCCCTTCCTGAGTTCCGTTAACGGGTCTGCAGTTTTGTAGTTGAACGCATGGTCGAAGCCGAATTCCTCCATTAGCTGCATCACCTTGTCATCGCTTCCTGCACTGCCAATGACCGTACATCCCTTTATTTTTGCAATTTGACCGACCACACTACCGACCGCGCCTGATGCGGCTGAAACAAATACGGATTCACCGTCTTTTAGTTCACCTGTCACCAGTAGCCCGCCGTAGGCAGTTAAACCGGGCATACCCATCACGCCCAGGTAGGCACTCAGTGGTGCCAGGCTGGTGTCAACTTTAGTGAGATCCTGTCCGTTCGAGATGAAGTACTCTCGCCATGCTGACCCATTGGTCACGTGGTCACCCTCATTGAAATCAGGATGGTTGGAGGCGATCACCATACCTGCAGCACCGCCCATTAATACCTGCCCGGTGGGCCAGTTTTCTCGCATCTGCCCGCGCATATAGGGATCGACTGACATGAAGATGTTCTGCACCAGCACCTCGCCCTCGCCGGGATCCGGTACACTGGTTTCCACTAATTCAAAATTGTCTGCGACCGGCGTGCCTGCAGGACGCGACTTCAAATGAATTTCTTTACTGCTTGGCATGCTATTGCTCCAGAGATTGGTGGTGTTCAAGAAAAAGCGATAGTAGCACTTCTTCAAAAGAGCCGTATCACTGTGTTAACTTGAGCACAGCTTTTCCTGAAGAACAGGAATTTAATTATTAAAGAAGGAAAATTATGTCTGATCCAGTTTTGTATGAAATGAATGATCATATCGTCACCTTGACACTCAACCGGCATGAAACGCGAAATGCGATATCGGATGATGAAATGGTCAATGCAATCGTTGATGTGTGTGATCGAATCAATGCAGATCTGGAAGTGCGGGTTGTCATTATCACTGGCGCTGGCTCGGCTTTCAGTAGCGGCGGTAACGTCAAGGATATGAGAGATAAGAAAGGTATGTTCGATGGAACTTCCCTGGAGATCCGGGATGGTTATCGCAAGGGTATACAGCGTATTCCACTGGCCATCCAGGCGCTGGAAGTTCCGATTATTGCCGCGGTCAATGGTGCTGCAATCGGGGCTGGTTGCGATCTTACGATGATGTGCGATATGCGCATTGCATCGGAGAAGGCGGTGTTCGCAGAGAGTTTTGTCAAAGTCGGGTTGATTCCCGGTGACGGTGGCGCCTGGTTCTTACCGCGGGTAGTTGGGGTCTCGCGAGCTAATGAAATGGCGTTCACTGGTGAGCCAGTCAATGCCCAGACGGCATTGGAATGGGGAATGGTGTCAAAGGTGGTTCCACCGGATGAATTGATGGATGCCGCAAATGAGCTGGCAAAGAGGATTGCCGTTAATCCGCCTGCTGCATTGCGAATGACTAAGAAATTGCTCAAAGAAGGTGAACATTCCAGACTAGAATCTCTACTGGAAATGTCAGCTTCTCTGCAGGCGCTTGCTCACCAGACAAAAGATCATGTCGAAGCCGTTAATGCGATAATTGAAAAACGAACACCAAATTTCATTGGCGAGTAGGTCCTTAATCGCAATAGGAGGCAGTTGTACTCATGAACACGATTTTCAAACCTCTGGTTCTTGTTGTCATACTGGTATCCGGAATGCCCACGGCCTTTGCAGAACCTGATGTTGACTATGCACATTTTGATGTAGAAGCAGCGACCCGGGCTTATATGGACAGCCTGGATCCGGAGCAGCTAGCCATAACTGATGCTTACTATGAGGGAGGATATTGGCTGGATTTCTGGGAACTTTTATACAGTTTGTTAATCGCCTGGATATTGTTAAATTTCGCATTATCTACCAGGATGCGGGACTTCGGTGAAAGGATCAGCCGCTTCACGTTTGTCAGGCTCACGTCCTACATTTTCATATATACGCTTCTTGTCTCCATATTTTCATTTCCCTACCTGGTGTATCGGTTCTTCATCCGGGAACATGACTATGGCCTTTCCAACCTTTCATTTATCGAATGGTTCGGAGAACAATTAATTGGCCTGGGTATTCAGGTGGTCTTAAGTTGTATTGGAATTGCCTTGATCTATCTTATCATTCGGAAGGCGCCGAAGAAGTGGCCGCTGTGGGGTGCAATAACAGCATTTGTGATGCTTGGGTTTATTGTCCTTATTTCACCGGTCTATCTCAGCCCGTTGTTCAATGACTACCAGCCATTGGAGGAAGGGCCGCTGAAGGAAAGGATTCTCTCCATGGCCAGGGCAAACGCAGTACCGGCAGATGACGTGTATATGTTTGATGCCTCGAAACAGTCAAATCGCATCAGTGCAAACGTCAGCGGATTATTCGGTACAACCAGGATCAGCCTTAATGACAACCTGCTTAACCGGACGAGTGCTGCCGGAGTCGAGGCTGTGATGGCACATGAAATAGGCCATTATGCACTTAATCATGGTCCTAAATTGCTGGTTTCCCTTGGGCTAATAATTGCTGTTGGTTTCGCTTTCGTCGCATGGGCGTTTGATCGCGTGAACAAACCCGCCTGGGGGATACGGGACATAAGCGATATTGCGGGTTTGCCTTTGCTTCTGGCACTATTCTCGGTTTATCTATTTCTTATGACGCCGGTTTTAAACAGTATCGTTCGAATTAGTGAAACCGAAGCCGATATCTTTGGACTTAATGCAGCAAGGCAACCCGACGGATTTGCCGAAGGCATGCTGGGTCTTGCTGAATACCGGAAGATGAAACCGGGGGCCTGGGAAGAAATAATTTTCTTTGACCATCCCAGCGGTTACACGCGAATCCATATGGCGATGCGGTGGAAGAAGGAAAATCTTCAGTCGCTCGCTGAAAACTAGGCTTGGTTATCGACCGTGCCGGAAACAGAAACGCTATATGCAGATTCTCCATTTAGGAACAGGGAATTTACAAAGCTATTCATCGCCCAGGTAATTTCACTGTTGGGAACGGGTCTTGCCACAGTTGCCCTGACATTACTGGCTTACGATCTGGCGGGTGGTAATGCAGGCGTTGTATTGGGCCAGGCACTGGCGATCAAAATGGTTGCCTATGTTGTATTTGCGCCTGTGGTGGGCGGAATAGCGTACCGTTTTAATCGAAAGCGACTGCTGATCACCATGGACCTGTTCCGTGCATTAATCGTACTAACGATGCCTTTCGTGACCGAGATCTGGCAAATCTATCTGCTCATCTTTTTACTCAATATTTTTTCCGCCGGATTTAAGCCGGTTTTCCAGGCCACCATCCCTGACCTGATAGAAGATGAAAGAGCCTATACGCGGGCGCTATCCTACTCCCGACTCGCTTATGATCTTGAGACCCTGCTTAGTCCGGTACTCGCTGGTGTCGCATTGCTTTTTTTTGGTTACAGTGCATTGTTTCTAACTAATTCCGTCACATATCTCATGTCTGCATTACTCGTTCTGTTGGTGACTTTTCCACGAGGTGCAGCAACGGCCCGGTTGGGTGGTGTCTGGGCGGAAATCAGCTTTGGCGTGCGATCTTATTTGAAGACACCCAGGCTTCGGGGGATGCTGGCGCTCTATTTTGGCGTCGCAATTGCCAGCGCCATGGTCATTGTGAACACGGTTGTCTATGTCAGGGAAAATCTGGCGGGGTCAGAATCTGCGGTGGCAGTGGCATTGGCGGCAACGGGTGCAGGGTCTATGTTAACGGCGCTGGTGCTGCCGTATTTACTCGACCGGGTAACTGATCGGAGAGTGATGCTGGTGGGTTCGCTGGTGATGAGTGTTGGTCTAATGCTGATTTACACTTCTCCGGATTACATCGAACTGCTGTTGATCTGGTTCCTTATCGGTATTGGTTGGTCTCTGGTGCAGACGCCAGCCGGGCGGGTTGTCAATCGTTCGTCGTCAGTGTCCGATCGCCCCTCTTACTTCTCTGCCCAGTTCTCACTTTCTCATGCCTGCTGGATGGTGGCCTATCCCCTGGCGGGGGAACTGGGGTTGTTGCTTGGTATTGAAACGACCGCGCTGCTGTCTGGCATGGCCATTGTTCTATTCACTGTTCTTGGCGCAACCCTGTGGCCCAGGGAAGATCCAAGGGTGCTCGAACATACTCATGAATCGCTCAACCATTGCCATGAACATCGGCACGATGATCTTCACCATCAACATGATGGGGCGGATAAAAGTGAAGGACAACATCAACATGAGCACAAACACACGAGTACCACTCATTCCCATGTTTTTCATATTGACGATCATCATCCACACTGGCCTTGATTACCACGGCCGCCCTGGTGAATTTAGCAGTCTAGTTATCCAGGAGATCATACTTTTTCAAATATCCGCGTAACTGGTGATAGGTCACTCCCAACGCCTCAGCGCACTTCTTCTGGTTAAATTGCGAGGCGGCAAGCGCACCCTTGATTAAACCCACCTCGTAATCCTGAACAGACTGCCTGAAATCAATTGGAAATTCATGCAGCGATGGAACAGGAGCGACAACCTTGGTCGTACCCGGTTCGTTACTATTTTCATCTACCGGAATGGTGACGACTTCACTGGGTTGCATTGGCCTGAATGCAGATTCGAAGGGGTCGATCGAGATCACGTCGACAAGTTCATCAACATTCTGTGAGCGATAAACGCTTCTTTCTACTACATTTTTAAGTTCGCGGACATTACCAGGCCAATGATAAGTCCTGAGAACTTTTCTCGCAGAATCAGAGAACCCCGGGAAGTATTCGCGTCCAAGGTCGGATGCCATATTGAGTGCAAATTGTTCGGCCAGGATCATGATGTCTTCCGGACGCACCCTCAAAGGTGGCAGTGTGATCACATCAAATGCCAGACGATCAAGGAGATCTTCCCTGAATTTTCCTCTTCTCGCTAAACTCGGCAGGTCGGCGTTGGTGGCTGCTATAAGTCTCACATCAGCTGTCAGGGTTTTATTACCCCCGACCCTTTCATATTCCCCATATTCAATGACTCGAAGTAACTTCTCCTGGACGAGGGGGGAGGTGCTGGCCAATTCGTCGAGAAATAGTGAACCGCGATGAGCCCGCTCGAATCGCCCCTTGTGCAACCTTGATGCCCCGGTAAATGCACCTGCCTCATGACCAAACAGTTCAGTTTCCAGCAGGCTTTCACTGATTGCAGCACAGTTCATTTTGATGAATTCCTGGTCCCATCTTAAAGAAAGGTAGTGCAGGCGAGAGGCGATTAATTCTTTGCCCGTGCCTCTTTCACCTACAATAAGGATAGGTTTGTTGAGCGGGGCAACCTGGGAAACCAGGTCTAAAACCTCGAGAAATGCTGGCGCTTCCCCCAAAAGCCTATCGGTGTGTTGTCCAGGTGGCATTATTGCTCCGGTTTACTGTTGATGATTAGCGGTTGCCATAAACAGTTCTGAATTTATGATCAACCGCTGCTAATAGTTGGTTTTATTCACCAACCATGTGGTCATATTAACCGTGAGCTTGCCAGATAGTAAAGCTAATGTTTGGAAAAATCCTTTAATAACAATCAATTAGCAACGCAAGGAGGGGCTGGCACGGAATGTGTATTCAATAGTCCAGAAGTAATACAATCGTGAAGGCATTTGGCCTGATTTGAATACTGAACGTTAAAGAGGCAGAAAAAGATGGGAATTTTTTCCAGATTTACAGACATAATCAATGCGAATATCAACTCAATCCTTGATAAGGCCGAAGATCCTGAAAAAATGGTCCGGCTGATTATCCAGGAGATGGAAGAAACCCTGGTTGAAGTGAGAACGCAATCAGCGAAGTTGATTGCAGATAAAAAAGAATTGGGTCGTCGAACCAAGCGACTTGCGAGAGAAGCTGAGGAGTGGGAGCGCAAGGCCGAGATTGCCCTGGGTAAAGACCGGGAAGATCTCGCACGCGCCGCCTTGAAAGAAAAAAGCGATGCTGATGAAACGATTGTTACCATCGAGTCAGATCTTGAGATTGTGGATATCAACCTGGAGAAACTCTCTGGTGATATCGGTCAACTTCAACAGAAGCTGAGCGACGCCAAAACCAGGCAGAAGGCATTGATCCTGAGAGGCAAGACTGCCAGATCCCGAATGGGTGTAAAACGACAGCTTCATGATGTCGATATCGAGACCGCGATGAGCAAGTTTGACCTCTACGAGCGTAGAATTGATGATATGGAAGGTGAAATTGAGGCTTACGATCTTGGTCGACGGAATTTGGCAGATGAGATTGCCGATCTTGAGTCTAACGAGAAGGTCGATGAGGAGCTCGAGAAGCTTAAAGCCAAGTTGGGCAGGGATGCAGGTACTGATTCTGGTACCGACTCCAGCGTTTGATCTGGTACCGGGTAATCAACCAAAACAAGCTGAAACCAACTGTGATTTGGAGTAATTAAATGGACGCGATTGAGGTAATGGTGTTTGTCCCAACTGTGGTGTTTTTAGTGGTAGTCGCCCCCATCTGGATCGTTTTTCACTACAAGTCGAAAGGCAATATTGTCCATGGATTGTCGAACAGTGAACGCGCAGACCTGGATGAAATGATTGAAACGGCAAGCAAGATGGCGGCAAGGATTGAAACGTTGGAGTCAATACTGGATGTGGAAAGTCCGAACTGGAGAGAAAAGCAAGGTTAAGATTAGAGAAGGGTAGGGAAGGGTGCTCCCAATAAGGCGCTGCGACAGACGCTACAGAACACGAACCAAGAGGGTATATCGTGAGTAAGTCGGATCGAGAAAAAAGAGACGCGGAGCGGGAAGCCAGAAGGGCGAGAAGATTGGCCCAACGGGCAGAACAACGCGCTATTCGCAAAGAAGAACAGGCCCAGGATGCAGCGGAGAGAGCAGAGCGGCTGGCCGAGCGAGCCCGGCGTCGGCCAAAGCGCGAACAAGATCTCGACCAGTCTATCGAAGATCTGGTAGACGAGGTGGCAGAAAAGTGGACTCGAAAAGCCGAGGAATGGATTGACGAACAAAGCGACAAAATTTTCGATGATGGAAGCAATTACCACGATGAAGATCCGGATGCTGAATTTGAACAAATGCAGAATGAGCTAGACGATGACCTGGAAGAGGAGTCGAAACCCCGTCCAGGCAAACGAACTCCGCGGCGCAGGGCCACATCCGGGAATGTTTATTCGACCAAAAATGCTTCGCGACGAAGTAAAAGACGAAGTAAGAAACGGTCATACGGTTATGCCTGGAACAGTGAAAATTGGGACTGGGGACACTATATCCGTCGCAGTCGCAAGCGTTTTCGTCGGACGTGGCGCCGCGGAAACTTGTACCGCGATACCCGGAACAAGAAGATTTGCGGTGTTTGTGCCGGTACCGCTGAATACCTGGGCATGGAAACATGGCATGTGAGACTCATGGCGGTGATGGGCCTGATCTTTATCCCCACCGTTGCGATCACTGTCTATTTCGTGACCTATTTCCTGATGGATAAGAAACCCTATTACAGGCAGGTTACCGATAGATTTGACGATCTAAGACGCGAGTCAAAAGAGGAGCCTTCTACAGTGAGAAGACGTAACAGGCCACGCACGGACGTGAAACCGGAAGTGACAAATGAAGTGACAAATAAGGAAGCGATGAGGGTGGCGAAAGAGAAATTTGGCGATATTGAACAGCGCCTGCGATGTATGGAAACCCATGTGACCTCCTCGACTTTTGAATTGCAGCGCGAACTCAGGAAGATATCAGGAGAGGACAGCTAGATGTCCGTTGAAATCAGGGAAGTCGCACAATTTGACCGGGTTCGTTTCAGGGGGCCGGGCATCTGCAAAATCACTCAGGATGATGTCGAATCGCTAACCATCCATGCGCCTGCCTATGTAATGAAAGATATCGAATCTGACGTAAGAGAATCAGTCTTGCACCTGGGCTACGTTTTCCCGAAGGTCGTTTCTCTTAAAGTACGCCACGAAATTATTTCATACGATCTGAGAATGAAAGACATACGCGGTATTGTCTTGACGGGTTCTGGAAGAGTGAATATTCCAGACCTTGATAATGATGTTGTCTCAATCGAGATCACCGGTTCAGGACAGATCTCCCTGGATAACCTGACTGCCGACAAGCTTAAGGTGGTGATTAGCGGCTCCGGGTGTATCAAGGTCATGGGGGATATCGAAGCCCAGTCACTACGAATTACAGGTTCCGGCTGCTATGAAGCAGAACGGTTGGTGAGTGATTTTGCCGAGATTAAAATTTCCGGCTCCGGCAATGCCAGTGTATCCGTGAGTGATGATCTTAACGTTATCATCAGTGGTAGCGGCAAGGTGAGTTACGGAGGCTACCCGGATATTTCTAAAGTGATTTCCGGCTCTGGCCATGTAGTGCGTCGTCGGCGTGACAAGCACAAAATCAATCGAGGAGAAGAGCATGGCGCTTAGTATTTGGATAGTCATCGGATTAATCGTGGTTTGTGCCGTTTTAATCGATGGCGTCGTCAGAATTATCAAGGTGTCAAAATCTGGCGGCGGGAAAGACGTCAACAAGAAATTCGCTGATTTAGAAGCTGATTTGTCGGTAGTCGAACAGGATCTTGAAGATGCCCGGCAACGAATTGAAGTGTTGGAAAAAATTGTTACCGACGAAAAGTACGACCTGGGTAAAAAAATAGACGATCTGGCGAACTAGGACTTATTCAGACGTTCCCTAGCCTTGTAGTTGTGAATCAAAGGTAAATACAGTTCCCCGCCCTGTAGGGTTTTCTTCCTTCATCTCCTTAAATTGCTCATGGCTGTAGGCACTGATGAGATTCTTCCAAAATGGATAGGCAGATTCATTGCTCCCCAGGACCCGCAATCGCCAGGTCCCCGGGTAAAGACGCCAGCGTGCCCGGGCAGCTTCAAAGCGAATCAATGCAAAACCGGCCAATTTGTTGTCGGCCAGAATAAAGAAAGGATGCCGATCAGGGTCTGCCCAGGGCGGCAAATACACGATCCGGGTAGTCGCAAAACACGCCATCTACACCCATTTTCACCATCTGCTGAATATCTTTGACCTTGTTCACCGTGTAGACGAATACTTTCAAGCCATGGTCATGCGCTTCATCAACCAGGTTCTGTTCCGCCAGCTTGATGGAAAGATTAATGGAGTAGGCTTGCAATCGGGCAGTTCTCTGGAAGTAGTCAGGCACCTGTTTGCGGAACAGGGCGCCACGCCTGAACCGGACATCCGCCTTGGCGAGTTCCGCATGATTGAAAGAGGAAAACAGAAAATGATCTTCATGCCAGCCATTTTCACAGAGAGAGCCCAGGTATGCAGAGACGGGCGCTGCGGTATCGGGTCCTTTCAATTCGATATTGATTGCACAACGTTTATCGACCAGTTCAACAACCTCGTTGAGAGTAGGGATCTGTTGGCCGTCTCCAGCATCCAGACCCCGGAGGTAGGCAAGGGTAGAATCCATCACCTCGCCTTTGCCATTTGTCGTTCGTTCCAGGGAATCATCGTGAATAACGAGTAGTTCGTTTTCCACCGAATAGACATCGAGTTCAATCCACGGGCAGCCCATGTTGATCGCTTTCTCGAAAGATCGAAGCGTGTTCTCCGGCTCGTAGCCACATGCGCCCCGATGCCCGATACAAATGAATTCGCTCATGTCGACCTGTTACCTGGATTCCGCTGCCATTATAATTCTTCCAGTATTTACGTTACGTACCTCGCTGGTCAAGCGCAGTTGAGATACAATTACCGTTCGCCGTGATTACTTTAGAATCATGGCGATTATTATCAGGAATCCGATGTCATACCAGGTACTTGCCAGAAAATACCGCCCGGCCACTTTTGCGGAGCTGGAGGGTCAGGAACACGTTCTTCGTGCACTGATCAATGCGCTTGATCGGGACAGGCTTCACCACGCCTATCTGTTTGCTGGCACCAGGGGAGTCGGGAAAACGACCATTGCCAGAATTCTGGCCAGGTGCCTGAATTGTGAAACCGGGGTGACGTCAACTCCATGTGGGGAATGTGGTTCTTGCGTTGAGATTGGCCAGGGACGGAGTGTTGACCTGATTGAAATCGATGCTGCCTCCCGCACCGGTGTCGATGACATGCGTGATTTGCTGGACAACGTCCAGTACATGCCGGCGGCGAGTCGTTTTAAAGTCTACCTGATAGATGAGGTGCACATGCTTTCCAAGGCCAGTTTCAACGCGATGTTGAAAACGCTTGAAGAGCCACCTGAGCATGTCAAATTCCTGTTTGCGACGACAGACCCAAAAAAGTTACCCGTCACTGTCCTATCTCGCTGCCTGCAATTCAATCTTAAAAACTTGTCACCCGAAAGAATCGTTAGTTACCTGAAAGAAATATTGCCCAGGGAAAATGTTGACTATGAAGAAAGCGCCCTGTGGCAACTTGGCCGAGCCGCAGATGGCAGTATGCGTGATGCATTGAGCTTAACGGACCAGGCCATTTCATATGCCAATAATGCGCTGACAGAAGATGCGGTAAAATCAATGTTGGGCAGTATTGATCAACAGGAAGTCTACCAGATCCTGGACGCATTGATTAAACAAGACGGTGCAACCTTGCTTGAGAAGGTCAATAGCCTGGCACAGTTCGCGCCGGATTATTCGGCATTGCTGGATGAGTTGCTGGGTGTCCTGCACAGGGTTGCTGTTGTGCAGGCAGTGCCAGAAGGGCTCGATAACAGCCAGGGAGACCGTGAGCAGGTATTGGCGGTTTCCCGGTCCATCGGTCAGGAAGATGTCCAGCTCTTCTACCAGATCGGATTGATCGGTAAACGTGATCTTGCCATGGCACCTGATCCACGAAGTGGGTTTGAAATGATTTTACTCCGAATGCTGGCGTTCACACCAAATGCAACTGACGCCATTGGTTCTGATCCAGGTACGAATTCATCCGGCAACAGTCGAGTCACGGGGTTGCTATCGACGCTAAATGAAAAGGCAGAGCCGCACAAGAAAACGGAAGTGAGTCAAACCAATGCAGTGGCGCCAGGCCCGCAAGTTGAATCTAGAAAGAACCCAGCCAGGGCTGCGCTTGATGCTATTAGCGGTGCCCAAGCTGCGGTTCAAGCAATATCAGGCAACCTACACCAGGACTCAAGACCTTCGGAATCGGTAAACAAGGTGCCTGAACGCAGTCTGGCGACAGAGTCTTCCAATGGGGAATCGTTGCTGGCAGAGCCGTTACAAACAGAGCCGTTACAAGCAGAGCCATTACAAAATGAAACTGTACAATTGGTCACGACGCAAAAGGTTGCGGCGTCAGACTGGAACGATATTCTATCGCAACTCGATTTATCCGGTGTCACACAGACGCTTGCAGCAAATTGTACACTTGAAAGTAACGAGGCGAATCACTACCGCTTAAGGCTAAACGAACATCATGCGAGTTTATGGAATAAATCGCATGAAACAAGAATTTCCCGGGCATTAGGTCAACATTATAATCGTGAGATAGAGGTTAGTATTGAGGTCGGTGAAACGAAAACCGAAACGCCAGCCCAGCTTGACCGCCGTCGACAGGAAGATCGACAAGCGCGGGCCGTGATCGCAATCGAGAATGATGAAAACATCCAGCGACTCATTCAGGAATTTGGCGGTACTTTAAACCGTGACAGTATTGAACCAATGGGTGGGGAGCAGCAATGACAATGAAAGATGGATTTGGCGGGCTGATGAAACAGGCCCAGCAAATGCAGGAGAAGGTTCAGAAGATTCAGGACGAAATAGCCAAAGCGGTGGTCTTCGGGGAATCAGGAGCCGGACTGGTGAAGGTGGAAATGACCGGCAGGCATGATGTAAAGAGGATTGACATTGATGACAGCCTGTTAACTGAAGATTCTCTAGCCTCCGATGGAAAAGAAGTGCTGGAGGATTTGATCGCCTCGGCAGTCAATGACGCAGTGAGAAAAGTTGAGAAGAACCAGAAGGATAAAATGTCCGAATTAACATCAGGCATACCTCTGCCACCCGGATTCAAATTACCATTCTAGTAAGCCAGTCTGCAGTGAACAAAACTTCAATTATTGATCAACTAACGGAAGCCTTTCGGTGTTTGCCTGGCGTAGGGCCGAAAACGGCACAGCGAATGGTGTTGCATCTGTTGGAACGTGATCGTGAGGGTGGCAGGAGGCTCGCGGCAAGACTGTCCCAGGCAATGGATACAGTTGGCCAATGTGAATCTTGTCGTAATTTGACCGAGTTATCTTTATGTGAAATTTGCGCCAGTAAATCAAGGGATGAAGAATTGTTATGTGTCGTTGAGACCCCTGCAGACGTACTGGCAATCGAGCATTCTGGTAGCTATCGTGGATATTACTTTGTATTAATGGGCAGCCTTTCACCAATAGATGGGATTGGCCCCGAAGAACTTGGCATTGAACAGTTACTCGGCAGATGCAGTCAAGGAGTCAAAGAAGTCATTCTGGCAGTTGGGTCAACCGTTGAAGGAGAAGCCACAGCACATTACATCGCTGAGGTTGCAAAACCCCTGGGCATTCAACTATCCAGAATTGCACGCGGGATTCCCCTTGGCGGCGAACTGGAATTTGTAGATGGTGGTACCTTGTCTCATGCCCTCGAAGGGAGAAAATTAATCTAGCCATGCCAGCGCCAGTCCTATATGTCGAGAACCGGGAACAATTGCAGCAAGCGATTGATGCATGTCTGGTGACAAAAGTCGTTTCTATCGACACAGAATTTGCCCGCTTTAATACCTACTACCCCATAGTAGGGCTGATCCAGATTTATGATGGACAAATGTGTTACCTGATTGACCCTCTGGTTGTGGAAGACTTGTCGCCCATGGTGGCATTGCTTGAGGCGAGTAGTGTACTCAAAGTATTTCATGCCTGTTCAGAGGATATGGAGGTGTTTCAATATTGCGTCAATGCCGTACCGGACCCGGTCTTCGATTCCCAGGTAGCTGCGGCTGTATTGGGGGTTGGCAATTCCATCAGCTACCAGAATCTGGTGGTACATTATTTGTCGATAACTGTACCCAAAGAAGAAACGCGCTCGAACTGGTTGCAAAGGCCGCTGACGGAAGGACAACTCAAATATGCGGCACTCGATGTGATTTATCTTTTACAAGTTTATGAAAAACAGCGGGACCAGTTGTGTCAGATGCAGCGGGAAGAGTGGGTTGCCGAAGATTGTGCGTTGCTGTCAATTGATTTGCCGACGATGATTGATCCGGATTCTGCGTATAAAAAACTTAAGGGCCTCGCTAAACTTAATAGGAAACAACTTTCTGTTCTCAAAGCCTTGTGCGCCTGGCGGGAGACAAAAGCACGTGAAACCAATGTGCCGCGTAATAGGATAGTGGATCAGAAGTCATTGCTGAGCATTGCAGGTGAAGACATTTTGGAGAAAAATGGTCTGCAGACCAGGGCTGATATGTCCCCTCGACAGGTCAGGAAATTCGGCGCAGACCTGCTGTTCCTTGCGGAGGAGGCGAAATGCTTGCCTAAAGATCAATATCCGCCACTGGTCCAAGGGGATGGAGTCAAAGTAGACAGTAAAAAAATGAACAGGCTCCGCGAAGTTGTCCAGATTCGCGCTGATTCATTGGCGGTTACGCCTGAATTACTGACTAAACGGCGCCATCTTGAAGCACTGCTGCGTTCTTCCGATGGAAACGGCAATTACGAATTACCGGAGGCATTGTCGGGGTGGCGAAGAGAGGCAATTGGTGAGGATCTCATCGAGGCGCTTCGGTAATGGCGGTCTTCTGGCAGGAGAAATCTCTCTCTGAGATGTCCGTCAATGAATGGGAGTCGCTTTGTGATGGCTGTGCCCGATGCTGCCTGCACAAATTGGAAGATGATGATTCAGGTGAAGTGCACTATACATCCGTGGTTTGCAGATACTTGGATCAACCCAGATGCCGATGTACCTGCTACGAAGACAGGAATTCACTGGTGCCTGAATGTGTAAGGCTAACACCGGAGACTGCCGGGTCATTTAAATGGCTGCCGAACACCTGTGCCTATCGGCTGATTTCCGAAGGAAAGAGCCTTGAGTGGTGGCACCCTCTGGTTTCAGGTCGACAGGAAACGGTAGAAGAAGCCGGGATTTCAATCAAGGGCAAATGTGTATCGGAAGCGCATGTACATCCTGATAGTTTCGAAGAGCAGATAATTCGATGGGTAAAGCAGTGATCAGGGTTGCCCGGAGCTGTATATGAATGATTTTCCAGGTGACTATGAATACCAGATAGCCTGGTCAATCTACGTTGTCGCCGGCCTTGGTTGCTGTGCTGTATGGTGGAAGATCACTTCATACATCCGACGCGGCGGCTGGCGGGATTTATCTCGTGGAATCGTCGTTGTGCTGATATTTACTCCCTGGTATGCGGGAGAATTCCAGGAATTTTACGCCCCGGCTTTTGTTGTCCTTTTGATGGACCTGCTGCTGGCGGGCGTGAGTGCTGGAATGAAGGGTGGTTTGGCACTTTTAGTGTCAAGTTTTTTTATGCTGGTGGTGTTGACCGGGCGCCTGATTTTTTCAAAAAACCCGGATTAGGTATTCGGCGCTATTATTACCTGTTATTCGCGGTTATCAACAGTGTTCCCCTTGCCCTTGATATGTAATTGCTAGATTTAGTATTCTAACTGCTGCGCCTTCGTGAAATATGCGGGCTTTTTTCCTTGAGTAGTTAATATGGTCACCACAATATGAAATTTACCGGCACGACAACGTATATCGCGACAGATGAACTCCAGATGGCAGTGAATGCCGCTGTTACCCTTGAAAAACCCCTGCTGATCAAAGGTGAACCCGGCACAGGTAAAACGATACTGGCAGAAGAAATTGCCAATTCTCTCGGATTGAGACTTATTTCCTGGCACATAAAATCAACCACAAAAGCGCAACAGGGTTTATATGAATATGATGCAGTATCACGTCTACGTGATTCGCAGTTGGGCGATGATCGGGTCCATGACATAAACAACTACATCGAAAAGGGTAAAATGTGGGAGGCGTTTGACGCCGATGAAAAAGTTGTGCTTCTCATTGATGAAATTGACAAGGCGGATATTGAATTTCCAAATGACCTTCTGCTGGAACTGGACAAGATGGAATTCTTTGTCTACGAGACCGGTGAAACTGTGAAAGCCAAGATAAGACCTATTGTCGTCATTACCAGTAACAATGAGAAGGAACTGCCAGATGCATTTTTACGGCGCTGTTTCTTTCACTACATCCAGTTTCCGGACCGTGAAACAATGCAATCAATCGTGGATGTGCACCACCCAAACATTAAAAAAGACCTGGTAAAAGAAGCCATGGAGATTTTCTTTGATGTACGAAAGGTGCCGGGTTTGAAAAAGAAACCGTCGACATCCGAATTGATAGACTGGCTGAAGTTATTGATGGCTGATGACATTCCCGATGAAATTCTCACTAATCGTGATACATCGAAAGCCATTCCACCCCTGTACGGTGCACTGGTAAAGAATGAGCAAGATGTACAATTGCTGGAACGGCTGGCGTTCATGAATCGGCGGCAAAGCGGCGGCAGATCTGGCCCTGGGTAGGATAACAATATGTTGATCAATTTTTTCCTGGCATTGAAAAAAGCCAGGATACCGGTTTCGATAACAGAGCTCCTGACGCTGCACGATGTGCTGAAAGCACGTCTGGTTTATGCGGACATTGATGAATTTTATTACCTGAGTCGAATGGCGTTAGTCAAGGATGAGCGTCATTACGACAAGTTTGATCGTGCCTTTGGCACCTATTTCAAGGGGTTGGAGGACATGGCCAGTATGTTGGCTTCCTTGATTCCGGATCAATTTTTGCGACGTGAGTTTGAAAAATCACTTACCAGGGAAGAGCTTGATAAAATCAATTCCCTCGGTGGACTGGAAAAATTGATTGAGGCCTTCAAACGAGAAGTGGAAGAAGCCGCGCGTGGTGAAGGCAAGGAGAAAGACAAGGAAGGCAAAGGCGAGAATGGCCGTGGTAAGGAAGGCAAGGGGCGCAAGGGTAAGAAAAGACGAGGTAAACGTACCTGGGATAGAAGAGACTATAAAGCGTACGATGACAATGTTGAATTGGGCACTCGCGGATTAAAGATCTCCCTCCGGCGGCTTCGCAAACTGGCGCGTACCGGTGCCGAAGATGAATTTGATATCGATACCACTATCGATAAGACAGCCAGGGCGGGTGGTTTGCTTGATATTATTATGCGCCCTGAAAGGCGTAATACAATCAAGGTCTTGTTGCTGCTCGATAATGGTGGCTCCATGGACGCTCACGTTAAGGTTTGTGAAGAACTGTTTTCAGCTGCCCGGTCTGAATTTAAACATCTTGAAACCTATTACTTTCACAATTTCATTTACGATGGTGTCTGGAAACAACACAACCGTAGAATGAATGAACGGATTGATACCTACGATATCCTGCACAAATACTCCCATGACTACAAAGTAATTTTTGTGGGAGACGCGACCATGGCACCGTACGAAATAACGCACGCAGGTGGCAGTGTCGAACACTGGAATGAGGAAGCCGGCGCCATCTGGATGCAGCGGATGGTTGACTACTTTGACAAGGTCATCTGGATTAATCCAACACCGCTGGATACCTGGGAGTATTCTACTTCTGTTGCACTGACCAAGAAAATGGTTGAAGAACAAATGTTTCCGTTGACTATTCGCGGCATCGAAAACGGAATGAACTACCTCAGCAAGTGATTTTTTGCGACCGGGTTGCTGTCTTTCTAAATCATCAACCCAAAGAAATTCAACCTGCTTCACGCTATTTGTCGCGTTGATGCAACCCGTCCTGGTGAAATATGCAGGTTGGTCTTTGCTCCCTTGAGTTAAATGAAACAGGCATCCGAGTTGTTTTTGCGGTAGATTATATTGGCCTGGTCCTGGAGAGCGGAGATTCGTATGCCGGAAAAAATTCTCAAGAATACCTATTTAGCTGAAACCCATCGTGTGGAAAACCAGCCACCGGAGCTTGCCGATTATAATCCCTATAGCGAGGACGTGGCACTTGTCGAAGCCGTGGAAAGGGAGCAAGCCGGTTGGGCGACGGATGACCTGGTGGCGTTTGGCAGGCTCACCGGCACCAAAGAAATGATTGATCTCGGTTTTCGCGCCAATGAACATAAACCTGTGCTTATTACACATGATCGCTATGGACACCGGATTGACGAGGTCCGGTTTCATCCCGCATACCACGAGCTCATGAAAATCTCGATTGAGAACGGGCTTCAATCCGCGCACTGGACGAACCCTCGACCCGGTGCACAGGTGGCCAGGGCAGCGAAATACTATCTGCAGTATCAGGTTGAAGCAGCGCATTGCTGTCCCATCACCATGACTTCTGCTGCTATTCCTGCTCTGCATAAAGAGCCGCAAGTTTACGAGGACTGGGCGTCTATCATTATGGCGCGCCAGTATGATTCGAGGAATGTGAGCCATGAGCTGAAAAAAGGCGTCACTATCGGAATGGCCATGACCGAAAAACAGGGTGGTTCCGATATAAGAACCAATTCGACCCTGGCGAATCCGATGGGAAACGGGGGACCTGGACAATCCTATGAATTGGTCGGGCACAAGTATTTTGTCTCTGCGCCCATGTGTGATGCCTTCCTTGTACTGGCGCAGGCGCCTGGTGGCCTGTCATGTTTTTTACTGCCGCGATGGCGTCCGGACGGATCAAAAAACCCGATGCAGATACAGCGGCTGAAGGAAAAGATGGGCAATGTTGCCAATGCCTCCTGTGAAACAGAACTGCGGGGAGCCTATTCAATTATGATTGGTGATGAAGGGCGCGGCATCGCTACGATTCTGGAAATGGTGGCGATGACCCGGTTTGACTGCATGGTGGGTTCTTCTGCCGGTATGCGACAGGCCGTTGCGCAGGCCACTCACCACTGCGCATATCGATCAGCTTTTGGCAAACGCCTGGTAGACCAGCCCTTGATGAAAAACGTATTGGCAGACCTGGTTATCGAGCATGAGGCCGCACTGGCAATGACCATGCGAATTGCCCGGGGCATGGATATGCGAGGCAAAAATGAAGACGAGGATTTGCTGGTGCGTATCGGTACAGCGATTGGCAAGTACTGGATATGCAAGCGTACGCCGGGTCACGCTTATGAGGCAATGGAATGTATCGGTGGTGGTGGCGTAATGGAAGATTGCATCATGCCACGGCTGTTCCGTGAATCACCCGTCAATTCGATATGGGAAGGTAGTGGAAATGTTCAGTGCCTGGATATGTTACGAGCCATGAACAGGAACCAGGGATCAGTTGAAGCCTTTCTGTCTGAAGTGACAAAAGCAAAGACGGGTGACCGAAGACTGGATGCTTTTATTAAATCCCTGAGTAGTGACCTTGTTACCGGTGATGACATGGAGTACAACGCACGGACCATAGTGGAGAAAATGGCTTTGGCGCTGCAGGGATCATTGTTGATCAGGTACGGTGACAGCGCCGTTGCAGATGCATTCTGCCAGTCTCGATTATCACCGGGTTCGTCCGGACGAGTTTATGGCACCTTGCCACAGGGAGTTGATTGCGAAAGGATCATTGAAAGAGCAACACCGAAATCTGGTTAGTGGTGCCTCACAGCCCTGGGAACCCAAACGAATATTCAATAATAACATGCAGCTATGATATGCGCTCTCCGGTCCAGAACTGCACAATGACCTGATTCTATATAGAATATAATCTGCTCTGCTAACACGCCCAAAGCCCGGAACACCCTGAACCCACTGTGAGTAAACTGACCGTCAAGGAACTGAAAGACCGTATTGATCTCTGTATGATCAGGGACCGGTTTCGCTTTAGCCGTGAGCTGCGCGGGGAAAAAAACAGGGCGAATCTTGCGGAGAAGATCAAGCGATCGGTCAGGTTAGCAGAAAGGCGCGAGGCGACGCGACCGACCTGCAGCTATCCTGAAATCCTGCCCATCTCGAAGAAAGTCAAAGAACTATCCGAGGTGATAAAAAACAACCAGGTCGTTATTGTCGCGGGTGAGACAGGATCGGGTAAGACAACGCAGTTGCCCAAGATCTGTCTCGACATTGGCCGCGGTATTTTTGGCACCATTGGACATACCCAGCCAAGGCGTGTCGCGGCAAGGACAGTCGCCAACCGGATTGCCGAGGAACTCAATGTCAAATTTGGTGCCCAGGTGGGTTATCAGGTTCGATTTACCGACCAGTCCAATCCTGAAACGCATATCAAGGTAATGACCGATGGGATTCTCCTGGCAGAAACGGTTAATGACCGGTTTCTGGAGGCCTATGACACACTCATCATTGATGAGGCACACGAGCGAAACCTTAATATTGATTTTCTGCTGGGCTATATCAAACGCATTCTACCTAAACGGCCGGATCTCAAGGTCATCATTACTTCCGCGACAATTGATCTTGAGCGGTTTTCGAAACACTTCGATAATGCACCTGTCGTTGAAGTATCAGGGCGAACCTACCCTGTTGAAGTTCACTATCGGCCGATAAGTGAATCCACGCGTACGCAGGATACCGATGAATTAATGATCCAGGGTATTCTGGAAACCTTGCATGAAATCCTGCAAATGGAGAGGCAGCAAACTGAAAGTGGTGATGTCCTGGTGTTTCTCTCGGGTGAAAGAGAAATACGGGAGTTGGCCCGGCTCATCCGCCGTTCTGACTTGAAAAACCTGGAAGTCCTGCCTCTCTATTCGCGGTTGAGTGTCGCCGAGCAGAATAAGGTGTTTCAACGCCACCAGCAAAGACGTGTCGTGCTTGCAACCAATGTTGCCGAGACTTCACTCACCGTGCCGGGCATTCGTTATGTGATAGACCCGGGTTATGCACGAATATCGAGGTACAGTTATCGGTCCAAGGTGCAACAACTGCCAATTGAGCCCATTTCAAGGGCCAGTGCAGAGCAGAGAAAAGGACGATGCGGGCGTCTCAGCGATGGAGTTTGTTTTCGGCTTTATTCAGAAGAAGATTTCATCGGCCGACCGGAATTCACACAACCTGAAATTTTGCGGACCAATCTTGCGTCTGTCATTCTGCGAATGTTGCAGTTACACCTGGGTGATATGTCGAAGTTTCCATTTGTGGAAAAGCCAGACCAGCGGCAGATAAACGATGGATTTCATCTTCTTAATGAGATTCAGGCGGTAGACAAGCATCGGAAAATCACCCGATTGGGAAAGGAAGTAGCTGGCTTTCCAATTGATTTGAAGCTCGCCAGAATGCTGGTAGAAGCAGGACGTTCAGGATGCCTGAAAGAGATGCTGGTAATAGCGAGTGCGTTATCCGTCCAGGATCCCCGGGAGAGACCTCATGAACACCAGCAAGCAGCAGATGAAGCCCACCGGATTTACTGGCATGAACAGTCAGATTTTATGGCGCTGGTCAACATCTGGGAATCCTACGAAGAACAGCGCCAGACGTTAACCCAAAACCAGTTACGAAAATATTGCCGCAAAAAATATCTTTCATTTATGCGTATGCGGGAATGGCGCGATGTTCATCGGCAACTTCACCTTATGTGCCGTGAACTGAAGCTGAAAGAAAATCGCGATCCTTCTGATTACGTCAGTATTCATCGTGCACTCTTAAGCGGTTTGTTGGGGAATATTGGTGAAAAAACGGATGATCATGAGTACACGGGCGCCAGGAACAGGAAACACTATATATTTCCCGGTTCATCCCAGTTCAAACGTCAACCTAAATGGATACTAAGCTCCGAGCTTGTAGAGACAAGCAGGCTTTTCGCACGGAACGTGGCACAGATCGACAGTAACTGGATAGAACCTCTGGCAAGACACATCGTTAAACGAAACTTCTTTGAACCCCACTTTGATCCGGAGAAAGGGCAGGTATTTGTATATGAAGAAGTGTCTTTATATGGCACGGTCATTGTAAAGAAAAGGCAGGTAGATTTTGCCTCGGTCAATGCTGTCCAGGCACGGGAAATATTTATCCAGGAAGGATTGGTGTCACAACGGTTGGAGACAAAGGCAGCGTTTTATCGCCATAACAATCTACTGATCAGTGATGTGGAAAAGCTTGAGTCGAAATCCAGAAAGCGGGATATCCTGGTGGATCTCTATGCGCTCTATGAATTTTATGATCAAAGGCTACCGGCTAATGTGGTGAGTGAAATTGAGCTTGAGCAGTTCAGGAAAGTTGTCGAGGCAAAAACACCGAAGCTTCTTTTCCTCGACAAAGAGATGCTGATGAAACAACAGGTATCATTGTCGGAAAAACTCTATCCCAACAGTATCAAAATAGCCGACGCCGATTTGAAGCTTGAATATCATTTCGACCCGCAACATGAAGATGATGGGGTCAGTGTCAATGTGCCGGTGGCGATTCTGCGCCAGGTTTCCAGGGCGCAGATTGACTGGATCATACCCGGGCTACTGCGTGAGAAATGCCTTGCATTGATAAAATCGTTACCCAAATCGCTACGCAAGAACTTTGTACCGGCGCCGGATTATGCGGACAAAATCGTGGAGAACCTGGAATATGATGGGCGTGAGCTGACTGCCGTGCTGAGCGAGAAGTTACTCCGGTTCACCGGTGTCAAGGTTCCTGAAGATTCCTTTGGCCCGGAAGGGCTCGACCCCCATCTGAGAATGAATATTCGGGTGGTTGATGAGGCTGGAAAAGTACTGGGAACCGGCCGAAATCTTTTGCGACTGGTTGATCAGTTTGCTCGTGAAGCTGCTCTGGGGTTTAGTCAACGAAACATCCACCCTATCGAAAAGACCGGGCTTGTGGATTGGTCCTTTGGTGATCTGCCACAACAAATAGTGATTGAACAGGCGGGACTTCAGATAAAAGGATATCCCGCGATAGTTGATAAGGGTGATAGCGTTTCGATCGAGGTGTTGGATAATCAGGCCGCGGCTGATTTCCACAAACAAAAGGGAGTGTTGAGGCTGGTGATGTTACAGCTCAATGAACAGCGCAAGTATGTCGAAAAACATATTCCGGGTTTTGACAAGTTTGCACTTTTTTATGCAACCCGGGGCTCACGGAAAGAGCTACTGGATTTTGCTGTTTCGGCTATCTTCAGGTATACCTTTATCGAAGATAAATCCGCTGTAACAAATGAGGCTGAGTTTCGTCACAGACTAGGAGAGAAGCAGAACCTTTTGGAGACCATGAATCATGTTGGCCGGCTTCTGGAGATCGTGTTAAGAAAATCACTGGTCATCGAGAAACAGTTGACGTTAACAGTGACAGATCTCAAACACGCCGCCTATGATGATATCAGGCAACAGCTTGAACGGTTGTTGGAACCCGGATTCCTTAGTACCGTACCGTTGCGATGGTTGGATCAATATCCCCGCTATTTGAAGGCCATAGAATACCGCATGGACAGATTACAAAGTAATAGCGCCAGGGACAAAGCAGGCCTGGATGAACTATCAGCCTATTCGCGTAGGCTTTTTGAAATGGATCAGCCCCAACCGCAAGCGCTGCAACAATACCGTTGGATGCTGGAAGAATTTCGAGTTTCTTTATTTGCTCAACCAGTGGGCACCAGCATGCCGGTTTCCGGCAAACGTCTTGACAGAGAGTGGGAAAAATCCTTCGCTCTGACGGTAAACAAGTAGATGAAACTGGTCATGGCTTTTGTCTTCGGGCTTGCATTGTCGATGCCCGTCGCGGCTGAGGACGAAGAAGATAAATTTGTTGACCCTGATCCCTGGGTCGGTCTCAATCGCGGCACGCATAATTTCAATGATTTTATTGATCGTAAACTGGTCAGGCCGGTCGCAGTTGGTTATCGCAGGTTCATTCCGCAATTTGTCCGCAACAGTGTGAGCAACGTGTTTTCGAACCTGGAAGATGTGGGGGACGCGATCAATAATGTTCTCCAGGGTAAAGTTGGCGATGGCGCCAGTGACGTGGTGAGAGTCCTGGTTAACACAACCGTCGGAATTGGCGGGTTGTTTGATCCGGCTTCACGTATGGGGCTGGTGGACCACGAGGAGGATTTTGGACAGACGTTTGGTAAGTGGGGAGTGCCAAATGGCCCTTATTTCGTTATCCCTGGTCTTGGGCCGAGTTCCGTCCGTGATGGTCTCGCAAGGCTTCTTGATGGCTCAGTGAATCCACTGCGTTATCTGTATCCGGTTTCACACAGAAATATGATCTATGCCCTTCGCGCAGTACAGTTCCGGACTGATCTTCTTATCGTCGACAGTGTGGTCTTTGGCGACAAGTACATATTTTATCGGGACGCCTATCTTCAGCGACGTGAGTACCTGGTGAAAGATGGCGAGGTGAGCGATCCATTTGCGGATGACTTTTAGTGATCACTCATTTTGATCGTCACAGATTTTAATAATCAATAAATAGTGTAATGCGTATGACAGATGTCATCCATTGTCGAGAAGCCGTCGCTAAATGCTTGTAACAATTGAATTTTAGGGGTAAAGTTTGCTGCGTTTCTCTCTTGTGGAAAGTAAGGGAGCGTATTTTTCGACGGTAGTGTGTAACTTGAATGTGTGAACATTAGATGAGTGTCGGTGGCAGCAAACTTCTGGTTGTTGAAAAACAGGATGAGGCTGAAAGTGAACTAACTCGATTGCTTCAAGACAGTGGCTTTGTACCAACTAACGTTACCACTGAGGGTGACTGCCTCTCAAATATTAGTGCCTCCATCCCCGACCTTGTTCTGCTTTCCTTGCCCAATGAATCCATTAACGCCCGGTCACTCATCCAGGAAATTCTGAAGATTGATGCCGATCTGCCGATACTTCTCGTTGGGGTAAGGGGTCAAGATGAGAATCTTGCTGATCTTATGGATGTGGGCGCCACTGACTTTTTCAGAATTTTCGATGGACAGGATTCGCTTTTGCGATATGCCGTTGAAAAGAATGTTGAACTCCGCAAAGGGCAGGTAGAGCAGCGGGCTGATGCGGAGAAAGTGAAAGAACTCAATCTGAAGTTGATAGAAAGCCTGAAGATACTGGAACGAGACCAGCAGGCCGGATTGCGGGTGCAACAGGGCATGATGCCGGCATCACCTTCCACCATTGGTCATGTGATCTTTGATCACAAGATATTTCCATCGCTGATATTGAGTGGAGATTTCATCGATTACTTTCAATTACCGGACGATAGAGTATTGTTCTATATCGCGGATGTCTCGGGGCATGGCGCATCCAGTGCGTTTGTTACAGTTCTCCTGAAGAGTCTGTCCAAGAGGCTGCAAAGTGACTTCCACGAACTCGATACCGAAAGTCCCGGGCGAATATTAGCCTGGTTAAACCATGAACTATTGCAATGTGACCTGGAACAACATGTCACGATGTTTCTTGGCATAATCGATTCTGCGAAGAACCTGCTGGAGTACAGCAATGCTGCACAATTCCCCGCTGCAATATTAAGTGGGGATGAACGGTCTCAATTTCTGGAAATCGGTGGTTTACCACTAGGTTTATATCAGTCACCGGAGTATGATTCGCGCGCAGTTTCGCTTGCTTCCCGGTTCAGCATTGTCATGTTTTCCGATGGCGTGTTTGAAATCATGCCGCAACAGACATTGAAGGCCAAAGAAGAGCAACTGCTATCGGTGGTAAAAAGTGGAAATAGAAGTGTAGAAGCTCTGGCAGAGCAACTCGGTATAGCAAATACCAGGAAAGTTCCAGATGATATTGCTGTATTTACTGTCGCCGGGGTTGGATAGATTTATGAGTAAAATATTATTTGCAGAAAGGGACGGCGTCCAGGTCCTGAAGTTTATTGGCGACGTGAGAGTGTCCATGGGGCCTACCATCAGCACTTTCTTAAACCGGTTGAGTCAATGTAAGAATTTCAAATCCATTGTTATAGACCTGACGGAAACTAATAGTATCGACAGCACATCTCTTGGGCTACTCGCTAAAATATCACTTGTCACACAGGAAATATTCAAATCAGTTCCAACCATTGTTTCCCCTAATGAAGATATTACCCGTATCCTGATGAGTATGGGGTTTGACCAGGTATTTATTATTCTGGATAGGTTGTTCACAGAATGCGGCCAGTTAGGCGAACTCCCGATGGAAATTATTTCCGAGGTAAACTTGCGAGATCAGGTGATTGAAGCACATAAAGTGCTGATGAGTTTAAACAATCAAAACAAGAATGCATTCTGTGACCTTGTGGATGCGTTAGAGAATGAAAGAGTGGCTGAATCGTCGTTACCCAGGAATCGTGTCGCTTAAGGCGCGGGCGGTCACATCAGTTTCACATTCGCCAGGATGGTATTTTCGGGCGAACTCCTACCACTATGCTCATAAACCACTGGCTTGCCTTGCCGTTATCTTTGCTTTAATAAAATCCTGATTAGCCAGGTGCACCAGACCGGAAATTCTGCGAATGATGTGTTCTTCAAAAGCATCGACCCGTCCATCCGCATAGGCAACTTCCCACAGATTAGTGACCAGTTGCTGTTTGGCACTGTAGTCGTAGTGTTCGTTTATTAGCCTGGTAAAGCTATAAAGATCATGAGCTTCATCAGAAGCATCTTCCGCGAGTTCCATCAGTTTTGCCAGTTCCGTGGTCGAAAACTCGAACAGGCGTTGAAGTATGCCGAATACAGCATCTTTTTCTATTTCCTTATGACCTTCATCAGAACGGGAAACTTCCATCAACAGGGTCGCCGTTGCAAACTGGATGGAATGGACCTCTTTACCTGCATCGCTCTTTTTCGCCGGCACCATGAATTCTTCGAAAAATTTCGTGATGTTTTTGATCATTTACTTACCTGCATCAAATTGATTCGCCCTGGTTCGGAGGGTGCTTGAACCAGGTCAAGGGCACTATCAAACACCTCGATTCCAGCGTCATTACTGAACATATTCTCGCTGAGATAGCGGCGATAGGCCCTGGCACCAGGCAATCCGGAAAATAGTCCAAGCACATGTTTGACCATGTGTTTTAGGTGAGTTCCCGAATTTATCCTGGCGTTCATATAATCGCGATAAGATTCCGCAACAAGATTACGCCCGGGAGCAGGTGTGCCAAAAACCTGGGTTTCCAACTCGGTTAACAAATAGGGGTTGCTATAGACAGCGCGCCCCAACATCACGCCTTTTACGATCTGTAGTTGTTCCCTTACCTGGTCCCCGGTTTTTAATCCGCCATTCAATATGAAGGTCGTATCGGGATAGGCTGCCTGGATGTCATAGACATAGTTGTACTTAAGCGGCGGAATCTCACGATTGTCTTTTGGTGAAAATCCGTTGAGTACGGCTTTGCGCGCGTGGACGATAAATGTGCGACAACCTGAATCGTGCACCTGGTGGATAAAATCTGCAAAAAAGGAATAACTGTCTTTGTCATCTATGCCAATCCTGCATTTAATGGTAACCGGGATTGATACACTCGATTGCATGGCAGAAAAACAATCAGCCACCAATTCGGGTTCTGCCATCAGGCTGGCTCCGATACCCCCCTGTTGAACCCTGTCACTTGGACATCCGACATTGAGGTTTATCTCCTGGTAACCTGCTTCCTCGATTAGAACTGCACAAGCAGCCAGTTCATTCGAGTTACTTCCACCCAGTTGAACTGCCGCCGGTTCATCCTGCTGATGAGCAAGAAAATGTGCTGCATCGCCCTGAACCAGCGCGCCAGTGACGATCATTTCACTGTATAACAATGAATTGGGCGAGAGCAGGCGAAAAAGGTAACGGCAGTGCTGGTCGGTGCAACCCATCATGGGAGCAACGTTTAAGGTTCTGTCGAGCATGTGTTTTAGATTAAAATTTTAACGTTGATAGTTTAACTTCTTTGCGTGACCCTGTGTGAATAAAGCTGGCATGCTCACCTGCAAGGTAATTCACTTCCTTAAAGTGCTATGATAAATCAGGTTTACGCGCCCGGTTTGCTGCAGATTCAGCCCATACAGCCTACCCAGCCTACCGCATTCAGCCTGGAAAATGAGCGAGCAAGTCGAGTGGTGGATAATCTCTTCCCATTGACGATGTTCTCGAAATAAGGAGGCCATATGAAACCCATTCTACTGATCCACGGTTACTCTTCAGAAGGAAAGAATAAAAAAGTTGAGGACATCTACGGGTCGTTGCCCGCGCAATTGAGAGAAACTTTCGGGGACAATAATGTCAAAGAACTCAACTTAAGTCGCTGGATCTCCTTAAACGATGGGATCTCGCTGGACGATGTGAGTTTTGCAATGGATCGGGCGCTAAAGGCGAGATTCGCTAGCCTACTTGCCACGGGATTTCACGTCATTATCCACAGCACCGGTGCGCTTGTGGTTCGCAATTGGATCAAGAATTACAACCCGGAGCCCGGACTCTGCCCGATCGAAAATATCGTTCATCTGGCTGGTGCCCATTTTGGGAGCGGTCTTGCGCATGTTGGAAAGGGCCAGTTAACTCGATGGGCACGTCTGTTGGCCCTGCACACCGGAAGCGGGACGCAGGTGTTGGATGAGTTGCTATTTGGGTCCTGGAAGAGCCTGGACCTGGCACAGCATTTTCTTGCACCGAACCAGGATATGTTTGATGATTATCATGTTCAGGAGTTCTGTATCATCGGCTCGCAGATTCCGAAGATACTGCGTTCAGTACCGATTCGTTACATCAGGGAAGACTCCTCGGACAACACGGTTCGAACAAGCGCCGGTAATCTAAACTTCAGCCATCTGGTGGTCACGCCAAAACCGGAGGCCTTCACACTCTCGATCCGCAGGCTTGATACGCTCATGAATCAGCGCCTGGACGGTGAAAGGATTGATGAGTCTTACTACGATATCGATTTTAATCATGTCAGTGCCAACCATCGGCAGATACCGTTTGCAATCGCCTATGAGACGGCCCATTTCGGAGACAAGATTGGTATTGTGGCCGGATCCGGGAACAGAAATGCGATCATGCCATTGATCAAAATCGCCCTGTCTACACCTTATGATGCCGATGCCTACCAGCAGGCTGCGGAAAAATTCGAGAAAGCCAGGCTAAACACGTTTAAGCGCGCTGGTGGATTATCGCGCCGGTGGCTGGAATGGAATGTACATAAGCAGTACGAAGGGCATGCGCAACTCATCTTCAGAATCCGCGACCAGTTCGGCAACGGTGTCGAACACTTCGACATCACTTTCAGGTCGAGGGGCGGAACGGGTTCTGATCTGGTACAGCTGGAATCATTGATTGAAGATAGACGTAGCAACAAGAATCATCGCGGCACCATGACTTTTTATCTAAGGACGCAGAAGTTTAAGGACAAGAAGTGGATTGAGTTGCTGGAGAACCTGCATTCCCTGGATGTCGAGATTACCGGAACCGAACCCCAGTCGAGCGACATCAAGTACGTGCCGTTAAAGATCAGTCTTACTGGTAGTCAGGTTGCTTCCATCTTGAAGAGCTTCCAGACGACGGTCATCGATATATACCTCGCCCGGCTGCCGTCGCAGAATGTGTTTAAGGTGACCCGGATATAACCGCGTCGATGTGTCTGTGACCTCCAGACAGAGCAGTTTCACATCGTAATCCTGATGGCTGGTTGACACTGCCGTGATCAGGAATAAAAAGGGAGGAAAGGATGAATAGCTTCCGAACAGGGTTGAGTCATCAGGATGCGTAGTTGGCTAGTAGGATTTATTGTCTTTGGCGTCGCGTACGCGGTGTTTGTGATTGCGATCTTCGCTGTTAACTGGCCGACGCTAGAGAACCCTCGTCTGCACACGACACTTGAAAGTAAACTACCTGAAACCGTTCGGGACCTTGTCATTAAAGTAGTCAGGCGATCTGGATTGCCTGGTAATGACTCGAATTTTGAAATCAGGGAAAAATCATATGAATTGCAAGATGGTTCCTTCGCCTCAACAATTGTTATTATTAATGGGCACCTTCTCATCCTGGAAGAGAACACGACTTCCGAGGCGGCGACGCGAGTGGCTGAGCGATACGTCAAGTTAATTGAAACCCATATTGAAAGAAGAAGCAGGCAGCATCGTAATCAGATGCTGGGTGTGCTGTTTGTTCCGCTCGGGATTTTTGCGTTGTTTGCCTTCCCAGCCAGGTGGCTATGGAACCGGCTACTTAAGGTACACTAGGGGTGGCAGTTGCGACGCAGCCAACAGCCAAAGTGGCAGGTCACTTCAATATTAATTACTTAAGGAATCCATGAAAGTCAGAACCAGAGTGGCACCTTCCCCCACGGGAGATCCCCATGTTGGCACGGCATATATGGCATTGTTCAGCCTTTGCTTTGCGCGCCAGCATGGCGGCGAGTTTATTTTACGAATCGAAGATACAGATGCGGCGCGCAGTACAAAAGAGTCAGAGCAGGTGATACTGGATTCTTTGCGGTGGCTTGGTCTCGATTGGGATGAAGGCCCGGATAAAGGAGGCAGCTTCGGACCCTACAGACAGAGCGAGCGGCTCGAAATTTACAACAAATATGCGGCTGAACTGATATCAGCCGGTCACGCATTTTATTGTTTTTGTGATGCAGAAAGACTCAACCAGATGCGAGCAGAACAAATGAAAAGGGGGGAGACAGCCCGTTATGATGGATGTTGCCTGTCTCTTGAAGATGATGAAGTGCGAGTCAAACTCGAGGCGGGCCAGGCACATGTGGTTCGCATGAAGGTACCGACAACCGGGACGTGTATTGTAAAGGATCGGCTGCGCGGCGAGATCGAAATCGAATGGTCACAAGTCGATATGCAGGTCCTCCTGAAAACTGACGGTCACCCAACCTATCACCTTGCGGTTGTGGTGGACGATCACCTGATGCAGATCACGCATATTATCCGTGGTGAGGAATGGATTAACTCAGCACCAAAACACATTCTGCTATTCGAGTATTTTGGATGGGAAATGCCGGAACTCATTCACATGCCACTGCTTCGCAACCCGGACAAGAGCAAGCTGAGCAAACGTAAAAACCCAACCAGTATTCGTTACTATGAACGGATGGGTTTCCTTCCGGAAGCCTTGCTGAACTATCTGGGGATGCTCGGCTGGAGTATGCCTGGTGGCGAAGAAAAATTTACCCTGGACTCGATGATAGAGAATTTCAATATTGAAAGGATATCACTTGGTGCACCAGTTTTTGATGTTGAAAAACTCAAATGGTTAAACGGTCGCTGGTTGCGTGAGGAATGTAGTGATGATGAGTTTGCGGACCGAATTATTCAATGGGCGTTCAACCGGGATAACCTGTTAAAAGTCATTCCTTTGATCAAGGAGAGAGTCGATATTTTTTCAGAAGTTTCGCCGATGATCTCGTTCTTTGCAGAGGGTATGCCAGATATAAAGGACATTGATCTTGTCGTAAAAAATGTCGAACCAGATGAGGTCAAGAAAATACTCCAATTCGCCTTGTGGGATCTCGAGAAAATACAAGAGTGGCAGAGGAGTGCACTGAATCAATTGTTCGTCGATCTGGCTGACCGGCTGCAGATGAAGATCCGGGAAGTGTTGGCACCTGTATTTGTTGCCATCAGCGGTAAGCCCGTATCACCACCACTATTTGCCTCAATGGAGATTCTCGGTCCTGACCTGGTTCGCGCGCGAGTACGCCATGCGATTAATGTTCTTGGTGGTGTATCAAAGAAACAAGCCAAGAAGCTTCTAAAACAATACAGATAAACAATACAGATAAACAATACAGAGAGATCATACACGGAACCGGAGTGCATCGAGATTAGCCACTCTGATTCTCTTACCTGGAGCCAAGTAGTGGGTGACGACTTAAATGAGACACATGATCCAGACCTTCGAAGCTGGGTTGGTGAATCTGATGATTTTCCGATCCAGAATCTGCCAATAGCAGAATTCAGGCCAGTGGATAGCGATGAATTGTTCCGCGGCGGTGTTGCCATTGGTGATAGCGTGTTGGATCTGGCTGCAGTTGCGCAACTCGAGATTTTTGAAGATGTCGTGCAATCTGCACTGGCGGCTTGTTGCAGGCCGGAACTGAACGATTTTATGGGCATGGGGATTGCGGCCTGGTCCAGTTTGCGGCTTGCCTTATCGAGGGCATTGCGAGAAGGCTCACCGCAGCAACAGGCGCTGGCTCCTTGCCTTCACCCTCTCGATGCCATCGAATATAGCCTGCCTTGTCGTATCGGTGATTACACTGACTTTTATACGTCGATCTATCACGCAACGGCAGTGGGGAAACAGTTCCGACCGGACAATCCGCTTCTGCCAAATTATAAATGGATACCGATTGGTTATCATGGAAGGTCTTCTTCAATTGATGTGTCGCCCCAGTCCTTTAAGCGACCAAAGGGGCAACTCAAGAGCCCGGAAGATTCAGAACCGCATGTCGCACCTTGCAAACGGTTGGACTATGAGTTGGAACTGGGGATCTATATTGGTTCAGGCAATGAACTGGGTACTTCTATTGACATGCAGAATGCAGAAGATCACATTTTTGGGATGTGCCTCTTCAATGACTGGTCCGCCCGGGACATACAGGGGTGGGAGTACCAACCACTGGGACCATTCCTGGCCAAAAATTTTGCTTCAACTGTGTCACCCTGGATCATCTCGTTGGAGGCACTAGCGCCATTTCGTCTGGGCTGGGAGAGATTGAGCGCGGACCCGCAACCTCTGCCGTATCTACGGAGTGAAGAAAATTCGTCCTCGGGAGCGATTGATATTCAACTGGAGGCTTACATTCAATCCAGTAAAATGGTCGTTGAGAAGGTTCCACCTATGAAACTATCCAGGTCCAGTTTTCGGCACTCATACTGGACAATTTCGCAATTAGTCACACACCATACCGTGAATGGTTGCAACTTGAGTCCCGGCGATTTGCTCGGTAGCGGGACCCAGTCAGGACCTCTGCCTGTGGAGGCGGGTTCGATGCTGGAGTTAAGTAGCGGTGGAAAGAACCCGTTGACCCTGCCAACCGGGGAGACCCGGCGTTTTCTTGAAGATGGCGATACCATTGTTTTCAGGGGATTTTGCCAGGCTGGGAATGCCGTGAGGATTGGCTTTGGGGAGGTCAGGGGAACAGTGTTACCGGCGAACATAACACCTAGTATAGGGCGCTAAAATGAAACCATTATAGTGAAACCAGAAACGTGAAACTCTACTCCTATTTTCGCTCCTCTGCAGCCTACCGGGTCAGAATTGTACTTAACCTGAAGAAGATCGATGTCGAATTTGCGTCGATTAACCTTGTTAAAGGAGACCAGAAAAGTGAATCCTATGCAAAGGTCAGTGCTCAGGGGCTGGTGCCAACGCTGGAGCTAGATGACGGCAGGATTATTAATCAGTCCCTGGCAATTTGTGAGTGGCTCGACGCCAACTACAAAACACCGGTACTTATTCCCAACGACTCGTTTCAAGCTGCCAGGGTCAGAGCCTGCGCGCTGATGATTGCCTGTGATGTCCACCCGGTCAACAACCTGAGGGTTCTTCAGTACCTTGAACATGAGCTTGGCATTGATGAATTGAAGAAGAACCAATGGTATCGGCACTGGGTGGAACAGGGATTTCAGGCAATAGAGAAGATGCTTGCAGGGTCAACCTACTGTTTTGGTGATGAACCCGGCCTTGCCGATGCGTTCCTGGTTCCGCAGGTTTTTAATGCTCGACGATTTGAAGTCGATATGAATTCTTATCCGAAGATATCGGCAGTCGATATTGCTTGTAGTGAAATTCAGGCGTTTATTGATGCCAGCCCGGACAATCAGGCGGACAATCCGTTGCAAGCAACGTGATTACCCGATTGAAAAGACAGTAATCTAGTACCGCCAGCCTTTCCTTTAAAAGTTCAGCTGGCTTTGCTGATATCCACAGGCTTGCTGAAACGTGCGCGAATGAAATCACCCATATGATCCAGCGCGTCGATAGCCTCTGGCAGATTAGACAGATCTCCCGCCCGGTTCCTAATAGCATGTTGATTGGTTGCAACAGTTCCTATAAGATTCGCAACCTTCCCGATGTGGGGCTATAGCTCAGCTGGGAGAGCGCGTGACTGGCAGTCACGAGGTCCGCGGTTCGATCCCGCGTAGCTCCACCATTCCTAAAATAGCGACACACACAAATCCCAGCCTACAAGCGATGTGACATAACTCACTATAAAACATGCACATCTCCTACAAGATTTAGTGGCATCGGCTGACATATTCGGCCCGGAACAAAGTGCACCATTGAGTAATGGCTACACCCCGTTCACAGTTGGTTGATCCTGAGCTGGCATTACACTACCACCTGATTTCGCGCTGTGTGCGGCGAAGTTGGCTCTGTGGTCGTGATCCGCAGACCGGTAAAAACTACAATCACAGGAAAACATGGTTAAAAAGCCGACTGTTACATCTGGCACAGTACTTTGCTGTAGAAGTCGATGCTTATTCAATTTTGAGTAATCACTTCCACCTGGTCGTCTTCCACGACCCAAAAGCTTGTGAAAGATGGTCAGTTGAGGAAGTCGCCTATCGATGGAGCGAAGCTTTTCCGTCCCGGTCTCTCACTGGTCAACCTGAGGATATTGAAGCACTTAAAGCCATCCAGCGAGATCTGCTGATGGCCCATCCCGATCTCATCGCGAGAGCACGTAAGTGTCTTGGTTCCATGTCAGGATTCATGAAGCATTTGAAGCAGCCTATTGCCTGGCGTGCCAACCGGGAAGATGGCTGTAGAGGGCATTTCTTTGAAAGTCGATTCTATTCTGGCGCCTTGCTCGGTGAAGAGGCAGTCCTGGCCGCAATGGCCTATGTAGACCTGAATCCAGTTCGCGCTAAAATTGCAAAGTCCATAGAAGAGTGTCGTGACAGTTCTATTTCACAACGATTAAAGATGATGACCAATTCACGCGAACGGCTCGAAGAAGTACTCAAGCCACTGGTTAGTGGGTTAAGCACCGGTGAATCAAACGTTGAAAACCCTCGAATTTCCATGACGCTTAAGACTTACGTTGATCACCTCAGGATATTGATCGACAATACGACAGCGCAAAATGATAAACAACGGGTCTGGATCAACCATGTCGCCACGATCAAGAAACGTCAAAGAGCCTATGGGTTTGCAACTGAGCTTAAGCACTGGATTGACCGACGGGGCTGGAAACACCTGGGTGTTCCTTTGATTGGTTAGGCGCTGATCGTTCACAATCGGTCCGACAACTTCAAGTTATTGGTTGAAAATGCCTTCTGCAACGTGTTCTCACCGAATTCTCACACATCCACGATACTTCCGCGGAAAAACAATTATCAAGTAATCACGAATAAAGTGCCTAACAATATTAGATTAGGCGCGGTGTGTGTCTTGTTTCATTTGAAGCTCACCTGTCAGTTCTGTCCTTGATTTTGCCATATTCGCAAATCAGGCAGGCAAAAGGTATGGACTTCAGAGTCCATACCTTTTGCGTCGATCAAGATGAGACTTTGTTACTTCAAGTGATCCAGATGAATAGAACTATCCCGGAGGAGTTCACATTTCCCTGCGGTCCTGGGTTCGTACGATGACCGTGTCTGGGTCTAATCTTTCCACGGTGATCTTTGGGCCCAATTCGGGGTCGAGTTCATAGTGCCAGCGCTTCTTGATGATTGTCACCTGCTGTCCGGGGGCGATTTTCCGGGTGCCGGGTTCCCGCTCAATCCAATGCTGGCCATTTGACAGGGTAAAGACCTTCTTTCCGTTACCCATGTATTCGACCTTGTCCAGGGTTGCGCTGATGTGCGTGAGTTCATCGCTCTTATCTTTCTTTGGTTTAAGGCCAAAAAGACTCCAGCGGCTCGGCTTTACTTCTGGCTCGGCGTAACGGGTCTCATCTGGAGGAGTTTGAATGACCTCCGTCATCTGTGCTTGTGGAGCTGATGGGGACGTTTTCGAAGGCGGTTCTGATTTAAGCGTAACAGGCGTGGCGGGGGAAGTTTTTTCAGCAGTTGATGGTTCGTCCATCGGGTCTTTAGCTAGCTGGTCATAACAGTCAAGGCGCGCTACAGCACTTTTAATTTCAGCGCATGAATCAATATCGTCTGCCTCAGCGAAGGCGCAGAAGCAAATTAAAAATAGAAGAACAACTCTCATATCATTAGCCATAGTTTCAAGGTATTTAACATTACTATGAATATACAAAAAAAAGGAGCGATTGCTCGCCCCTTTTTCGATTTCTCCTGCCTGATTCAGGCACCCAGGAATTAGATATCCTGGTTCCATCTCAGGTAGATCATGCGGCCACGAATGTCGTGTACGAATGATTCAATGCCACCCAGGTTGAACGTGGGATCCGGGAATTCGTCGAAGATATTTCGACCACCCACCTCAATCGTGGTAGACCTGTCACCAATGAGATTATCGAAGGTGTAGGCATAGGTCAGGTCAGTGTAGACAATGCTGTCAAACTTCAACGTATTGTGGAAGAACACCTGTCCACCCTGCAGACCAGCGGAGTTGAACTGCATGTCGAATCCGTCAATATAACGCATTCGAATATTAGCCCTTTGGTTGCCCATGAACCAGCCAATGGTGGTATTAACCCGCCACTCAGGGATGGGCGGAACCTCGATTATACTTTCGTTCTGTCCGCCAACCCCGTCGCCAGTGATGCCAAACCCGAGGTCGTACTCGTATTTGTCAGCCAGCGTGGCTTCAACGGTAATATTGAATTCACCCCATGCGACCCAGGGCAGATTGTAGCGACCGTAAAAATCATAGCTGGCCACTTCCATCTGCTGCGCGTTGATGCGGCCCGTTCTCACGCGAGAAATCAAGCCGGTCGCGGGATCACGAACAATGTTCTTGTCAGAACGTGGATCAGTGATCCAGGCAATGGCGTCATCACAATTGGTACCGGCACAGCCATCAGCACTGAATGTACCTCCCGTAAAACCTGCCGCCAGAAAGTTCTGGTTGTCCAGTGTCAGAACCTGGTTCATGGCGGTTTCAGCGATACGATCTTCAAAATCAAAATTGCTGTAATCCATACCCAGCGTCAAATCCCCATCGAGCAGACTGAGAGTGAAACCCACATTCCAGACTTCGGCTTCCTCGGGGATGAGGTCGGGATTACCGCTGACACAGGCTACACGGAAGGTTTGCTCCCGGTCACCCAGTACCTCATCGTCCGCGGTCTGCAGGCCGCAGTCTTCAGGTTCGAACTGTTGCTCGATACTTGGCGCGATAAAGGCCGTTCCGAACGAGGCCCGCAGCGATAGCATCTCTATGGGTTGGTAAAGCGCGGCTAGCTTATAATCGAAGGAATCACCGATTTTACCGCCGTAGTCCTCATACCGTCCTGCTACTGTCAATTCCAGATTTTCTATGGCCGGGATAAACAGTTCGAAGAAAGCGGCATTAACATCCTGGCTGGCTTCATAGTCGAAACCGCAACCACCCTCATGCCAGTCACAGGCATTGTTGGGTCCGTTCAGGTCAACTTCAACTTCAGTATCCCGATATTGCAGTCCGAAGGCGCCAGCCATCGTACCGGCTGGTAATTCCATCAGGTCGCCTGTTGCAATCACGTCAACAGTCCAGAAAACGGTATCGGTAA
>Ga0114950_10000189_pt1 | contig 38647 bp, 35 predicted proteins | sample N075metaG_FD_83503 | JGI IMG/M metagenome (GOLD analysis project Ga0114950, IMG submission 83503) | Deep subsurface microbial communities from Kermadec Trench to uncover new lineages of life (NeLLi) - N075 metaG | ecosystem: Environmental > Aquatic > Marine > Ocean trench > Sediment | place...
CCTTTCGCGGTGTTGCTGCTTGGCTCCGGTTGCGCGGAAGAGGCTCCCCCTGTGCCCGTCGAGGGCGTACCCTCGATGGCCCCGGTGGCTCACGGCGACCACAACCCCAAACATGACGGCACGGTGTGGATGAACGGGGACCTTCACTTCGAGGTCGTGCTGAACGCGTCAGGGGAGCACCACGTCTATTTCAGCGACGCCTACCGCATGGAGCTCCCCGCGGCTGTCGCGACAAAGGTTACGATCGAGATCCTGCGGACAGAAGGAGACCCCGAACCGCTCGCGCTTGCCATCGACGAGTTCGGTGAAAGCTGGACGGCGACAGGCCGCGCCGTCGAGGACTCGGATGCTCGCGCCGTCGTATCGTTCGTTCACGAAGGAGAGCCCTACGAGATCGATCTGCCCTTCGTCGCCGAGCCGATGGACCTGAACGCAGCCGACCCACACACGAACCCTTAGGGTTGTTACGTAAATGCATAATTGCAAGCGGACTCGTTATGTCGCTATTCGTAGCGCAGCGCTTCGATCGGGTCGAGACGGGCCGCCCGCATCGCCGGGTAATAGCCGAAGATGACCCCAACGGCGAAGGCGAGGCCGAAGGCCAGCGCCACCGCTTGGGCCGAGATATAGGTCGGCCACCCGAGAAACTGCGTTACCGCTCCCGCGGAGGCGAAGCCGAGTCCAATTCCTATCAAACCTCCCGCGAGGCTCAGCAGAATCGCTTCCAACAGAAACTGTGACAACACATCCCGTCGGCGCGCGCCCACCGACATGCGAAGGCCGACCTCCATCGTGCGCTCGGTCACGGCTAGGAGCATGATGTTCATGATGCCGATCCCGCCGACAACGAGCGACACGCCGGCGATGCCCGCGAGCAGGAGCGTCATCGTTTGGTTCGCGCTCTCGAGGGTATTGACCATCTCCTCGGACGTGACTTCATCGAGACGCGGCATGCTTGCGAGCGCGAACACCGCGGCTGTCGTGTAGAGTCCCTGGGTCAATGCTTTCGAAGCTTGGCTGCGCACGGTGAAATCGTCGGGGACGCCGTCCGCGAGCGTCATCGCGAAGTCACCCGTGGCTTCCGGGAAGTTCTCCGCCGCGTCGGGGTTGTCGAGGCCGTGGCGCTCCCGCAAGAGAGCGCGCACTTCCTCGGCGATCGCCGAAGTGTCTCCGGCGTGGTCCGCCGCGATCGCGATTCCGTGCAAATATTCGATCCCGAGCGCGCGTTGCAAGAAGGAATGCGGCACGAACACGCTGTCTCGATGTGCCGCGGCATCGCTCGTATCTACGACCCCGATCACTTTGGCGCTCTCGCCGATAATCGTGATCATCTGCCCCAGCGGCTCCTCGGTCGTTTCGAAGAGCTCGTCTCTGACGCTGCGGCTCAACACGGCGACGTTGTCCTCACCGCTAAGGTCGTGGGCTTCCAGAAATCGCCCCGCGATAGACTCGAGCTCGTAGACGCTCGCAAGCTCGGGACCGCACCCGATAAGGGGCGCGAAATGACTCCGCGCGCCGAATGTTATGGACGCGCGGTCGTCGACCTCGGGCGTGAGATAGGCCACGCTCGCGAGCTCCGCCAGCGCTGAGGCGTCCTCGAGCGTGAGTGTTGTGGCTTTTCCGTAGCCAGAGCGAATATTGACGGCGTCGCCGCCACGCGTGTAGTTGCCCGCGCGGACGAAAACGAGATTCGTTCCCGCCGAGCTCACATCGTCGGTGACGCTCTCTCTCGCGCCGCCGCCGAGTGCCACCATCGTAAGCACCGCCGCGACGCCGATGATGAGCCCGACCATGGCGAGCGCGCTTCGCAACAAATTGCGACCGAGCGCGACGAGAGATACCCAAAGGCCTATCGACAGTCTCATGCAGCGATCATTCTAATACGACGATGCTAGCGGCTGTGAATCGTTTCAAGTTATAGTCCGCGCGTTCGCCGGCAAAACGCGAGGAGGCTTCGTTGAAAAAGTCGTTCTTTATTTGCGCCGCTGCTCTCTTGTTCTCGAGCGCTGCCACGCGGGAGGCTCGGGCCGATAACGAGCTCACCTTCGTTCTCGGTGCAGGGTTCGGCGGAGACTTCAACGTCCTGACGGATCCCAATCTGGACCTTACGGCGGCGTTCCAGAACAGCCCGATTTACGGCATTCGCGTCGGCAAATATGGTTTTCCGTTTGGATTCGAGGGGAGCTTGACCTTCAACCCCTCTTCGGTCGTGGGCGCCGCCTTCAACCAGGAATTGGCGGCGAACCTTCTGTACGCCGAGGCCAACGTTCTGTTCATCGTTTTGCCGGGCCCGATCTCCCCATTCGTGACGGGTGGCATCGGCTTGCACTACGTCGATATCAATCTTGCGGACTTCCTGTCGCTCAGTAACGCGAAGTTCGGATGGAATTTCGGCGGGGGTATCAAGTTCAACATCAGCCGCCTCGTGCTGCGATTCGATGTGCGCGATCACGTGACGACATTCGGGCTCGACGACTTTGGGCTCGGGACCATCGGAAACCTCATCGGTCTCACGAACCCCGAGGCACGAGTGCATAACGTCGAGGCCTCTGTCAGCGTCGGCATCCGGTTCTAACGGAGCGGGGGAGTTTTACCCTCATTTAGCGTGGTGCTTACGCCCCCGCTCGACGTCACAGCAAAAGCCGGCTGGATGGCTTAGCCTAGCTCCAACGTGGTCGAACGAAAAGCCCGGCGCCAATGTTGAAACGGACGTCGCTCCCCAACCGTGTGGAGCCTCCCGCCACCCAACGGCGGGAGGGCCCCCGCCTTCGCCCGCCTTCGCCCTTCGGCGGGCAGGCCCTCCTTCAGCTTCAATGGCCGGCGCGGTCGGCGGGTTGATGGTGAGGGCTTTGGGCGTAGTGGTTGGATAGTAGGTCGACGTCGCCGAAGTCGGCTTCCAGGTTGCGCCATACAGTGTGGATGTGGTTTGCGTTGTTTTGGGTATTGTCGTACTCGATGAGAAATGTTGGGCCGTGGATACGGTAGTAGTGGGCGTCTCCTGGCTCGTTGCCGCCGGCCCAGGCGAAGTGAATGTTGTCGACGCCCGCCTCGCGAATCTGCTCGAGCGTTGACTCCGCGATTTCCTGGCGCATCCGCTGCGCGTAATGAGACACGAGCGCGAGCAGCGCTTCTTTCTGGGCGGGGTTCATGTCTGCGTGCGAAACGCCCGCGGGGGCTCCAAGTTTGACGCGGCGGTCCGTGGTGGTGGCGATGTCTCTCGGCGCTTCCGCCATGATGACGACGCTGTCCCGGTTCTCGAAAGATTTCAAGAGAGCGCGCCCCAAAACCTCCTCGCTCTCGAGAACGCGCATCCCTTTATTGGGGCCGTCGAGAACATTGGCGGGATTCGCGCCCCAAAAAGCTGGCGCCGCGGAGACGATGCGACCGTCGCGCAGAGTGAAGTTGAGCGACAGGTGGTGGCCTTCGAATCGCCAACCCCAATCTTCTGACTCCCCGGGCGTCCCGAAGATGGTGAAGAAATAGGCATCGGGATCCCGCCGAGGGTGTTTTTCGAGCTCGAACAGTATTTGCTCGAGATACATGATGTCGAGCGCTTGGGACATGCCGCGGCGGCTGAGGCCGCTCGCAAGAAGCGAGAGGCCGACTTTTCGCTGGCCCGGCTCCATGTCTTTGTAGGACATGCCGAGACGCGCGCGCGGGATGTAGTGGAAGTTGTAGCGCTCTTCATCGGCGAACGGGATGGTGGCCGTTTTCTGCTGCTCGGCGTCGAGCGCGCCGAGAAGGCGTTTCGCGCTTGTGGCCATCTCGCTCGCGACGTCTTTGGCCGGCTGCGCCCAAACGACCGCGACAGCGAAGAGTCCGAACAGTGTTGCACGTAAAAAGACTTGCCTCGTCATGGCTTTTCACCCTCCTTTTCGAGAAGCTCACCATATAGCTTTGAGGCAACTGACGCAAGCTGCTGCATGTGAAGGGGTTATAAGGCCACGAAAATGTTTCTGCTATAATCGCAATCGTCATGGAAACGGGAATTCAAGCGATCAACGAAGCGGTCAAGAAAGAAGCCGTCTTCGTCCAGACCTTGTTGACCGAGCTTCGCAAAGTCATCGTGGGCCAGAAGAACATGCTGGACGGCCTGCTAATCGGCCTTCTCAGCCGGGGCCACGTTCTGCTCGAAGGCGTTCCCGGGCTTGCGAAAACGCTCGCCGTCCAAAGCCTCGCGGATGCGATCCACGTTCGGTTTCAGCGGATCCAGTTCACGCCAGATTTGTTGCCAGCGGACCTTGTCGGGACGCTCATCTACAACCAGAAGGAGGGCGTGTTCGTTCCGAAGAAGGGACCGATCTTCACGAACTTCCTGCTCGCGGACGAGATCAATCGAGCACCCGCAAAAGTGCAGAGCGCGCTTCTAGAGTCGATGCAGGAGCGTCAAATCACGATCGGCGATACCACCTACCCGCTCGAAGAGCCTTTTCTCGTCCTCGCGACACAAAATCCCATCGAGCAGGAGGGGACCTACCCGCTCCCTGAAGCGCAAGTCGACCGCTTCATGCTCAAGCTCAAGCTCGACTATCCCAACCGCAAAGAAGAGCGCGAGATCCTCGACCGCATGTCGACGTCGGACCAGCCGCGCGCGAGGAAAGTCGTTGACGCCGCCGACATCCTCAAAGCGCGCAAGGTCGTCGAGAATGTTTACATGGACGAGCGCGTCAAGGAGTACATCATCGAGATCGTCTTTGCGACCCGCAACCCGGACGAGCTCGGGCTCGATTTGGCGCCGCTCATCGAGTTCGGCGCTTCGCCAAGGGCGACGCTTTTTCTCGCGCAAGCGGCTCGCGCCCACGCGTTCATCCGTGCGCGCGGCTACGTGACGCCCGAGGATGTGAAGTCCGTGGGGCCGGACGTTTTGCGCCATCGCGTGATCCTTTCCTACGAGGCCGAAGCGGAGAACGTGAAGCCCGAGGAGATCATTCAGCGTATTTTCGACACCGTAGAAGTACCTTAGCTGTTTCTCATGCTTGCTCGCGAGGTTATCGAGAAGGTTCGGCATATCGAGATCAAGACTCGGCGTTTGGTTACGGACGCGCTTGCCGGCGAGTATCACAGCATCTTCAAAGGGCGGGGCATGGAGTTCGCCGACGTGCGCGAGTATCAAATAGGGGACGACATCCGGACCATCGACTGGAACGTCACGTCCCGTACGGGAAGTCTTCACGTCAAGAAATTTACGGAAGAGCGGGAGCTCACCGTCTTGCTCATGCTCGATGTGAGCGGCTCCGCCGATTTCGGGACGCGGTCCCGGTTCAAACGTGAAGTCGCGGCTGAGATTGGTGCCCTGATCGCGTTTTCCGCCATCAAGAACAACGATCGCGTCGGCGCCATCGTGTTTACGGACGAAGTCGAGATGTACATCCCGCCCCGCAAAGGCCGCAGCCACGTGCTCCGCGTCATCCGCGATCTACTCTTCTTCGAGCCAAAGGGGAAAGGGACCAACGTGGCCAAGGCGTGCGAGTACTTGAATCGCATTGCGCGCAAGCGTGCAGTGGTTTTCTTGCTCTCGGATTTTCTCGACTCGAAGTTCGAGAAGCCGCTACGCATCGCCGCGCAAAAACACGACGTGATTTCGATTTTCATCTCGGATCCGGGCGAGAGCAAAATTCCAAGCGTCGGCCTCGTCGAGCTCGAGGACGCCGAGACAGGACGCACGCTCTTGATCGATACCTCCGATCGCAAAGCTATGAAAGCCTATCGGGCTGGTTGCGAGGCGCGCCGGCGGAAACAGCAGGACGAGCTGAAGAAAATGGGGATCGATCGCATCGACGTTGAGACCGATGTTCCCTATGACCGCCCACTCATGCGCTTTTTCGAGATGCGCGCGAGGCGTCTCAGACACTGAGACGATGACACGACGACACGATGACACGACGACACGATGACACGACGACACGATGATGCGAGCGGCTAGTTGGTTCGTCATCGTTATCGGGGCTTCGGCCTGCGCGCCCGAGGAGGCGCCCGAGATCCCCGAAGGTCCCATCGAGTGGTCCGTCTCAGCCACGACCGATGTTTCGGAAGTGGAGGTTGGAGACGACGTGACCCTCATGCTCACCGTCACGCACCCCCCAGAAGGTAATTTCGTGCCGCCGCCAGAGACGCAGCTAGACCCGTTCTCGGTGATCGAGTACTGGCGTGAGGAAGTGTCCCCGGTCGAGACCCGGCTGCACTACCGTGTCGCCGCGTATCAGCTTCCTGCGGATCTCGAAGTGGGCGTTTTGGAGTTGAGCTACCAAGGCGACGATGGCGAGATAGGGACTCTCGAGACCGATCCGATCCCCATCCGGGTCGTGACATCTTTGACACCGGACGTTACCGACATCCACGACATCAAGCAGCAGGCGGTCCTCAACGTCCCAAGGAATTGGAGCCTCCTGTGGTGGCTTCTAGCGGCGCTCCTTTTGGCGGCCATCGCCTACATTATTTATAGAAAGTTTCGGAAAGAGCCGGACTCTGAGGCGGCTCAGGTCTGGGCTCCGCCTCTGCCGCGTCCGGATGTCGAAGCGGAAGCCGCGCTCGCACGCCTCGCGCAGAGAAAACTCATCGAGAATCACCGGCTCGAGCTCTTTTTCACGGAACTGACGGACATCATGAAGCGTTATGCTGGCAGACGCTTCGACGTGCCTTACTTAGAGCGGACGACCGACGAGATCCTTTCTGATCTAAGGGACCAGCCGGTCAAAGGCCTCCGCGGCATCCTCGAGTCGGCGGATCTCGTGAAGTTCGCGAAAACGACGCCCGAACAGGACGAAGCGCGAAGCTCGTTCGACCTCGCGCGCGCTCTCGTCCGGACGACGAAGCCGGCGCCGCCCCCCTCGCTGTCTTCACCTTCATCGACAGACGAGCCCACGGAGGCGCCCGCATGACGCGGTTAGCTTACCCGTGGCTCGCACTCTTGCTCGCGATCGTGCCGCTTCTCATCTATCTGCGCGTGCGCTTGGGTGCACGGATCCCCGCGCTTCGCTTTTCGGATGTTTCGGGCTTGGCGCGGTTGCCGCGCTCGCTCGCGGCGCGCCTCTCGTGGATCCCCTTCGCGCTCAGGATGCTTGCGCTGGCGCTCTTGATCCTAGCGCTCGCTCGGCCTCAGAAAGGCGCGGCCGGCGAAGAGATCCACACCGAGGGGGTCGACATCATGCTCGTCATCGATGTCTCGAGCAGCATGCTCGCGGAAGACTTCAAACCCAATAACCGTCTTTCGGTGGGCAAGGCCGTCGTCGCCGATTTCATCAAGCGGCGTGACAACGACCGCCTCGGGATGACGATCTTTGCGCGTCACGCGATGACGAAAACGCCGCTCACCCTCGACCACGACATCCTCTTGGCGCAGCTCGAGGACGTTCACGTCGGCGCGGTTGCCGACGGCACCGCCATCGGGAATGCGATCGCCTCCGCGGTCAACCGGTTGAAAGAATCCGATGCCAAGTCCCGCATCATGATCCTTCTTACCGATGGCGAGAACACCGCGGGCGAAGTCGATCCGATTACGGCGGCCCAACTCGCCAAGACGTTTGGCATCCGTGTCTACGCGGTGGGTGTCGGCAGGGGCGGCAAGGTGCCCTACCCGTTCCGCGATCCTCTCTATGGCACCGTCTACCGCAACGTCGAGATCCCGATCGATGAGGAAACGCTCACGGAGATCGCTACCATCACGGGCGCGCAGTTTTTCCGCGCGCGCGATGCGGAATCTCTCGAGGCGGTCTATGACGAAATCGACGCGCTCGAGCGGACAGAGATCCAGCAAATCCAATATGTGCTCTACTCGGAGCTCGCGCCCTACTTCATGATGGCAGCGCTCGGCTTTCTGCTCGCCGAAGCGCTCTTGTCGCGCACTCGGCTCGAGAGCTATCCCTGATGCGGTTCGCTACCCCCGACGCGTTCTACTTGTGGCTGCTTCTGCCGGCCTTCGCGTGGTTTCTCGTCTGGAGCAAGAAGAGACGCCGTAAGGCGATCGAAAAACTCGGCGAGCTGGCGCTTCTCGACCGCCTCTCGCTCCGTGTGAGCGCGACGCGCGATCGCGTTAAGCCGGCTCTCGTGGGCGCGGCGGTATTTTTCCTCGCGCTCGCTCTCGCACGTCCCCAATGGGGGCAGGGCGAGCAGGAAGTCTTCGCGCGCGGCGTGGACGTCTTTCTCGTTCTCGATACGTCGTTCAGCATGGACGCGGTCGATGTGGCTCCGTCGCGGATGGAGCGCGCGCGCTATATCGCGTCGCAGCTCATGGATCGGCTGCAAGGGAATCGCCTCGGCCTCGTCGTCTTCTCGGGGACCGCGTTTGTCCAATGTCCTTTGACGCTCGACTACGCCGCGGCGCGCATCTTTCTCGACATCGTAGCCACGGGAATCGTCCCCGAGCCCGGGACGAACATCGTACAAGCGATCGAGGCCGCGAAGCGCGGCTTCGTCTCTCGCAACTCCACACATCGCGTGATCGTCCTGCTAACGGACGGGGAGCAGCAAAGCGGAGACGTGTTGGCCGTCGCCGAAGAGGCGCGCCAAGATGGGATCGTAATCCATGCCGTCGGCGTAGGAATGCCGGGCGGCGAGCCGATTCCCGTGCGGAACGAGCGCGGGGAGGTTTCGGATTACGTGCGTGACGCGGAGGGGCAGCCGGTGTTGAGCCGTCTCGATGAGAAGACGCTTAGTGAGCTCGCACTTGCGACCGGCGGGGAGTATTTTCGTGTATCGGAGAAGGACGACGAGATCGAAGGCATCGCGTCGCTCGTGATGGCTATGGAAGGTGAGGACTTGGAGTCGCAGCTCTTCACGCGCTACCGGGAGCGCTACTATTGGCCGCTCGCTCTAGCGCTCGCCTTCTTGCTTGCAGATACGCTGCTAGCGAGGCAACAACGGGAGGTTGTATGAGACTTTGGAGCTTGAGTTTGTTGGTCGTCGCCCAGCTTCTCGGGCCCGTCGAAGAGGGTAGCAACAAAGAGGGTAACGAGGCCTATGTGGCCGGCGAGCTCGATGACGCGCTCACGAGCTATACCCAGGCGCAGGTCGAGCACCCGGATGCGCGCGAGCTCCACTACAACATCGGAAACGTGCAGTTTCGAAAAGAAGATCTCGACAAAGCGCTCGAGCAGTACAAGATGGCGCTCGACGCCGAGCCCGAGCTCAAGCGGCGCGCGCATTTCAACGTGGGCAATATCCATTACACGCACGAAGAATGGGAAGACGCCGTCGAGTCCTATAGCGACGCGCTACGGGTCGACCCCGATGATATCGACGCGCGGCAGAATCTCGAGCTCGCGCTGCAGAAGCTTTCCCAGCAGCAGCAGCAGCAACAACAGCAGCAGCAGCAAGAAGGCGGCGGCGGCGACGCGGACAAGGACAAAGAAGAGGAAGACCAGTCGCACGACAAGAACCAGGAGCAGGACGGGAGCTCGGAAGAGCAAACCGAGGAGGAAAAATCTCCCGAGCCTTCTCCGCAGGAGCAGGATGCCGGCGAACAGAATGTCGAGCCGCGGCCGATGGAAATGAGCCAAGAAGAGGCAGAGCAAATTCTTCAGGCCCTTGCCCAGATGGAGCTGCAGCAACAAATGGAGCAGCAGCAAAAACAGAAGGCGAAGGCCCGGGGGAAAGGGCGCTATTGGTAAGTCAGCGTTCAGGATTCAGGATTCAGCATTCAGGACTTTAATGAAGCGTTTTCTTTTGGTTGGCTTGGTCGTTCTTTCGGCGGAGTTGGCTATTGGGCAACAGGTGACGGTCGAGGCTACCGTCAACGCTCGGCGGATTGGGATCGACGACGTATTGGTGCTCACCGTTTCGGTGAGCGGTGGTAGAGGGACGCCGCGATTTCCGAGCATCGACGGGTTTCGCGTCAGCGGACCTTCGACGTCCAGCCGGTTCTCGATTGTGAACGGTCGGACGTCCTCGACGAGCTCGTTCACTTATCAACTGGTGCCGCAGGCGGAGGGGACCTTTACTATCCTGGGCATTCCTGTCGCCGTGGCCGGGCGGACCTACGAGACCGCGCCCATCCGAGTCGAGGTCGTAGCGGGATCGGTCATGCCGCGCCGCCCTCGAAGCCGCGGTTTCGACCCGTTCGGCCGCCAAAGACGCCGCGAGCCCGAGATTTCGGCCGAGGACGTTTTCATCCGGGCCGACGTGTCCAAGCGCTCGGTCTATCAGGGTGAGGGCGTGGTCGTCACCTATCGTGTGTACAGCAAGTACATGCCCCACGGCCCAGAGGTCGATGACGACCCTCCCTTGACCGGGTTCTGGGTCGAGGAGGTCGAACTCGGGAATCCGAGCATAGAGCGACAGGTCGTAAACGGACAGGAATACCTGACCTTCCCGATGAAACAGCGTGTCGTCTTCCCCGTGAGAACGGGGGAGCTCACGATCCCGCCTTTGACGTTGTCGATGGCTTTTCGGCTCACCTCCTCGGACCCGTTCGACGCGTTTTTCGCGCGAGCCTCGCGGCCCATCGTGTTGCGCTCGAGCGCGGTGACGCTCGAGGTGAAACCGCTTCCTCGGGAGGGGCGCGGCCGCGATTTCGCCGGCGCGGTGGGGGCATACGAGCTCGACGCGGTGTTGAGCCACGAGGAAGTCGAAGCGGGGAACCCGGTGACGCTGACACTCGCGCTCCGGGGCCGCGGCAATCTACGCTCGCTCGAGCTTCCCGAGCTTCCGGATACGCCCGGCTTTCGCACTTTCGATCCAAAGATGGACGAGCGGCTGCGCGCAACGGGCGCGGGCTTCGGTGGAGAGAAGACGTGGGAATATGTGCTCGTGCCCGACTCCGCTGGCACGAAAGAAATCGGGCCGTGGAAATTTCAATATTTCGACCCGAGCGTCGGTAAATATGTCGTCGCCTCCGCGGGGCCGGTGCTGCTGCGTGTGTCCGGCGACGCTCTAGCAGTGTCGGCCAACGGATCGATGTCGGCCATGACCACTCGCGGCGAAGTCAAATTGCTGCGCGAAGACATTCGCTATCTCAAAGACGCGCCCGTCACCCTGGGGCTTTTGACCGCGCCGTTTTACGGAAGCTTTCTCTTTTATGCGAGCCTGGGTTTTCCTGTGTTTTGGAACATCGGCTTCGTGTTGTACCTCAAAAGGAAAGAGCGAGAGAAAACACACTCGACGCTTTTCCGCAGCCGTCGCGCGCACGGAATGGCTCGAGGACGGCTGAAGAGTGCTTCGAAGCTCGCGTCGAAAGGCTCGAAGGATTTCTACGAAGAAATCGCGGCGGCTCTCTATCGCTATATCGGTGACAAGAAATCGGTGAGTCCTTCGGGGCTCACGACGGAGAGCATCGATGAGCATCTCGAAGCGAGCGGGGTCGATGACCATCTCCGAACCCGGTTTGCTGCCGTGCTCGGGGCCTGCGAAGAGGCACGCTTCACGCCGGGCGAGCGGACGAGCGAGGAGATGAGGGCGCTCCTCAGGCGTACCGAGGAGCTCATCGTTTCCATGGAGCGGCAGTTCTGAGATGCTCTGGCTTTCTGTCCTTTTGCTTCAAGTCGCGATCGAATCTCCGCAAGAGGCTTTTGCGCGCGCAGAGGCGCATTACCAAGAGCAACGCTTCGACGACGCCATCGCGGCCTACGAAGCGATGCGTGCACAGTCGCTAGAAGACGGCGTTCTCTACTACAACCTCGGCAATGCCTATTTCAAGGCAGGGAAAATTGGCCTTGCAGTTCTGAATTACGAGCGTGCCCTCGCGCTCATGCCTAGCGACGAAGAAACGAGAACCAACTTGACCTTTGCCAACGAGCTCATCGCGGACGACGTCGCGTCCGCGCCTCTACCGCTCGTGATCCGCTGGCTCGTCCAGCTCTACCAGCGCGTGCGTCCGGACACCCTCGCGCGGGTCTTGAGTTTTTCTTTCATGCTGGCCGGTGCGCTGTTGACGATCGTGCTCTACGATGCGTGGCCGAGCTGGCGCAGCGCGGCCACCTCCGTACTCGTCCTCGGTGGACTGACGGCGCTCTTATCGGGAGTGACCCTCGCGACAAAGCTGAACCAGGCAGCGAATCGCGTCGAGGCCATCGTGCTTACGGAGAACGCCTATGTGCGCAGTGGTCCGGGCGAAGGCAGTCCGCGCCTCGCGGAAGTTCACGAAGGCCTCAAGGTTCGCGTAATAGGGGAGCGTGAAGATTGGTTCCAAGTCACCCTTGCAAACGGCCTAGCCGGCTGGATCCGCCGCAGCGAGCTGGAAAAGATCTAAGCCTCCACCGGCCCGAGCACTAGTCCGCTTGCGTTTCGAAACTCGATCGACATCAAGAAAAACGTGACGCAAGGCGCAAAGATTAGGTTTGCGTGGCGAGTTTAGGATCGGATGGCAATCGTGCGGTCGTCGCTTTTCGGAGACATGCCTCTTCGGCGTGGCTCGGGGCTCGTATAGCCGAGCTCTTCGGGGGACTTTCCGGCCCAATCGCTTTGTCGGCCTTCGATCCGGATTTCCCCGGCGCCAGGATCGACGGTCACCGTCGACCAGACGGGATCTTTGTAGGGCGCGGTGAACTCGAGCATGGGTCTTCGTGCGTGGATCCGTTTCGGATAGGCAAAGTTCTGACACGCCTCGCCGACCCAAAAATAAGACATCGAGTTCACTTGCACGTAAGGGATGGCATTGATCTCGACGGCGTAGTTCAAGTGATGGTGCCCGCTGAAGCAGGCTAGAACGCGCTGCCAACCTGCTCTCCGGTTGGCCGCTTCGAGAAGCGCGCGCACGCGGTCTCCGTTGTCGAGACCTTCCGCGTTCTCGGCGCTTTGGTGCGACAGCACGATGACCGGTTCGTCGGAGCCGATGAGCTCGTTCTCGAGCCAAGCGAGTTGCGCTTCGCCGATATGGAGCGGGTAGTCCGTTCCCCAATCGGCCGGCCGGTCGTTGCCGTCGAGCACGAGGAAGCGGATGCCGCCTTCGACGAAGGCGTAGTAGTTGCTCTCGATCCCCCAGAACGCTTTCGTCTCGTTTTGCGAATAGCCGTTTTTAGTCAAGTTCTCCGAGTCCGTGTCGTGGTTGCCGAGCACGTGGTGGTGCTTGCCACGGAACGAGTGGAACACGTCGAGGAAGCTCTGGTTCGCCGGACTGGGTATGCAGAAATCTCCGAGCTGCGCGATGAAGCGCGCGCCGCGATCCTCCATCGCACGAACGAAGGTCTGGAGCCTTTCGGGGGCGTCGTGCATGACGTCTTGGTGCACGTCGGCGCAGAGCCCGAAAGTCATCGGCTCGAGCCGCGCCGCGACGCTCCGGGATGGACGGAGCGCGAGCACAGCGGCGCTCGACGCGTGCTGTAGGAACTCGCGGCGGTTCCACCTCTTGCCGTTTCGATCTATGCGCGACGATTCCATTCGCCCTCCAATGTGGCTATTCTAGCGGCGTCGGTAGCATGCTCGGAAGCTTTTTCGAAAGGAGAGGAGATGGCGAAAAGTCCAAGTGAGCAGAGCCTGGCGCGCATGGAAAAGCTCGTCGACAACTACACGAAGAAATCGGGCACCGCCACGCATCCCGACAAGACGATTACCGAGGCGGTCGTGCTCGGTCTCGCCCGGCATGTCGACGAGTTGGGAAGGCCGCTATGCCCGTGCCGTTTCTACCCCGACAAGCAAGAAGAGATCAAGCATCGGACATGGCTCTGCCCGTGCGACGACATGCAGATCTACAAATACTGTCATGTCCTAGAATCGCCACTCAAAGATATTCGTCCCTGAGCCGATGCGCGAGCCGACCTTGTGCGGCATCGAGCGCCGCGTGAAGCGCTATCGGGATCCATAAGGATCCGCTTCCGACGTAGAACAAGGCTAGCAACAGGCCCAAGAAAACAATCTTGAACGCTTGTTTTTGCCCTTGATAAATGTGGCCCATGCCGAACATGATGCTCGAGAGCGTAACGGCCGCTGCGATCCCGACATGGATCTCGAGATACCAGATCAAATAGCCCCGGAAGAGAATTTCCTCACAGGTGCCCGCGGTGAGCGAAAGCGCCGTGAAGAATCGAAGCTCGGTCGGGCTCGTGGGTAGAATTGGTGCGATGGCGCGAAGCTGCTCGATGAGCCGCGCACGTGCCTTGTCGTGCTCGAGAGCTGCCCGGATCTGTGTGCGCCAGAACTGAGCGAGCCCGGCTGCGAGAACCAGTGCGATGAAGAACGCCGCACCCGCGGGCACACCGAGGCCTAGCTGGTCGAGGCTCCGGCCAGAGCGAAACCATATCGTCATCGCCAGAATCGTCAGGCTCCATTGCCGAAGGATGGTGCGTCGATATTGGCGGCTTCGGATGCCGGGCTCTCCCGTCTCGAGCGCGCGCTTGAACCTCGGATAGTTGTACCGAGCATAAGCAGGGAGCAGCACGGCGAACGCGAAGACGATGAGATGGTCTGCGGTTGCGATCACGTGACGGCCGTCTTGTACCACAAAATCGCGACCGCCAATCCACCACGTATTCGTGGGGAGGGGTTCTTCTCCCGGTGGGCGTGGGATTTTCCCCGCACTCCGCGTTCGTATGCGGCGCATAGGTTTTTGCAAACGTCGAGTGCACAATCACTTACAAATGTGGGACCACTTCCCGAAGTTGGCACGCCTGTTGCGATCTAGTGGGAGATTACGTCCGGTTAAACAACCAGGAGACCCGTCAATGTCCACGATTATCGACAAACTTCTCAATCGAGACACCGAAGCGAAGCCCTCCGCCCAAGAGCTCCGTCAAATTGCCACCCTCGCCCACGCCGAAAGCGAGCGTCTCGCAGCTCTTGTCAACCAGGCTCGGAGCGAGCTCGAGCAAGAGGCCGGAATCCAGGCCTCCCTTGTCGAAGTCGAAGCGCGGGTCACGACCGCCGATGGTAGTTTGAGAGCCTTCGAGCAGCGCGTTTCCGCGAGTCAGGAGCTCTCGGAAGCCACCGGGGAGCTCGAAGGACGGATCCGAACGCTCGACCAGATCGTGACGACGGCGGATGCCCGCATCCGACAGGTGGAGGCGCGGAACGGAAAGTTGAACGAAGCGCGGGCGAATATCGAGAAGCTCATCTCGTCTGGCATTGAAGCCGAGGCGAAGCTCGCGAGCTTCAAGAATCACGCTCAAGAGACCGCTGGCATTCAAGGAGACATCCAGAGGATAAAGGGTGGTCTCGACGAGCTCGACGGGCAGTTCGGTCTGATCCGAGACGACTACGATCGCCTCAAGGATGTTGTCTCGTCCGTTCGCCAAGAGTCCACCAATATCGACGACAAGGCGCGTTTCGTCACTGCCCAACTCGAGCGCGCCGAAGCCGCTACCCGTCAGGTCGAAGAAGTCGTCAAGAGCCTCACGAACTCTCACTCGCTCTCGAAGCAAACCCACGAGCAACTGCGCCAGCTCAATGCCTTGGCGCAACACGTCAATCAGAAACTGCGCTCTTTGGGCGCCACCAAGGAGCTCGTTGACCGCGCCAATGCGCAAATGAACGAAGTGAACGAGGTGGTTTGGGACGTCGACCGAAAGGTCAAGAAGCTCAACGACCAGAGTCAGTGGCTCAAGGAGATCGAAGGCAGCGTAGAGCGTTTTCAGGATCTTCGACAGCAATTCGCGCAAGATGTCGAAGGTGCGGAGCAGCAGACGGAAAAGTTCGCCGCGGACGGCGAGAGGGTGCGGACGGAGATTACCCATGCGCTTTCGCAAATCCAGCAGCGTCTCGAAAGCGCAGCCCTCCTCAAGGAGGAGGTCGAGGTTGCCAACAAACGGGCGATGGAAGTCTATGAGAGCATTGCCAAGCTCGAGGACCACCTCGGAGCTCTCGCTTCGAAAGACGACCAGATCAAAGAGACGATTGGGCGCGCCGATGAGCTGACCGCTCGACTCGAAGCGCAAAAGCGCGACGTCGACAACATCGAGAACAAGCTCCAACTCTTGCGGAGCTTCGAGGAACGTCTCGAAGGGATGAAGGTGCTCGCGGACAAAGTCTCGAGCCAAGCCGACGCCATTGCCGCGAGCGAACCGATGGTGGCCGAGACGCGGCAGCAGATCCAGGAATTCGGCGAAGCCCGCGTCGCCATTCAACGCGATCTCGAGTCGCTCAATCAAAGTTGCCAAGAAGTGAAGCATGCGGGACGACTCTTGAACGATTTCCGCCAGGCGAGCTTATCGGCGGAAGCCGCTATTCGCGAAATGGCGCCGCGCCTCCAGGCGGTGGACGTGCTTCAAGCGAGACTCGCCAATCTCGATCAGCTATCGGAGAAGCTAGATGTCCGCATGGCGGAGCTCGAGCCCCGAGCGGAGTTCGTATCGAGTGTGGAGTCGAGGCTGAACCGCTTGGGCGAGCTCAGCCGAGCGGTCGATGAACGTCTCGAAGGCCAACTCGCGCGCCAGTCCGAGCTCGAAGCTATGAGAAACTCTCAGGACGGACTTTCGTCGGAGGTCGAAGATCTCAAGAAGCTCGTGAGCTCGTTGAGAGAAGACGAGAGCTTGCCCAGAATGGAGCAGCGCACGATCGAGCTCGAGAGCCGTATCGAAACGTCTCATGAGAAGCTGCAGGCGTTCGAGCTCACGGAGAAAGCCATGCAGGAGCGCGCGAGGCGCGCGCAGGAGCTTGGATATCGGCTCGACGGCATGACGGACACGCTCGAGCAAAACAGCGAGCGCGTCAGCGTAGTGACTCAGGAGCTCGAGAACCTGAACGAGGGCCGTCGCGAATGGCTCCACGAGGTCCATCGCATCGGCGAGGAGCAGAAATCTCTCTCGACGCAGTCGAACGCAACCATCGAGCAACTCGACAAGATCCGCGTTCTAACCGACGCTCTCGACGACAAGCAGCGCCAATTGTCGGAATCGGAGCGGCGTATCGAACATTACGAAGATCGGCTCGATACGCTCGAGGGACTGCTCGGCAACGTCAATGGCAAGATCGATGAAATCGAGCAGCGGCAGGAATCGGTCGACCAGGTGCGCCAGCAAGTCGATAGCCTCTTTGAGGCGACGGAGAAGACTCGAAACGACGCGATGGAGGTTCTCGAAGCGCGTCAGGACATCCTCGAGACGAAGAAAACCCTCGAGCTGTTACTGCGCGAGGCTTCTGTGCTTGGGTCCAAATATAACCACCTCGAAGAGCGCCGCGGAGCCATCGATCAGGCCGAAGCAAAGATGGACCATCTCACCACCGTCATTGTGGACATCGAGGCGAACCTGGAGAATCTCAAAGAGCAGCGGACGGTCATCGAGCACGTCGCCGAGAAGCTCGCCCGGCTCGACTTTGCCCTACAACGCGCGGAGGCCGCGACCCGTGAGCTTCGCGAAGAACGCGCGCTAGCCGCCCGAATCTACAAGAACATCCAGCAAAAAGATCCAAAGGTCCCAGGCAAGCCTGGAACGTCCGAGACCAAAGCGGCGCCAACTCCGCAGAACGGCAGCTAGGACAACATTAAGTAAAAGCGATCAACATTAAGAAAAGCGTAACGCAAAGGCGCAAAGGCGCAAAGACGCAAAGGAAAAACAAAGAACATGAAAGGAACCGCTCTTCTCCCACTCAGTGACTTCCGACGGTACCCGTTCCGTCGGAATCGCGACCTTTCGGCCTTGATGTTCTGATAGGTTGGGCCCAAAAAACTAGCGACAAGAGCATTTCCTCTATTCTGCTCTGTGGCCGCGGATGGTTCCGCGGATGAGGATACTGGTGGCTTCGCCGTTCTCGAGCACGAATTCTACCGGGGTGCCATCATCGCGATAGAAGAACTTCGTTTCTGATTCTGCCAAGATCTCGCGAGGCACGCTCGACAAGCCGCCTCGGGCAGCGCGCAGCTTGCCGTCGACATAGCTGATGATGATGGCGCCGTCGAGATCTTCGAGCTCGTAGATTCCGGCCAAGGCCTCGTATTGTGCTGGCTCGAGCGCTTTGGTGCGTTTGGTCTCGAGCTCCATCTCCGCCCATCCATAGGCGTTCGCGATTGTGAGCAGGGTATCGAAAGCAAGCCTTCCGCCGCTATCAGAGTTCGTCATGACCACCGCGCCGGAGCCGCCGTCGATGAAGGCAGTGAACTGCGAGCGGAAGCCTGCGTTCGAGCCCCCGTGGCCGAAGCGTTTTCCATCGCCTTGGATCACAGGGCCGAGGCCCCAGTTGTTCATGCCGGGCTCGAGCATTTCGCGGGCCATCGACTGAGACAGGATCTTGCCTTCGCCGCGAGAGCTTTCTTGTATCTCGAGAAAGAATTTCACGAGGTCTGTGGGCGTCGTCCAAAGGCCGGCTGCCGCCATTTCCGGGTAGACGTGCCAATCGCCCTCGACGCGCATCCCACGGGCACGATGACCCGCCGCTGCCTGAGCGTGGAAGCGCTCGGGTAGTGGCTGTTCGAACGTGCTGTCTGACATGCCGAGAGGCGCGAGCACCGTTTCTTTCATCAGCACGGGAAAAGACTTGTCGGTGACGTCCGTCATGACTTTTTGCAGGATGGTGTAACCGCCGCCCGAATAGCGCCAGCCTTCGCCGGGGTTTTCCATGACTCGAATGGCGTCCGTGTTGCCTTCACCTTTGAGAACTTCGAGAGTTGTTGGTACGGTCTCGCTCTGCGCATAGCCCGGAAAACCCGAAACGTTGGTTCCCGCGGTATGGGTGAGCAAGCTGCGGAGCGTCACTTTGCGCTCAGCGGTGAACGCGTTTTCGGGGAGCTTCCAACCTTTCAAGTCCTTGTTCACGTTAGTGTCGAGGTCGAGCACACCGTCCTCGACGAGCTTCAACGCTGCCATCGCTGCCACGGGTTTGCTGAGCGAAGCGGCTTGGAACAGCGTTTCCGGCGTCGCGGGGCTGTTCTTGTCCTTGTCAGCGAGGCCGTAAGCCCGTGCCCAAGCAAGCTTGCCGTCGATCGCCACGGCGATGGTGATGCCGGGGACATTTTCCGCCTTCATCCGTTCGGCGAGCGAGCTCGTTTCCAGAGCCTCCCCTTCGATGGCGAATCGCGGGAGAATGGCAGATTCGATTTGCCCGATCCGATCGTTGTCGGTCGTGCAGGCGACGAGCGCGAGCAACAAAACGAAGAAGACACGCTTCATGTGGCCTCCAGGATATCGATCGTCGTTTGGACGTCGAGGTCTTTTCTCAAGCTGTGAAACACGCTGCAATATTTTTCGAGCGACAAGTCAACGGCCCGTTGCGCCTTGTCCCGCGGCACATCGCCCTGGATCTCGAAGTGCATCCGCACCCGCTGGAAGTAGCGTGGCGGCTCTTCCGCGCGTTCACCTTCGATGGAGATGCGCAATCCGGTGAACCCGGTGCGCATTTTTTCGAGGATCATGACGACGTCGATCCCCATGCAAGCACAGAGCGATGATAAAAGGCTGTCCATGGGGGAGAACCCGTCTTTCCTGTTACCGTCGAGCGTCGTTTCGAGGCCGTTGTCGCTCTTGGCTTTGAACCGCTGACCCGAGATCCATTCGAGCTCGATGCGTCGGTCGCTTTTCGTCATGGTGCTCCCAGCACGAGGCATGCGTTCGTGCCGCCGAATCCAAAAGAGTTCGAGAGAGCAAGGCGGATGTTGGCTTCCATGGGCTCGAGAACGGGCTGATAGTCTTCGAGCTCGGGGTCGAGAGGTGTTGCGTTCACCGATGGCGCGATCCACCCACCGCGGATCATCGCCATGGTGAAAATGGCCTCGATGGCGCCCGCGGCGCTTACCGGGTGCCCCGTATAGCCTTTGGTGGACGAGTAGTAAGGTTTCCGCTCCGCGAACACCCGGCGCATGGCGCGTATTTCGCATATATCTCCGAGAGGCGTGGATGTACCGTGCGTGTTGACATAGTCGATCTCCGTGGCTTCGACCCCTGCATGGTTGAGCGCGTGCGTCATGGCGGCCTCGGCGCCTTCCGGAGATGGCGCCACCATCTCGCCCGTACCATCGGAGCTCATCCCGTAGCCTTTCAGCACGCCGAGGATCGGCGCGCCTCGTTTTTCCGCAACGTCCCGCGCCTCGAGCACGACCATGCCCGCGCCTTCCGAGAAGATGAACCCGGCGCGATCCTTCGCGTAGGGACGCGAGGCCCGCTCGGGCTCGTCGTTGTTTTGCCCGTTATAGGCTCGCATCGAATCGAACCCGGCATAGAAATGCGGGTCCGCGACCTCGACACCGCCCGCGAGCGCCGCGTCTACGACGCCGGTCTCGACGAAGCCGGCCGCGAGAAGGATGTTGTAAGCACCTCCGGAGCAGGCCGCGCTCGCAGAAAACGACGGACCCTTGCTGCGAAGTGTGCTCGCGAGGTTCGCCGATACGGTCGAGGCCATAAGCTTCGGGATGACGGTAGCGGATACCCGCCGCATCCCCGACTTCTCGAGCTTTTCCGCAATCTCGCGGTGGGTTGCGACATCCCCTGCGCCGCTTCCGGCGACGACCGCGAGCCTTTCGGTGTCGACGCCCGACTCCGCGAGGGCGGCGCGCGCAGCTTTGAGAGCCAGGCGCGCCGTGCGGCCCATGAAGCGCCCCTGCTGCTTGCTGAGCCCGAGAGACGCCGAGTCGAGCTCGCCAGGATAAAGGCCGATGATTTGGCACCGGCCGCCATATCGCACGGCAGGCTCGTAGACCGGAAACGGAGTGTTCTTGCCGGAGCGAAGATCCGCCGTAATACGCTCGAGATCATCGCCAAAGTGGCAGCAGACGCCAGCACCGGTGAAGACGACCTCTCTTTGTTGTCTGCTCATATCGTAGATAGTTTATCGTACGAGCCTCGAAGGAGTTTCAAGATGAACCTTGACACCCTAGCGCTGATGCTTCTCACCGTCCTGCAGACGCTTCCGACGAGCGAGTACCGCGAACGCCGAGAGCGGCTCTTGGCGCGCCACGCTGATGGGATCATCGAGGCTGGTGCGGAGGGGCCCTCGTTCTGGCCGTGGACGATGTCGGGGCCGAACGCGCATTCCGGGAATCTCGTGCGGAGCTTTTACGACTATCACCATCTCGATCGGGAGATGAAGGGAAGATGAAGCGGCGAGAGTTCCTTCACAAGGGCAGCGCTGCGATGGCGGTGGCGGCGCTTGCGTCTTGCCGCCATGTCGTCGATTGGAAACGACTCCGTCTCGTGGCCGGCGCGAACGCGAGCGAGCTCGAGCGGACCGTCCTTGTTGACGCGCGCGCTCTCTTCGAGGCCGCGACGGGTTCTCCCGTAGCACTCGTGGACGAGACCGCGGAGCCAGGAGCGTTCGACGTGCTCGTGGGCACGCCCGAAAGCTCATCGCGGGTCCGGCCCATCGCGAGCGTGGCCTCGGGTGCCTATCACGTTTCGGGGTCGCCGCCGCTCGTCACGATCTCCGGAGCCGACGCTGAAGGCGCGCGCAACGGGCTCTATGCGTTTATGGAGGAGCTCGGCTTTCGCTTTTTCCGCGACGGTGACGTGGTCCCTGAGCTTCGTGGCTCGGCCGCGCTCGAGCTCGAGCTCGAGCTCGAAGCGTCGCCGGCCTTCCGCTTTCGAGGGGACATGATCTGGGACAACTATCTCGGGCCGCGCCGCTACTGCGCCTCGGTCTGGAACGAAGGGGACTGGGATCGCGCGCTTTTGTACATGGCGAGAAACCGCCTCAACTTTCTAGAGTTCTACCCGCCGCTCGAGCACGTGCTCCACACCGTGTTTCCAGAGGCCAAAGGTCTCGATAACGGTAGTGTGCTCAAATCGGAGGCGAAGCACGCGCTCGCCAAGAAAGTGCTTGCGCGCGCTCGAGCACTCGGCATCGAGTGCATGTACGTCTTGAGCTACGGTGCGTTTCCCGAGCCCGTGCGTGCTCTTTACCCCGATCTCGAATGGCGCAACGGTTTTCTGTGCGCCCATCAGCCCGAGCTCATGGAGCTTACAAAGAAGACGTGGCAAGTGCTCGTCGAGGAGCTCGGCACCGATCATTGGTACGCGATCCGGCATCGCGGCGAGGAAGAGCAGGTTTACTCCGACCCCTGCCGATCCGTCACGAAGGCTCAGGGTTTCCTGCAGGCCTTTGCCGCCATGGAAGAGGTCGACCCGGAGGCGCGCATTACGGTTTGGACGTGGGGCGAGAGGATCCCCGACCTCTTCGAAGAGTTCCCGGCGAACGTGCGCGCCGTTCACATCCGACACGGCATGGCGAACGTGTTCGGCGATCGCGGGGAGGGGAGAGAGCAAAGCGATGGACCGGCGGATCTTCCTCCCGAGAGAAAGTGGTTGTCGGGTCAGTTCACGGTGTTTGGCGGCAACGAAACACTCTTGCAAACCGGATGGTGTGATGCGGCCACGCTCGCGAAAGACGCGGTCGCTTCGGCGGCGGACCCGAGCTGCGAAGGCTACTTTCAATGGCCGGAGTGGAGCAACACGTCGGTGTGGCTCTCGGACGTCATCGCGAAGCTAGCGTGGTCGCCGACGCGAGAGCCGAGCCTCGATGCCTATGCGCGCGAGCGGCACGGAGCGCTCGCGGAGCCTTTTCTCGCCGGCTTCAGGCCGCTCCTCCGCGCAGGGAACGCGCGCTTCATGAACCCGCCACGAAAGCGGCTGCTCGTGCCTTTCTTTCTAGCGGCGGCAAGCTTGGACGTTCTACGAGAAGTGCGGGCGGGGGCGCTCACGATGATGGAGCATCTCGACGCGAGCTCACCTCGTTTCGTGAGGGACTTCGTAGATCTCTATACGTGGCTCGCACTCCGGCAGGCACAGACGTTCGAAGCAGATGCCTATCTGAGTCACGTCGAAGGCGAGTCCGTCACGTTCGAAGCGGCACGCGCGACCTGGAGCGCGCTTCATGCCGTGCTCGAGCAAGTACCCGAGCTCGGGATCGTCGAGGCCGCACGCTCCGTCGCGCGGGAAGGCATTCTAGCCGACGGGGTGCCCGCCGTAGAAGATGCGTTCTGGACGCTCGGCTGCGACTTCTATCGCGGCTATCCTCTCGTGATGAGCCCCGAGGCCGTGGAGCTCGTCTATCTCGACCAACTCGACCGATTGGAGACTCTGGTGAAAGACGCCCATGAGCGAGGCGAGGTCGCGGCGCTCGAAGAGCCCGGTTGGTTCTGGCACGACTTTCCCGACGCGTCGTGGGCGGACGCGGTGCGAAAGCTGCCTTCGGAAGACGCAGTCCGTTTCGAAAGCGTGATGCGCGAGCGCTTGCGTCTAGCGCTCAGTGAGCCCTCGACGCCGCCGACCGCAAGGAAGCTAACGCTCGACCCGACGCTGCTCGAGCTCACACTACCTGAGCCGCGCGATACGGCGGTGCTGCCGTGAGGTGGATTTGCTTTTTCTGCGGATCGAGCGCCGGTTCGAGTTCGGAGCTCGGCGAGATCTAGTACACTCGCAGGTGCATGCAGGAGGGCCGATCAGGTTCCGGCCGACCCAGCGGCTGTCGCTTGACCTCCGAGAGGGAGACAACTATGAGCCCAACGATCGATCGCCGGGCGTGGCTAAAGACGGCCGGCGCGGCCGTGCTCGGGGCGGGCCTCGGCTCCCGGTGCGCTGCACCGGTGACCGAGACGCCCAAGCTGTCCAGAGTGCGCGTCTCGCCGGATCGGGTCATCCGAACGACGGTCGGCTTGCGTCCCTCTCGCCCTTCGGGCTTCGTGCTCAAGTCGGAGCGGCTAGGCGACAAGACGGTCATCCACAACTACGGCCACGGCGGGAGCGGCATGTCGCTTTCCTGGGGCACGGCCCACCTGGCGGTAGACGAAGCGTTGAAGACCGGCGAAACGCGCTACGCGGTGATCGGCGCCGGCGTCGTAGGGCTTTCGACCGCCCGGCTCCTTCAGCGACGAGGCTTCGAGGTGACGATGTACGCGAAGGACCTGCCGCCGCGTACGACATCGAACATGTCGGGGGCGTGGTTCGGACCGACGAGCGCCTCGGAGCCCGGCCACATTACGCCGGAATACACCGAGACCTGGCTCAAAGCGACGCGACTCTCACATCGGTACTTTCAGGATCATCTTGGAGACGAGTACGGCGTGCACTGGTTGCCGCACTACGCGTTTTCCGAGAATCCGCCAGACCCCGAGGCTCCGCGCGGGCTGGAGGGACTGATCCTCGACTTGTTTCCCGAGAGCAGGCAGCTGGAGCCTGGTCAGCATCCCTTCCCATCACCGTACGTCCGCCGGCGCTGGACGATGAGATTTGAGCCCGCGGTGTACCTGGGCGCCCTCATGCGCGACTATCGGCTGGCCGGGGGGCGCGTCGTCGTCCGGGAGTTTGAGAGCTTGGATCAGCTCCTCGGCCTGTCTGAGCCTGTGCTGGTGAACTGCACCGGCTTGGGGGCCAAGCTCCTGTTTGATGACGAAGAGCTCCATCCGATCAAAGGCCAGCTCACCGTGCTCCTCCCTCAACCCGACATTAATTACCTGATGGTCAGCGGCGAGCTGTACATGATGCCGCGTCGCGACGGGATCGTGCTCGGCGGCACCCACGAGGAGGACGAGTGGTCGCTCGAACCGAGCGACCCCGCGATGCGGCGTTTGATGGACGGCCACATGGAGTTCTTCGGTGCCATGACGTAGGACCGTCCGGAGATTCGCGTACCGTTCAGTCCTCTTCTACAACATCTCGTTCCGCAACGCGTCAGAATCGGGATCCTCGGTTGTCGGCGGCGACGGGCCCGAAATCGGGCGGTGCCTTGCGATGCTTCGTGGCGATTTCATAGGCCGACGCTACCCGCAGGAGTATCGGCTCGTCGCCGGGTCCGGCCCAGAACGAAATGCCTACAGGTAGCGGAGATTCGAGCTCGGTCTCCTCGGTGTTCGTGACACGGTCATAGTCGTCTTTGTCGTCGTTCAGAACGTATTTAGGCTCGTAGACCACTCGATTGAAGCCGGCCGGCACCGTGAGCTCGGGAACGCCCAGGTTCGCGCTGGTGGGGAACCGACCACGCGGGCGGTCTTTGACCGAAGGCTCGCCCGCATATCCGATGCGCGTCGGGGGGATCGTTATCGACGGATTGACGAACAGGTCGATGTCGTTCCGGTGCATGACGTTGAGCACGACGAGCCGCATGACGTCACGCATCTTGACCCGCCGCGTGATGCCCTCCGAGACGATGTTTTGTTTGTATTCCCAATTGCGCATCGCGACGGTGCGAGACTCCGAGTAGTACTTTGAATTGGCGTTCAAGGTCGACCAGTTGTTCACCGTGGAATCCCCGCGGCGCATCAAGTACTGCAACAGGTGGAAGCTGAAGCTCGCTGTTGCCGGCGAGTTGTTGATGCTGCGGAGATTCAAATCTTTCGAGAGCGCTGCCTTGCCTTCGGCGGCTTTGACGAGATAGTCGCGCGTCGTCACATCGTAGCCGGGTACGGCGAATTTGTACTCGCCGTCCTCGTCTCGTTCCTGAATGTATTCCGGCATATGCACCGGAAGAATCTCGGCGATCGCGTGCTGAAAGTTGTACACCATGTTCGGGATGGCGGGATCGTCCGGGTAGTCCGGATCGAAAGATTCGACGAGCTCCGCGCCGAGCTCATCGCGCAGCACGCGAAGGATCTCCTCGTTCACGAGGTCGCTCATCGCAGCATCGTTATCGGTGTGCTTGACCATATATTCTCGGACGACACCGATGCGGATTCCCGCCAGCGGTTTGCGCCCCGCGGCCTCCGCGGCTTCTTCGTCATCCTCAGTGACAAAACTCGTGTAAGGCTCGGGAGAGACCAGGACGCGCGGTAGGGCGCTGTAGATATCTCGCGGATCGTAGTAGCCACGTTCCGGGTGCTTGAGCGCATCGAGAACGATGGCCGCGTCTTTGACCGTCCGGCAGTTGATGCCTGCCCGATCGAGGTAAGGTTCCACGCCTATCGATCCGCCATAGGGCATGAGCCCTTTCGTCGTCACGAAACCGACGACGCCGTTGCGCCATGCCGGCTGCCGGCACGATCCGCCGGTCTCCTCGCAAATGGAACAGCTGACGAGATTCGCGCCGACCGAGACGGCGGAGCCGGAGCTCGAGCCTCCGGTTTCGCGCGCCGTGTCATAGACATTGCACGAGGTGCCGGCCCAGCTGCTGCGGGCGCCCGCGCCGAACGTTTTAGTACCGGCCTTGGCGCCCCCGGGGTTCCCGCCACCCGCGTTGTATTCGGAGAGATTGGCCTTGGCGTAGATAATCGCGCCCTTGGCGCGCAACGCGGCGACGATCGTCGCGTCCTGGGGAGCTGCGTCCATCGCGTAACGCGCGTCGGCGCCACCGGTCGAGCGCATGTCCGCGGTGTCGAAGACGTCTTTGAACGAGAGTACGGTGCAGTAGACCGGCATCGCGCCGAGATCGGGATTCCTGCCGTACTCGGCGTCGAGCTCGGCAGCTCTTTCGAGCGCGTCGGGCTGTTGCCGAAACGCTTCGCATCCGGCGGGACAGCGTTGTGGAAGACTGCCGTCCGACGGGTGCCTATCGCATTCGGCCTGACAGGTCACCGACCGCTCGCCGCGAAGATTGAGCGTGCTCAGCGCATTGAGCTGCCCCGCCTCCGTCATGCCCACCACCATGCCGTATTGCTGCTCAACGTTCGGGTCCGACAGTGTTGCTTCCATCCGGCCAAACTCGATCGGCAAACCGTCATAGTCGTCGTAATCGGGCAGAATCTCGCTCACGGCAACGGAGGTCGACGGGAACACGAGCGCGGAGCCGGCTCGAACGGTTCCCTTCCCTGGAGTCATCGGCCCGCCGTCTTCCGTGACGAGCTGAGTGCATATTCCGTTATACGCTCTCGCGCGATCGACATAGGCCTGCACCACTTGCACACATGTCGTTTCGCCTCGTTGGATCGCGTCGTGAATGTCGTCGATGGTTGCTTCCTCGATCTGAAAACCGCTCTGTGCGAAAACTGAGGTCGAACCGATAAGAACCACGAAACCGAACAATCGCCTGATCTGCGCCATCCCCGAAGCCTATCAGCGGGTCGGTACGCTGACAACGCCTCTTTTCAGGGTTGGCTCACGCCCATCAGCGCGTTTGGGAGCCAAGTAGCTAGTTGCGGGAAGATGCAGAGCAGGATGATGCCTAGCACCATGCACAGCATGAAGGGGAGCGCTCCTTTCAGCACTTGAGGCAGTCCGATATCCGGCACGATGCTGTTGATCACATAGAGGTTCAAGCCTACGGGTGGTGTGATGAGGCCGATCTCCATGTTCACGGTGAGGACCACCGCGAACCAGTAGGGGTCGAAGCCTGCCTCGGTGATGATGGGAAGCAGAATCGGTGCCGCCATGAGAATGACCGCGACGGGGGGAAGAAAAAAGCCGGAGACGAGCAAGAACATGTTGATGAAGAACATCAACACCCAGCGGCCCGCATCCAGGGACACGATGAGCTCGGCGAGCGATTGGGTCACGTACAAGCTCGAGAGCATGAAGCTGAAGAGCCCGGACGCCGCGATGATGAACAAAATCATCACGGATTCGCGCGTCGAGTCTTTCATTATTTTCCAGAGTGCTGCGGGCTGCCACACGCGATAGATCACCATCACGAGCAAGATCACGAGAAAGGCGCCGACACCGGCCGTCTCGGACGGTGTGGCGACGCCTCCATAGAGTACGAAAACGACGGCGAGAATGATGGCGAGAAAAGGCAGAACTTTAGGGAGCGCTTGGAATCTCTCTTTCCAGGAATAGCTCACGTTGCGCTCCCGGACGGCGGCACTTCCAAAACGCCAGGTCGCGAAGAGCGCCCACATCATGAAGAGTGTCGTCAGCATGAGGCCGGGGATGACGCCGGCGAGAAATAGCCGGCCGATAGACGTCTCCGTCGCAATGCCGTAGACGATCATGGTGATGCTCGGTGGGATGAGAATGCCGAGGGTCCCGCCCGCGGCGATGGCGCCCGCGGCGAGACTGTCGCTGAAGCCGCGCTCGCGCATTGCAGGGATGCCCATCTTGCCGATAGCGGCGCAGGTCGCGGGCGAGGAGCCGGAAAGCGCGGAGAAGAGAGCACAGCCTGCGAGGTTCGAGATGACGAGCCCGCCTGGAATCTTGTAGAGCCAGCGATCGAGCGCGTCGTATAAGTCGGCGCCAGCTTGCGAGGCGGCGATAGCCGCGCCCATCACGATGAACATCGGGATGGCGAGAAGCGTGAAATCGTCGAGCTTGCCGAAGAAAAGCTCAGCCATGAGCGTCAAGCTTGACGGTCCTTCGAAGATGAGAAGAAAGGACATGGCCACGACGCCGAGCCCTACCGCGACGGGAACGCCGGACAACAAAACGACGACGGTGACGATGCCGATGAGCACACCCGTGACGAGTGGGCTCACGACGGTTCGGCCTCGCCTCGAAGGAGCGTAGCCAGGTCGGCGAAATATTGAAGCAGCATGAGGCCAAAGCCGAGGGGGAGTGCCGCGTAGGGGATGAAGAGCGGCACCGCCCAAACGGTCTCGGAGAGCCAACCACCGGCCCAGGCTTCGTGCCAAAGATCGATACCCGACCATAGGAGCACGCCGCAAAAGAAAATGCCCATGAACGAGCCGAGAATCGCGAGCCGCTTCTTGCCAGGGGCGGAAAGGTAGTGAGGCAGCAGGGCGACGCTCACGTGGCCACCTATCTTCAAGACGTAGGGGCATCCGATCAACGTGGCGCCGACGAGGAGATAGGTCACGAGCTCGGTCTGCCAAACGGTCGGAGAGCGCAAAAAATAGCGCGTGAACACGAGGTGGCAGACGATCAGCACCGAGAACCCGATCATGGCAGCGGCGAGGATGCCAGCAGCCTCGGAAGCTTTCCGAACGGCGGCGATGAAGCGCGAAAGAATCAACGAGCGGCTCTCATTCGACCGCGAGCGCTTGATCGAGAAGCGCCTGGCCGCCCTCGACTTCTTCCGCGAAGAGTTTGTGCGACGTTTCTCGCGCGAGCGCGTACCAGGCTTCAAGATCTTCTTCGCTCAAATGCGCGACTTCGACGCCCGCTCGGCGAAACGCTTCTTCGGCTTTGCGGTCGAGCTCTTTCGCCTTCTCCATAAAAAAGATCTCCGCCTTCTTCGACGCGCGCATGAGAATGGCCTGTTGGTCTTCGGTCAAGGCGTCGAAGCTTTTCTTGGCCATCAAGATCGGCTCGTACATGAACCAAAGCGCTGTATCTCCCGGCGCGGTAAAGCATTGCACTTGCTCGTAGAGACGGAAGGAAACGAAGCTGATGCTGCTCGTGATCGTCGCGTCTAAGACGCCGGTCTGCATCGCCGTGTAAATCTCGGAGCTCGGCATCGACGTGATCGAGCCGCCTGCCCCGAGAAGCATCTGCTCGAACGCTTTACCCGCACCGCGGATCGTCTGTCCTCGTACGTCGTCGGGCTCGCGAATGCAGCCGTTCTTCGACGCAAAGCCGCCCGCGAGCCAAGCATCGGCGAGAACGATGATCCCCTGCTCTTCGATGCGCCGCCGGATCTCGTCCATGTAAGGCGATGCATTGACACGTTGGGCGTGCTCGTGGCTCTTCACGAGCCCCGGCATGAGCGTCAAGTTGAACTCGGCGTGCCGGCCCGCGGCATAAGCGAGCGGAAAGACCGAAATATCGAGACGGCCGCGGGTCATCGCCGCCCACTGCGCGGTTGCCTCGAAAAGCGACTGCCCCGGGTAGATGCGCATCTCGATCCCGGCGTTCTCCGCCTCGAGCTCGGTACGGATGATCTCGAGAAGCTCACCGCGCACGTCGCCGGCGGGCCATTGATGAGATGCTCGAAGGATCTGAGCATCGTTGCAGGCGCCGAGCGCTGCAGCTGCAAATAGCAGCGCTGTCCAAACCATGAGTTGATTCGAATGAATACGCATTGATTCGTGGTTCTAGCAGATCACGCGGCGCCTGGTCAATTCAGAGATGTGCACTAGCACTTCCATAACGGGACGCTCGGGGTATACGCTTTGCTGAGGGACTTAGACAAACAAATGTTTGTTCATACTGTCGACAAGAACACAACGCTCGCGATGGTCGAGATGCGTGACGCCGACGAGCTCTTCGCGCTCGTCGAGGCCTCGCGCATGTATCTGAGAGAGTGGCTTCCTTGGGTCGACACGGCGGTCTCGGTCGAGGATTCGAAAACCTTCGCCGAGGCCGCGCAGAAACAATATGTGGACGGAGACGGCTTTCAATGTTGCATCCGGTACCGGGGAAGGATCGCGGGGATCATCGGCTTCTCCCGGGTCGACTGGCTCAATAGGTGCGTCCAGATCGGCTATTGGCTCGACGAAGAGATCCAAGGACGCGGGATCATGACGGCCTGTTGCCGTGTGTTCGTCGAGTTCGCGTTCACGCAATACCGGCTTCATCGTGTCGAGATTCGCGTCGCCACCGAGAACCAGAAGAGCCGCGCTATTCCGGAGAGGTTGGGCTTCACTTGTGACGGTACATTGCACGAAGCCGAGTGGCTGAACGATCACTTTGTCGACAGCGCCGTGTACTCGATGCTCCACGACGACTGGAAACGACCGGAACAGTGACGTCGCGCGCTTTTCTAAAGGCGGAGTGGCGGCATCTCGTTATGCTGAGCTACGAGGTCGACCCAGAGGTGCTCGAAGCGCTTTTGCCTCACGGGACCGAGCTCGACCTATGGCGAGGCAAGACGTTCGTCTCGATGGTCGGCTTCCGTTTTCTGAAGACGCGGGTGCACGGGATCCCCATACCGTTTCATCGCGATTTCGACGAGGTCAACCTGCGCTTCTACGTGAAACACGATCATCCGGAGGGTGTCCGTCGCGGTGTCGTCTTCGTCAAAGAAATCGTCCCGCGGGCAGCCATCGCCTGGGTGGCGCGCTGCGTTTACAACGAGAGCTATGTTGCGCTCCCGATGCGACATCGGGTCGCACCGCCCGAGGTGGTCTACGAGTGGCACCACCGCGGGGAGTGGGCGCGCATGGCGGTGCGCCTCGAGGGAGAGCCGCAGCTTCCGCATGAAGACTCGGAGGAAGCGTTCATCACGGAGCACTATTGGGGCTATGCAGCCCAGCGTGATGGGAGTGCCATGGAATATCGTGTGGATCATCCGAGGTGGAACGTGTGGGGTGTCTCCGAGTGCGAGCTTTCCGGAGACCTCGAGCCGCTCTATGGCGCCGAGCTCTCCCGTTTTTTGGCAGGCCGCCCAAGCTCGGCCTTCGTTGCGGACGGATCGGCGATTGTTGTGAGGGAAGGAAGGAAAGTATGACGATGCTCGCGGATCGATTCCGGCGTTGGTTCGAATATGAGAGAGACTCCCACGGAAAGGCTTTAGCCTCGCTCGAGGCGCTTTCGAAAGACCAGCCCAATGTCGAAAGCGACGAGAGATTCCAGAAATGTGTCGACTTGCTCGCGCACATCGCGGCCGCGCGTGAGCTCTGGCTCTTTCGCTTCGGCGTCTCCGAGACAGGGCCGAGCACCGCGGACGAGCTCTTCCCGAAAGGGCACGACTTATCGGAAGCCCGGGCAGCACTCGATGCCATGCAGACGAAGTGGGTGGCTTACCTGGAGGGTATCGACGACGAGGAGCTGTCCCGCGTCTTCGAGTACCAATCGGTGGAAGGGCCGCGGTTCAAGAATAGTATCGAGGAGCTATTCACGCAACTCTTCGGACATTCGTGGTACCACCGGGGTCAAATCGCGTCGCACGTTCGAAGCCTGGGAGGCGAGCCGGCGGTAACGGATTTCGTTGATTGGAGCCGCGTGCCGATGTAGCGTGCCTTTTTTTGCCACAGAGGCGCAGAGCTACAGAGATTTCGAGAAAGCTCTATCGTGTTGTACGGGTCGCGAAAAAAACTCTTATCCTTCTGTGGCTCTGTGCCTCTGTTGCTGTTCTTTTCTTCCAGTTTTTCGTGAATCCGGATGGCCGTCGGGGAGCGTGAGGCGCTCGAGCAGCTCAGCGGAGTGGAGAAGCTGTCGGCGTTCTTTCGAGCTCAGGCGGGCGAGACCGGTAGCGAGCTTCGAGACCCGTCGCCTACGCCCCTCGTTCAGGAGGCGCTTTCCTTTGGCGGTGGCAGAAACTCTCTGGACGCGCTCGTCGCCGGGATCCGGCTTGCGGCTCACGAGACCTTGGCGCTCCAGGTCTTTGACGAGACGCGAGATCGTCGGTGGGCGCACTTGCTCCGCGGCGGCGAGCTCGCCCATCGTCACTGGGCCGCCGAAGATGATGACGGAAAGAGCCGATAGACGAGGGGCGGAGAGGCCCGAGGCGCTGTCCTCCCGGCGAAGTCTTCGGAGCAAGTGGATGGCGGCCGAATGGAGACGATCGGCAAGCTCGAGATTTTGCTGAGATTCGACTTGACGTAGCTTTTCGAGCATCGTATATTTACTTAGCTAAGCTAACTATTAGTTAGGCTAACTATCTTAGTATAGCGACGAAGGGGGCGAAATGCTCAAAGAAATCGGCCAGATTGCCATCAACGTCCACGATGTGGAGAAGGCTATTGCCTTCTATCGCGACGTTCTCGGGATGGAGTTTCTGTTCGATGCGCCGGGGATGGGCTTTTTCTCGTGCGGCGGGGTACGTCTCATGCTCGCGAAGCCGGAAAAGGAAGAGTTCGATCACCAGGCCTCTATTATTTATTACCGCGTCGACGACATGAGCGAAGCTTGTGCAACCTTGCGCGCACGCGGTGTCACTTTCGAGAACGAGCCCGCGCTCGTGCACAAGACGGACACCCAGGAGCTCTGGATCGCGTCCTTCCGCGACCCGGACCAAAACCCTGTCGCTTTGATGAGCGAGGTTGCGATCTAGCTTCGGTCGACGCCGAGTTTTCGGAGCGCTTCGTCGGGACAGCCGGTCCATTCGGTCACGAAAGTGTTGCCGCGATAATCGAGGTCTTCGAAGCCCATCTTGCTCGTGAAAAAACCGGTTGCGACGAGATCGCGAAAGCGGTTCACGAACTCGACTCCGTGAGATAGCTCGGGCGCGGCGCGGTCAGGATAGGCGATCTCATCGAGAAGCGCTGTCCGCTCGTCGTCGCCGGCGTCGAGGAAGCGCCGGTCGAAGCGTTTCTCGCACAGGGCGTCGATCCAGGCGAGGCCTCCGCGCATGACGACTTGACGCTCCGGCTCCTCCGACGTCATGAAATCAATCCACTCTGGCACCCCCGCATCGCTTGCGCTCCCGGAGCGCTCGTCGCGCGGAATGAAAATATCGCCGAGTAACGTCACCGTGTCGAATTCGTGATCCGTGAAGAACATGCGCTCGCTCGTCCCGCCACTCACCGCCTGGTGAGCGCTTACGACCTCGTTCGGGGTGCAGGCGAAGGCCGATGCGATAGAGGCGGAGGCCAAAAGCCTCAGAGCCTCCCGTCGGTCGATCTTTCCGCTGGCCATCAGAGATTTCCTTTCCGTCGCTCTTCCGCGATGTACTCGCTCGTGCGCATCGCGAGAGCGAGGATCGACCATGTGGGGTTCTTGTTCGGTTGGGAAACGAGCGGTCCACCATCGGCCACGAAAACGTTTTTTGCGTCATGCGCCTGGCAATAGGCGTTCAAGACAGAGGTCTTCTTGGAGTTGCCCATGCGGGTGACCCCGACCTCATGAATGATGCGCCCGCCCGTCAGGATGCCGTAGTTTTCTTCTTTCGTCGGCATCGGTGTCAGGGGCGTGCCCCCGAGATGATGGATCAGCTCGTGGAAGGTCTCGTGCATGTGCTTGACTTGAAGAAACTCATGCTCGCTCCATTTGAAGTGGAAACGAAGGACCGGGATGCCCCAGCGGTCGACCGTGTCCGGATCGATCTCACAATAAGTGTCGTCGTTTGGGATCATCTCGCCGCGGCCTGAAAACCCGATCGTTGCGCCGTAGCGCTTTCGGTAGTTCTCCTTCAGCGCTTTGCCATAGCCGCCCCCGAGCGGCGTTTTTTCGATGCCGTTCAAGAAACCATAGCCCGGCATTCTCCGGCCGCCCCAAAACTCGATGTGGTAGCCGCGGGGAAAATCGAGCTCACGATTGTCGCGCCACCACGGCATGTACAAGTGCATGCCGCTCGCGCCGTCCTCGTTGTGAGGGACGCCGTTCTCGAGCTTTGGAAAATAGCCCATGGCGCTCGTCCCCGTGCTGTCCATCAAGTAACGTCCGACGACGCCATTCGAGTTCGCGAGACCTGCGGGATGTCGCGACGACTTCGAGTTCAGAAGAAGCCGTGCGGACTCGCACGCGCTCGCGGCAAGCACGACGATCGACGCACGCACATGATGTTCGCGTCCGTCGTTCTTGTCGACATAGGACACACCCGTGGCGAGGCCCTCGTCGTCGGTCGTCACTTCGCGCGCCATGGCATTCGTGATGAGCTTGAGCCGCCCGGTCTCGAGTGCGGGTGGGAGCAAAACGCTGGGCGTCGAGAAGTTTGCATGCGCGGCGCAACCTCGGCCGCATTGCCCGCAATAGTGACACGCGGGACGCCCGTTCAAAGGCCGCGTGAGTATGGACATCCGTGCCGGGATGCATGTAATGCCGAGAGTGTCGCAGCCGTCTTTGACCATATGCTCGTAGCAGCGCGGCTCGGGCGCGGGTTGGAAGATGCCGTCTGGATCGTTGTGAAGACCTTCGTTCGACCCGAAGATCCCGATCTCACGATCGATGCGATCGTAGTAGGGAGCTAAGTCCTCATAGCTGATGGGCCAGTCATCACCAAGACCGTCGTGGCTGCGCGCCTTGAAATCGTCGGGACCGAAGCGCAACGAGATGCGTCCCCAGTGATTGGTACGCCCGCCGAGCATCCGTGTGCGAAACCAGTCGAACTTGGTGCCCGGCGCTCTTGTATAAGGCTCCCCTTCGAGCGACCAGCCGCCGAGGCCCGCGTGATACTCCCCGAAATGACGCTCCGGTATCGCCCCGCCCCGGTGAGGCGCGTCGTAGTTCCAAGCGAGCATCGCCGAGTCTTTCTCGGTGTCCCACATCGGTCCGGCCTCGAGAAGAACGACCTCGGCGCCCGCTTCCGTCAATACTTTTGCTGCCATGCCGCCTCCGGCCCCGGAGCCGATGACGGCGACGTCGTAGGTCTTGCGCGTACGGATTACCTGCATGAGGCTGAAACTATCCTCGGTATGGGAGTTGGGTCAAACGCCTCGGGTCTGATAGATTGACGTGGATTTCTAGGGAGGGTTTCATGAATCGTCGCGAGTTCATCAAAACAGGAAGTTTGGCGGCTGCCGCCGCGGCCATGGCGCCAGAAGCATTCGGTAAGAACGCCGCGAGCGACACCGTCCGCGTCGGTGTGATCGGCTCGGGCGCTCGGGCTCAGGGTTTGATGCACGCTTGTCGGGGGCTCCCTGGTGTCGATCTTGTCGCCGTCTGTGACGCGTATAAGGGGCGGGCGGAGCACGCGAAAGCGATTGCGGGCGGTAAAGCGCGCATCCATGTCGACTATCGCGAGATACTCGACGCCACGGATGTCGATGCGGTTTTTATCGGCTCGCCGGACCATTGGCACCGACAGATGTCGCTCGACGCGCTCTCGGCAGGCAAAGACGTCTACATCGAAAAGCCCATGACCTACACGGTCGACGAAGGCCTCGAGATCATCGCTGCTACGGAGAAGAGCGACCGCATCTACCAAGTTGGGAGCCAGGGCATAAGCTCCGCTACCCAGCTCAAAGCGAAAGAGCTCGTGAAGAGCGGCGCGCTCGGGCAAGTCACGATGATCCGCGCCTCCTACAACCGCAACACCGCGGGCGGCGCTTGGATCTATCCCATACCGCCGGACGCGTCGCCGGATACAGTGGACTGGAAAAAATTCCTCGGGCCGGCCGCGGACCACCCTTACAGCCTGGAGCGCTTCTTCCGCTGGCGGTGCTACTGGGATTACTCCGGCGGCATTTCCACGGATTTGTTCGTGCACCTCGTGACGACGATCCACTTCATCATGGACGCCAAGATGCCGAAGACGGTGATGGCCTCGGGCGAGCTCTACCGCTGGAAGAGCTCGCGAGACGTCCCCGACACAGTGAACGCGATCATGACCTATCCAGAAGGATTCACGGTGAACTTGAGCTCGACGTTCAACAACCAGTCGAGCAGCGAGTCTGGCTTCGAGATCCTCGGGACCGAAGGTGCTATCGCTTTTCGCGGCGGCTCGCTCGTCTTTACGCCGGAAAGTCTGGCCGAGGACAATCGCTGGGTGGTGGAGTCCTGGAAGGAAGACCTGGCGAAGGCTTACTACGACGACCCGGACGTCCAGGCAAAGGAAACGCCGGCGACGTGGGACGCGCAAATGCGACCGAGTGTGCGGAGCTGGGAAGAGTGGGGGAAGAACGCGACCGAAGTCCACCTTGCACATTTCTTCGACTCGGTGCGCTCGCGCAAAGCGTCCGTCGAGGATGCCCTTACAGGACATCGCGCGGCGTCTTGCGCCCATATCATCAACGAATCCATCAAACGCGAAGCGCCGGTACATTGGGACTTCGAAAAAGAGAAGCTGAAGACCTAGCTCGAGCGCACGCGTCGCAAATGACGCGCCGTTTGCGTATTATGGTGCCGAGGGCGCCAAAGATATGCTTCGCTCCGCTCGCATTAGGTCGTGGCTGATAGGACTCGGGCTTTCGGCCCTCGTCCTCAGCGGTGTCGCGCTCGGCCAGGGCCGTGGATGGTGGAACCGCTACCCGCCACGATTCGCCCAGCCGAACGCGCCATCGAACGACCTCTTCGCTTTTTGTCGCATCCTTTACGAAAGTGTCCGTACCGAACGTTCCGGCTACGGCTGGAATACCGACTACCCCTATTCCGACATCAATTTCATGACCCGTTTCTCGCAACTGACGAGCGCGCGCATCCGGCGCGACGGGGATGGAGCACCAGAGCACGTTGTCGTGACACTCCTCGACGACACGATCTTCGAATATCCGTTCGCGTTCATGTCCGACGTGGGCACTGTCGGCTTCTCTCCGAGCGAGGTCGAACGCTTGCGCGACTATCTGCTGCGGGGCGGTACGCTCTACGTCGACGATTTCTGGGGCGAGGCGGCGTGGGAGCACTGGAAGCGTGAGATCCACAAAGTGCTTCCCCAAAGCGACTATCCCATCGTCGACGTGCCGCTCGACCACGTCGTCTTCCGTACCTTCTATACGATCCGCAAAATCCCGCAAATCCCCTCGATTCATTATTGGCGCCGCTCCGGTGGGAGAAGCACATCCGAGAGAGGCCTCGAGACCGCCGAGCCTCACTTTCGTGGCATCTTCGACGACCACGGCCGCCTCATGGTGCTCATGACGCACAACACGGATATCGCGGATGGCTGGGAGCGCGAAGCGGAAGACGACGAGTATTTCTATCGCTTTTCGCTAAAGGCGTACCCGGTCGGCATCAACATCGTGCTCTACGCGATGACCCACTGAAGTTTCGCGTCAGCCCCTCGTGAAACGGCTACTTTCTCTTCCCCGCGCGAGTCCAGCTCCGAATCTGAAGGTTGACGCCCGCTATCTTGGTCATCGGCTCGTAATCCTTCCGGTTGCGAGTCACGAGCGGGATCTGTCGAGAAAAGGCAATCCCCGCAATCAAGACGTCTCCAACCTTGGATCTTTATGACTTGCTCAAGTGGCCCCAGATAATCGCCGCGCGGTCCGCCGCATCGGAATCGAAGGGGAGAACCAGACAGGTTGATACTAGAGCATCGAAGGCGCGAGGTCGTGCTCTCAGCGCTGACGGAGCGCGTTCGGCTATTGCCTTTTCCGCGAGAGGCGCCATCACACGGTAGCCGGCCTCGTTGGGGTGTACGCCATCGCTCGAGAGCTCTAGTGGAAGACCTTGCCGCTCGTCGGCCATCGTGGCGTGGTAATCCAGGTAGACCAGGTCGTGCCGCGACGCGTAGTCCTTCATCCATGTGTTGAGCGAGACGATCTTGGGTGCTGGCTCGAGTCCTGGCCGCCACGGATAGTCGTAGGCTGGCAGGACGGAGGAGAGGATGACCCGAATGTCGTTCGCCTTTGCGAGCTCGACCATGGACGTGAGGCTGTCCTCGATCATCGCCTGGGTCGACGGGCCCGTGTTTCCAGCTATGTCGTTCGTTCCCGCGAGAATCACGACGACCCTCGGGTCGAGGGCAATGACGTCTTGTCTAAAACGTACCAGCATTTGCGGAGTGGTCTGTCCGCTAATCCCTCGACCGATATACGGTTTGCCTGGGAACATCGTGTCGAAGTGGGCTGCCCATGAGTCGGTGATCGAGTCACCGTAGAAGACGACCCGCGCCTCGCCGGGCTGGGGTGGCGCGAGCCGCATGTTGTCCTCGCGGTATCGGTCGAGGGACGCCCAATCATTACGCAACCGATGGTCGCGTTGGTCCTCCTCTTGAGCAGCCGGCTCGGCAGGCACGGTCATAAGGGCTAGGACGGTCGCGCAAAGGACCGAGGTGCAATAGGTCATCGTTTGGATCCTTTGGTCTCTGGTAGTCTTCTATCAGTCTAGTCCGATACCCCGTTTAGATCACAGGCCCGGGTTTCCACCTTGCCGGTTCGCCGCCTTCGACTTTCGGCTTCCACATCGTTTCCATTACTAGGTGAAGGTCGATGGGTTCGTAGCCCCACTTCGGTTTGCCTTCCCAACCTTCGAGCTCGAGCTCGGCGAGCGGTTTCTTCGGCAGCTTCGATGGTGGCGGGACCGCGAGGATTTCCCAGCCTTTCGGATGAAAGACACGCGCTTTGTCGTTCGGTGGAAGCTCGATGCGGAAGCCATCGTCATGAACTTGATGATGATGCCAAGTGCATAGATTGGCGAGGTTTGGGAGCTTCGTTTCTCCGTCATCCATCCAGGCTTTGATGTGGTGTGCTTGCGTAAACGTGCATTCGCACCCCGGCCAGATACAAGTTGGATCTCGAAAGTCGAGAGCGCGCCGTAGCGCGGGCGATATCTTCCGCGTTTTC